>VFQT010002750.1_pt1 | contig 17322 bp, 8 predicted proteins | sample 3512381 | NCBI WGS metagenome assembly VFQT01 (sample SAMN10412376, study PRJNA504923) | tailings metagenome | isolation source: Relicate 2 Philex TSF3 active mining site | place: Philippines: Tuba, Benguet | collected 2017-08-29
TGATTTCTTTTTTTGGAGGAGCAGCATTGACGTGAATACAAAGAAACAAATCACCGTTTTCGCGGTTGGCGATGTTTGCTTTTTCTTTGGGATTGTGATAAATATCAGTTGATCTGGTCATGACAAAACGGATGTCAGGCATCTCATTTCTCAACAAGGTGTCCAGTTTTAAAGCCAGCTGCAAAGTGATCTGTGCCTCAGTGGAGTAGGTCCCTTTGGCCCCCTGATCTGTCCCACCATGTCCGGCATCAATGATAATGGTTTTGATTTTGGGTGATTTGGTGGGCAACTGCTGTGCGCTGGTTGAACCAGTCACGCAAACTGCCGCTATTGCCAGGGATAAAACGAAAGCAGATAATCTATTCATATTCAGGAAGATTGATGTGAAGTATTCATAGAATCTTCACATATCCTTACCACATTATTTAATTAAATTTGCCTGCCATCACTATGCTGCAGGTCGTTAGCAAATTTAGCTTAAAATATCTTTTTTTCTTGATTTTATGCTCAGGGGCATGCACCTTTTTAACGTTTCCAATACATGCCCAAACCAAACTTCCAGTAAAAGACTCGCTTCTCATTGCTTCGAAAACAGATACGGTTGGAAAGAAAAACAAAACGGATACTGTTCTGCTGAAAATTTCGAAGGACTCTATTCCAGCGCAGGTTGATTACGAGGCGCAAGACTCCATGGTTTTGGATGTAGATGCCAAAAAGATTTTTTTATTCGGTAAGACACAAATCAAATACGAAGATGTTGTGTTGAATGCACCCCTGATTGAGTTTGATCAGGAGACGCAGTTTGTCTACGCCAAAATGACGAAAGATACTGCAGGGAAAGTAGAGGGTATGGCAAAACTCAAACAGGCCGAATCTACTACCATAAGTGACAGCATCCGATTCAATTTCAAAACACAACGCGGAATGACCTATGCGTCATTCTTTCAGCAGTCAGATTTTTTCAATTTTGCAGAAAAAGTAAAGAAGTATGATGCGGAAACTTTTTTTGCATCCAAGGGAAGATTCACTACCTGCAATTTGGATACGCCGCATTTTGCTTTTCGTTTCAGCAAAGCAAAATTCATCAATAAAAAACTGGTAGTAACAGGACCTGTACATCCTGAATTTGAAGATGTTCCGATTCCGCTGTACCTGCCCTTTGGTATTTTCCCCATGCAAAAGGGAAGGCAATCGGGTATTCTTCCCCCACAGTTTACAGTGAATGAAAATTTTGGATTGGGACTCGAGGGACTCGGTTATTACCGAGCCATCAATGATTACGTGGATGCGAAGGTGTGGTTCGATATTTATTCATATGGATCATGGCGGGCCAATTTTTCTCCCACTTACCGAAAAAGATATCGATACAATGGTACATTCAATTTGAGTTTACAAAACACCAAGTTTGCGTTCAAAAACGATCCGGACTTCAGCAAGAACAGAAGTTTTTTTGTTACCTGGACCCACTCAATGGACAGCAAGGCGCGTCCGGGTGTTACATTCAATGCCAGCGTCAATGCGGGCAGCAGCAAATACCTTCGCTTGGTTCCCAACGGCGCGTTGGTCAATCCCGGATTCACCGGAAACATAGCAGGTGCAGGGAATTACATGCAGCCAATGAATTTTACCAATCAGCTTACATCAACCATATCCTATCAAAAAATATGGAATGGTACACCTTTTAATTTGGCGATGAATCTGAGTCACAACCAAAATACTTCCACCAAAATTGTCAACCTGAATCTTCCTGATATCACCTTTGTGATGAATACCATTTATCCGTTTCAACCCAAAGAGTCAGTCGGCCAATCCAAATGGTATGAGAAGTTGGGTATTGGCTATACTGGCAATTACCGTGGACAAATAACTTTTTATGATACTGCTTTCAGGTTCAAGCAACTGATCGATACTTTCCAATGGGGCGCCTCACACAACGTACCCATCATTTTATCATTGCCTTCCCTTGGGCCTTTTCAGGCGGCGCCGAATTTTTCATTCAAGGAAAATTGGTATGCACAAAAATTTTACAGAACCTGGAACAACACAACCAATAAACTGGACACGAGCATTGAGAAAGGATTCTTTGCCGCAAGAGAAATTACCATGGGATTTTCAGTCAGTACCGCTTTATTCGGTACCTATCAGGCAAAAAAAGCAACTGCAAAGGTTCAGGCCATCCGTCATGTTATGCGACCATTATTCTCCGTTAATTACAAGCCTGATTTGATGAAACCGTTTTATTCGAACCAGCAAATCAATCAACGGGGTGATAAGCTTCCTCTTTCAGTATTTGATGGAAGTATTTTTGGAACCTTCAGTGCAGAAAGATATGGTGGCATGGGTTTTGGAATCGATAACAATTTGGAAATGAAGGCCAGGGTGAAATCAGACACGGGAGAAGCTGAAATCAAAAAAATTAAATTGTTGGATGGTTTTGGAATTTCAAGCGGATACAATTTGTTGGCAGATTCTTTCAAATTATCTACGTTCAGTCTTTATGCAAGAAGCAGTTTGTTTGACAAAATCAACATAACAGCCAACGCAACATTGGACCCTTACAAAACCAATCCATTGACAGGTTACAGGATCAACGAGTACGCCTGGACAGGAGGAAAATTTAACATGGGAAGAATTGTGAACGGCAATGTCAATATTTCTACCAGTTTGCAGAGCAAGAAAAAGGATGATAAAAAACCGCTGGTTTCTCAAATCAGTCAAGATGAAAATTTAACCAATGATCAGATCCAACAACAGTTGGATTATGTGAGAAGAAATCCTGCGGAGTTTACAGACTTCAGTATACCCTGGACCTTGAGCCTGAGCTATTCATTGACATTTACAAAACTCTTGCAGAAGGATTACACATTTAAAACAGAACTTGCATCCAGCATCAATTTCAATGGTGATTTCAGTTTAACGCCTAAATGGAAAGTAGGCGCAAATGGTTATTATGATTTGAATACCATGAAGATTCAATCACTCACCACCTTTGTTACACGTGACCTGCATTGTTGGCAATTGTCCATCAATATTACTCCGGTTGGAGTCTATAAATTTTTCAACATCAGCATCAGTCCAAAGTCAGGCATTTTGCGCGATCTCAAAATCAACCGCACGCGGTATTTTTATACTCAATAGTTTGTGTATGCATCGAGCATGATTTTGTGCACATATTCCTTCAATGCATCCAAATCCTTGAATGCATTGGGATCAATGGGTTGAAGAAATTGCATTGAAATCTTACCTGGCCAGAAATAAAATGTTTTATTCGTCGGCAACATCTCTTTGGTGCCACGGATGATGGCAGGAATTATTTTTTTGCCCGTTTCCATGGACAGTCTGAAAGCCCCATCGTGAAAGGATTTCAGCGGTTGATCGGTTTTGTTTCTTGTTCCTTCCGGATATATGCACATGTGGATTCCCATGTTCAATACATCTTTCATTTTTTGATAACTTTCCTTTCTGCTGTTTTCGTCTTTTCTGTTGATAAGGACTGCCCCTCTTTTGTATATAATGCCAAAAAGAGGGATGCGTGACATTTCAACTTTTGCGATGGTTTTATTGGCTCCAGGTATACCCGGACTCGAAAGCGGTACATCCATGAAGGAATTGTGATTGCAAACAACAATATAGTTTTCGCCTTTCTGAAAATTTTCTTTACCGGAAATTTTCACTTTGATCAAACTCAATGGAAAATAGAGGGCCATCCACATTCTGCTGAAACGAATCATCCATGCCGTGCTTGCAGGTTCTCCAAATATTCCGGCAGCCCATATGGGAATCAAAAAAATCAACATGGTTCCAACAAATGCGATGGCAGTCCACAGCGCTAAAATTCTCGCAACAATATTTTTACTCATGAGAAGGTTTTAACAACCAATCGATCGGGTCCATTCCGTGTTCGACCAGGAATTGATTTGTTTTTGAAAAATGTTTGCAACCAAAAAATCCCTTGTCTGCCGCAAAAGGAGAGGGGTGGGCTGCTTTTAGCACCAAGTGTTTTTTTTGATCGATGAATGCCCCCTTTTCTTTTGCAAAATTTCCCCACAACAAAAAAACAAGGTGTTCTTTTTCCTTATTCAGTTTTTGAATCACTGCATCTGTAAATTGATGCCAACCCAGTCCTGCGTGAGAATTCGGCTGATTCGCTCTTACTGTCAATGTTGCATTCAATAGCAACACACCTTGCTTTGCCCATGCACTCAAGTCGCCATGATTTCTCGGCATGTTCACCCCCAAGTCTGTTTCAATTTCTTTGTAGATATTGATCAAGGAAGGAGGCGGCTTGACTCCGGGTTGTACAGAAAAACTGAGTCCATGTGCTTGTCCGGGTCCATGATATGGATCCTGACCAATGATCACCACTTTTACCTCATTGAAATCTGTTGAATCGAACGCATTGAAGATCTTGGAGCCAGGTGGATAGATCGTTGTATGGCTTTGTTTTTCAATTTTTAGTTGAGCAGTGATGTTGAGAAAATAATCCTTTTGAAACTCTTCTGAAAGTACCTTTTTCCATCCCTTCGCGATCTGAACGTCCATTGTTGAATATTGCCTTTGTCTGCAAACTAAAAAAAATTATCTTTGCACCCTCATTGATCCACTGGTCCCGTAGCTCAGTTGGATAGAGCGGCAGCCTTCTAAGCTGTAGGTCATTGGTTCGAATCCAATCGGGATCACTTTCTTTTATAACTTTTTGCCTTAAAAAGCTGATTTTCTTCATCTTACAGCTTAATTCTTCAGTTTATTCACATTTAATTAAACATTGCTTAAACGCTGCATAAAATAAATTTTTTTATTTTACCCCTTAACAGTATTTTAACTTCCTAAATTCTTTTATTATCAAACCCAAAACAAGTGTTTATGACAAAACAATTGCATTTGCCAAGGTTGGCTAGATTGTTGCTGACAACATTCTTTCTAACCTGCCTTGTCGGTTTCGCTGTTGCACAGCAAACCGTGAGTGGAAAAGTCACCGATGCCGAGACGCGTGCTCCTCTAGGTGGTGTGTCAGTTCTTGCCAAAGGCTCTGCCAATGGTACAGCTACTGATGCAGAAGGTAACTTTAAAATTGAGTTGAAGGCAGATCAAAAAATTCTGACTTTCAGTTTCAATGGTTATGTTAGCAGAGATGTTGCAGCTTCTGCAAATATGAATGTTGCACTTGAAGTGGATGTGAAAGCACTCCAATCAGTTGTTGTAACAGGCTATGCATCTCAGCGTAAAAAAGACATCACAGGTGCCGTTGCGGTGGTAGACGCCAAGCAATTGGCTGCAACACCTGCTGCATCTGTAACACAAATGCTACAGGGTAAGGCTTCCGGTGTGATTGTTGGTAACGACAACTCTCCAGGTGGTGGTACCATGGTGCGTATCCGCGGATTTGGTACGATCAACAACAATTCTCCTTTGTATGTCATAGATGGTGTGCCTACTCAAGGTACATTGAACCAAATCAACCCATATGATATTGAGAGCATGCAGGTTTTGAAAGATGCATCTGCAGCTTCTATCTATGGTGCACGTGCTGCGAACGGAGTTGTGATCATCACTACCAAAAAAGGTAAGGCAGGTGATCCAAAAATATCTTTTGACTACTATACGGGAACACAGGTACCTGGCAAATTTTTGGATTTGTTGAATGCTGAAGAGCTAGGTAAATACCTTTTCAAAGCTGATGTTGGTGCTGGAAAAACCCCTTGGGTCAATTCACCCTCTGCGCAGTATAAATTTGATCAGAGCGGAAATGTTACCATGGCGGATTATATCTTTCCAAATGTTTTTGGAACATCCCTTCCTGCAGGTTACTCATATACCAATGATATTAATGACCCTCAGCTTGGAAAGACCAAATTCAATATCAATATGGCAAACAAGGCCGGAACCGACTGGCAAGATGTCATTTTTGATCCAGCCCCAATTTCTAATTATCAGCTTGGTGCAGCAGGTGGTTCAAAAAATGCCAAATATTCTCTGTCTGCCAATTACTTTAAACAAGATGGAATTCTCAGATATACGAATTACGATAGAATTTCAATCAGGGCAAACACGGAGTTTACACAAGGTAAATTTACAGTTGGTGAAAACTTGACTGTATCATATGATAGAAGAACTGGAATCACCAACAACCAAGAATCTAATCCAATCATGTTGGCATGGCGTATCCACCCAATCATTCCCGTGTTTGACGTAACAGGTGGACCAGTTGCATTGGGAGGAACCAATACCTCTCCATGGAATGGTTTTGGCGGTCCCAGAGGTCTAAACCTTGGAAATGCGACCAATCCACTTGCAAATCTTTACCGTGAGAAGGACAATAAAACACTTGGAACGCATATATTCGGAAATGTTTTCAGTGAGTATGCAATAACCAAAAATCTCAAAGCCAGAAGCAGCATGGGTGTTGAATACAATCAATTCAACCGCTCCGCATACTTCATGAGAAATATCGAAGCTGCTGAACCAAGAAACACCAATACACTCCAGGTTTCGAATAGCTTTGATAATTCATGGACATGGTTCAATACCTTGAATTATAACAAAACATTTGCTGATGACCACGATGTGAACGTTTTAGTTGGTACAGAGGCTGTTGCGACATATGCTGCTAGCTTTGGCGCTGAAAGAAGTAACTTCTCTTTTGATGACATCGACTACCGTTACCTTAATGCTGGATCTCCCTCAGGTTTAAATAATGCGGGTTCCGGTGCCATCAGAACACGTTTGTTCTCTCAGTTCGCAAAAGTGAACTATGGCTACAAAAACTTTATTCTGGCTGACTTCACTATTCGTCGTGATGGATCTTCCCGATTCTCAAACGCCAATCGTTGGGGTATTTTCCCAGCGGGTTCGTTGGGGCTTCGTCTTACAGAATTGAAGCCTTTCTCAACCCTCTCATGGTTGGATGATCTAAAAGTGCGTGCAGGTTGGGGTAAGACTGGTAACCAGTTGATTCCAAACGTTTATAATGCGTTCACATTGTACGCGGCAAACCCGATTTCAAATGGATATGATATCAGTGGAACAGGAACTTCAATTGTTGGGGGATTTGACCTTACACAGTTTGGTAATCCAAACGGTAAATGGGAAACAACCACCTCCGCAAACGTAGGTATCGACGCAACCATGCTCAGCAACCGATTGGAATTTGTATTTGACTGGTATACACGTACTACATCTGATATGCTTGCTCAAATCGCTGTGGCAAGAGCTCAGGGTCAAGGTACTTTACCTTTCACCAACATTGGTACCATGAACAACAAGGGAGTTGATATCAATTTGAACTGGCGCGACAAAGCATTTGGTGGCAAAGTTCGCTACTCTGCAGGTGTAAACTTTACTCATTACAAGAATGAGGTAATAAAGTTGAACAACGATCCCAATGCTACTTTATTTGGATTCGGTACACGACTGCCATCAATAACTGCAACAAGAAAAGGATATCCCATCGCGAGCTTTTATGGCTACTATGCTGATGGTATTTTGGATGCAACTAAAGCCGCCTCAGCCCCTAAGTTTGGTACTTATACCAGAGAAGGTGTATTTGCTTTCAGGGACATAACAGGTGATAACCTCGTTACAGCTGCTGACCGTGCAATTTTCGGTAACCCGCATCCTGACTTTATCTATAGCTTCAATTTGAGTGCTGGCTATAAGAACTGGGACTTGGATATCCAAGGTTCTGGTACGTATGGTAACGAAATTTTCAATTATGTTCGTTACTGGACTGACTTCAACGTATTCCAGGGTAACAGATCTAAACGCATGTTGTATGATGCTTATGGTGAGGGTGGAAAGAACCTACTACCTAGATTGAATTCAAGTGACGCCACCAGCCAACAAGTATCTTCTTACTTCTTGGAAGATGGCTCTTACTTGCGTCTGCGCAATGTACAGTTGACTTATACACTTCCTGCAAACGTGATGAAAAAAACTGGATTCTCATCCGCTCAGATTTATGTGCAAGGACAAAATATCCTTACACTTACAAAGTACAGCGGACTTGATCCAGATATCAACTTGCGTACTTCAGGAAACGACAACCAGGATTTCCACATGGGAATTGACGAGGGTGCATATCCAGTCGCCAAGACCTATTTGATTGGATTGAGAGTTAAATTTTAAAGATGGCTTTAATTAATAAATCGATTATTATGAAAAAAGTAAAATTTCTACTTCTTCCAATGGTCATGATCATGACGATTGGATGTACGAAATTCTTCGACGTAGCACCGCAGGGAGTTGCAAGTGAAGCTTTGCTCAAAAGCAAAGCTGGTGTGAATGCTTTATTAGTCGGAGCATATTCGTTGTTGGACGGTATTGGATCAGGAACAACTGACTGGCATGGCGCAGTTGATAACTGGGTTTTTGGCGGAGTAGCCTCAGATGATGCTGTTAAGGGCACAGATGCCGGCGATCAGCCAGAGCAGTCCTTTATTGAGCAATACAACTGGGTTGCCGATAATACCCATTTCAGGGGTAAATGGCAGGCAGTATATGACGGTGTTTCTCGTTGCAATGAAGTTATCCTGTTTGCACAGAATCCCGAAGTAAAGGATATGTCAGACACTGAAAAAAAACAGGCAATCGCAGAAGCCAGATTTTTAAGAGGTCACTATCATTTTGAAGCGAAGAAAATGTGGAACAGGGTTCCATACCTTGATGAAAAAAACTACAACCGTGAGGATCCAACCAAGGTACTTGTAACAAATGATAAGGATATTTGGTCAAACATTGAAGCTGATTTTCAATATGCTGCTGAAAATTTGCCCACCACTCAAGCCCAGAAGGGTCGTGCAACTAAATGGGCTGCATTGGCTTATTTAGGAAAAGCTCAGGTTTTCCAAAAGAAATGGGCCAGTGCAAAAGCCAATTTGTTGCAGGTTTATACCTCTTCTGGCAAGAGTTTAATGCCAGAGTATCATGATAACCATCGTGACAAAACCAATAACAATAATGAATCTATTTTTGAGGTTCAGTTTTCTGTTAATGATGGAACAACTGGTAACAACGGTAATGCTGGCTCCACTCTCAACTGGCCCTATACATCTACTGCTCCTGGCAGAGGATGTTGCGGTTTTTATCTTCCATCACACAACCTGGTGAATGCATTCAGAACGGATGAAGATGGTTTACCATTGATCGGAGATGCTGTAGATGGAAGCAAAGATACTTACAACAATGTTGACGTTCCAAATGACCAAGGCTTGAAGTTCACCGATACATGGGCATATGACAATTCTCAGTCTGTTGACGTTCGACTTGATTGGACTGTTGGTCGCCGCGGTGTAAATTTTCTGGATTGGGGTAAAATGCCAGGAAGTTCATGGATACGTGACCAAGCATATTCAGGCCCTTTTACTGGAAAAAAATGGATGTATTATCTTGCCGATGAAAATTCTACAACACACTCGACTTCAAGAAGAAGAGTCAAGAATAATTATCGCATGATTCGTTTCTCACATGTAATTCTATGGTTGGCTGAGTGTGAGGCAGAATTGGGCAACCTTGCTCAGGCTGAAACATATGTAAATTTAGTTCGCGCGCGTGCAGCAAATTCCACTTCGCAAGATGCATCCATCAATACAAAAGTAGCGCCATATCCAGCGGGTACTTTTACTACAAAAGGCGCAGAATTTGCAAAACACGCTGTACATTTTGAGCAAAGATTGGAATTTGCATTGGAAGGACACAGGTTCTTTGATCTTGTACGTTGGGGTATTGCTGAAAAAGTACTCAATGCGTATGTAGCAAAAGAATCAGTTGCCGGTAAAGGTTGGGATGGCAGATCATTCAACAAGCGTGCATACCTTGTAGGAAGAGTCTTTGCTGCTAAAAACAACTATTTCCCGATTCCTGCGGATGAAATCCTGAACTCTCAAAAAGATGGTAAATCAGTTCTGACTCAGAACTCCGGATACTAATCTTATTTGATTCAATAGAAAAAGGCTGTCAGCAATGACAGCCTTTTTTATTTCATTCATATCATGCTCACTGAATGATTGGGGGGGGATTAAGCGTAATTTCTCAGGTTGCTTGTGCGTTGATCAATAAAAAAAAATAATCGAGTTTTATTCAGGGATATTTTAAGCTAAACCAGATGAATGTATCAGGACTGGTTTTTGCAATGTGGATGTCTAGTCAAATTTCATGAGTTGCTCAAACAACTCCTCGTATTTTGATTCAAGAGGGGATAGTTGTGCGTTCAATGCTGTGTATTTCTTTTCAGCTTCCTGAAACTTTATTTTATCTGAATAGATTGCAGGATCTGCAAGTGCTGACTCTGCCTGGTTTTTATCTTCTTTGAGTTGAGCAATCTTTTTTTCTAACTCATCAAACTCGCGTTGGAGTTTCTTTTTTTCTTTGGATTCTGTTGCCGGTTGTCGGTTACCAGTTGACGGTTGGCTGTTACCGGTTGACGGTTGACGGTTGACAGTTGACTGTTGAGTCTTAACTGTCAGCTGTGAACTGTTAACAGATACCTGTTGTTTTGCCATTCTTTCCTTCCACTCTACCCACTCAGTGTATCCACCCTTGAACTCAACAATCTTTCCATCTACAATCTCCCAAATTTTATTCGCTGTTTTGGAGATAAAATATCGATCGTGGCTGACAAGGATCAGGCTTCCTTCATATTTGTCCAACGCTTCTGCCAACAAATCAACAGAATGCATATCCAGGTGATTCGTGGGTTCATCCAGCATCAAAAAATTCGCTTTGCTGATGATGGTCTTTGCCAATGCCACACGGGCTTTTTCACCTCCGCTCAATACCTTGATCTTTTTATCTACATCATCGCCGCTGAAAAGAAAACATCCCAATACGGTTCTGAGCTCCATATCGGTTTTCTTGCTTCCGGCCATTTGCATCTCCTCCAAAATATTGTTGTTGAGGTTCAGATGCTCGAGCTGATGCTGCGCATAAAAACTCTCATCGACATTGTGTCCCCAGTTTCTTTCCCCGTCAAAACTTTCACTGTCTGCTATGATTCTCAACAAAGTTGATTTACCTTTTCCGTTTGCACCTATGAGTGCGATTTTATCACCGCGGTCGATTTCTGAACTGGCTTCATAGAGAATTTCATTTTCACCGAAACGCTTAGAGATATTTTTCAATGAGCAGATGATTTTTCCTGGTACCTTGTCTACGCTGAAGTTGATGCGGATGTTCGGACGCTCAATGGATGGTTCTTCCAGTCGGTCAATTTTATCGAGTCGCTTCTGTACACTCTGCGCCTGTGCTGCCTTGGATGCTTTTGCTTTGAACCTCTCTATGAATCGTTCTTGCTGGCGGATAAAGTCCTGCTGGTTTTCATACGCCCTTTGCTGCAATTCCAGTCTCACCTGTTTCTCTTTTTCGTAGAAGGAATAATTGCCGGAGTAGATATGCAGTTTTCGTTGGTAGAGCTCTACAATTTTATTGACCATGCGGTCGAGGAAAAACTTATCGTGACTCACGATGACAACTGCTCCCTGATAATGTATCAAATATTTTTCGAGCCATTCAATGGATGGAAGATCCAAGTGGTTGGTAGGTTCATCCAGCATCAGCAGATCCGGCTGCATCAATATCATTTTTGCGAGCAATACACGCATCCTCCATCCTCCACTGAACTCTTTGTAAGGCCTTTGCATATCAGCCTGACTGAATCCCAGGCCATGGAGCACATCCTCTGTTTTGTGGTCTATATTGTATCCATCCAATACATCCATCTCGGCCAGGAGATCAGTGTAAAGAATGAGTTTTTTTTCATCTTCGTTTTTCTCCAGTTCGAGTCCGAGTATTTCAATTTCTCTTTGAATTTGCAACACCCGCTCAAATGCACCCATGGCCACTTTCAAAATACTTTCATCCGTATCAAAACTCAGCAGGTCTTGGTGCAGATACCCAATGGAAGTAGTCCTGCTTCTTTCAACTGTTCCTTTGCTTGGCAGGTACTCTCCTGAGAGGAGTTTTAGCAGGGTTGATTTTCCAGTCCCGTTGTAGCCAATGAGCCCGATTCTTTCACCCGGATGAATATGCCAGGTGGCATCCTCCACGATGGCCCTTGCACCAAATTCAAATGTCATGTCCTGAAAACCTGCGAGCATAGTTCGATATTGCGCCGCGAAGTTAGCATATTCTCCCTATGCAGTTGAACAATGAATGGACTTATGTGTTTTACCAATGTGCCCAATCGTATATTCTTTTTTGGCTTCCTATTTATATCTAACCTGCTCTCAGCTCAGGAAAAATTTACCATTTCAGGATATGTGCGTGATTCACTCAGCCGTGAAACCCTCATTGGCGCTACCATTCAGGCCAAAGAGCAATCCAAGGGAGTAAGCAGCAATCAATATGGTTATTATGCACTGACCCTTCCCAAAGGTGAATACGTACTTGTCACTTCCTTTGTTGGGTTTTTCCCGATTGAGAAAAAAATCAACTTGCAGTCAGACCTGGTCATTGATTTTCCATTGCTGTCCAAATCTAGTCTATCCCAGGAAATTGTCATCAGCTCCAAAAAAAGGGATGCCAATATCAAGAATGCGCAAATGGGACAAATTGACCTTAGCATGAGCCGTGCGAAATCTGTACCTGTTATTTTCGGAGAGGTAGACCCCCTTAAAATTCTGCAGTTGTATCCTGGAGTAACCAATGCAGGGGAGGGCAACAGCGGACTCTATGTCAGAGGCGGTGGTCCTGATCAAAACCTGATATTGCTGGATGATGCGGTGGTGTATAACTCAGGACACCTTTTCGGATTTTTCTCCATTTTTAATGGGGATGCCATTAAAAATACTTCCTTGATCAAGGGCGGCATGCCTGCACAATATGGCGGCAGGTTGTCTTCTGTGTTGGACATATCGATGAAAGAAGGAAATCTGGATAAATACCAGGTAGAGGGAGGAATTGGGAGCATTGCTTCCAGGTTTTCCGTACAAGGTCCCATTCAGAAAGAAAAAGCCTCTTTCATGCTTTCCGGACGCCGAACTTATATTGATGCGCTGGCAAAGCCCTTCATCAAAAAGGAAAGCCAGTTTTATGGCTCTGGTTATTATTTCTATGATTTCAATGCCAAATTCAATTATCGGTTTTCTTCCAAGGACCGTTTGTATTTGAGTGGTTACTTTGGAAGAGACAGGTTTGATTTTGTAAACAACAAACGACAATTTGATGTGGAGGTTCCTTGGGGTAATTCAACGCTCTCAGCCAGATGGAACCATGTGTTCCACAAGAAACTGTTTATGAACACCACCGCGGTTTACAATGATTATCAATTTTCCTTGGGAGCACTTCAAAACAGTTTCAATTTTGTTTTATCCAGTGGCATACGTGATTTGAATTTAAAAACCGATTTGGATCACTACCTCACCCCGGAACACAAATTGAAATACGGCGCCCTTTTTACCTATCATCGTTTGAGTCCCTCGGTTGCATCAGGCCGACAGGACACTGTATTGTTTCTCCCCAACAATGCACAAACAAAATTTGCCAATGAGTATGGATTGTATGCCCAGGATGATTGGGAGGTCAATAACAAATTAAAGATCAACTATGGACTTCGGTGGAGTGCATTTCAGCAATTGGGTCCTTATACCAACTACATAACAGATGCAGACGGGAATCGTCTTGATAGTACAAGCTATGCAAGCAATCAATCCGTGATTACGTATGGTGGACTCGAACCGAGGCTCACCATGCGGTATGCGTTGAATGATGAAACATCCATCAAGGGCTCTGTTTCACGCAACCGCCAATACCTGCATTTGGTCAGCAACGCCGGAACCACGCTTCCAACAGATGTTTGGGTGCCCAGTACATTGCGGGTAAAGCCCCAGCTTTCCTGGCAATATGCTGCGGGTGTATTTAAAAATTTCAATGACAACGCATTTGAAACGTCCATCGAGGTTTACTATAAATCGATGCAAAATCAGATTGAATACAGAGAGGGATTTACACCTTCCATCAAGGATCCCGAAGAGGAATTTGTTTTTGGAAGGGGATGGAGCTACGGAACAGAGTTGTTCATCAACAAAACAAAAGGAAAATTTACCGGGTGGATTGGTTATACATTGGCATGGACCTGGAGAAAATTTCCCGATTTGAATCAAGGGAATAAATATCCGGCCAAATACGACAGGCGTCATGATTTGTCGGTAGTAGGAATATACGAGCTCAATCAAAAGTGGAAGCTCTCATCTGTGTTTGTATATGCTACCGGTAATGCAACCTCACTCCCCGAAAAATTTTATCTCATAGAAGGAGTGCTGACACAGCAGTTCAGCCGCATCAATCAATACCGTCTGGCGCCTTATCACCGTCTCGATCTATCAGCCACTTATGCACCCACTCCCAAAAAGGAAAGAAAGTGGAAGCACAGCTGGGTGTTCAGTTTATATAATGTGTACAGCAGACAGAATCCTTATTTCCTGTACTATAATCAAACAGGCAGTGCTTTTGCTGGTACATTGGAGGTTCAGGCCAAGCAGGTTTCCCTGTTTCCCGTCATTCCATCTGTGACCTATAACTTTAAATTCTGATTATTTTCTGTACCGAAACCTGACCGCTCCGCTGCTTTGCTCGGTAGAGGTGATGTTGATTTCATAACGTTTGTTCTTCGTCTGCACAATCATCAATGCGGTGTTGGGTGGAATGGTTCCAAGATTTTCGGCAAACATGATGACATCATATGTATCAGCTTCCTCCTCCAGGTTCAATTGAATGTTGATGGGTTTGGCAGTGAGCATTTTTTTGGAAACAACCAGTTTGTCGTTCAAATAAATGGAGACTGTATCGCCATCAATTTGCCCATTGTCGTAAATATCAATGGTGACCTTGTCGTCATCAATATCAATTGTTTTCAGTACCTGGTAAATTCTGTTTGATATTTTTTCTTTGGGGGGAGCAAAGCTTTCCTTTATTTTTTTTGGCTCTTCCATTGCAATCAATCCCTCGTCTTTTTTAACAGGTGTTTCATTGATGGGGACTTTCTGTTCAATTGGTTTTTTGGGCAGTAATTTCTTTTGCTGCTCTGGTTTCTTAGCAACCATCTGTGGAGCAGGAGTTGTTTTTTTCGGAGCAGGATTTTTAGTGGTTGTGGTATTCTTCTTGGCAACAGGAAGACTTTTGGGCAATGGGTTTGTTTCCGGTTTTTTTGCTGTTTCGATTGTTTTGATTTTTTCAATCATCTTTCTCTCAAACAGTGAATTGCCCGTACCGCAGTTGCTGCCTTTTTCTGCTGGGGTCCATTTTCCTTCCAGGGTTTCTTTGTCACCTTGTTTGAAATAGGTAAGCTTATGTGTCTGGAGACAGTTTTGAAAATCAGGAGGGGTATTTGATTTTATTTTTTCAACTTCCGTTACAACAAGTGATTTGCTTCCCTGGTCGTATGATCCTTTTAACTTACAGATCACAAAATATCTTTTGCCTGCGATAGGAAAATAGGTATAGGAGTAACCATTCAAGCTGTTGCCGTTGATGTCAAACTCAAGCACGTATTCCGTTTGTGCTTCAGCCGGGTCCTCTTTCGAATTGAAACTTCCAATCCATTGTCCGCTCAATTTCTGAGCTTCCGCTTGCTGACAGTAAAGAAGGTTCAGGATGAAAATTGCCGCAATTGCTAAAATCCTGGGTAGAAATCTATTCAAATGCTACATTTTTGGTGTTGCTGCGCAAATTATCCTTAATTGAAGCTGAGCTTACCCAATAGTTCGTTAAATTTGCATTCTTAAAATTGACAACAATCTCAATCAAACCATGATCAATATTAGGTTTCCAGATGGTGCAGTCAGAAGTTACGCCAAGGGCAGTACACCCATGGCCGTGGCAAAAAGCATTGCAGAAGGATTGGCAAAAAAAGTAATTGCAGCATCCATCGATGGAGTGGTACGTGACGCTTCTACACCCTTGAACAAAGATTGTGAATTGAAACTGCTGACATGGGATGATACAGACGGGAAAGCAACTTTTTGGCATTCCTCTGCCCACCTGTTGGCAGAGGCGGTTGAAGCGACTTTTCCCGGAGTTAAATTCTGGGTGGGTCCTGCGATTGACAAAGGGTTTTATTACGACATGGATTTGGGGGGAAGGCATATCTCTGAAGATGAACTTTTATCGCTTGAGAAAAAAATGGATGAGCTGTCAAAGAAGAACAGTGCATACATCCGAAAAGAAATCTCAAAAACAGATGCTGTAGCTTATTTCACTGAAAAGGGTGATGAGTATAAGTTGGATCTCTTATCCGGACTGCAGGACGGTGAAATCACGTTCTACACCCAGGGAAATTTCACGGATCTTTGCCGGGGTCCGCATATTCCGCATACGGGACTCATCAAGGCAATCAAACTTACTTCCATTGCTGGCGCCTATTGGAAGGGTGACGAAAAAAACAAGCAGCTGACACGTATTTATGGAGTAAGTTTCCCCAATCAAAAAGAATTGGATGATCATCTGCTTATGCTGGAAGAGGCAAAGAAAAGAGATCACCGCAAATTGGGAAAAGAACTGGGCATATTCACGTTTGATGATGATGTGGGACCCGGACTTCCCCTCTGGATGCCGAACGGAACGATAGTCATTGAGGAACTCGAAAAACTTGCAAAGGAAACTGAGCAATCCGCAGGATACAAGCGCGTCGTCACTCCACATATAGCCAAGGAAAGCATGTACCTGACAAGTGGACATTTGCCTTACTACCAGGACAGCATGTATCCGCCCATGGAGCTCGAAGGGGTTAAATACTACCTCAAAGCCATGAACTGTCCACATCATCACAAAATATTTTCTGCTGAAAGCAGGTCATACAAAGACCTTCCACTGCGATTGGCAGAATATGGAACCTGTTACCGATACGAACAGAGTGGTGAGTTGTTTGGATTGATGCGCGTGCGTTGCTTGCATATGAATGATGCGCACATCTACTGCTCGAAGGATGATTTTGCCAAAGAGTTCAGGGCTGTGAATGACATGTACATCAAATATTTCAACATCTTTGGGATTGATAAATATGTCATGCGGTTAAGTCTGCATGACCCGGCCAAACTCGGACAGAAATACATCAATGAACCCGAGCTTTGGAGAGAAACGGAAGAAATGGTGCGTCAGGTTTTGATCGATTCAAAAATTCCATACGTTGAAGTGCCTGATGAAGGGGCGTTCTACGGTCCAAAAATCGACGTGCAAATCTGGAGTGCAATTGGAAGAGAATTTACACTTGCAACCAATCAGGTTGATTTCGCTCAGGGCAGAAGATTTGGTCTGCAGTATACAAACAGAGACAATCAATCAGAAACACCGCTGATCATTCACAGGGCACCTCTGGGTACGCATGAACGATTCATT
>VFQT010002751.1_pt1 | contig 17317 bp, 15 predicted proteins | sample 3512381 | NCBI WGS metagenome assembly VFQT01 (sample SAMN10412376, study PRJNA504923) | tailings metagenome | isolation source: Relicate 2 Philex TSF3 active mining site | place: Philippines: Tuba, Benguet | collected 2017-08-29
GCGATCGTGTACCAGTCCAACACGGTCACGTTGCCGTATCGGTTCGGCATCGCCTTGATCAGCTCGTTGTTCGGATCCTGCCATGGCTTCTTCGGTACGTGAGTCGTGAGCATCACCACTCGGTCGACGTCGGCGAGCGGGACCATGATCTCATCCAACGTCTTTTCATCCACGTAGTTGTTCGTGCCGAGGTGGATGATGACGAAGTCGCCGAGACGATTGATGGACTTGACGTAGTTCGCGATCTCGAGTGCCTGCCTGAACGGCCTGCTCTTCAACGCATCGACAGTGATCCCCCGCTCGGTGAGCACGTTCGCTGCTCCGAGCATCACAGAGTCGCCAATCGCAAGGATCGGGATGATCTGGCCGTCGAGTGTCGTCGTTGCGGTGGAGTCCCCCGGTGTCGCTGCGATCGTCGTGGAAGACACGAGGTTCTGCACCGATTGCTCGTTCGCCTTCAAGCTCTCCGCAACCTCACCCTCGCCCGTGCCGACGGCAACACTCACCAGACCAAACAGTGGCAACACCGACACGACGACCGCGATCGCTATCGCGTTCTGTCGCTGCTTGCGGGCCGCATCGTTGCGTGGATGCCGCATCGCGAACCACCACTGCGAGAACTCACCGGTGCGAATTGGCATCTCGATGAAGCGATACGACGCTTCAGTGATCGCAAGGATGATGAGTGCATAGATCACGAACTCGATGACCGACATCGGGTTCGGATCAGCACCACGTGCGAAGCGAAACACTGGCCAGTGGTAGAGATACAGACCGTACGAACGACGACCGAGATAGGTGAACACCGGATTTCCGAGCAACTTGGTGCCGATGAGCGAGTGTGGGTGAACTGCGGCGGTGATCACCGCAATACTCGCGAGACCGACGAGGAGGAATCCTCCTTGAAAGAGCGGGTCATAACCGCGGCGTACGACTTCGGTCGTGCCGTCGGCAAGGTCGACGGTGGTCGAGTACACGTCGTGGAACTGCCACATCATCGCGCCGAGTGCCGCGAGACCGATCGCACCGATCCCCGTCACCGCATGACGGTCACTTGACGGGTACTGCGCGCTGAACATCGATGGCCGGTACCAGAACGCAAGTGCAGCTCCGAGGAACAGACCCCCCGATCGACCGAGCGTGCCGAGGAACAGGAAGTCGATCTTGAGGGCCGGTTGGCCGAAGATCGACACGAAGTGATCAGGTGACCCAAGCGGAGTCGGCTCCGGAAATCCCGGGGCATAGGTTGCTGCTACGTACCACGCGACGCCGAGTGAGACGACGAAGAAGATTCCACCGAGGGTCACGAGTCGCTTGCCGAAGATGCGCAAGACGACCGCGATCAGCAGTGGCCAGACGAGATAGAACTGCTCCTCCACCGCGAGCGACCACAGGTGTCGCAGCGGATCCACTTGCGCAGAGTCGAAGTAACTCGACTTCGACCAGATCTTGAACCAATTGAATCCATAGACGAATGCCGCGATGACATCGCCGCGGAGCTTGCCGAGTTCGTCGCGCATGAACAGCGAGGCATACGTGCAGACTCCAAGCAGCAGTGTCCACAACGCCGGCAACAGTCGGCGTGCTCGTCGCAACCAGAACTGGCGGAACGAGATGCGGTCGTTCTGTTCCGACTCGGTGATCAGGAGCAACGTGATCAAGTAGCCACTGATCACGAAGAACACTTCGACGCCGAGGAATCCACCCGTCAGCCACGTCTTGTTGGCGTGATAGACGATGACCGCAACGACTGCCAGTGCTCGCAGCCCGTCCAGACCGGGCATGTAGGACAGCGAATTTTGGCGATTCATGAGGGCACATCAAGCGTAGTGATGTGCCCCACGCCGCAGATGGCGAGGACTTCGCGCGTTAGCGAAGTTTCTTCACGATGTCGGCCATCAGCGATCCAGCCTCGGTCGGATTGAGACCGATCTGCACTCCTGCGGCGCGCAACGCGTCCATCTTTCCTTGCGCAGTTCCCTTGCCACCCGAAACGATGGCGCCCGCGTGGCCCATCTTCTTGCCTGCTGGTGCGGTCACGCCCGCGATGTAGGCACTCATCGGCTTTGTGACGTGATTGCTGATGAACTCCGCTGCCTCTTCCTCGGCGGAGCCACCGATCTCACCGATCATGATGATCGCGTGCGTCTCGGGGTCTGCCTGGAACTGGGCGAGACAATCGACGAACGACGTTCCCGGCACGGGATCGCCACCGATTCCTACGCAGGTGCTCACGCCGATGCCTTGCTGCTTGAGTTCGTACAACGCCTGATACGTCAACGTTCCGGAACGTGACACGATGCCGACGTTCGGCCCCTTGGCACTCGGCAACTCGGCAATCTCACCTGCGGTGATGCCGATGTTGCATTTGCCTGGCGAGATGATGCCAGGGCAGTTCGGTCCGAGCAATCGCGTTGCGGGATAGTCGCGCTGCAACGTGGAGTACACGCGAGCTTCGTCTTGTGCGGGAATGCCTTCGGTGATGCAAACGATGAAACCGATTCCTGCGCGTGCGGCCTCGAGAATTGCGGCGGGTGCAGCCTTCGGTGGCACTGCGATGAACGACGCAGTTGCACCGGTGGCACGAACCGCATCATCGACGGTGTCGAACACGGGGATGCCTTCGACGTCTTGGCCGGCCTTCCCCGGTGTGACACCTCCGACGACTTTCGTGCCGTACGCACGATTACGTAGACCGTGGAATCGGCCCTGACCGCCGGTGAGACCCTGGACGATGACTTTCGTGTGTTCGTTGACGAAGATTGCCACGGCGCCCCCTACTTGGCCAGTTCCACGGCCGTGCGGGCCGCTTCCAACATGGTCGGTCGACTGGTGAGCTGCGACTCCGGAATGCCCGCTTTGGCGAGGATCTCGCGGCCCTCCTCGGCGTTCGTGCCATCGAGTCGGATCACGATCGGCGCACGCAACTGCACGCGCTTGACGGCTTCGACGATTCCCTTCGCCACTTCCTCACCGCGAGTGATGCCGCCGAAGATGTTGATGAAGATGCTCTTCACCTTGTTGTCTGAGTTGATCACCTCGAGCGCCGCGGTCATCAACTCGGCGTTCGCACCGCCACCAATGTCGAGGAAGTTCGCGGCCTTGCCGCCGACTTGGTTGACAACGTCGAGCGTGCTCATGGCGAGACCTGCTCCGTTGGCGATGATGCCGACGGTGCCGTCGAGACCGATGTATTGGAGGTCCTTCTCGCGCGCCAGTTGCTCACGCGCATCCAGTTCCTCGGTGGCCGCATACTCGGCCCACTCGGGATGACGGAACGACGCGTTGTTGTCGAGGCTGACCTTCGCATCGAGTGCGTGCACCTCACCGGTCGGCTTCAAGATCAACGGGTTGATCTCCGCGAGGTCGCAGTCACCCTTCGTGAAGCAGTCATAGAGCTTGACGAGGATGTCTGCCACTCCATCGAGTGCACGATCGGGGATCTTCGCCTCGACGGCGGCTTGGCGCGCACGCGGCGCGCTCAGCCCATCGATCGGATTGATGTGCAGCTTGACGATCGCGGTCGGATCCTTGGCCGCCACTTCCTCGATCTCGACTCCACCTTGTGCGGACAACATGAGGAGGTGTTGCTTGGCGGCGCGATCGAGTGTGAAGGACGCGTAGTACTCCTCGGCAATGTCGGAAGCGTGTTCGACCCACACGCGCTTGACGACGTGACCCTTGATGTCCATGCCGAGGATGTTTCCTGCATGCAAGCGCACCTCGTCTGCATTCGTCGCGAGCTTGATGCCACCTGCCTTGCCGCGACCGCCGACTTGCACCTGTGCCTTGACGACAACCGGATACTTCGCCTTCTCTGCTTCTGCGACCGCCTCGTCGACGGTGTGTGCGACACCACCTGCTGACACCGGGATGCCAAACTTCGCGAAGTACTGCTTGCCTTGATATTCGAAGAGGTCCATTACCTTCTGCTTTCTACGATTCGCGAGCGTCGAGAGTCTGCTCGAGCCAGGTCGCGATGTCCTTGAGCGACGACCCAGGGCCGAAGATTTCCGACACGCCTTGCGTGCGCAACTCGCGCGCATCCGCATCCGGAATCACGCCACCACCGAACACGAGCACGTCGCCCAACTTGCGCGAACGGAGTTCTTCCATCACTCGCGGGAAGAGTGTGAGATGTGCACCGGACAACAGGGACAGCCCAACTGCATCCACGTCCTCTTGGAGTGCCGTCTCGGCGATCTGCTCGGGTGTCTGGTGCAGACCGGTGTAGATCACTTCGAAGCCATGGTCGCGCAACGCGCGGGTGATGGTCTTGGCGCCACGGTCGTGCCCATCCAGACCTGGCTTGGCCACGACGACGCGATACGGACGCTTCACGAGAAATAAACCCTACGCCCTCGACCGTGACCGATACCAACCCACTCCGACCATGCCACGTCCATGCCCATCCGCCACACTTGACCTATGTTTCGCCTCGAATTGCGCTCACCGGTGGCCCGAGCCGTCGCGCCGATCCTCGGTGGAATCCTGTTCTTTGCCGCGCTGTTCGGGGTGACGTGGCTGATGGCGGGGGTCGCCACCAACCGCGCCGAAGTCACCGTGCAGCCAGGAGATCGCACGTTCGTCGTTGGCAACGTCGAGGACATCGCCGAGGCGGTCGCCACCGATGGACCGATCCTCTATCCGGACCTGAGGGACTCGACGGGCAAACGCTCGATCGTGATCGAACACAACGGCACCGATCCCGCCAAGGGCTGGCAGGTCTACTACGCCTATCCGGCAGATCGCGATGAGTCCTGCCTCGTCACACAGATCGCCCGCACGCACACGTTCACCGACTGCGAGGGTCGCACGCTGAAGGTCGAGGAACTAATGCCACCACTCGACGTGCGGCCGATCGTCGAGAACAAGACGACGCTGCTTATCGACTTGCGCGGGAACTAGACCGCCTTCAGCGGCGCCCACGCGAGCGAAAGGTGTTTCGTTCCGACGAGCGAGAAGCGAATCGTTGCCTCAGCCTTTTCGCCTTCGCCGCGAATGTCGATGATCACGCCTTCACCGAACGTCGGATGCACGACGTCGCTGCCGACACGGAAGCCGTGGTTCACCGGCTGCTGCACCGCGCTCGACGTCGCGCGACGATCGAGTCGTGGCAGCGACGTGCGTGATGGTGTCATCGTCGCGCGATAGCGACGGGAATCCTCTCCCGTGTCCACGCTTCCTTCCTTGTGCACGAGTTCGTCTGGAATCTCGCTCAGGAATCGCGATGGCGGGTTGTACTGGGTGTTGCCCCACAGCGTACGGCTCCAGGAGTGCGTGAGGACGAGTTGTTCCTCTGCACGCGTGATTCCGACGTAAGCAAGTCGGCGCTCTTCTTCGAGTTCGACCGGATCGTTCAATGCACGCGAGTGCGGAAAGACTCCTTCTTCCACGCCGACGATGAACACGACGGGGAACTCGAGACCCTTCGCCGAGTGCAACGTCATGAGCGTGACGTGATTGTCCTCGGACAACTCGTCGGTGTCGGCGACGAGGGAGACCTGTTCGAGGAACTCGTCCACGACGGTGAACTCACTCGCCACGCCGATCAGTTCCTGGATGTTCTCCTCACGACCAGCCGACTCGACCGTGCCCTCAGCTGCGAGTTCGGCGAGATAGCCGCTGCGTTCCATCGCGTGTCGCAGGACGACACCTGGTCCTTGGTCGATGAGCGCCCCGCACTCGTCGATGAGCGCGTTGAATGCCGCGATCCCCTTGGCTGCCGCACCACCGACTCCTGCGGCGGCTGGGTCGCGCAGTGCGAGTGCGAACGAAATTCCCGCCGACGCTGCATAGGCATCGATCTTGGCGAGTGACGACTCCCCGATACCGCGCTTCGGGGTGTTGACGACGCGCTTCAGGTTGATCTCGTCCAACGAGTTGGCAGCCACGTGCAGGTATGCGAGTGCGTCCTTCACTTCCCTGCGGTCGTAGAACTTGGTTCCGCCGACCACCTTGTAGGGAAGTCCCGCGTAGATGAACGACTCTTCGAGTACTCGGCTCTGGGCGTTCGTGCGATAGAACACGGCGAGTTCGCTCCACTTGCGATGCTCCTTGTCGTGCAGGTCACGCAGACGAGCCACGACCCAGTTGGCCTCATCGAATTCATCGTCGGCGAAATAGCGCACGATCTTTTCGCCCGTGCCCCGATCTGTCCACAGCTCCTTGGGCTTGCGCGCCTCGTTGTGGGTGATCACCGCATTGGCCGCATCGAGGATGACCTGGGTGCTGCGATAGTTCTGCGCGAGCACCACCGTCGTCACTTCGGGAAACGCGTGTTCGAATTCGAGGATGTTGCGGAAGTCTGCGCCACGGAACCGATACACGGACTGGTCGGTGTCGCCCACCACGCAGACGTTGTGGTGAGCCGCACCGAGCATCAGCACGATCGCGTTCTGCGCCATGTTCGTGTCCTGATACTCATCGATCAGGATGTGTTGGAACCGCTCCTGATAGGTGCGCAACACGTCCGGGTGCTGGCGAAAGAGGCGCACGACGTTCGTCAGCAGATCGTCGAAGTCCATCGCGCCGGCCTTTTCCAAGCGATGCTGATACTCGCGATACACCTCGACGTACTTCTCGTCGATGAAGTTCGATGCCTGCGATGCCGCGTCGTGGGGAATGATCAGTTCGTTCTTCCACAAGCTGATGCGGGCCTGCACGCCACGTGCGGGGAACTTCTTCGGATCGAGACCCTTGTCGCGAATGACGTAACCGACGAGACGCTGTGAATCCGACTGGTCGTAGATCGAGAACGTCTTCGGATAACCGATGTGTTCGGCCTGTGCGCGCAGGATGCGCACGCATGCAGAGTGGAACGTGCTGACCCACATCTTGTGGGCGACGGGTCCGACGAGAGCAGCCACTCGCTCCCGCATCTCCCCTGCAGCCTTGTTGGTGAAGGTGATCGCCAGGATGTGCATCGGGTGCACGCCCGTATCGATGAGGTGGGCGATGCGCTGGGTGAGCACGCGGGTCTTGCCCGAACCAGCACCGGCAACGACGAGTAGCGGCCCGCTCGGATGGAGGACGGCGTCGCGCTGGTCTGGATTGAGCAGTGAAAGATCGATCGTCATCGGCGCGGTATCAGCGAGGGTTCACGAACGCTGAAGGACGCGCACTGGCAACTGACGAGGTCCACGCACCTGACCGAGGCTCCACGTCACCGCGGACTTGTCGGCGAGTTCGAACTTCGGGAACCGACGGATGAACTCTTCGACCGCCACGCGCAATTCGAGACGAGCGAGGTTCGACCCGAGGCAGCGATGGATGCCGAGACCGAACGCGAGGTGACGATTGTGTTCGCGATCGATGATCACCTTGTCGGCGTCCGGGAACACCTCGGGATCGCGGTTCGCGGCGGGGAATGCGAGCAACACGTTCTCGCCGGCCTTTACCGGACAGCCACCGATCTCTGCGTCGGCAGAAATCATGCGCGCCATGGTTACCGGGGCGTACGCGCGGAGCAGTTCTTCGATCGCCGTCGGCATCAACTCTGGTTCGGCGACCAGACGTGCGAGATCGTCTTCGTGCTGAGCGAGGTGCCAGATCGAGGACCCAATCGAGCTCCAGGTGGTGTCGATGCCCGCAACGAGCAACAACACAATCGTGCCGACGATGTGCTGCTTCTCGAGTGGTCGATCGAAGATTCGTGCCTTGAGCAAGAACCCGATCAGGTCCTCGCGTGGATTTTCGATGTGGTCCTCGACGTGTGCGAGCAGATACGCATCGAGTTTCTCGAAGCCTCCCTGGCGCTCACCGAACTCCGCGCCGATCTCCTCGAGGACGAGGTGGACGGTTTCACGGAAGTAATCGCTGTCCTCGACGGGCAGACCGAGCATGCGGGCGATGACGTACACCGGGATGTGCTGGGCATATTGCACGGCAGCATCGACGACGTCAGCATCGCCCATACGGTCGAGCAGCTCACGACACAGTTTGCGGACTTCTGGTTCCCACTCTGCGATCACCTGCGGACTGAACGCAGGCAACAACAGACGACGGGCTTCGGCGTGGAACGGTGGGTCAGACGTGATCGGTGGTGCTGCGCCGATTGGGGCGAGCGAAACACGCTCCTCGAGCGGTGGACGATTGGCGAGCACCGCCCCTTCAGATGAGAAGTGGTCGGTGTCGCGCGCGACGGCTGCGACATCGTCGTGGCGCACGGGCAACCACGCTCCGCCATAGCGGTTCGTGTGCGCGACCGGGCAGGTGGCGCGCAAGTCATCCCAGATTTGGTGCGCGTTTTCGTTGTAGGCGGGATCCGCATGATCGAAGTCGGTCGCCCAATCCTGAACGGGTTTCACGCGTGCCATGCATTCAGGGTACTCATCGGTGGGGCAGACTTTCGGGTCGTGCCGACGTCTTCCACACGACCGACCTATGTCGTGCTCCTCCCGCCGTCCGAGGGCAAGGCCGAGGGTGGCGCGGCACGACCAGCGTGGAAGACCTCGAGCGGAGCCTTCGGTCGACTGCTCGGAGACCATCGCGAAGAACTCGTTCACCGACTCGCTCGACTGAAAGGTGGCGATGCTGCGTTGCTCGGGGTGAAGGGTGAGCTCCTGTCACGTGCAACGAGTGCGAATCGTTCGTTGCTCGGTGCGCCGACCCTGCCGGCATGGCAGCGCTACACCGGAGTCGTGTGGGATCACCTCGACATTCCCACCTTGACTGCGTCGCAACGCGCACGGGCGCTGAACAACATCGTCGTCGTGAGCGGGTTGCTCGGCTGTGTCCGCGCGAGCGACCCCATCCCCGACTATCGATTGAAGATGGGTGCCAGGCTCGCCCCCTTCGGGCTGCTCTCCAAGTGGTGGATGCCGCACGTGTCAAGTGCGCTCGAGGAGTTCACCGGCTCACTCGTCGTTGTCGACCTCCTCCCCCAGGAACATCGCGCCGCACTCGACAAATCACTGAGTGACACTGACTCGTGGCTGCGCGTGTCGTTGAACGAACGCTCGGGCGCAGCCGGCGGCCACGACGCGAAAGCCGCCAAGGGACGACTCGCGCGACACGTCATCGAAAGGTGTGCGAAAGGTGCCGACATCTCGCGTGCGCTTGCGTCGTTCCGCGACAAACGCTTCGTCGTCGACGTCGACTAACTACTTCAGCTTGGCGTCGAAGAAGTCGAGCACCTTGTCGATGCCGACCTGCTGTGGCTGTTCGGTGAGCACGGAGTGATCGCTCTTTTGCTGCGACGGAAACTCGACGGCGATGAACGCGTCCCCGAGCAACGCGCGCAACGAGTCGAAGCGAGTGCCGACCAGCTTGTCGCCGGTGTATCGCAGTCCGAGCACCTGACAGCCCGCCTCTGCGCGCTCACGGACCCGAATCTCATCCTGGGGACTGAGCCCCAAGTCGGCAGACCGTGCCGATCCCATCGCGAACGGCAGCGACGGTTGCGAGAGCACTGGTGCGACCATCACGTCGTCGACCATCATGCCGAGGGCGAATCCACCCGAGAAGCACATGCCGACCGCACCGATTCCCTTTCCACCGACGCGACCGTGCAGGTCCTTGGCGAGCGCACGCAACCAGCCGACGACGGGCGAGGTCTTCCCCATCGCAAGCGTCGAGAACTCACGCGACACGCAGATCTTGGCCATCGACGAACCCATGTAAGCGCCGCTCGGCGGACGACCAACCTCGCCGACGAGGAGTGGCATCACGACGCTGAATCCGCGCGCGACGACGCGCTCTGCGAACTCACACACCTTCGGCGTGATTCCGGGAATCTCATGGACGACGATCACGCCGGGACCGGACCCCTTGGAGTACGTCGGATGGGTGATTCCGTCTGCGATGAACGAACCCGTCGTCCAACCCTGAAGTGGTGTCGTCATGACCTCACAGTAGTCAACGGTTCAGAGGAGCCGATCCGTCAGCGAGGACGAGCGACACCGACGACGCGCGACCACGAGACCGCACTGATCTTCACGACGTCACCGGTTCGCGGAGCGTGCACCATCTGCCCACCACCGATGTACATGCCGACGTGGTGGATCGGATAGCCCGAGAAGATGAGATCGCCGGGCTGAATTGCCGCCGTAGGAATACGTGTCAATCCTGCGTACTGCGTGCGCGACGTGCGCGGGATTCCGACACCTGCAACGCCCCACGCCCACGAGGTCAGACCGGAGCAGTCGAATGCGCTACCCGGCGACTTCGCACCGAATCGATACCGAACGCCGAGCTGCGAGAGCGCCGCCTTGATTGCTGCACCTGCCTGCGACGACGGCGCGACGATGTTGGTGTACTTCTTCGACTTGAACGCCTCAGCTTCGCGCTGTGCCAGTTCGAGAGCGGCCTGTTCACGACGTTGACGCTCACTGCGCAACAGCGAACCGAGTTCACGCTCGGCCGCTGCCTGGCGGAACTCATAATCAGCAGCGAGAGCTTCGGCCGCGCTCAGTCGACCGGCGGCGTACTTGGCGAGGTCCTGGGCCTTCTTGCGTTGCTTTTCGAGCGTGGCGCGCTCCTTCAATAGATCGTCAATCAATCCCTGCAACGCATCGGTGTTGCCTGCACCGGTGTTCAGCGCCGACGACGTGAGGTACTTCTTGCGCACGCTGTCAGTGAGTGAACTCGTCGAGCTCAAGATGCTGGAGAGGCTGTTGGAAATTCCCCCGCGGATGAGCGAACGCAGTGCCACCTGCTGGAGCTCAGCCTGCATCGCAGCAAGTTCCTTTTCCTTCTGAGCGATGCGTGCCTCGGTCGCCTTGATCTCGATATCGAGGTCCTCCATGTCGTTGACTGCGAGCGCATAGGTCTCGCCGAGGGCATCGATCTGCTCCCCGATCCGGTCCAATTCCTCGATGATCTCGTTCACCCGGCGCTGCTGGTCGCTCGAACCCCCGGTCCCCGGGCTCGGGGTCGCGGACGCCACCGGCGCCCCCACCGTCAGTGAAACGGCAAGGAGTGAGGCGACCAGGGTCGGGACGCGTCGTCGAAGTCGCCCAACGGCGAGACGAAACATGATGGGATGAGTCTACCGATTATGACGATTTGATGTCAGACGGCACCAAGACCCTGTAAATCAAGGGTTTTGACTACTCCCACTCGATCGTCCCGGGTGGCTTCGACGTCACGTCGTAGACCACCCGATTGATTCCCTTGACCTCGTTGATGATTCGCGAGGACATGGTGGCGAGAAGGTCATATGGCAACCGCGCCCAGTCAGCGGTCATCGCATCCTCGCTCGTCACCGCACGAATGATGATGGGATGCCCATAGGTTCGCTCGTCCCCCATGACCCCAACGGATCGAATGTCGGCAAGTACGGCAAAGGCCTGCCAGATCTCGCGTTCGAGACCCGCGTGCCGAATCTCCTCGCGCACGATCGCGTCGGCTTCTTGCAACAGCGCAACTCGTTCGGGTGTTACCTCGCCAATGATCCGCACGCCGAGTCCCGGGCCTGGGAACGGTTGACGCCAGACGATTTCGTCGGGCAGTCCGAGTTCACTGCCGAGTTTGCGCACTTCGTCCTTGAACAATGAGCGCAGTGGCTCACACAACTCGAGTGTCATGTCATCGGGAAGCCCACCGACGTTGTGATGACTCTTGATCACACTCGCTTTGCCATCGACGCCACCGCTTTCGATCACGTCGGGATACAGCGTGCCTTGCACGAGGAACTTGGCGTCCGTGATGCCACCCGTGTGTTCCTCGAAGATCCGCACGAAGAGCTCACCGATTGCCTTGCGCTTGGCCTCAGGCTCGGTCACACCCCGAAGCACATCGACGAAGCGGCTACCGGCATCGACGTGGACGAGTTCGATCCCCATGTTGCGCTTGAAGGTCTCGACGACCTGCTCACTTTCGTTCTTGCGCATGAGACCCGTGTCGACATACACACAGGTCAACTGCGAACCGATTGCCTTGTGCACGAGAGCAGCCGCAACTGCAGAGTCGACGCCACCAGAGAGACCACAAATCACTCGCTCTGTGCCGACCTGTCGACGAATCGCTGCAACCTGGTCCTCGACGATCGAGCGCATCGTCCACGAACGAGATGCGCCAACACGCTCATGGATGAAGCGTTCGAGAAGATCCTGACCACCTTCGCTGTGCATGACCTCCGGGTGGTACTGCACTCCCCAAATCTTTCGTGTGTCGTTTTCGATCACCGCCATTGGCGCATCCGGCGTGCTCGCCGTTGCGATGAATCCAGGTGGGAGCACACTGACGGCATCGAAGTGGCTCATCCACACCGACGAGTGCTCACCGAGTGAATTCGGGAGGATCGACGAACGAACCCCTGCGACTTTCGACAGCGTCGTCCTGCCGTATTCACCACGACCACCGCGCGACACCGTGCCACCCAACTGCTGGGCGATCAACTGGGCTCCGTAACAGATGCCGAGGATTGGAATCCCGAGGTCATAGATGGCCGGGTCGAGTAACGGTGCTCCATCGACGTGCACGCTCGCAGGACCGCCCGAGAGGATGATGCCGACTGGACTCGCCTCGCGTACCGCCGCTGCCGTGATCGAATGCGGGACGATCTCGGAATAGACCTCAGCCTCACGCACCCTGCGGGCGATTAATTGGGCGTATTGGGCACCGAAATCAACGACGAGAATCGTTGGTTGTGCGGCGCGAGTCATGATGCACAAGGACACTAGTTGACGATTGGTATTTGCTCTTCGGAGATGTGACGATTGGGACGATGCTTGCGTTCCAAACGGTGCCACCGCCCTCAGACGAACTCGACCTGTCGTCGTGCATCGGTCTGTATCCGAAACCGGGATGCGGAACCGAGCCGCAAGCGTCGGGCGACCGTGGTGGGGCGATGCAGATTGCAGTGTTCGGCATCCTCGTTGCTGCACTCGTCGTCATCGGGGTGCGCATCGCGCGTTCGATCATCGCGCGTGATCGCGCAATCGATGCCGAGTTGAAATCAAACGACTAGTTTCGTCAGTCGTGCACAACAACCGAGCGCTCGCCGGCGTCATCTTTGCCCTCACGAGCTCCACGTTGTACGGCATCACGCCAGTGTTCGTGCACATGGCCTACGACCGAGGTGCAGACCCGTTCGGCCTCATGACGGCCAGGTATGCGATCAGCCTTGCAGTGCTACTCGCAGTTCGCTTCGCCCGCGTCGGCGTACGCAACTGGCCGGACCGCAAGACGAGCTTGCAGTTGTTCTCACTCGGCGCGCTTGGTCTGTACCTCAACGGCGTGTGCGTGTTCAGCGCGATGGAACGCATGGACTCGGGTTTGATGATGGTGATCTTCTACCACTACCCGATCCTCGTGGTGTTCCTCGGCTGGTTGTTCTACGGGCAGCGACCCGCGCGCGTGATCTGGCCATGCCTCGTTGCAACGATCGGTGGCGTCGCGCTCACCGCAAGCGACGTATCGAGTGCGCAGTCGTCCGGTGTACTCATCATCCTTGCGGGCGCACTCGTCTACTCCATCTATCAAGTGATCGGTGCACGCGTCATGCCGCGCACCGACATCCTCACGGGACTGTGGATCGTGTTCGCCGGCGCAGGGTTCTCGTTCTCCACGATGTGGTTGCTCGATCCACCCGGCATCGAATCCACGATGCCCGCGAACGCCATCGCCTGGATGGCCGCAGCCGAAATTGCCGTCGTCGGAACGGTCGCAGCGATGGGAGCGTTCTTCGCAGGGATGAAGCGCATCGGTGCAAGCAACAGCGCCGTCATCCAGACCTTCGAGGTGATCGTCACGATCGGAATGGGGATCGCCTTCCTGAACGAGTCGCTCACCGGACGTCAGGTGCTCGGGACGGTGTGCATCCTCGGCGGCGTCGCCGTGTTGGCGCGCGCGGAGTCGCGCCGCGAGGCCGGCATGTCGCCCCAAGTTCCCTGATCGCTCGACGGTGTCCGAGGTCAGCTAGCCCCGTAGCCTGTAGTCGACATAGCAATTGAGTCGTACTTGCAGGGTTGGGTGAAATCCCCTACCGGCGGTGAAAGCCCGCGACCCCACCGCCTCGGCGGTGGGCTGACTTGGTGAAATTCCAAGGCCGACGGTCAAAGTCCGGATGGGAGCAAGTCGGCGTTGGTTGTGCGCGTAGCGGCGAGCCCTCTCGGGCGTCGTCTCGTTCGTGCGCACCCTCGTCGTTCCTCGCCCCTGCACGCACGATGCACGGCGAAGGACATGGATATGGAACACGACGAGCAGTACATGCGCAGGGCGATCGATGTCGCCCGCCGTGCTCGTTGGCGTTCACGCCCGAACCCATGGGTCGGTGCACTCATCGTCTCATCTGAAGGCAAAGTCTTCGAAGGCGCGACGAGCGAACCCGGTGGTGCACATGCCGAGATCGTGGCGCTGCAGTCCGCAGGCGACAAGGCGTCAGGTTCCACGCTGTACTGCACACTCGAGCCGTGCAACCACACGGGACGTACCGGCCCGTGCACCGAGGCAATCATCGCTGCAGGAATCTCACGAGTCGTCATCGGTATTCAAGACCCGGACGACAACGTGCGAGGCTCTGGCATCGCACGATTGCGTGCAGCAGGAATCGACGTCGTCGTCGGTGTAGAGCACTCGGCCGTCACACACCAACTCCGCGCATACATCCACCACCGCATCACGGGTCGCCCGTACGTGGTGGTCAAGATGGCCACGACCATCGACGGTCGTGTCACGTCTCCATCGCCGAGCGAGCGTTGGCTCACCGGAGTTCCGGCACGAACCCGCGTGCACGAACTGCGCGCCGACAGCGATGCGATCCTCGTCGGGGCCGGCACCGTGCGGATAGATGACCCGGAGTTGACGACGCGCCTCGTGGACGGACCATCGCCACGACGCGTGGTGCTCGGCACGGCTCCCGTAGGAGCAAAGGTTCATCCCTGCCTCGAATGGTCGGGCGATCTCGAAGCACTCCTCGATCGACTCGGCGCAGAGGGCGTCGTGCAGCTCCTCGTCGAAGGTGGACCGACTGTGGTCACGAGCTTCGAGCACGCAGGACTCATCGATGAGTTCATCGTGCATCTCGCAGGCGTCGTCGCAGGTGGCAGCGACACACCCTCGATGCTGGTCGGCTCGGGCGACGCGACTGCCAGCGACGTCCATCGCGGTGACATCACGAGCGTCACCCCGTTTGGCAACGACCTCGAAATCATCTTCACCCCACGACGAGAAAGAGCAACCACATGACACGGCGCAAAGACAGTGACATGGCCCCGATCGAAGACGTGATCGCAGCGATCGGCCGCGGCGAGATGGTCGTCATGGTCGACGACGAAGACCGCGAGAACGAGGGCGACCTGATCATGGCGGCACAGTTCGCCACCCCGGAAAAGATCGCCTTCATCGTTCGTCACACGTCAGGCGTGGTGGTGGCGCCGTTGACCGGTGAGCGTTGCGACGACCTGCGCCTTCCCCTGATGGTCGACCACAACACCGAGAGCCACCGCACCGCCTTCACCGTCTCGGTCGACCTGCTCGAAGGAACGTCGACGGGCATCTCCGCATCAGACCGAGCCGCAACGTTGCGCGCACTTGCCGATCCGACCGTCACGCACTCGGCCTTCGCCCGTCCAGGACACATCTTTCCGTTGCGAGCTCGCGAAGGTGGCGTGCTCAAGCGCGCAGGTCACACCGAGGCAGCGGTCGATCTCGCGCGCATGGCGGGGTGTGAGCCGGCTGGAATCATTTGCGAGATCCAAAACGACGACGGCACGATGGCGCGCCTGCCCGAGTTGCGCGTGTTCGCCAAGCAACACAACCTGTTGCTCTCCTCCATCGCCGATCTCATCGACTATCGCCGCACGCACGAGCGACTCGTCGAGCGCATGGGTGAAGCCAACGTGCCCACCGAATGGGGTGGCTTCACGTGTGTCGCGTACCGCAGCACGATCGACGGCATCGAGCACCTCGCATTCGTGAAGGGCAACGTGGCCGACGGTCAACCCGTGCTCACGCGCGTGCACAGCGAGTGCCTCACCGGCGACGTCTTCGGTAGTCGTCGCTGCGACTGCGGACCGCAGCTCGCCTCGGCGATGCGACAGATCGAATCGGAGGGCCGCGGCGTCGTCGTCTACCTGCGAGGTCACGAGGGTCGCGGCATCGGTATCGCCCACAAGATTCGCGCCTACTCGCTACAAGACGAGGGCTACGACACCGTGGATGCGAACACCAAGCTCGGCCTTCCAGTCGACAGCCGCGAGTACGGCATCGGCGCGCAGATCCTCGCCGACCTCGGTGCGCGCGAGTTGCGCCTGATGACGAACAACCCTGCCAAGTACGGCGGCATCGCCGGCTACGGGCTTTCAATCGTCGAGCGAGTGCCACTCTCGATCGAACCGACCCCCGAGAACGCTGCCTACTTGAAGACCAAGCAGGACCGCATGGGCCACGTCTTTGACCAATCCGACATCACCGCGAAAGGAACACGCCAATGACCACCTTCGAAGGAAGCCACAACGGACCGACACTGCGCGTCGGGATCGTCTGCTCCAGGTTCAACGAATTCATCGTCACCGCTCTGCTCGATGGCGCCCGCCGTGGTCTCACCACGTGTGGCGTCGCCGACCACAACGTGGACGTGGCATGGGTGCCCGGCGCATTCGAAATTCCTGTCGCGATTCGCACGATGGCCACGACCGGTCGCTACGACGCGTTGATCGCACTCGGTGCCGTCATCCGCGGCGAAACCGCACACTTCGAATACGTGGCGGGGCCCTGTTCGAATGAAATCGCCCGCATCCAGGTCGACTCCGGAATCCCCATCGGCTTTTCGGTGCTCACGGTGGAAAACATCGAGCAGGCCGTGGCCCGCTCGGGCCCAGATTCCGGCAACAAGGGCGAGGAAGCAGCCATCGGGGCCATCGAGATGGCGAACGTGTTGAAGGCGATTCGCAACAAGTAGCCCTTCACCCCCATTCGCGCACACATCGTGTGCCGTCGCTCATGACGGCGAATGGAGCAATCACATGGGCGCTGTCCTTGCAGTGCTCGTCGTGGCCACGAGTCTTCTGGCCGCCCCCACGAACGAACCTTCCGACGACGTCGCACTCGTCTCGCGGATCACCTTCGAGACGGACCTCTCGACCTTTTCTCGACAACGGACGATTCTCGCCCGCAAGTACCCACGGCTCGATTGGTCGACGGACGGATGCTCCGCGCCAGTGGTCGGGAGCGAGGGACGAACCTTCGACTTTCGCATCCCCTGTGCGCGTCACGACTTCGCCTACCGCAACTTCACGACACTCGGCGTGCTCGATGAATCGCTCCGAGCCCGAATCGACGACCAGTTCCGCAAGGATCTGTACAAATCGTGTGAGCGTCAGCTGCGAACCCGACGCGTCCGCTGCGTGGCGTGGGCGGAGCTCTTCGTCGA
>VFQT010002752.1_pt1 | contig 17312 bp, 11 predicted proteins | sample 3512381 | NCBI WGS metagenome assembly VFQT01 (sample SAMN10412376, study PRJNA504923) | tailings metagenome | isolation source: Relicate 2 Philex TSF3 active mining site | place: Philippines: Tuba, Benguet | collected 2017-08-29
TGGCGTCTTTCCAGACTGCCATCCGAATAGCTTTGGCAAATGCTTTAAAAATTGCTTCAATTTTATGGTGTTCATTATCACCGCGACAATAAACATTGAGATTAGATTTTGAAGCATCGGAAAAAGACTTAAAAAAATGGAAGAACATTTCAGTTGGCATGTCTCCAATTTTTTCACGCTTAAATTCAGCATCCCAAACCAACCAGTTTCTTCCTCCAAAATCAATCAATACTTTCGCTTCAGCATCATCCATGGGCAAAGCAAATCCATAACGCTCCATACCACGCTTATCAGACAAGGCTAAATTCATGGCTTCACCCAATGCAATTCCAGTATCTTCTATGGTATGGTGTTCATCTATATGCAAATCACCTTTCACCTTGATCTCAAGATCCATCTTACCATGCCTAGCTATTTGATCCAGCATGTGATCAAAAAATCCAATACCTGTTTCAATATTTGATTTTCCAGAACCATCAACATTCAACGCTATATCTATCTTGGTTTCATTAGTATGTCTAGCATGCTTAACAACCCTCATTCCTAACTTGAGGTATTTATAAATATCTTCCCAACTGGTGGTACTTAAAACAATACAATTTTTAAGTTGATCGTCTATCTGATCAACATCTACTGTCCCTACCCCATCTGGATTATTGATGAAAATACATTTACAACCCAAATTCTTAGCCAACTGAATATCAGTCAATCTGTCGCCGATAACATAAGAACCTGCTAAATCATAAGCTTCATTGTTGATATATTTTTTCAACATCCCAACACCTGGCTTTCGGTTGGGCGATTGTTCTTCTGGTAAACTCGGATCAATGAATTGTTCATCAAACACAACCCCTTCCCCAGCGAAAGTATCAAGAATCAATTGATGAATAGGTTCGAAATCTTCTTTGGGAAATGAATTAGTTCCTAATCCGTCTTGATTTGATACCATAGCCAATTCAAAATCAAATTCTTTGGCAATACGAGACATAAATGAAATAGCACCAGGATAATAAGCCAGTTTCTCTATGCGATCAATTTGATAAGTTGGTGGAGCTTCTTTAATCAATGTTCCATCACGGTCTATGAATAAAACTTTTTTCATTCTTATTGTATATTGAAGTTACTTATTGTTTCAAGTAATTTTTTATTCTCTAGAGGAGTTCCAATCGTTATGCGGAGACAGCCTTCACAAAGTAATACATTGCTGCGGTCGCGCACCACAATACCTTGTGCGACTAAATAAGCATATACAGCAGAAGCATCTTTAAACTTAACCAATAAAAAATTAGCATCTGATGGATACACCTGCAATACTTCTTCAAGTTGAAGAAAAGCTACTGCTAATTGTTGACGTTCATTAACCAAGGTTACTATCATGTCGTTCACTTGTCCAATTTCATCCAAAGCTTTAATTGCAAGCTCTTGTACTGGCTCACTTATATTATATGGCGGCTTAACCTTATTGAAGTATGCAATAATTTCTTTTGACGCAAAAGCCATACCCAATCTTATACCAGCCAAACCCCAAGCCTTACTCAATGTTTGCAAAACAATCAGGTTAGGATAATTCTGCAAATCAGATAACCATGAATGTTGACGTGAAAAATTGATGTATGCCTCATCAATTACAACTAATCCATCAAAATTATTGAGGATTAATTCGATGGCCTCACGATCAATACTATTGCCTGTCGGGTTATTAGGAGAACATATCCAGATAATTTTAGTATTTGGCTTTATGGCTTGTTCAAGAGCTTCTAAGTCTAATTGAAATGAAGGAGTAAGCGGTACTTTATTCAACTGCACATTATTGATGTTTGCAGAAACCTCATACATGCCATAAGTTGGAGGGAAAACTACAACTTCATCAATACCAGGTTCGCAAAAACTCCTGAACAGCAAGTCAATGGCCTCATCACTTCCATTTCCCAAAAAAATCTGATCAACAGGCACCTTTTTAATGAAAGCAATTTTTTCTTTTACTTTTAATTGTAAAGGATCTGGATATCTGTTATACCATTTGACCAATGGCGATCCTAATGAATTTTCATTGGCATCCAAAAACACATTGGCATCTCCTTTAAATTCATCTCTGGCAGATGAATATGGTTTTAATGTTCTGATATTTGGACGAACCAATTGTTCTAGATTAAACATAACTCAATTTTTAATTCTAATTTTTACTGCAAGAGCATGTGCATCTAATCCTTCTGCCTCAGCCATGGTAATAACGGTTGGTCCAATTGCACGAATACCTTCCTTGGTAATACTTTGATAAGTTACCTTTTTTATAAAACTATCTACACTCACTCCACTATATGCCCTTGCATGTCCGTTGGTAGGTAATGTATGATTAGTCCCACTTGCATAATCTCCCGCACTTTCAGGGGTATGATAACCTAGGAATACAGATCCCGCATTGACAACCTTTTCTCCAAGTTCTTCAGCATTTGCTGTTGATATGATTAAATGCTCAGGAGCATATTGATTAGCAATAGATATGGCTTCATCTAAAGTAGATACCAGAATGGCTTTACTATTTTGTAACGCTTGTAGCGCAAATTCCTTTCTTGGCAATTGATTCAATTGACTTTCGATTGATACGTTTACGTCATCAAGGAGCACTTTGTCATCACTGATTAATAAGACTTGTGAATCTTTGCCGTGTTCAGCCTGAGAAAGTAAGTCAGCAGCAACAACATCGGGATTGGCTTTTGCATCAGCAATAACACATACTTCACTTGGACCAGCAGGCATGTCGATAGCAGTACCCGCTAGTTGCACCAATTGCTTAGCTGCTGTCACATATTGATTACCCGGACCAAATATTTTGCTCACTTTCTTTATTGTTGAAGTGCCATATGCCATAGCCCCAATAGCCTGTGCGCCACCAATTTTATAAATTTCACTTATACCCACTTTAGCAGCAGCATACAAGATGGCCGGATGAATTTTTCCTTCTTTATCAGCGGGAGTGCACAACACAATATCCTTACAACCTGCAACTAATGCGGGTATACCTAACATTAAAATAGTTGAAAATAATGGAGCTGTACCTCCTGGAATATAAAAACCAACCCTGTCAATTGGAACAGATTTTCTCCAGCAGGTAACGCCAGGCAAGGTTTCAACCTTCTTTATTTCTTCCTTTTGAATAGTATGAAACTTTAAAATATTTGAATATGCCTGATCTATCGACTTTTTTAATTCAGGAGATATGGATGATTCAGCTTTTTTGATTTCTTTAGTATCTACTTTAATTTTTCGCAAACCGATACCATCAAATTTTTTGGAATACTTCTTCACTGCAGCATCACCCTTGGTTTTTACATCCTGTAAAATTTTACCAACCTGCTTCAGCAACAATTTACTGTCGTATACAGGACGCTGCAAAATGGCATTTAAATTTTCCGCTTGAGGGTTGACAATAATTTGCATACTATAAATTAAATAATAAGTTTTTCAATAGGAACAACTAATATACCTTCTGCACCAGCAGCACGGAGCTGCTCAATTTTATCCCAAAATTCATCTTCACTCAAAACACTATGCACACTGCTCCAGCCAGATTCTGCGAGTGGCAATACTGTAGGACTCCTCATGCCTGGCAGTAAGTCAAGTACCTGAGTCAAATTTTCATTAGGTACGTTCATCAATACGTATTTGCTTTTTTTAGCCTTACGAACTGAACGCATTCTGAATAATAACTTTTCTAGTATAGCTTTCTTTTCTTCATCTATTGTTGGATTGGCAACTAATACAGCTTGAGAATCTAATATTACTTCAGTTTCTTTCAAACCATTCATAAAGAGTGTTCCGCCGCTGCTGACTAAATCAGCAACCACATCTGCTAAACCGATACCCGGTGCTATTTCTACAGACCCGCTAATTTCATGAATGCTAGCTTGGATATTATTGTTTTGCAAAAATTGCTTAACTAAGTGTGGGTAACTGGTCGCAATACGCTTACCCTCTAACGATTTCACTCCATTGTAATCCATAGCCTTGGGAACAGCTACCGACAATCGACATTTGCCAAAACCAAGCAATTCAACTGTATCTACTTTACGTCCCTTTTCCAATAAAACATTCTGTCCTACAATGCCAATATCTGCAACTCCATCTTCCACATACTCTGGAATATCATCATCTCGTAAGAAAAAAACTTCGAGAGGAAAATTCTCCGAAACAGTCTTTAATCTGTCTTTTACGTTACGCAAATCAATACCACACTCCTTTAAGAGTTGGACAGAATCTTCATAAAGACGACCCGATTTCTGAATGGCAATTCTCAATATTGTTTTGTTACTCATAATCACAATTAAGTTGATAAAATAAAAAAGGCTTACCATTGGTAAGCCTAGTATGTTAACACACCCTTCTCAGGCTCACCCATTGGGTAAGTTATGATGATGGTGGATGTGGTTCAATTGAATCATGGTGCAAAATTATGGGCAAGAAAGATAATGACCAAAAATCTTCTCGATTTTATCAAATAGGGCTTAATTTAGGTGAATTATCTAGTAGCATATGATCAAATTTAAACACATTCTCAGCTGTTTCTTATTAATGATGAGTATTCATCAAAATTCCGTTGCTCAGTCTGTAAAATGGAAAATGATCTGGAACGATGAATTTGATCAAAATGGATTGCCAGATTCAAGCAAATGGGGTTATGATGTAGGCGGACATGGCTGGGGCAACAATGAGCTTCAGTACTATACATCAAAAAGAAGTCAGAATGCAAGAGTAATAGATGGAAAACTCATCATCGAAGCTGTAAAAGAAGAGTATGAAGGTAAAGGATATACATCGGCAAGATTGGTGACCAGGGGTAAGGCATCATGGGATCATGGTAAAATTGAAGTACGTGCTAAAATACCATCTGGCCTAGGCACCTGGCCTGCTATATGGATGTTGGCAGATAAACAACCTTTGAATTGGCCAGATGATGGAGAAATTGATATCATGGAACATGTTGGCTATGACCAAAATTTTGTACATGGTACAATTCATACAAAAAAATACAACCATATTCTAGGCACTCAAAAAGCCAATCAAGTTACAATCCCAGATGTTTCTGACGCTTATCACCGTTATCAGTTGATTTGGGATCAGGAAACCATGTACATAGGAGTTGACGACATCTATTATTTCAAATACAAAAATGAAAAAACTGGAAGCGAAGCTTGGCCCTTTCATAATAAAATGTATCTCTTGCTCAATTTGGCAGTTGGCGGAAATTGGGGTGGATCAAAAGGAGTTGCAACGGATATTTGGCCAAGAAGAATGGAAGTAGATTATGTTAGAGTTTTTGAAATGGAGAAATAAGATTTAAAAAAGTTTAATCATCACCTGATTGTTTATGAGAAAATTATTTTTTACAACCGTACTATCTATTTTAGGTTTTGTATCAGCTGCACAAAGCCATCATGAGCGCTGGCAACAACGTGTGCATTATAAAATGGATATTAATGTTGACGCTGAAAAAAATCAATTCACAGGCAAACAGCATATCGACTATTGGAATAATAGTCCGGATACACTAAAAGTACTATACTTTCATTTACCCTGGAATGCTTTTCAACCTGGAAGCATGATGGATGTAAGAAGTCAGGAAATTGGCAAACGTATAATTCGCGGAAGAGGAGATTGGGATCAACGTGTACGAGATAGAATCAGTAAATTAAAACCAGAAGAGATAGGCTATCAGGATGTTCAATCAGTAAAAGTCAACGGTGTATTGCAAAGCACTAAACTGTATGAAACTATTTTAAAAATTGAATTAGCTAAACCCATTTTACCAAAATCAAAATCAACGATTGAAGTCGATTTTAAAGCGCAAGTCCCGGTGCAAATCAGAAGAAGTGGTCGTGATAATGCTGAAGGCGTCCGTTTCAGCATGGCACAATGGTACCCTAAATTGAGCGAATATGACCAAGATGGATGGCATCCAACACCATATATAGCGAGAGAATTTTATGGTGTTTGGGGCGACTTTGATGTAAACATCACCATCGATAGAAACTATGTAATTGGCGCGACAGGTTATTTGCAAAACGGACATGAAATTGGTCATGGCTATGAAAAGCATAGTAGTCTGCCGCATAAAAAATCAAATAACCCTACCCTAACCTGGAAATTTAAGGCACCGAATGTACATGATTTTGTATGGGCAGCAGACCCCAATTATATTCATAATTCCAAGACTGTAAGAAATGGATTAGTACTTCATTCATTTTATAAAATAGATACAGCAGCACTTTCTAAAGAATATGAAAAAATGCCTGCAAGAATGAAACAAGCAGTCAGCTTGGACAATTATATAAACAAATACAAAACTGAATGGGATAGTGTATTGGTTTTGGCATCAAAGGCATTGCCGTTCATTGATAAACATTACGGAGAATATCCATATAAACAATATTCATTTATTCAAGGTGGCGATGGTGGAATGGAGTATCCAATGGCAACTTTATTAAAAGGTGCAGGAACTGGTGTAGTTATTCACGAATGGATGCACAGCTGGTACCAAATGATGTTGGGTACCAATGAATCTCTTTACCCATGGATGGATGAAGGCTTTACCAGCTTTGCCGAATCAAATGTGAATAATTATCTTAATGGAAATAGAGATTCGTTCCCTCATCTAGACGCCTACAATTCCTATATTTTCTTATCAAAGAGTGATTTCAACGAACCCTTAACTACCCACTCTGATCATTACAGTACAAACACTGCTTATAGCATCAATGCCTATTCGAAAGGGGAAGTATTCATGGAACAGCTTGGCTATATTGTTGGGGCAAGCGTAAGAGATTCAATCTTACTCAACTATTTCAGAAGCTGGAAATTCAAACATCCTACAGTCAATGATTTCATGAGAATTGCTGAAAAAACAAGTGGTTTACAACTGGACTGGTACAAAGACTTCTTTGTGAATACCAGCAAAACCATCGATTATGGAATAGATAGTCTTTGGGAAGAAAGTGGTAAAACAAAAATCAGGTTGAAAAATTTTGGCACAATGCCAATGCCAATAGATCTTGATCTAACATTTAAAGATGGGATAAGAGAAAAAGCTTATATACCTCAATATTTAATGTTTGGCGAAAAAGCAAATGAAGAACCTGAGGTAAAAAGGACAGTTGGTGAACCATGGAAGTGGACCCATCCAACTTATGTGATAACCATTGACCGTAAATTATTAGACTTGAAAAAAGTGGAGATAGACCCACTTCAACGTATGGCAGATGGCGAAAAAAGAAACAATAAGTTGGTATTGAACTGGTAAACTATACCATTTCCTTAAACCTCTCCTTGATATTTCGGAAAAGCTGTATGAGTTGACTAAACATCAGCACCATCTCACTATTGGATTTTTCCTTGGTTGAATCTTCTATTTCAAAAATTAGGTCGTCTAAACCATCAATTCCAATTGACTTTATCATGGTTTTTTCGCGATGCAAAATTCGTTTGGCATTTGTCCAGTTATTATCCAACAGGCATTTATCCCATTCAATTAATGCCACTTCAACTTCCTCAACCAAATACTTGAGCATTTTTTTAAGCTGATTGGCATCATTACCCGCCATTTCACTGATTTTAGCTAAAACTATTCTGTTGATCTCACGATAGTGTTTCTCCCGACTAGATCCTGATTTGAAAAATTGTCCTAATCTTTGTTGTAATCCTTTTTGGTCTATTGGCTTTGTTATGCAGTCAGCAAAACCCAAATTCAACATATGAATCACTTCTGATTTAAATGCAGCAGCTGTAAGTGCAATAACCGGTATATCATCCCCATATTTTTTCCGAATATTTGCTAAAGTTGATGGTCCATCCATGACTGGCATTTGAATGTCCATCAGCACTAGATCATATTGATTTTTTTCAATCAATTCCAGCGCATCTAACCCATTTTCAGCTTCATCTACATATGCATGTAGATTTTTCAGCATTAGTGAGAAAATAACCCTGTTGACTTTATTATCTTCTACAATTAATATTTTCTTTCCTGATATAAATGATTTTACTTCATCTTCTTTAGTTTCAATATCTATATCAGATGCAGTGGGCTTTGGAAAAGGAATTTGGATAAATACTTTGGTGCCTTCACCTTTTTTACTCTCAAGCCATATTCTCCCACCCATCATACTGACCAACTGATTGGTTATAGATAAACCAAGTCCAGAACCTGTAATACCAATTGTATTACTTGAGTTTTCCTGATAAAACTCTTCAAAAATATTTTTTAACGCCTCTTCAGCAATACCAATACCTGTGTCTTCACAAGTAAATTGAATCAATTGTTCTTTTTCATCATTTCGGAGTAGCTTAATACTTGACTCTACTTTACCAACTTCCGTAAACTTGATGGCATTACTTAGGATATTCATCAATATTTGACGAATACGAACACCGTCACCCATTAAATTAGTTGCAATGTTTACATCAAAGTTGGTGATTAATGCCAGACCTTTTTCCTCAGCCTTTGGCTTTAAAATGTTTTCAACACTTCGACTAATTTCCTCAAGCGACACCACACCTTGTTCAATATTCATCTTGCCTGCCTCAATCTTGGCCATATCCAAAATGTCATTAATAATCCCAAGTAGTCCATTCGCTGAATCAGCTATATGTTTCACAAAATATTTTTGCTGTTCAGAAAGGTTGGTCATGGCCAGTTGTTCCGCTAAACCAATAACGGCATTCATGGGCGTTCTGATTTCATGACTCATATTGGATAAAAAAGCTGACTTGGCTTTTTCTGACTGTACAGCCCTGTTTTTGGCTTCAACCAATGCTCTTTGCAATTGCCTGTTTTGGGTTACATCCAAGTAACTCCATAACTGTCCCTTAAAAGTATTTTCAATAACAATAGGTACATAATCCCGTTCTAAAATTCTTCCATCAGCCAGATAAACTTCCTGACCAATTACAGCTTCCCGTTTACCAACCATGCTCATTACCTGTTCTCTTGCTGAATCAGGATCTTTAAAGAGAAAACGTGCATCATCCAGTGCTTCGAGACAATTTACTCCTACCATTTGCTCAGGTGATACTGGAATTTGAAACAAATCGCAAAACTGCTGATTTACCAAAACAACCAAATGGTTTTCATCCTCAACAAGAATACCCTTACCTAAATTACTGATCAAGTATTGTAACCTGTTAGCATTAATGGTTTTTGAATTATCTCTGCATATACAAAGTAACTCTCCATCGGGAAGCTTACTTAATGTAATGTGTTGAAAAACTGGTTTTTTATCCTTACTCAATCCAATGGTTTCACCAGACCAGTTTCCGTTTTTCTCAAGCAAGGGAAAAATTTGCGATTCTATTGTTGCTGCATAATCTTCTGAATATATACATTTCCATGTTTTTCCAATCAATTCTGCTCCACTATGGTAACCAAATATTTGAGCATGAGAATTATTCATGTATACATACTCACCTTTGTCATTCAAAACAGCAATGCCATCAAATGCATTCTCAATGGCGATTAATTGTTTATCAACAACTTTCATAAAATTGAATTGATTGTAAGACTACAAATAAAGATATATTTAGTTTCAATCCATGAGGAAAACAACTTGTTATTGTAAATCTTTTTTGGTATATACAATAAATCTAATAATTCGATTCACTATAAACACCTAAATCTTCAAAAAACCCGCTCTACTACTTGCATAAGTGGTTTTTAGTAATTTATTTACGTTTTGTCAATTAAAACTATCAAAAAAGCATCCAATGATTTTAGATTTATGAATTAACCTAACTATGATTTCAGTAGGCATTATTGAGGATAACATTTTTTTATTAAAAAGCTTTCGGGACTATATCAATAGCACTGAGGGGTTGGAAGTTGTTTTTTCTTGTACATCTATGGAAGATGTGAAAGATTCCATTTCATCAAAAAAAAACAAGCACCCAGATATTATATTGCTTGATATTGTACTTCCTGGTCAATCCGGACTTGAAGGTATACCTACATTGAAATCCAAGTTTCCAGATTCTAAAATCATCATTTTAACCGGACATAATGATCAAGAACTGATCATGAACAGTATTAAAATTGGTGCAGTGGGCTATGCATTAAAATCTGCTCAATTAAGCACGCTGGTAGATATCATAAGGCAAGTTTCAAGGTTGGGCGCCTACATTGATCAAACCTTAGTAGAAAAAGTTATTTTAAGTCTCCAGCAAAAGAGCAACAACAGTCTACTTGATGCGCTTACTTTCAGAGAAAAGGAGATTGTTTCCTTAGTAGAAAAAGGTCTTAGATACAAACAAATGTCTGATCAGCTTTTTGTCACCACTTATACCATCAATTACCATCTTAAGAATATCTACAAGAAATTAAATATCCACTCAAAATCAGAGCTTTTATCCAGGTTAATGGAAGAAAGGAGGCTATAAACAAAGCCTTGTCAAATAGTTTTTCCTACTATCTTTGCAGCCCTAAGCTGATTGTCATGCCAATAGACCCGGGACTGAATTTTGAAAATACTGAAAAGGCGTTTGCCTACAAATCAGATCGTCAGTTAAAAAAAGCAAGATTTTTATTCTCTGCCATGCAGTATGCTCCACTGGTTAAATTAGGCACCCAGTTAACCCCATGGGCGATAAAATCTGGACTTCCAATAAAAGGTATAATCAGAAATACGTTATTCCAACAGTTTGTTGGTGGAGAATCACTTGAAAAAACAGACAATGTTTTATCACTGCTTGATAAATTCAATGTTCAAGTTATACTTGACTATGGTGTTGAGGGTGGAGAACATGCAGATGAACAATATGATCATGAACTTCAAACGTTTATGAAGGTATTGAGTTTTGCAGCTACAAGAAAAAATATCCCCTTTATCAGCATTAAAGTAACTGGTCTTGCATCTTCTGTATTGCTTGAAAAATTAAATGTCACCATTGGCAAACCATACCCTGAAAATTTTGAGCATACTATAGAAACAGCCATATCGGAATTAGATGTCAATGATCAAGCTTCATGGAATAAATTAATTGGTAGAGCAGACAAAATTTGTAACCATGCAGCTTCTATTGGTGTGGGCGTAATGATTGATGCGGAAGAATCTTGGATACAAGATCCCATTGATTACATTACTATGCTGATGATGGCAAAATACAACAAGAATAAAGTAGTAGTTTATAACACCATTCAACTTTACCGAACTGACAGGTTAAGTTTCCTCAAAGCAAGTTACATACACGCAGAAAAGAATGAATACTGGCCAGGATTTAAATTAGTAAGAGGAGCTTACATGGAAAAAGAAAGAAATAGGGCCACAAAACTTTCCTACCCCTCACCTATTCAAGAATCTAAAAAAGCGACAGACAATGACTATAATCAAGCTTTATCGCTTTCTTTTGAGCAAATACACCACGCATCTGTAATTGTAGCCAGCCATAATGAAGAAAGCAGTTTACTTGCAGCAAATATGGCAAAACATAAAAACATTGTAACCAATCACCCCCATTTACACTTCTCACAGTTGTATGGAATGAGTGATAACCTCACCTTTAATCTTGCTGATGCAGGCTTTAATGTTTCCAAGTATCTGCCATTTGGACCTGTGGAGGAAGTTATACCTTATCTCATGAGACGCGCACAGGAAAACAGTTCTGTTTCAGGACAAACAAGCAGAGAGCTCCAGCTATTGGAAAAAGAATGCAATAGACGAGGCATATAAAAATATTTTAGCACAACCTAGTTTCATTAAGTATAAATACTTACCTTTTTTCATTATTAGTACGAATGAATGTCAAATATTACTTTTCCTAGTAATATTTACTACTAAATAGCAGTATTTTAATGACAACGCCATTGATTTATATAGATTAATGAGACCTATCCTATGCCCATGTCATCTAAACAAAATATAGTTAATTGCGACTCCTTCCCCAATGAGAATCCGTATCCGGTTCTAAGAGCAGATATTAACGGGTGCATTATTTTTCAAAATAAGAAAGTAGATGAAATTAAAACAATCCTTGTTAATGGGAAAGAATATCCCCTACAAGATTATTTATGCCTAATTCTCAAAGACTATGTGCTTCGAACAAACTTTGAAAAAGAAATATCGTCTAATGGCCGTTATTATAATTTCATTTTTTGTCCTATTGCAGACGAAGGTTACTACAATATCTATGGAATAGACATTACCGAAAAAAAACAATCAGAATTAATTGCGAAAGAAAATTTTGAACGGTTAAACAATTTCCTGGAAGCTACCGACGACGCTTATTACATTGTTTACCAAAAAAATAAATCAAAAAATTATTTCACATCCAGATGGTCATTGTTTTTTGGCTTTAATCCACAATCAGGTAACATTTGGAAACAAAAAAGAGATTGCGTAATAGATGAACACAAAAAAATATATGATGACGCTCAATTAGAATTTCAATCTACAGGTCATTTAAACATTAAATACAAAATCATCAACAAAGTTTCTGGTCATACCAGATGGGTTTTAGAGGAAGCAAGAATTAAAATAGATGAACAGTTAAATGACGAAATAATTTCTGGGAGAATTACCGATATCTCTACAAGTGAAAACTTCAAGAGTCTGGTCAATGAGACTGAAGAAAGATTCAGGTTAATTACAGAATCAATGCCTGTTATGATCTGGGTCTCAGACGATGAAAATAAAGTCATATATACTAACCAGGCATCCAGAGACTTTTTTGGATTTGATTTAAAAGACTTAAAAGGTCAGCATGAATTTATTGACATCGTGCACCCCGAATACCGAAAAATTGCTATTGACGATTGGCGCCTTCATTTAAATGCTAGAAAAAAATGCGAAATGCAGTATCTGGCAAAAAATAAGGAAGGTGCATACCGATGGATTTATGAAATAGCAGTCCCGCGTTTTACAGACCAAAACACCTTTTTAGGTTATATCGGCTGCACCTTTGACATTACAAATGAAAGAAATACCTACTACCAATTAGAAGAAGAAAAGAAGAAATTTGAATTGATTTCGAATAAGTCAGCAGATATCATCTTTTTGATTAACAAAGAGGGAATAATTGAATTTGTTTCTTCGTCAATTAAACGAATTTTAGGTAGACCCGAGGTAGCGGTTATTGGAACTTCATTTTATGATCTTATTGATGATAGTAGTAATTTAAGATCGATCAATTTTTCAGGTACTGAACAACCAAACAAAAGAGTGTTGAGTTTCAGAATGATAGAAAACAATGGAGAAGCAAGATGGGTGGAAGCAGTGTATAGCAAATTCACAGAAGATGAAATAGGTGGAGAAAAAATTTTGATACATGTAAGAGATATTAATGAACAACATGTTGCCCAAAACATGCTTATTGAGAATGAAGCAAGGTACAGGAGACTATTTTCAAATATGAATTTGGGTATAGTTGAAGTAGACATTGAAGAAAGAATTCTATATGTGAATAGAGCCTTTGAAAGAATTTCTGGTTATGAAGAACATGAACTTATCGGGAGAAATGCATCAGAGGTTTTTATCAAAGATCCAAGTTCACAAACAATCAATGAACAAGAAAACCGAAATAGAATTCTAGGGAAAGAAGGTTTATATGAAATTAAAGTAGTCAAAAAAAATGGGAAAACTGCAACATGGGTAATTAGTGGAGCCCCTACATTTGACATGAAAGGAAAAGTCAGGGGTTCAATTGGTATTCACTGGGACGTTACAGAAATAAGGGCGCTTGAGAATAAGCTATTGCTTGATTCGGTAAAAAAGGAAAAAGAGTTAATGGAAGCCAGATTACAGGCAGAGGAAGAACAGCGCGAAATGATTGGAAGGGACTTGCATGATGGTGTTGGACAAATGCTTGCTTATCTAAGTCTATATTTTAATGTATTAAAAGAAAAATCTTCTATTGACACTAAAGATATCGACAAGGCACAGTCAACTTTAAAAAGTACCATTGATGAAGTCAGAAGATTGTCGAGAAACCTTGCCCCACCCGCCATTAAAGATCTTGGATTTAGAGAAGCTGTTATCGAACTAATAAACAGCTATAACATAATTCCAAAGCCAAAATTCCAATTGAGTATATATAAAGGGAAAGATCCTGAAAAATTACTGCATGAACACAAACTTATGCTGTTTAGGGTTATACAGGAATTAAGCAGCAATACATTTAAGCATGCAAAAGCTGAAAATGTGAGCATTTCAATTGATTATACACAAGAAAATATTGAAATGTTTTACAAGGATGATGGTATTGGATTTGACAATAATCATGCAAAAAAAGGTGTTGGCTTAAAAAGTATTTTATCCCGACTGGAATTTTATGGAGGTAAAATAAAAATCAATACCCAACCTGGCAATGGAATAGAAGTAATCATTAAATTACCGTATCAATGAAAACCATGAACAAAAAAATCAGAATTGTTATTGCTGATGATCATCTCTTGATAGCAGAAACCTGGGCAACCTTAATTAATATGGATCCAGATTTTGAAGTGGTCAAGGTATTCGACAACACACAAACACTCATTGAAGAAATCAGTGAAATCAAACCTGATATCGCCATACTTGACATCAACATCAATCCTTTTTCTGGAATAGAAGCAACCAAAATGATTAGGAGGTTAGCTCCTGGTACTAAAATCATTGGTGTATCTATGCATAACCAGCCCTCATTTGCAAAAAAAATGATGAGAAACGGGGCAATGGGTTATGTAACAAAAAGTTCAAATAAAAATGAAATGTATGATGCAATAAGGGCAGTGATGCGAGGAGAAAAATTTATTTGTGCAGAGATACAAAGAAACATCACCAATCAGGTACTCATGGATGATGATGAAAATAAATTGAGCCGTCTGACTGAAAGAGAGATAGAAATCATCAAGTTAATTAAGAACGGCTCAACCAATAAAGAGATAGCTGAGAAATTATTTCTTTCTCCGAGAACTGTAGAAACGCACCGTGCTAGAATTTTGAAAAAACTGGATTTAAAGAATTCTTTGTCACTTGTAAAGTATATCAACGAATCCTTTATGGATTTATAAGGAGCGATTTATTCTCCCCAAATCTGGCCTTTCCCTTCAATCCAGTCTTTGACTAATTCTGTGGTTACAGATTTTGGACGCTCAAGTGGCATACCCAATGCTCTGTCCCAACAAATACTGGCAAGAACTCCTAGAGCTCTACTTACGCCGAACAAAACGGTGTAGAATTCATATTCAACCATTCCATAATGCACCAATAGAGCACCAGAGTGTGCATCAACATTGGGCCAAGGATTTTTTACCTTACCTAGACTATTAAGAATATCAGGAACAGTTTCATAAATTCTCCATACAGTTTGCACCAAAGCATCATCTGGCATATGTTTCTTACCAAATTCCATTTGTGCAGTAAACCTTGGGTCAGTTTTTCTTAATACAGCATGACCGTAACCAGGTACAACTTTACCCTCAGCTAAAGTCTTCTTAACGTAATCTGCAATTTGCTCTTTTGAAGGAAGGTCTACACCTAGTGTTTCCCTCATTTCAAAAATCCATTTGATCACTTCCTGATTAGCAAGACCATGTAATGGACCAGCCAAGCCATTCATACCAGCAGCAAAACTTAAGAAAGGATCACTCAATGAAGAACCCACAAGATGTGTTGTATGGGCTGAAACATTACCTCCTTCATGGTCAGCGTGTATGGTCATGTATAAACGCATCAATTCCTTGAAACCTTCGTCTTGATAACCCATCATGTGCGCGAAGTTACCCGCCCAATCTAACAAACCATTAGGTTCAATGTGATGACCATTTTTGTACTTCCTACGATAGATATAAGCAGCAATTCTTGGAAGTCTTGCAATCAAATCAAGTGAGTCATCAAATGTTGCATCCCAATAATCTTTTTTGTTCATGCCTTCAGCATAAGCTTTTGCAAAATGACTTCCATTTTGAAGTGCCATGATACCTACAACAAACATTGTCATAGGATGAGAATTTATGGGTAATGCTTCAATAGTATCAAACACATAATTCGGAACATGAGATCTTCGCTGAAGAGTTGCGGTAATAATATCTGCTTCTTCTCGATTGGGTAATTCTCCTAGCAGCATCAAATGAAACAATGCTTCAGGCAAAGGTTCACTCCCTCCTTTGGCTTTAGGAAGTTTATCTTTCAACTCAGGAATAGAATATCCTCTAAAACGAATGCCTTCATTTGCATCCAAAAGAGATGTCTCAGTTACTAGTCCAGTCATACCCCTCATCCCCTGATAAATCTGTGATAGTGTAACTTCACCAATTACCTTGTTACCATGCTCTTTAAGCATTTGCTTAATCTCAGCACTTACTAAATCCGCTTTGGTTTTGAACCTTACTTTAATCTCTTCCATGGCAATGAATTGATTCTTTGTTTTTGGATGCGTAAAGTTAAACAAAGACGATGAGCAGTAAAAGGAATGTTTGAAATATTTAGATTATTTCGGTGCTTTTTTATACAGATACCAGGTAAGGGATCCAAAAATGAAATTAGGGATCCAGGCTGCTAAATATGGATTTAAATTTCCTTTTGTTGAGAAAATTGTCGAGAACCTATCTGTCAAGATAAAGACAGCACAAATAATAAACCCTAAAGCCAGATGAGCACCACTTCCGCCTCTTATTTTCCTGACAGCAAGCACAGCACCTATTATGGTAAGTAAAACAACTGCAACCGGTGATGAAATTCTATGGGCATTCTCCATTTCCAGTTCTTTCACGGTTTCTGAACCTCTCAATCGTTCTTTTTCGATTCTTTTCTTTAGCTCAGGGGAAATCATCCTTGTTTGTAAGTATTCATCCCTATTTAAATCAGCAGGCTCAAAGGGCAGTTTTCTATAAAGTTCAAACTGGAAAGTAACATCTTCTTTAAGTCCATTTATTTTCCTTTCAACTGCCCCATTCATCTTCCATATTTTCTTTGCTGTATCCCATGTAATATTATCGGCGCGAAGATTATAAACTACATTATTCCCTTTTAAGGTTTCCATAAAAAATGAACCGCCTACCTTCGTCATTGTATCATAAAACCTCATACCTGCATAGCTGAATGAGTCAGTTCTCATATAAATTCCAGTTCCTGTTGCTTGTGGCATGGAAGTCCGGATATACCTGGCTTCAAAAGTGGTCCTTATTGTATTCGCTCTGGGAATGATATAAGCATTTCCGTACCATAAAAGTAAAGCCAAAAATATACCCCCCACCCAATACGGTCTTAAAATACGACGTAAACTAACCCCAGAAGACAAGATGGCAATAAACTCAGACCTGTTTGCCATTTTTGAGGTGAAAAAAATCACAGAAA
>VFQT010002753.1_pt1 | contig 17312 bp, 13 predicted proteins | sample 3512381 | NCBI WGS metagenome assembly VFQT01 (sample SAMN10412376, study PRJNA504923) | tailings metagenome | isolation source: Relicate 2 Philex TSF3 active mining site | place: Philippines: Tuba, Benguet | collected 2017-08-29
CGTTATTTAACTATCCGTCGTGCATTGGGAAATGGTCCTATTGCAGATTTTATCCGCAAAGTTCAATTCCAGTTAGCCAGTAAAAACGTAGATGCTGCAATTGCGGAGTGCGACAAGCAACGTGGTTCTGTAGGAAACGTAATGAAAGCTGGACTTCGTCGTTACAAAGAAATGATTGCTGAAGGCGGCATGTCTACCGATCAAAAAGTAATTGCTATCCAAAAAGAAGTGGAAGAAGCTACTGCATTAGAATTACCTATGATGCAGAAGAACCTGGTGTTCCTATCTACCATTACTTCTGTGGGTACCCTGATTGCCCTTTTGGGAACAGTATTGGGTATGATTCGTTCATTTGCTGCCCTAGGTGAAGAAGGCGGTGGAGGTGCGGCTGCTGACCTAGCAGTAGGTATCTCTGAGGCCCTTTATAACACAGCCTTGGGTATTGGTACTTCTGCTATTGCATTGATTCTTTATAACGTGTTCACTACAAAGATCGATTCAATCACGCACGGTATTGATGAATCTGGTTTCACATTGACTCAAAGTTTTGCTTCTTTATATAAGTAAGCAACACCACAACGAAGTGTGTAACTGATTCTTCACGAAAAAACTAATTCATCATGCCCAGTGCCAAGATACCCCGGAGAAGTACGGATACCGATATGACCCCGTTTGTGGATATCGCGTTTCTGATCCTTTCCTTTTTCATCATGGCCACCAAATTCAAGCCACCTGAGCCTGTAGAAATTACTACGCCTGGCTCGGTGCTTTCTCAGAAACTTCCTGAGAATAATGCTGTGATGATCACAATTGACTCTTCTAACAAAGTGTACTTTACCGTATTGTCTGATCGTGATCCTTCTAAATATGATGCGATCATCCAAGGATTAAATACTAGTCAAAACCTAGGATTGAGTCCTGCTGAAATGGCCAATTTCAGAAAGACATTTCTGGTAGGAGTAGACTTTGCCAACCTCAAGCAGTTACTGGCTACTGATTTTCGCGACCAAGCCAAGATCAAACAACCCGGTATACCTGTTGCAGATACATTAAATAACCAGCTTGTCTGGTGGATCAAAGAAGCAAAAGCGGCTTTTGCCGGTGAAAAGCTGAATTACCTGATCAAAGGTGATGGGCTTTCCAAGTATCCCACTTTTGCGGCTGTTGTATATGCATTGAAAAAGAATGAGGAGTTTAAGTACAACCTGGTTACTTCCCTTGACGATGTTCCTCCAGGAACTGAATTGTACAAGGCCGAGCAAACCAAGAAATAACATTATAACCACTAACGACACTTAATTATGGCAAGTATAGATACCGGTGCGGAACAAGGTGGCAAAAAAGGCCCAGGCGTCAAGAAAGCAAAAAAACTTTCTACCCGTGTGGATATGACCCCCATGGTGGACCTTGGCTTTTTGTTGATTACCTTTTTCGTTTTCACCGCTACCATGAGCTCGCCCACTACCTTGGACCTGAACATGCCTAAGGATATTAAAAAGCAGGAGGATCAAACCGAGGTAAAAGAATCCTCTGTATTGACCATCATGCTTGGCAAGGCAGATCAGGTATATTATTATGAGGGAAAACTAGTGGTAGATGCCACAGGTAATAATTTCAAGCAAACCACGTTCATGGGTATAAGAGACATCATTATCAATAAGAAGAAAGAAGTGATGGATCGTTATTACCAGCGTCCTGATCCTGCCTGTGAGGCAAAAGCCAAAGCAGAAGGGAAACCCGTTAGCAATTGTGCTGACAAGGATTTTGTGGTAATTATTAAACCCAGCGATGATGCCACCTATCGAAATACAGTAGATATGTTGGACGAAATGACCATAAATCAGGTTCGTACGTATGCAATGGTAAAAATTGCCGATGTAGAATACGAACTCATTAAGAAGACAGAAGAATCCAACGGCATCAAATAGTTAACGACAAAACAGCGAGCATGGAAGTCAACAAAATACTATCCGCAGATTTGCTGGATATCATATTCGAAGGAAGAAATAAAGAATATGGTGCCTACTATTTGCGTAAAACCTACAACGAAAGAGTCAAGCGTGCTTTGATTATTACGGCTTCAATTGCCGGAGCAATCCTGCTGATCTCTTTCCTAAATCAAACCCTGGGTGATAGGGGTGATTCCAAAGTAAAGATCAATGAAATGACTTTACAGGATGTGAAGCAAGAGGAAAAAGAACCCCCGCCGCCTCCACCACCACCGCCTCCCAAACAAGAACCACCCAAAGTGGAAATGAAGCAATTCACTCCTCCCGTAATTAAAAAAGACGAAGAAGTTGAAAAGCCACCACCACCACAAGAGGAACTAAAAGAAGCTAAAATTGATGTGGTAAACGTGGAAGGTATCAAAGACGAAGGATTAGCTGCTCCAGTTGATATTGATCAGGGCCGTCAAATCGTTGAAGAGAAAATCGACGACAATAAGATCTTTGATAAGGTGGAAATTGAGGCTAGTTTCCCAGGTGGAGACAGCAAATGGCGCCAGTATCTGGAGCGCAATGCCAATGGACAGGTTGCCACTGACAATGGTGCTCCTGAAGGTACTTATACTGTAGTAGTACAGTTTGTAGTTGACAAGGAGGGAAATATTTCTGACGTTCGTTCTTTAACCAATCATGGCTATGGAATGGAAGAGGAAGCTATGCGTGTCATTCGCAAAGGTCCCAAATGGAATCCCGCTATTCAAAACGGACGCCAAGTAAAGGCGTATCGTAAACAACCAATTACCTTCCGAGTAGAGGCTGAATAATCTCTAACGATTTGCTTTAAGTGTCCCCTCCCAGTGAGGGGGCACTTTTTTTATACCCCCCAAGGGCTTTATGTTAATTTTGTGCCATGCATCAGTTATCGGGTTGGGATGATACTATTGTAGCCTTAGCCACACCTCCAGGAGTCGGAGCCATTGGGGTTATTCGTATCAGTGGACAGCAGGCGCTACCAATTGTCGATGCTATGTTCCCATCTAAAGATTTAGTATCACAATCCACTCATACGGTACATGTTGGCTTATTACATGTAGATAATAAAGTGTTGGATGAAGTTGTAGTAACGCTTTTCAAATCTCCACGATCTTACACAGGCGAAGATGTGGTAGAGATCAGTTGTCATGGTTCACCCTTTGTACAAAGACAGATCGTTGATGCTTTAGTTCGGTTTGGAGCACGGTTAGCCCGCCCCGGTGAGTTTACGCAACGTGCATTTTTAAAAGGGAAGCTTGATCTGACACAAGCAGAGGCAGTTGCTGATCTGATTGCTTCAGGAACTGAAGCCGCACAGCGTGCTGCCTTACAAGGTTTGCGTGGTGGTTTTTCAGCTGAATTGAAAAAACTTCGTGAGCAGCTCATTCAGTTTTCGTCGCTCTTGGAGTTAGAGCTTGATTTTTCACAGGAGGATGTAACATTTGCGGATCGTACACAACTGAAGGAGTTATTGAATCGTCTTGCTACTACTACACAAGCTTTGCTAAGTTCATTTAAGTTGGGTAATGTGATTAAAAATGGAGTGAGTGTTGCAATAGTGGGCAAACCTAATGCAGGCAAAAGCACCTTACTGAATAGTTTGCTGAATGAAAATAGAGCGATTGTTAGTGAAATTGCCGGTACTACAAGAGATACCATTGAGGAAGTAATAAATATCGAGGGTATTTTATTTAGATTAATTGATACAGCCGGTCTTCGTGCAAATACGGTTGATCAAATTGAGCAAGTGGGTATTGAAAGAAGCTATGAAAAAATGAGAGCGGCTGATCTGGTACTTTATTTATTTGATGTGGCCGATCCTGTCGAAGAGGTAAAGCAGTGGGCGAAGGGAGCCACAGAACAGGGGCTCCGTTTTTTGCTTGTCGGCAATAAAATTGATTTAGCCAGTACACCATCACTGGACCAACATTCTTCTCAGTTGCCAGTGGTTCCCCTCCTCATTGCCGCTAAAGACAAAACAAATATGGATGCACTTCAAAAAGCCATGGTGCAGGAGGTGCTCAGTGGTCAATTGTTACATGAAAATATTGTGATAACAAATGAGCGGCATTATCAGGCCTTACTGCAAGTGGCCCTGGCCTTAGCGGATACAAAAAAGGGAATCGAGGAGGGGCTGGCTAGTGATTTAGTGGCCTTGGAAATAAGAAGATGTTTGCAGTACCTGGGCGAGATTACGGGAGAAATCACAAACGAGGAACAACTTGATTTTATTTTCAGTAAGTTTTGTATTGGAAAATGAGGTGATAACAGTGCTATTTAAATAATCAAGCATAGTGGCAATCGGTTTTCTGCAAAATCCCATTGAGTATTTAAAAGGAGTAGGTCCTTTACGGGCCGACCTGCTTAAAAAAGAGCTGGGCATATTTACCTATGAAGATTTATTAAATCATTTCCCTTTCAGACATATTGATAGAACCAGGGTTAGTGTAATTAGTGAATTGACACAAGAAGCAGATTTTGCGCAGGTGGCGGGAGTCGTATTACAAGTGGAAATTTTAGGACAACGTGCCGGGAAGCGATTGGTAGCACAATTCAAGGACAAGACCGGCATCATGGAACTTACCTGGTTTAAAGGAATCAACTGGATTCAAAAAACTATTATACCTGGTCAGTCTTATTTGGTATTTGGGCGATTGGGGTTTTTCAATGGTCGTCCTCAGTTTGTTCATCCAGAAGTTGAGCGAATTGACTCGGCACAACCCATGGAAAAAAATTATATGGAGCCTGTTTACCCAACCACTGAAAAACTCAAAGCAAGGGGATTGGGTGGTAGACAATTAGCCAAGTTGACACAAATGCTGATTACTCAACTATCACCTGCTGTATTACCAGAACTGTTCTCTTTGTCACAAACTAAGGAACTGGGCTTACTGGGAAGACTAGAGGCATACCAACAAATTCACTTTCCAGCTAATGCAGAAAAAGCGGCGCAGGCTTTGAAACGATTGAAGTTTGAAGAATTTTTTGTTGCACAGCTTCGGATGCAATTGGTTCGTGCGCAAAGACATCATCAGTCTGCGGGTGTAGTGTTTGAAAAAGTGGGTGATGCATTCAATCGTTACTATTCTACATGCTTGCCCTTTGAATTGACGGGTGCACAAAAACGAGTCTTGAAAGAAATTCGAACCGATACAGCAAAGGGTAGACAAATGAATCGATTGCTTCAGGGGGATGTGGGAAGTGGTAAAACTATCGTGGCGTTACTGGCTATGTTATTAGCCGTGGATAATGGATATCAGGCATGTATCATGGCGCCCACTGAAATTTTGGCGCAACAACATTTTGCTTCTATCCAAACTTCGCTGTCTACTATCGGCTTATCCGTTGCTTTATTAACCGGTTCTACTAAAACGGCCGAGCGTAAAAAGTTATTAGCAGCGCTCGAGGAAGGATCGCTTTCATTGTTGGTAGGTACGCATGCATTGATTGAAGAAACGGTGCAATTTAAAAAGCTGGGATTGGTTGTGATAGACGAACAACATCGATTTGGCGTAGCACAACGGGCACGCCTCTGGAAAAAAGCTGCAGTGCCTCCCCATATTTTGGTGATGACGGCTACACCTATTCCCCGTACACTAGCTATGACCGCCTATGGAGATCTTGATTATAGCGTGATTGATGAACTACCTCCCGGACGTAAACCCATTCAAACCGTACATCGTTATGAAAGAGATCGGAGTCGCGTGATGGAATTTATCAGAACGGAAATTGACAAGGGAAGGCAGATCTATATTATTTATCCGTTGATTGAGGAGAGCGCAAAATTGGATTATGAAAATCTAATGAAGGGATATGAGGAAGTAAAAGCATTTTTTCCGGAGCCCAATTACTGGATTAGCATGGTGCATGGTCGTCAACCAGCTGGACAAAAAGAAGCCAACATGCAGCGTTTTGTGAGTGGCGATACCCAAATAATGGTTGCCACTACTGTTATTGAAGTAGGGGTGAATGTGCCTAATGCCACCGTAATGATGATAGAGAGTGCAGAAAAGTTTGGATTATCCCAATTACATCAACTTAGAGGTCGTGTAGGACGCGGTGCCGAAAAAAGTTATTGCATATTGCTTACTCCACCCTCAATTGGGAAGGAGGCTAAAGAGCGAATGAAGATCATGGTACAAACAGCCAGTGGCTTTGAGATTGCGGAAAAGGATCTTCAATTGAGGGGACCCGGTGAAATAGAAGGAACCCGGCAAAGTGGAGCATTAAATTTTAAGTTGGCTAGTGTAATACAGGATCGTCCACTTTTGGAATTTGCCCGTGAGCAGGCCGCTCGTATTTTGGATCTGGATCCCACCCTTGTAAAGCCTGAAAATCAGTTGTTGAGGGCTTATTTGCAGCAACAGAAAGGGTCTGTCAATTGGAGTAAAATATCCTAGCCAATTTGACGTTTCTTAAACAAATCAGTCATTCAATCGTCAAAAACAGGGAGAATACCTGTTCTTAACAGTTTTTTCCCAACCGGTGGCCTCTAAATTCGTTACTTTAAAGTAAACACTCCAGTTGCGACTTTTATTTTCCATATTGAATATTGGACTTCTCCTGGCACTGATGGGTCCTTTATTGCATGCCCAAGAAGCTATTCAATTTGTGGAGAATAAAGGGCAATGGGATGCAACTATACGGTATCGGGGTGAGGTATCAAATGGTGTTTTCTTTCTTCAGGATCGTGGACATACTATTTTACAACATAACCCATCAGACCTACTACGATTACAAGCTGCAAAACATCATTCCGATGATTCTTTTACTATTCGTTCTCATGCCTGGGAGGTTACGTTTTTAACAAAAGAGGGTCAGGAACAAAAAAAGAATTCCATCTTATTCCCGGAAAAAAAATTGTCTACCTATAACAATTATTTTTTAGGAAGTGATTCTTCCAAATGGGCAAGTGGATGCTCCATTGTTCAAGCGGTTACTATCAAGGAAGTATATCCCAATATTGATGTTCGCTATTACACCGATCAAGGCACGCTCAAATATGATTTTCTGGTAAAACCGGGTGGACGGGTGGAAGATATTCTAATACAGTACAAAGGGGTGGATGGGTTAGCTGTGAAAAATAAAGAACTGGTGATTCAAACCTCGCTGGGTACTTTTCGTGAATCATCTCCATACACCTATCAGCCAACTGCTGACGGGAGAGCGCCTATTACCTGTCGTTATAAGTTGAAAGGACAATTACTTCAATTTGAAGTGGGTGATTATGACAGATCACAACCTTTGGTAATTGACCCTTCCATTATTTTTTGTTCATTCTCAGGAAGCACGGCCGATAACTGGGGATTTACGGCAACCTATGGTCCTGATGGCAGTTTGTTTGCAGGTGGAATTGTATTCAATGATGCCGGTCGATTCCCCACCACGCTGGGGGCTATCCAATCCAATTTCCAAGGTGGTGAAACAGACATGTGTTTAATAAAGCTTAGCCCTGATGGCAGCAATAGGATTTGGGCTACTTACTTGGGAGGATCCGGCAATGAGCAGCCGCATAGTTTGGTAGTAGACGGACAACAAAATTTATATTTAACAGGACGAACTAATTCTCCGAACACGGCCACAGGTTTTCCAGTGATTGGTAATGGCACATTGGCAGGAGATGGCTTTGATATTGTAGTCGCTAAAATAAATCCAACAGGCACTGCTTTACTAGGGGCGCGTAAAATTGGAGGAAGCAGTGCCGATGGCGTCAATATTGCCACTACGCGTGCCTTGAATTCCTTGCAAAGAAATTATGGAGACGATGGAAGGGGAGAGATTATACTTGATCAGGCCGGCAATGTTTGGATCACCTCTCATTCGCAATCAGGGGGTATAACACCAGGATCAGTAAAATTTCCTGTTACTACCGGCGCTTTCCAAACAAATTTTGGAGGAGGCTTACAGGATGCCGTGGTACTCAAATTTTCCAATAATCTTTCAACACTTCTTTTTGCAAGTTTTTTTGGAGGGTCTGCTAATGATGCTGGTTATGTTTTATCTGTGAACCCCAGCAATGGCAATGTATACCTGGGGGGCGGTACGGAAAGTCCTAATTTAATTCCTGCCACACAAACGGGTACAGTTATTGGTCCTGCTTTAGGAGGAACGATTGATGGATATTTAACTATTATCTCTTCGGATGGTACTCAGCGTTTGCGTACTACCTATATAGGCACTGCTGCTATTGATCAGGTATTTGGAGTACAGTTTGACGTGAATGGGTTTCCCTATGTAATGGGACAAACCACTGGGTCCTGGCCAATTCAGAATGCTGTATTTAATAATCCGTCAGGTAAGCAGTTTATTGCAAAGCTGCAACCTGACCTCTCTGCATTTGTTTATTCCACTGCTTTTGGTTCTGGTTCTGTGATTCCAAATATTTCACCGGTTGCTTTTTTAGTGGATCGTTGTGAAAATGTATATATGTCCGGCTGGGGTGGAACTGGATTTGGATCCGGATTTACCAGCGCTGGAACGGCGGGGCTTCCTGTTACACCCGATGCATTCAAATCAAATACCGATGGGAAAGATTTTTACTTTTTTGTATTGAAGAAAGACGCAAGCGGTCAATTGTTCGGTAGTTTTTTTGGAGAGGATAACACTGTCAACGGAGGAAATGATCACGTGGATGGTGGCACTAGCCGATTTGATCGTAGTGGGGCAATTTATCAGGCAATTTGTGGAAACTGTTCAATCGGTAATGGGCCTCGTCCTAATTATCCGGTTACAGCAGGTGCCTGGTCAACTACTAACAGTTCGAGCGGTGCAGGCTGTAGTTTAACGATGGTAAAAATTGCCATGAATTTAGCGGGGGTTCAAAGTGCTATTCGATCCAGTATTAATAATGTGGCGGGTGATACTCTGGGTTGTGTTCCGTTAACTGTTGCTTTTCGTGACACCGTGGGAAATGCACAGACCTATGAATGGGACTTTGGAGACGGCTCACCTCGCGTCACTACCAATACACCTAACAATACACACACGTTTTCTGCTGTAGGGACTTATCGAGTAATGTTGATTGCCACAGATCCAGCTTCCTGTAATGGAAAAGATACCTCCTACGTGCAAATCAGGGTAGGCAACATTGAGGCAAACTTGAATTTCAATCCTGTTAAGTTACCCCCCTGTACTTCCTTCAATTATCGATTTGATAATTTATCTACCACACTACCAGGATATCCATTTCGGGCTAATTCTTTTGTTTGGAATTTTGGGGATGGATCAGCTCTTGTCACAGCGGGTCCAGGTCCTGTTCTACATAGTTATGCTGCTCCTGGAAGTTATCCTGTTACACTTTATTTAGTAGACACAACTTATTGCAATGCGCCCGACTCTTTGCGAATTACCGTAACCGTTGCTGAAAACGTGAAGGCGGCCTTTACCACTGGTTCAATTGGTTGTGCTCCTTATGACGCAGTGTTCAGTAATGCCTCTACAGCGGCACAGACATATCAATGGACATTTGGGGATGGCAATTCCTCTTCGCAAGCCACCCCAACCCATACCTATACATCACCGGGCACCTATCAAGTACTTTTAATTGCTAACAATCCCAATACTTGTAACCTTACCGATACAGCTCGATTTACCATACAAGTATTAGATGCACCGCAATCTAATTTTAGTTTTTCACCACTTACCCCGGTACCGAATACTCCCCATACTTTCACCAACCAATCCAGCCCTGATGCTATTCGCTTTAAGTGGACATTTGGAAACGGGGATAGCTTGCTGACTACTTCAAGATTGCCCTTCACTTATCAATACAGATCTGCCGGATCTTTTCAAGTTTGTTTGACCGCATATAATCAATTGGATTGCCCTCGTGTTTTTTGTAGAACAGTCGATGCTGCAATTAATCCTTTGGTGGATGTGCCTTCTGCATTTACACCTCAAAGCGGTGATGTCAATAGTATTATACAGGTAAAGGGTTTTGGTATGGTAAAACTTAAATGGGAGATCTGGAACCGGTGGGGTCAGAAAGTATTTGAAACCAGTGATCAATCCATAGGGTGGGATGGTAAGTTCAAAGGTGTATTACAGCCGATGGACGTGTACATGTATACATTAGTGGTTGAATTTTTTGATGGAAGAATCCTTACTAAAAAAGGGGATATAACATTAATTCGTTAAAAGATTGATGAAGCGTTTTCTGACCATAGTAATTTTCTTTTTGACCTTGCACGTACAGGGTCAGGATCTTCATTTTTCTCAGTTTATGCAAACCCCGCTGCTGATTAATCCTGCTAACACCGGATTTATTCCGGATGGCGATTATCGGATGGGAATTAACTATAGAAATCAATGGGCGTCAATTTCTGCGTTTCCTTATAAAACGATGAGTGCATATGGTGATTGGCAATTGTTACAAAACAGGGAGGAAACTGGTTGGTTGGGTGCTGGCGGGTTGATTTTGAGAGATGTTGCCGGCTCCAGTGTACTCACCTCTACCAAAGTATATGGCTCTTTAGCTTACCATCAAATGATCAACAACGGAAGTCTGGTAAGTCTTGGTTTTAATGTGGGTTGGGCCAACAAAAGAATCAATACGTCCAATCTCACTTTCCCCTCTCAGTGGAATGGTCAGTTTTTTGATGTGCATCAAAGTGCACAAGCGCCTTTGTTGGCAGCTAATCAAACTAATTACCTGGACTTGCAAGTGGGTGTGAATTATGCCTACTTCCCAAGTTCGTCCGTATATATCAATGCAGGATTTTCTGCTATGCACCTTAATAGGCCCATTGAAAGTTTTTGGGCCAATGCCGCTGGTATAGATAACCGAGTTGCGGTTCGCTACAATGGTTTTTTGAATGCGAGTTTCAAGGTGAATGATCAATTGATAGTTCAGCCTAATATTTACTACTCCCGTCAAGCCAGTGCTTGGGAAGGCGTGGCTGGTTTAGCTGCCTTGTACAATGTTTCAGGGGATGGTGAATACACACTTTCGGCCGGAGCCTATTATCGAATCAGTGAATCTTTAATCCCCCAGATTGGGTTAGGAATCCGGCAACTTCAGTTTACATTTAGCTATGATGTTACCGCCTCTTCGCTAAAAAATTTTAATAACAGGAGAGGTGCTTTTGAATTATCTATCACCAAACAGGGTATTGCAAACCCTTATCGGGGCAACAGACAACAGTCTCTTTGTCCAACCTTTCGTTGACTTTTCATACTGGTTATTTATTCCGAAATTTGTCTCCAACCTATTATTATGCCCAAGCAGGGAAAACTTACCCATCAACATGTAGATCAGTTTCGCGCGATCTTAGGCAGTGAGTTTGTATTACTGGATCAAGAAACGCTGGAACATTTCTCACATGATCAAACAGAGAATCTTCGCTTTTTGCCAGAGGTGGTGGTAAAACCACGAACTCCGGAAGAGATCAGCGCAATTTTAAAAATTTGTAATCAGGATCTAATTCCTGTAACACCTCGCGGTGCAGGAACAGGATTAAGTGGCGGAGCCTTACCTCATTTAGGAGGTGTATTGCTTAGTACAGAGCGTTTGAATACTATCCTTGAAATAGATGAGCGCAACTTACAAGTAACCACAGAGCCAGGTGTGATCACTGAGGTATTACAAAACGCAGTGAAAGCTAAAAAATTATTTTATCCTCCTGATCCCAGTAGTCGCGGCTCCTGTTTCATTGGAGGAAACGTAGCCGAGAATAGCGGCGGACCCAAAGCGGTTAAGTATGGCGTGGTAAAGGACTATGTGCTAAACCTTGAAGTGGTATTGCCAACCGGAGAAATAATTTGGACAGGATCTAATGTGATAAAAAATGTTACGGGTTATAATCTTACTCAGTTATTGGTAGGCAGTGAGGGTACGCTGGGCATTGTCACAAAAATTGTACTTAAGTTAATTCCACTTCCTACGCATGATTTATTGATGCTAGTTCCATTTAGAAATCTGGAACAAGCCGGTGAGGCTGTTAGTGCTATTTTCAGAGCCGGATTTACTCCCAGTGCATTAGAGTTGATTGAAATTGATGCGTTACGCATTGTAAGTAAAATGATAGATGATACCGCTGTTTCTATTACTGATGATACGGCTGCACATCTTATAATCGAAGTGGATGGAAACGATACGGATGTATTGATGCGTGAAATGGAGGCTATTGGCGAATTGTTGACACAATATGATATAGGGGAGATCTATTTTGCTGAAGATGCCACACAGAAAGAGCGTTTATGGAAACTTAGAAGAAGAGCAGCAGAGGCGGTGAAAATGGTTGGATACACCATTGAGGAGGATACGGTAGTCCCTCGGGCCGAGCTACCAACTTTGATACGTGAATTGAAGGCTTTAGGAAAAAAACATCAGGTGGATGTGGTCTGTTACGGACACGCTGGTGATGGCAATCTTCATGTGCGCTTACGTAAGGAGGGAACTCCCAATAGTTACGGGGATCCTGAAATGAAAAAAATACTGACTGAATTATTTGAGATTGTTTACAAATTAGGCGGCACCATTAGTGCAGAGCATGGTATTGGACTCATTCAAAAAGAGTTCATGCCCATTGTTTTCCAAGAAAAAAGTCTCGACCTGATGCGTGCTATCAAAACTGTTTTTGATCCAAACTCAATCTTGAATGCGGGAAAGGTTATTTAGTACATTGCTGGCCCTTTGTATGTTGGCGCAAGTAGCTGCACAACATACTGAAGAAGCTGAAAAGCGAGATTGGAAGCAAAACTTATTTACGGGCGGTACCGTTTCGTTGGGATTTTTCAATAATAATTTTTTGATTGGTGCTAATCCTGTATTTGGTTACAGTTTTACCAATTGGGCTGAGCTGGCTTTACAGGTAAACTTCTCCTATAATTCTGTACGTGATTACAATGGTATATTTAATAATAAGTTGAGGCAGACCACCTATGGAGCGGGTCCTTTTATTCGTATTTATCCCTTGCGTTTTGTATTTGCGCAGGCACAAATCGAACATAATTTTATTAGAAGTAAAAATATTCCGCTTAATGGTCCTCCAGAGGTTCGTAAAAATGATGTGGGTAGTATTTTAATAGGGGGAGGCTATACCAGTAACCGAGCGGGCCGCGGTGGAGAACCCTTTTATTATTTGTCCATCTTATTTGATGTTTCAGGAAATATATTGTCCCCTTACACAGATAATTTTGGAAGAGCAACTCCGGTATTTCGTGCAGGACTGCAATTCCCACTATTTCAAGGTAACTTAAATCGGTCTTACAAAAATCGCAGCAGGTCCGATGGATTTTTGAGAATGTGAAGTTTATCCAAAGAAGTTTCTGTAAGAAATCCCTCCGTTTTCATGGTTTGCAGTTGCTGTAGTAAGGAGTCGTAAAATTGGTTTGTATTCAGTATAAAGATTTCCTTGTCGTGTATGGTTAATTGATTCCAGGTGAGCACTTCAAATAACTCATCCAGCGTTCCTACGCCTCCGGGCAAAACAAGAGCAGCATCGGCCTTACTATAAATTTTAAGTTTTCTTTCATGCATATCGTCGCAAATGATCAATTCAGAGATTGCGCGATGCTCAACCTCCCATTCCACGAGTAATTTTGGGATGATACCGGTTACCCATCCCCCGAGACGCATTACTTCATCTGCCATCACGCCCATGAGTCCTACACTGCCTCCTCCATAGATCATTTTGATATTTCTTTCGGCCACCAATTGCCCCACTTCACGAGCCTGCTCGCTATAGCAAGATGAATTTCCTTTTTTGGATCCGCAAAAAACTGCGATGGATTGAATTGCCATAGCTTGTGATTAGTCGAGCAAAGAGAATCTTTTTTTGGCTATCTTCAAAACTCAATCCAACCCCTTCTTATGTCACCACTTCTTCTTTTTTCATTTGTGATTGGGTACTTTATTTTACTTCTTGGCGTAGCCTGGTATACTTCACGGAATGCCGATAATGAATCCTTCTTTATTGGTAACCGAAATAGCAGCTGGATGCTGGTTGCTTTTGGAATGGTGGGAACCTCTCTTTCCGGAGTAACATTTGTAAGTGTACCTGGAAACGTTGGGACAATTCAGTTCAATTATTTTCAATTAGTAATTGGGTATGTGCTGGGATATGCGGTAGTGGCATTTATTTTATTGCCACTATACTATAAGATGAATTTGACCAGCATTTATACGTATCTGGAAAAAAGATTTGGCATCAATGCGCATAAGGCCGGAGCTTTCTTTTTTATTTTATCACGCACCGTCGGCGCAACGGCCCGTTTATATTTAGTCATTAATATTCTACAGTTATTTATTCTTGACAAATTAGGAATCCCTTTTATCGCAACAGCACTGGTGATTCTAGTACTTATACTGTTATACACGTTTGAAGGGGGAGTTCGTACCATCATTTTTACAGATACTTTACAGACCTCTGGTATGCTCATTGGTCTTGTTGTTTGTTTAGTGGTATTGATGAACACCCTTGGAACAGATTTGGCGGGGACCTGGCAAATGATCAGCGATAATAATTACAACCAGGTACTGAACTGGGATACTAAAAGTCCTTTCAATTTCTGGAAGCAATTGATTGGGGGTATGTTCATTACAATCACCATGACCGGACTGGATCAGGAAATGATGCAGAAGAACATTAGTGTTCGTACGCTAAAAGATTCTCAGAAAAATGTGATGACCTTGAGTTTAATTTTAGTGGTGGTCAATGCTTTATTTCTTCTTTTAGGGGCCGTGTTGTATTTATATGCAACCACTACAGGGTTAGCCGCTAAAGGAGATGATCTTTTTCCAACCATCGCTTTAAGTGATGCATTTGCAGGAACCATTGGTGTTATTTTTATCATTGCATTGATCTCCGCTCTTTTTCCCAGTGTAGATGGAGCCATTACGTCCTTGACCTCCAGTTTTTGTATTGACATTTTAGATTTTAATCGGAGTAAGGCTGAGGAAAAGGTAAAAAGACGTCGCCGATTATCAGTCCATTTAGGATTTGCCATAGTTTTTCTGGTGATGGTGCTGCTTTTTAAAGTAATCAATGATAAAACCATCATTCAGTTTATTATCAAATTTGCAGGAATCACGTACGGGCCGCTACTTGGACTATTTTCTTTTGGGATCTTAACTACGCGCGTACTGAATGATGCACGTGTATGGCTTGTTTGTGTGGCAGGACCTTTGTTAACGCTGGTATTGGATGTACTTTGTAATCCGCTGTACTACGAGGGCTTATTACATACACGACTGGGTATTGACTCGCTTTCGCAGCAACTATTCAATGGATATAAGATTGGACCTGAATTGATTTTACTCAATGGACTGATTACATTCTTTGGGTTGTGGCTAATTTCCAGCGCTGCTACACGGTCCCGTGATTGATTAAACAAGCAGTACCTTTGTAGTTAAATTCCTTTTGTGGACATCCTACATCCGCTTGCACAGCACTACGCAGAAAAACATAGTTCTCCCCAAGACAGTTTGCTGCAGGAATTAGAGCATTACACCCGTACACATCATCCCGCCTCGCATATGATCAGTGGGTTATTACAGGGGCGTTTTCTGCAGTTATTTAGTTCTTTACTCGCTCCTCAATCCATATTAGAAATTGGAACGATGACTGGCTATAGTGCATTGTGTTTGGCATCAGGATTAACCCCTTCGGGACAATTACATACAATCGAGTTGAGGGAAACGGATGCTGCGATTGCTCGATCTTTTTTTGATCGCTCTGCTTATGCCACCCAGCTTTATCTTCATTGTGGAGATGCACATGAAATTATTCCTGGCCTTGAAAAAGTTTGGGATTTGGTATTTATTGATGCAGATAAGGTTTCTTATTTGGACTATTTTAACATGATTTTTCCGGCTGTTCGTGTGGGTGGCTATATCTTAGCGGACAATATTTTTTTTCACGGACAAGTTTTTGAGGAGCCATTGCAGGGGAAAAATGCAAAAGCTATTTCAATATTTAATGAGGCGCTGTTGAAACGGGATGATGTAGAGGTAACAGTTATCCCGCTTCGGGATGGTTTGAGTGTGATAAAAAAGGTAAAATAGTATGCGGATTACTTTTTCAATCTTTTGCTTTTTCATGAGCCTTGCTGTATGGGCGCAGCCTGCGGCCACCATACAGGAGTACATTGATCAGTATAAGGATCTTGCTATTAACGAGATGAAGCGAACCGGTGTTCCGGCCTCTATAAAGCTGGCCCAGGGAATTCATGAAACAATGGCTGGACAAAGTCCATTAGTCCTAAAGTCCAATAACCATTTTGGTATCAAATGTAAAACTGGATGGAACGGTCCTTCCGTTCGTCATACGGATGATGCACGCAATGAGTGTTTTCGGAAATATAATTCAGCAGCGGAGTCTTATCGGGATCATTCCAATTTTTTAAAAGGCAGTGGACGTTATGCCTCTCTTTTTGAGTTGGATCCCACGGATTATGAAGCCTGGGCCAAAGGACTTAAAGCTGCAGGGTATGCAACAAATCCAATTTATGCTCAAACCTTGATTCGGTTAATCGAGGAATACGACTTGCAGCAATACTCTATGGTAGCACTGGGTTATGAAACAGAGGGAGAGGAAGAAGAGGGGAGCAGTAACGCTACAGCTGAATCGCCTAAATCAGCGGTTACTGACAAAAATAATATCCCTGCTCCGACTGTACCCGTTATAGCTGCTGAAGTGATTATTGAAAAGGAACCTTTTCAGGAACAACCCAAAACCAATATGGCCACCTCACCGTCCGAGGACAATCGGTATCCTACCGGACTATTTAAAGAGCAAGGATTTCGTGCAGTGTATGTGACCGCTGGCACTCCATTTTTGGTGATTGCACAGCAATATAAAATACCGCTTGCCCGACTATTTGAGTGGAACAATCTAACCCCCGCTACAGAGGCCCCCGTCTCACAAGTACTGTTTTTAGAGAAAAAAACTAAAAGTGTATTGCGTTTACCATCCTTACGCTCCAGACTGTAACTTAGCTGTCAAATTCATTTATGGAAACGATTCGCGTTCATGATAAGGTATTTAAAGAGTACCTCGCCGCGGATTTGATACAACAACGTGTTTGCGAATTAGCAAACCAGATCAATGCTGATTACGCCAATAAAAAACCGTTATTCCTGGCCATCTTGAATGGTTCTTTCATGTTTGCAGCTGACCTATTCAAACAAATCAAGTTGGATGCTGAAATTTCTTTTATAAAAATTGCCTCCTATCAAGGAATGCGCTCTTCTGGTCAGGTGATGACGGCAATTGGAATGGATCAAGATTTACATGGAAGGGAGGTAATTGTGGTGGAAGACATTGTGGACACTGGAAAAACCTTACATCATTTTCTGCCCTCACTCCGGCAGCTGGAGCCCGCCTCAATTCG
>VFQT010002757.1_pt1 | contig 17296 bp, 5 predicted proteins | sample 3512381 | NCBI WGS metagenome assembly VFQT01 (sample SAMN10412376, study PRJNA504923) | tailings metagenome | isolation source: Relicate 2 Philex TSF3 active mining site | place: Philippines: Tuba, Benguet | collected 2017-08-29
GAATAACCAGGTGCAAATATGGTTTTGAATTTTTTGGGTGTCAAGCCTTTGCCGGTATCTGAGATATCAATATGAACCCACTCTGCTACTTCGCGAATATGAATGCGCAAGGTGCCAATTCCCTCCATGGCATCTACGGCATTTTTACAAATATTTTCCACAACCCATTCGATTAGTGAGGCGTTGTGAAGCACCATCAAGGGGCGTTCTCCCTCTAATTCAAAGTGCATTTCTACTTTCTGAGACAAGCGGGCTTTGAGGTAGTTGAGGTTGTTTTCAATGGTGGCTGCCAAATCCCCTTCTATGAGCTTGGCACCGGAACCAATTTTGGAGAAACGATCAGTAATTTTTTCTAGTCGTTCGAGATCCTTGTGCATCTCTCTTGGAATCATGGGGTCTATGTCTTGTTGCTCGAGGTGCGCCACCCAAGCCATCATGGATGAAAGTGGCGTGCCGAGTTGATGCGCCGTTTCTTTGGCCATCCCGGCCCAAACTTGGTTTTGTTCGGCTTTGCGATACATTGAAAAAAGAAGATATCCGACTAAAACGAGTAGTCCTAAAACACCAAATTGTAGATAAGGCAGCCAATAAAGCTGCTTCACTTCTGCACTGTCCTTAAGGAATAGTAATTTCTGCTTTCCTTTGATGGTGAGCGCTATCGGCCGGTAACTTGCGGCCATTTCGTTCATGGTTGCTTTGATTTTTGAAGTTGTCAATTCTCTTTTGGACAAATTACTTGCCTCAACTTTCATGGTGTGCGGATCATAAAGCAAGACTGGAACTAGGCCTTTTTGATCGGTGAGCTCGGCATTAAAAGATTTGATCAAAGAGTCGGTTTGGGCATGTAGACGCAGCAATTCTTTAGAAAAACCATAGCAGAGGGTCATGTACATGTCTTCAAATACCTGGATTTTATAACTCCTTCCTTCTTGGATCCAGTTATTAGCGAGTTGAAGCATCATCTCTTTTGAAGTGGTTCGGACAAGATTTCTGGATTGTGATACACTGCCATCATCGTTTAATAAGATGAACGGGATGTCTTTGTTTGACTCAATAATTTGAAGTGCAAAATCGACATCTTGACTTACGTTAAGGTCAGATGCCCCAAGCAGCGTGCGGTTGGCTTGCACGACCAACGCCATTTTTTGTCTTTCTTTTTCTTGTAGGGCGCCAAATATTTGGCTACTGAGTTCAACGAGCTCTGCTTTTTTGCGTAACGCCAATGCCCACTGTTTGGCTTTGCTGCGTTCGCGACTTCCAATTTTTTGAATACTTTGATTGGAATAAAATAAGGATGCCCCCACCACCAACAAGGCGAGAATAACAAGCAAAAGTTTCCAACGTTGTTTGGATGCGTATAATTCCATTGAACGAATTTACTGAAAATTCGGCGCGGGAAGGCCCAGCACTTCCTTTTCTATTTGTGCGCAAACGCGGTTGAAGTCGAAATGTTGTTGAAATCCTACTTTATTTAGTGCGGGGTAATTCTCATTCAAAACCAAATCGATGCACTTATTGAGCGAATTAGTGTCTTTTGCCTCAAAGCAAAGCCCGCCGCCGAACAAATTGATAATTTCTTGGCTTCCGCCGTTATTGACGCCAACAACCGGGCAGTTATGTTGCAAAGCCTCTAAGGTTGCCATCCCTACTGTTTCGTTTTCGGCCGCCATTACAATTAAATCTGCAGCACGATAAACCAATGTCATATTTTGTTGAAAACCAGTCCAAATGATATGTTCTTTTTTTTGATGACTTTCAACGTCTTTTTTCAAACTTACGGCATAGTGGTCAGATTCATCTATGGTGTGCGCTCCTACAAAGATTAAATATTCATTAGACTGTATTCTTTTCGAAAAACTTTCCACGACAAATCCTTGTCTTTTTTTGGGGTCAATGCGCCCTGGAACAACAAAAATGGTGACGTCCATGGGCCAACCGAGTAGTTGGCGCGCCGTTTTTTGATCTATGTCAGCAGCATTTTTGAATTCGACTCCTGAAGGAATTGCTTTGATTTTGGAAGGCTTCATTTTGGTGTTGGACTCCACTTGACGCTTTAGATAGGGAAGAGGGCATACCCATGAATTGAAAAATGAATAGCGCAGCGTCCTAAAAAACTGTGTTCGTTTTCCGCCGAGTCCCATTTCCATGAAATAGTGCACTTTTATTTTTCCTGCGGAAAAAAAAGCAATCGAAGCAGCAATACTTTGTTCGCGATTGTTTCGGAAAATGAGTTGCGTGTAATTTTCGCGATTCAAGTAGCGGTATAACCTCCATGCAAATCGCCATTGATAATGCTTGGCTTTTTGTGCGACTATATATAAAGGTATATTTTGTGCTAGGGCTTCCCTGGCTGAAGGGCTATTTGCATTAGCGATACACAAAACGGAATGACCGCGTAGGTGCATTTGCCGGGCATTTCTGAGCTGATTCATTTCCAAGCCCCCCCAACCTTCAGACAAACATAGATAAGCAATGCGTTCCATAGAGCCACGCGAAAATACCTAGAATTGACCTAAATTTGCACAATGAAAGATTTCAAAGTGCTTTTGCTCAAACCTTGGTTTGTTTTTGTTTTCACTTTTGTGCTCATTAGTGGCACACTTATTTTAGTAAGCCCTAATTTGTTTGAAGGAGAAATTGTTTATGCACAAAACGGTAAAAAATACGTTTTGGAGGCACCACTGAGTTTGGCCTATTTTGTTGGATTGGGTTATGATCAAGCCGACATGAAGCAGGTTGTTGATTTCTATTTGACGCGTCGCGGCTATATGCTTGCAGCGAGTTTACTTTTAGGTTTCCCAACACTTTTGGCATACAGGTCTTTTCTTGCAAAGAAGCAAAAAGAGGGCTTCTCCAAAAAATGAGTTTATAAGCTTTTAGTGCGTCCACCGTCTACCGGCACATTGATTCCATTTATATAAGAAGCGGCTGGTGAGGCTAAAAAAGCAACAGCTGCTGCCACTTCTTGCGGCTCGGCAATTCTTTTCATAGGGCTTTCTTGCCCCATTTCGTTTAAGATGTCGGCAACGCTTTCACCTGTTTTTTCTGCTTTGGCTTTGGCAATTTCAGTGAGGCGTTGGGTGTTGGTAGCGCCGGGTAATACGTTATTTACGGTAATGCCAAATGGCGCCAGCTCGTTTGCAAGTGTTTTGGACCAATTAGCCACAGCCCCGCGAATCGTATTGGAGACCCCCAAGTTAGGCAACGGTTGTTTGACAGAAGTAGAGATGATATTGACAATGCGGCCATAACCTGCGGCTTTCATGCCGGGAACCACGGCCTGCATTAAAATATGATTGCAAATAAGGTGCTGATTAAATGCTGCCAAAAACTCAGAAGTTTCAGCATCGACTATTGGCCCGCCTTTTGGCCCGCCGGTGTTATTAATCAATACGTGTACAGGACCATTACTTTTTAGATAATTGTCTATAGCGATTTTTAATTGGTCAGGCTGACTGAAGTCTGATACAAAAAAACGGTGTTTTTGTCCTTTGCTATTGTCGAGAGTCGACAACGCTTCTTCTAATTTAGCTTCGTTTCTTGCGGTAAGAATAACGGAGAATCCGTCTTTAGCCAACTGTTGGGCAATAGCGAGTCCAATGCCTTGAGTGGAGCCACAAACGAGCGCATTTAGGTCTTGTGAAATCATTTGATTGTGGAAAGTAATTTTTTGTACAAATAAAATTTTATTTACATTTGCTAAATTACGAATACTAAAGTTATAACTATGAAAAGTTTTACGTTTCGATTGTCTTATGTTTTGACACTTGCTTTACTCGTCTTTTCGATGGGGGCAAAAGCACAGTGGACATATACAGTCAATTACATGCAAAATGCTGGAAATCCGGGCGGTTTGGTCACAACTGACTTGCTCACAGGAACTAACATTATTGCACAATCTCAAGCCGCCAATAGTTGGTCGGCACCTCAAACTATTCCATTTTCTTTTCAGTTTGCAGGAACATCTGTAACACAATGGAAGGTCTCCGGAAATGGCGTTGTTACTTTTGACTTGGGCATGGCTTTGCCTGGCAATAACGACGCATTGCCATCAGCACAACTCGCCCCAATGACAATTGCGGGCATGTGGGATGAGTTTACGGCAGCGCCACCAACTGCTACCAACGACTATGTGCGCGTTACCACAGTAGGTACTGCGCCTAACCGACAACAGTGGATTTTTTATTATTCATATGAAATCGGCTCTCCTGTAGTTAGTTTCCATTACTGGGCTATTGTTTTAGAGGAGACAACGAACAAAATTTATGTTGTAGATCAGTATAGTACTACATCGCCTTTAATGTCTTCTACAGTTGGCGTACAAATAGATGCAACAAACGCTACGATGTGGTCATCTTCCCCAAACACACCTCAGTCTGGGAACGGTTCAGGTATTGCCGATAACGACTACTGGGAATTCCAGCCATTATTGATGACAGCTTGTGCTGGTGCCCCGTCTGTTCCGTCAATTTCATCATCTGTTCCATTTGTTACTAACAATACGACGAATGTAACAATGTCTTTCACGAATACGATTCCTTTAATTTCAACAACTGGCTTGTCTTATCAGTGGCAGTCGTCTTTGGACGGAATTACTTACACGGACATACCAGGAGCTACTGGTTTAACTTATTCTGGAACTATCTCTGCATCTACGTTTTTCCAGTGTGTCGTGACCTGTGCTAATGGTGGTGCGAGCACCGCGAGTAACTCAATTCAAGTCGAATTAGCACCTCCGCCAAGCGTAACATTAACTTCCGCGACACCAATTTCATGTACACAGGCCATAGATCATATTGTTTCGGCAGAAATCACTGTAGGTTCTGGAACGTTTACAAATATTTCTTTGGGTTATGCATATGATGGTGTAACCTTTACAAATATTCCAATGACCAATACGTCAGGTAACACGTATACTGCTACTATTCCAGCAGCTACACCTTCCAACACTGTTGTTAACTGGAATATTTCAGCTACTAATTCTTTTTCCTTAACTACCACAATCAACGGTTCTTATCAAGACACTCCGACAAATGGATTTACTGTTTTGGCAGCCTCAAATCCGGATACAATTTGTTCTGGCGAATCTATTGCGCTGAGCGCTGCCATTTCACCGGTGGCTACTTACACAGACGCCCCTGTTAGTTCTGCTGCAGACGAAGACATCAGCAATGTAACCATTATTAATTCTAATGGAGACACACTTATAAATAATACGACTGCCTTTGTGAGTTTAGAGGGAACAGTTGGTACAGCCACTGGTATTGCAGGCCGTTATTCAAATTTTTCGGCACTGACAAACATTCCTATGGTAGCAGGCGGCACTTATAGTTTTTCAATTTCTAGTTTTGACACACCGACTTTTTACAACAACTCACTTGCTATCTTCATAGACTACAATAAAGACGGTGATTTTGTGGATGCAGGCGAAATGGTTTATCAACCGCCAGCTACAATCAATGGTCCACATACACGTACTGGGTCATTTACAGTTCCGTCATGGGTTTTTGGAACAATGCGAATGAGAGTCGTTTGTTTAGAAACACTTATCACTAGTTACAATTCTAACTCTTCTTGGGGTGAGAGAGAAGATTATACTATTACAGTTTCAAGTGGAGCAACTTGGTATTCAGCTTCATCAACAATTGGAAACGGCTTGGCTATAAATCAATCTCCAACGACATCCGCAGATTACACATGCGAGGTTATGGCTGGAGTATGTCCAATTACCTCAAATACTGTAGCAGTAGTTGTGAATGCTTTGCCTGCATCGCCTATTGCAACTGCTAGCTCTCAATGTGGTGTTGGAGTACCTACCGCATCAGTTACATCGGCTGCCGGAGCAAACGGTTCGGGTTCGTTTTTCTGGTACGATGCTGCCTCTAACGGCAACCTTTTACAAAATCCTCCATCTACGCCAATACCGGCAACTACCTGTACTTATACTTTTAATTTAGTAGATGATTTCGGTGATGGCTGGAATGGTGCAACCATGCAGCTGTTGCAAGGAACGACAGTTGTTGCTACTTTAGGAACTTCATTCACAGGAGGAAGCTCGGCTGTCGAAACCTACACATTACAATCTGGTCTACCATATGATTTAGTATGGAATACTGCTGGTTTTTACCCTGAAGAAGTCGGTGTTTCAATTGTTGATCCTTCGGGCACAGTTATTTACACGCTTCCTGTATTTTCCCAAGCAGCAGCAGGTACAACCCTTACAACCATAACGGGTGATTGTTCGGCCGCCCCGCCTTCAGGAGTTACAAATGGATCTGGATATACTACATTCAACACTTCAATTCCGGCGACAACGACTTTTTATGTTGCTGAGCTTGGTACAAATGGATGTTTTAGCCCTACCGTAGCTGTAGTAGCAACAGTTGTTGATCCTAATCCGATCACTTTAACTAATGGTCTAACCCCGGCTTATTGTGAAGGATCATCATACAACGAAACCGCAACCTCATCAGCTGTTCCTGCATATGATTTCACCTGGGCTTCTAATGACCCAGCATCTGGTCTAACTTCACCACTAAATGCGGCTAATATTGTGGTTTCGCCTGTAACTGGAACTTATACTTTCACAGTTACAGGAACAAACGGTGTATGTACAGCTGTAGATACCGTTATACTAACAATCAATCCAAATCCTGTAATAACAACCGCAACCGCAACAAATGCCATTTGTACAGGTGATACCGTACAATTGGCTGCTTCAAGTATTGTTGCTGTAAACGGTCCTGCTACAATGAATACAGGTACAGGTTTGAACACGACTACTACTTATCCTTCGCCATATGCGAACTGGTACTGGGGAGCTCGTCAACAATATTTGTTTACTGCAGCTGAACTTACTGCCTTGAATGTATTGCCAGGCAACATCTCTTCTGTAGCCTTTGATGTAACACAGCAATCTACAGCTGCAGGTTTCACTGACTATACAATTAGCATGGCGAATACCGCTGTAACCGCCCTTACAGCAACCTTTGAAACAGGCTTGACTCAAGTTTACTACAATGCAAACCTCGTCCCAAGTGGTTTAGGATATGCTAACAACACGCTTGCATTCCAAACACCATTTGTTTGGGATGGCACATCAAACGTTGTAATTGAAATCTGTTTCAACAATAACAGTTATACAAACAACGCGATTGCTACCAATTCAACAACATTTGCCGGTGCTGCTCACTGGGTATTTGCTGACAACGCAAACAACTGTTCTAATCCTACAGGCGGAACAGTTTCTGCAACGCGCATCAACATGCAATTTGGTGCAAGTATTGGCACAAACTTTACAAGTCAATTGAACTGGTTGTGGACAGGATTGAACACGACAGGGACAACAGCTTCTTCTGTTGAGTTCAACACTGGTTCTGCGCCAATTACAGAAGCGTATACTGTTCAGGCAACCTATCCATTAACAGGTTGTGTAAGCACAGGTGTAACTAATTTAGCAACCATCAACCCGCTTCCTGTGGTGAGTGCTGGTCAAGATGTCTTGATTTGTTCTGACAATGCCACTGAGCAGTTGACTTTGTCTGGTGCTGGAGCAGCTACTTATACTTGGAATAATGGTGTTGTTGATGCGGTTGCTTTTGCTGTCGGTGCAACAGCTAACTACATTGTTACTGGTACTGACGTAAATGGTTGTGTGAACGTTGACACTATGTTGGTTACTTATTCAACTATCCCTGTTGCCAATGCAGGTGTTGACCAAGCAATTTGTTTTGGTCAGACAGCTACGCTCAATGCAACTGGTTTAGCGCCATTCAACTGGACCATGAACGATTATTCGAATAGTGGTTTAGCGGCGGCTGTAAACGATGTTACTGCACTTGTTGTAACACCTACCCAGCCTGGTACATACACATATCAAGTAAATGTTCAAAATACTGTTGGGTGTACAAATAATGACCAAGCAACACTTACCGTTTATGCTTTACCAGTTGTTAACGCTGGTGTTGACCAAACAATTTGTAATGCGTCTCCAGTTATTTTAGCTGGTTCAGGTGCGCTTGCATATGCTTGGGACAACGGCGTTACCAACGCTACACCATTCTTCCCATCATCAACTATTACTTACACGGTTGTTGGAACGGATGTAAATGGTTGTCAAAATCAAGATCAGGTAATAGTAACAGTGCTTCCACAGCCAATTGTGAATGCTGGTTTAGACCAAACAATCTGTGATGGTACACCAGTTATTTTGAATGCAACAACTACATCGGCTACACCAACGGCGGTAACTAACTTCCAATGGAATAATAACGTGCCAAATAATACACAATTTGTTCCTACCAATACGGCAGTTCTTACCGTTACTGCAACTGGAGCTAATGGATGTACAAATCAAGATCAAATGACGGTTACCGTATTGGCTTTGCCAACTGTAAATGCCGGTCAAGACATCACCGTTTGTGCTGGCTTAAGTGCTACTTTGAATGCCTCAGGCGCGGTTTCATATGCATGGAACAACGGCGTTACGCAGGGTATTCCTTTTTATCCGAATGCTACTCAAACTTATACTGTAGTTGGAACAGGTGCGAACGGATGTACGAATAACGACCAGGTTGTAGTCAATGTATCTACAGGCCCTGTAGTAAATCTTTCGGCTCCTCAAACTGTTTGTGCAAATGCACCAGCAACTCTAAGTGCTGCTGTACAAAATAGCTTGGGTGGATACTGGACAACAACAAACGGAACAGGTATTATCTCACCAAACGTAACAAACGGCACTGTGACTTATACACCGAATGCAAATGACCCAGTTGTTGTTAATTTAACTTATGTAGCCACAAATGCTTGTGGTTCGGCTTCACAAAACACAACTGTTACCGTATTGCCAATTCCAGTTGTTAACGCTGGACCAGATTTCGCTGTATGTGCTGGATCCCCTGCAACACTTACTGCTACAGGAACAGGATTCTTGACTTGGACAACACCAAACGTTACAAACGGTGTGGCATTTGTTCCTGCAACAACTGCAACCTATACTGTAATAGCTACAGGTTTCAACAACTGTACAAATTCAGATCAAGTAACAGTTACTGTTCTTGCACTTCCTGATGTAAACGCTGGTGCTGATCAAACAATTTGTTCAGGCGAATCTGTAACGCTTAACGGTGAAGGCGCAGTGTCTTACATCTGGACTGGTGGTGTTTCTAACAACGTTGCATTTGCTCCTGCAACAACTGCAACCTACACCGTAACTGGTACAGGTGTCAACGGTTGTGAGAACACGGATCAAGTAACTGTTGTAGTGAATGCTACTCCTGTTGCAACGATTTCTGTTGTGAATGACATCACTTTGGCTGCATCTCCTGCAGGTATGAACTACCAATGGATCAACTGTGCTTCTGGTACAGATGCTCCAAACGGATCAACTGCAAACTTTACTGCTATCGCAAATGGTTCATACGCAGTTATCGTTACTTCGGCTGAAGGATGTTCTGATCAATCAGATTGTGAAATCATCGATGCAGTTGGTCTAGATCAATTGACAACAATCGATATGTCAGTTCAACCGAACCCGACAGCTGGTGAATTAACAGTTAATATGCCTTCTGAATTAACAGCACAAGCTCAAGTGTTTGATGCTCAGGGCAAATTAGTTATTGATAACGCAGCTGTATCTAATGGCTCTGTATTGAATCTTTCAAACATGACGACTGGTGTTTATATGGTCCGCATTACTGCTGCAGACTCCGTTCAAACATTCAGAGTAGTTAAACAATAATTCAACTACACTTAATATTCGAAAGCCACCCCTTGGGGTGGCTTTTTTGTTTGTTAATGGCTATCTTTGGGAACCTTAAATTTCTGACATGAGAAAATTCTACGTTCTGACTTTATTATTCATTTTCTTTGCTTCTTTTGCACACGCCCAGTTTGTACAAATAGGTACGGGTACTGCTTCTACGTCCTATTTATCAGGGCCGTATTATAGGAGTTCAGCCACTTCAACTTTTAACTTTTCAAAGTACGCCTATATCTATACTGCTGCAGAATTGGCTTCTATACCTCCGGGCTCAATGATTACCCAGATAGAATGGCAAAAATCGGCAGGGACTATAACTGCTCCAAATAATTTTGAAATCCTCTTGGCAAATAATACAGCAACTACGCTTGCAACTGGCACTACATGGGGAGCACTGACTGCTGGGGCAACCTCAGTGTATAACAACACAAGCCAAGGTTTTGTAGCAACTGCACCTGGTTGGGAATCTTTCATTCTAACTTCTCCTTTTATTTACACAGGCGGAACACTACAAATAATGACAGATCATATCAAGTATGGTACTGCAAGTGGTGCAAATAATTTTTACCGTGAGGCCGCCACAGGTTTGGCTATTGGTTGGGCGGCAGGTGCAGCAGGTTCGGCTGCAACGGCGCTCACTACCACTTACGGGAACTGGAGACCAAATATTAAAATCTATTATGTGCCTGGAACTGCATGTTCTGGAGCTGTAGTAGCAGGCACGGCAAATTCATCTGTATCTGCCGTTTGTCCAAGCGTACCTTATTCTTTGTCTTTGAGCGGAAGCACTTTGGCATCAGGGATTACCTACCAATGGCAGTCTGCAACATCAGCAACAGGCCCTTTTAGCAATATTACAGGGGCAACGAATAGCAGTTATCAGGCCACACAAACCGTAGATACCTGGTACCAGTGTATCGTAACTTGTACGGCCTCAGGCTCAATAGACACTTCAACTATCGTAGGGGTTACTACGAACAGCTTTTTTAATTGTTATTGTACGAGTGGCGCCACGTCTACCACCTATGGTGATATCCAAAGAGTCGAGTTAAATACCATTGATAACAGTTCTACGGCTTGTAACGGTAATTATTCGGACTATACGAGTATATCTACTTTGCTTTCTCCGGGCGTAACTTACCCGATGGAACTTGATCTGATGAATTGCACCGGCGGTACTTATTCTTACGGTACTCGTGTTTGGATTGATATGGACCACAATGGCCTTTTTGACTCCTATGAACTTTTACACGATTCTTATAATTCATTACCGTCTTTGGTAATGGTAAATGTACCTTTTAACATTACCATTTCTCCAACCGCGCTTACCGGCATGACACGCATGCGTATTGTTATTATTGAGTCAAATGCATCACCGTCACCGTGCGGTACTTATACATGGGGAGAGACAGAAGACTACATGATCAATATTTCTGCTCCGCCAACTTGTCCGCAACCTACTTTAATTAATGTGGTGAGTGCTACCTTGAATGATGCTACCATCGATTGGACACCTGGCGGCTCAGAGACACAGTGGCAGATTGAATGGGGTCCACAAGGATTTGTGCCAGGAACAGGAACGCTTGTTTATACAACTGCTCACCCATATACCATCGGTTCATTAACGCCATATAGTTTTTACCAAGCACGTGTACGTGCAGTATGTACGCCAGGAGACTCTTCTTATTGGTCACCAATGGTATCTTGGAATACGTATAACCAAGGCCAATATATGGAATGGGACAACACGTGCCCTACTGGTGGTTTTGTAGATCTAAGTACGAGCACCACTGCGACTTATAACAATATTGTTTATCTCGGAGAAATTGGTATTACACTTCCGTTTCCTTTATTGTACCAAGGCAACCTATTTACCACCGCTACTATTGGGGCTACAGGCGGCGTAAAATTAGGTACTACAACCGCTGCAGTGAATTATGTCATGGAGCCAGGAAACGGCTTGTATCCTTACATTCAGCAATTGGCGCAGTCATATGCTGTAGGCGGAGGCATTTACTACGAGCAGGTTGGTACTTCACCAAATAGTAAATTTGTGATTCAATGGAAAGATCTTCCACATTGGAACTCGCCCATTTTCCCTGACGGCGCCACCTTTGAGCTCATCATCGACGAAGCGACCCAAGAGATCTACTACGTTTACGACGATGTGATTATGGGCAACCCGACAAGTTGGGACAACGGTGCCGACGCCGAGATTGGTGTTCGTGGCCCTCAGAACATCAATGTTTCGATGAACAACGCCACATACCTTCAGAACAACAGCTGTGTGCACTTCTATTACGTGAACTGTCCGAACCCTGTTGCTTTGACGACTTCTTATTTATTCCCTAACGAAGCGGCGTTCACCTGGACGGCAAGTGCTGCGGGTGAAACATCTTGGACGGTAGTATACGGCCCAGCAGGTTTTGACCCCTTAACTTCAGGTACAACCCTAACAGTCACTGCAACCTCTGTTCAACTATTGAACCTTATTCCACTTGCCAACTATGACATGTACATTTATTCTGAATGTGCAGGTGGTTTGCAAAGTGCCGGCTTATTCTATAACTTCCAAACCCCACCGATTTGTTCTAATCCAACGAATCTGAGCTGTGTTGCAGGTCTAGACAGCCTAATGAGCAGTTGGAGTTGGTCACCATACACTTCTTTCTACCCATCAACAGGCTTCAATATGCAGATTACCGCTCAAGGCGCAGGTTTGTATACTGGAAATGTTTATGCTGTGGGCAACAACCTGATGGACACTATGGTCAATGCGGCGTGGTACCCAGGTCAAACGATGGATGTATATGTTCAGGCAGTATGCGGTCAAGACACCTCTGCTTATGTAGGCCCGATCACCATGATGATGCCATTGAGCAATGACCACGCTTGTGGTGCACACGAGATTATAGTAGGCGCCCCAGGGTTGTTGTACAACAACACCGGCGCTACGGTTGCCATTGACGAGTTGGGCATTGTGCCACCAGTAACAGGCGCACAAAGCACAACGGGCTGGGCCAATGACAACCTGAACCACACAACATGGTTTAAGTTCACGGCACCTGCATCGGGCAATGTGCGCATCGATGCAACAGGCGTGGCCTACGACGGTCAGATAGCGGTGTACTACGGTGCAGACTGCAGTATCTTGCCAAGCTTTACATTAGAAGGCGCCAACGACAACGAGATCGACGGCACGTCAACAGCACCAAACTTTACGGTGTGTGGCCTAACGCCAGGCGCTGAGTACTACCTGATGCACGACGGTTCTGGCACCGTTGGCGAGTACACCATTGAGATCACTGAGGTGAGTGTATACGCTGGCGTAGAGGGCGAGGTTCTTGAGATATGCTACGGTGAAAGCGTGAATTTATTCACAGGGATAGCCAACTACAACTTAGGAGGGGAGTGGTTAGCTACTTCTCCTGCAGTGGTATTGCAGGGCAACACCTTCAACTCTCAAGACTACGCTTCACAGACCTACACCTTCAACTACCAAGTGAGCGACGGCTGTGCCGTAGACCAAGCAACAGCTACTGTTGTGGTATATGCTGCACCAAGCGCTGGCCAAGACGGTAGTATCACTGTTTGCCTCAATGAGCCGTTTGTTTTGTGGAATGGCTTATCCGGAAATATCGACGCCAATGGAACGTGGTATAACGCAAACAATAATGCGTTGCCAACAGCCCAAGACACTTCTGGCGCAATAGCAGGTCAGTTCAATTATGATTACATCGTGACTAGTCCGGTTTGCCCGAGCGATACCTCCAACGTATTGGTGATTGTAGACGGTTCTTGTGATTTCACAGCCGCTGTTGCCGAAAACCACATGGGCTTATCGATGTATCCTAATCCAACAGCTAGCTTATTGTATATAAGCAAAACACAAAGCGGATTAGCCGCATTGGAGTTACAGGATCTGAATGGTAAAACCCTCGAAAGTCATACGCTGGAGCAGGCTACAACCTTGGATTTATCTGCTTACCCGAAAGGGCTTTATATTGTTAAAATTCAACTGAATGGCTTGAGCGTCATCGAAAGAGTTGCTGTTCAATAATTTCAAAAAAACAAAGAAATGAAATCGAATATGAAAGGTTTATTCAGTGTTTTAGCGCTGCTCTTGAGCACTATGTTAAGTGCTCAAATAACATTGAACACGACACACACAAACAATAATGGCGCAAGTTCTATTATTTTTAATGTACAGAATACCAATGCCAATGACATCATTATCACAGGAGTAAATTGTCATTTAGGAACAAATGCGGCAAATAACTTGCAGTTACTATATCGCACGACCCCTCTTTTTGACAACACCACTCCATGGGATCACGGTATTGTAGGGGCCAATCAAAACGGGTGGTTGCCTGTAGCTACAGGTGTTGTGAATTCCAATACAACAAATGGTATTGTTCCTGCCTTGACAAATCTAAACCTGATTGTTCCGGCCGGAGCCACTTATCAGTTGGCTTTTTCAGGTACGACCATTCAGTACATGACATTAACTAATGGTGCTGGCCAAAACACCTTTTCAGCTGGGGGTGTAAATATCATCACAGGTGATGGCATTGGTTGGGCCGGTGGTGCTTATCCTGCCACGCCGGTGAATTACCCGCGCGGTTTGGTTGGCGGCATTACCTTTATTTCTGGAACAGCTTGTACCGGCACGCCAAATGCGGGGGTTACGGCTACAGCTAACAATCCGGTTTGCCCTTCAGTACCTTTTAATCTGACAATGGCCAATGCAACTTTTACTTCTGGCCTCACTTACCAATGGCAATCGGCACCTAGCGCAACCGGTCCTTGGACGAATATTGCAGGCGCCAACACGCCTGGCTATTCAGCAACACAAACTGTAGATACTTGGTATCAGTGTATTGTTACTTGTACCGCTACTTCGAGTTCAGCCACATCAACACCTTTACTTGTCACCACAAGTAGTTTTGTGAACTGCTACTGTACAAGCGGCGCCACAAGCACCGCAGATGAAGAAATTCTGAATGTAACACTCAGTACACTTAACAACAGTTCAACTTGCGGTGTAGCTGCACCGGGTCCAGGTTCTGTTGCCAGTCAATATTCGAACTTTACGACATCGGTTGCCGCACCTATTTTAGCGCCTGGTGTATTCTATCCTTTTTCAGTCGAAATCGGGACCTGTAATGGAAATTACAATAACTGGACAAAAGCATGGATAGACTTTAACCAAAACGGTTTGTTTACCGATCCAGGAGAATTGGTGTATACCTCAACAGCAGCAACTGTAGGGCCTCATATTGAAACAGGCGTTGTCGCTGTTCCAACAACTGCCGTGCAAGGTATTACCCGCATGCGCGTGGTCAATGTGGAAACAACCTTGACAACAGGTGTAAACCCTTGCGGCACCTACACTTGGGGAGAAACCGAAGATTATTTTGTGCAAATTGCCGCTCCGCCAACTTGCCCTCAACCTACAGCACCCAACGTAGTGAGTTCTACTTTAAACGACGCAACACTTGATTGGACGCCGGGTGGCTCAGAAACGACTTGGCAGATCCAGTATGGTCCGCAAGGGTTTGCACTCGGAACAGGAACAATAATTACCGTAACCAATCACCCATATACCATTCCAAATCTCACGCCGTATAGCTTTTATCAAGCTTATGTAAGAGCAATTTGTACACCCGGAGACTCTTCGTATTGGACTCCTTCGGTATCATGGAATACGTACAACCAAGGTCAATACATTACCTGGGACAACGAATGCCCAACAACTGGTTTTATTGACATTTCATCTAACCCAGGTGCCACCAATACAAACCTTGCTTACCTCGGAGAAACGGGTGTGACCCTTCCGTTTCCGCTTTTATACCAAGGGAATTTGTTTACAACCATGACCATTGGTGCAACGGGCGGTGTTAAGTTAGGAACCTTGACTGGCGCATTGAATTACGTCATGGATGCGGGTAACGGCTTGTATCCGTACATTCAGCAATTATACACCGCTTACCCAGTAGGTAGTGGTGGGGTTTATTACCAACAAGTGGGTACTTCACCAAATAGTAAGTTTGTAATCCAATGGAAAAACCTACCGCATTGGAACTCACCAATTATCCCTGACGGCGCCACCTTTGAGCTCATCATCGACGAAGCGACCCAAGAGATCTACTACGTTTACGACGATGTGATTATGGGCAACCCGACAAGTTGGGACAACGGTGCCGACGCCGAGATTGGTGTTCGTGGCCCTCAGAACATCAATGTTTCGATGAACAACGCCACATACCTTCAGAACAACAGCTGTGTGCACTTCTATTACGTGAACTGTCCGAACCCTGTTGCTTTGACGACTTCTTATTTATTCCCTAACGAAGCGGCGTTCACCTGGACGGCAAGTGCTGCGGGTGAAACATCTTGGACGGTAGTATACGGCCCAGCAGGTTTTGACCCCTTAACTTCAGGTACAACCCTAACAGTCACTGCAACCTCTGTTCAACTATTGAACCTTATTCCACTTGCCAACTATGACATGTACATTTATTCTGAATGTGCAGGTGGTTTGCAAAGTGCCGGCTTATTCTATAACTTCCAAACCCCACCGATTTGTTCTAATCCAACGAATCTGAGCTGTGTTGCAGGTCTAGACAGCCTAATGAGCAGTTGGAGTTGGTCACCATACACTTCTTTCTACCCATCAACAGGCTTCAATATGCAGATTACCGCTCAAGGCGCAGGTTTGTATACTGGAAATGTTTATGCTGTGGGCAACAACCTGATGGACACTATGGTCAATGCGGCGTGGTACCCAGGTCAAACGATGGATGTATATGTTCAGGCAGTATGCGGTCAAGACACCTCTGCTTATGTAGGCCCGATCACCATGATGATGCCATTGAGCAATGACCACGCTTGTGGTGCACACGAGATTATAGTAGGCGCCCCAGGGTTGTTGTACAACAACACCGGCGCTACGGTTGCCATTGACGAGTTGGGCATTGTGCCACCAGTAACAGGCGCACAAAGCACAACGGGCTGGGCCAATGACAACCTGAACCACACAACATGGTTTAAGTTCACGGCACCTGCATCGGGCAATGTGCGCATCGATGCAACAGGCGTGGCCTACGACGGTCAGATAGCGGTGTACTACGGTGCAGACTGCAGTATCTTGCCAAGCTTTACATTAGAAGGCGCCAACGACAACGAGATCGACGGCACGTCAACAGCACCAAACTTTACGGTGTGTGGCCTAACGCCAGGCGCTGAGTACTACCTGATGCACGACGGTTCTGGCACCGTTGGCGAGTACACCATTGAGATCACTGAGGTGAGTGTATACGCTGGCGTAGAGGGCGAGGTTCTTGAGATATGCTACGGTGAAAGCGTGAATTTATTCACAGGGATAGCCAACTACAACTTAGGAGGGGAGTGGTTAGCTACTTCTCCTGCAGTGGTATTGCAGGGCAACACCTTCAACTCTCAAGACTACGCTTCACAGACCTACACCTTCAACTACCAAGTGAGCGACGGCTGTGCCGTAGACCAAGCAACAGC
>VFQT010002759.1_pt1 | contig 17292 bp, 11 predicted proteins | sample 3512381 | NCBI WGS metagenome assembly VFQT01 (sample SAMN10412376, study PRJNA504923) | tailings metagenome | isolation source: Relicate 2 Philex TSF3 active mining site | place: Philippines: Tuba, Benguet | collected 2017-08-29
GGACGAAGAGGGGAGGGCGGTCCGGATGATCGGCGGTATGACCGATATTTCCGAACAGCGGGCAAACGAGGACAGGCTTGCGGCTCAAGCGGCCCTCCTTGATGCTGCGCGCGATGCGATCCTCGTGCGCTCCTTCGATGGGACCATCACCTACTGGAACCAGGGGGCTGAACGCATCTACGGCTGGTCCTCCGAGGAGACTCTTGGTCTCAAGGTGAGGGACCTCATCTGTATCGACCCAGCGACCTATGACTCTGCGAACGAACGCCTTCGGACCCACGGTGAGTGGACGGGTGAAATCCCTCAAAAGACACGCGACGGTCACGAGATCCTCGTCGATGGCCGTTGGACGCTGATAACCGACCGCGAAGGTCGTCAGCAGGTCCTCGTCATCAACACCGACATCACCGAGCGTCGCAAACTCGAACAGCAATTCCTGCGCGCGCAGCGCATGGAGAGTATCGGGACGCTCGCGGGCGGAATCGCACACGATTTGAACAATATCCTCGCGCCGATCCTCATGTCGGTCGACCTGCTGCGGGAACAGTTCGATGACCCGAACGCCACCGACATCCTCGATGCGGTGAAGACGAGTGCGAAGCGCGGTGCAGACCTCGTCCGACAGGTGCTGAGCTTCGCGCGCGGGGTCGGTGGCGAGCGCGTCATCATCGATCCGCGGCCCATCGTGCGCGAGGTGCGAAAGATCCTCCTCGAGACCCTTCCGAAAACGATTCGCTTCGACTGCGATTTCCAGGGGCAATGGCTTCTGAGAGGTGACCCGACCCAGCTTCATCAGGTGCTGATGAACCTCTGTATCAACGCGCGGGACGCGATGCCCGACGGAGGAACGCTGCACGTCAAGGTCGAAGACCGAAGCATCGACGATGCCCGCCATCTCGAACCAGGCGCGCGCGTGGGAGCGTTCATCCGATTGACGATCCGCGACACGGGGCACGGGATGACCCCGGACGTACTCGCGCGAATCTTCGATCCCTTCTTTACGACCAAGCCAGTCGGCTCCGGGACGGGGCTCGGGCTCCCTACTGTGCAGGCCATCGTCAAGAGCCATCGCGGCTGGCTCACGGTCGAGTCCGAGCCAACTCGGGGCGCGACTTTCCAAATCAATCTCCCTGCGGAGGTGGCCGCTCTTGCGCAAATCAACCCGTCACGCCCAGCGCTCGAAAATCTGAAGGCCCGAGGTGAGCTCGTTCTGCTCGTGGACGATGAGCAATCGATTCGAACGGTCACTGGACAGGCCCTCGAAAATGCGGGCTTCAGGGTCCTCGTCGCCTGTGATGGGGCCGAAGCCATGTCGCTCTTCGGCGATTATGCGGAGGAGGTTGCGATCGTCGTGACGGACATGATGATGCCCATCATGGACGGTGCGGCCACCATCAAGGCCCTCCGACGTCTCCGTCCCTCGTTGCCGATCATTGCGACGAGCGGCATCTCGAGCAACGGAAATGCGGTCGTCGCGAGCGGCCTCGGGGCACAGGGGTTCCTCGAGAAGCCCTATGGGATCGAGACGCTCCTGACTTGCATCTTTTCTATTCTCTCGCCTGCAGAATAGCCCTGTACTCAGAGCTCGGCGAGCAACAGCTCGGCCTCGAGGCGAGGCGCGTTGTGTCCCTGCGCGACGGCGAGACGTTGGGCCTCGAGGAGGGCCTTGCGTGCCGCATCATCGTCTTCGAACACCCTCAGCAGCAGGGTGCCGAGCTTGAGCCAGGCGAGGCAGTAGTCAGGCTTCAGAACGACGAGCGCCTCATATTCCTCGCGAGCCAGCGAGTAATTCTGCGCATCCTCGTAGGCCTGTGCAAGGCTCCACCGAGGCAGCTCGGAATTTGGCATGCGTTGCTTCAATTGGAGGAATTTGTCGATTTTCGGATTGGAAATATCTGTCGTCATGGGGCCCCGATATTCGGAGGAATTGCTACTTCGAAACCGAACCGTGGTAGAGTCCCTCTGTCATTCTCAGCGCGGGTTCGAGAGCGATGGAGATTGTCGCGACGAGCCCCGATTCAAGGCCGTTCCTGAGCGTCAAAGTCCCCCCAACAGAGGCGAGCTGCTCGCGAATCGTCACGAGTCCGTAGCCAACCGGCTCTGCCCCCGTTTCCGAGTCGTCGAGACCTCGTCCATCGTCGGAGACGGTGATTGAGATCGCGTCGGAGTGATGTTCGATGAAAACGCCCACATGGCTTCCCTCCGAATGTCTCAGCGCGTTGACCAGCAATTCGCGGACACAACGGAAGAGAATCATCTCGATGGAGCGCGGGTAGCGTGCGTGGGTCGAGACCTCCTCGAAGTCGAAGCCCATCCCGTGACGCGTCGTGAGGTCGCGCCCAATCATCTGTAGCGCGGCACTCAGCCCGAGCTGCGTCAGCGCGGGAGGGCTCACGAGCATGCTGATGCGCCGGACAGTGTCGATGGCACGCTCGACGCCCGCGATGGCAGAGTCGAGCTGCTCGTGACCGCCGAGGCGTCTCAGGAAGAGAAGGGCCACCGCGAGTTCTTGTCCGAGCCCCTCGTGGATGAGCCTCACGAACTCGGCGCGCTGCTCTTCTTCCGAGATCAGCTGGTGTGTGGCGATTCGATGGAGTTGTTTGTGGTGCTCCCAGAGCTCCGCGCTCTTCGACTCGAGCAGACGTTCGGCCTCCTCGCGGGCTCGTCGCTCGCGTTCGAGCGCCCGCCGCAAAAGAGCGATCTCGTGCTTTGACGCCTCGCTCATCCGTGGGGCCTCCCCTGGGCGGCGGACGCTTGGAAGAGATGAAACTCGACGAGGCTGCCATCAGGCTCGAGATCGCGACGGCGAATCTCGAGGCTCTCTCGGAACAGCAGGAGACAACCTTCGATTAGACCCTCCGCGAAGTCAGCCATGCCTCGTTTTGATTCGTACACGATTCGTAGCTCTTGAGCCGCGCAAGGAGGGTAGGTGAAGCGCGGCAATTCAGCGTTTACATCGAGGCGGCGAACCCAGCTGTGTACCGTCTGATCGAGCTTCAAAAGGAAGTCGAAGGCTGTCCCTGCGCTAAGCGCTTCTGGAAAGAGGACCATCAATCTGCGGAAGAGATAGCGGCCATAATCGCGAGCCAATTTTGCAGGGGATTCGGAGAGGACAACTCCCAGGTTTGCAACAATAAAACGGAACTCCATGTGGGGATATTGGCCGGTGCGGGCATAGGCACCGCCCGTCGAAAGCTCGGAGATCGCGAGCACACGATCGAGGACCTCCAACCCATAGGTCGCTTCGATGTAGTCAACGAGTTCTGCGAGAACGACTCCCCGCATTCATCCTCCGGGCGCTTTGAGATCACTTATGAGTGTTTGAGCGATGAAGCCGGAGTTCGACAGACCGCGCAATGAGAATCTGTCTTGTCTTCCGGGACAATCCTGGCACAGGTGCTATTTCAGCGAGGTCATGCCGTGTTTCAGTGCGTACTTGGTGAGGTCCGCTACGCTGCTCACGCCGACTTTCCCCATGACCCGAAGGCGGAATGCGTGCACGGTCTTGTCGCTGATACCGAGTGAGCTCGCGATCTCCTTTGTGTTGAGACCCTCGGCGATGAGCCTCAGGACGTCCCTCTCTCTCGGGGTGAGTCGGCTCGGGCTGATCGTGTCCCCGGGGTTTTCCGAGGGCACGACCCCCACCTTGTCGAGGAGGACGTCGGCGACCGCCGGACTGACGTAGTGGTGCCCCTTTCGCACCGCATTGACGGCGCTCACCAGCTCTTCATAGGCGGCGCTCTTGACGACGTAGCCTCTCGCCCCGGCGCGAAGGACCTCGCTGACGAATTCGCGCTCGGAGTGCATCGAGAGCGCGACGACCTTGCATCGCAAACCCTTCTGCACGATGCGGCGGGTCGCCTCGACGCCATTCATGCCGGGCATCGAAAGGTCCATCAAGACGATGTCACAATCCGTCGATTCGGCCTTGTCCACGGCTTCTTCGCCGTTCTGGGCGTCACCGACGACTTCGAGACCGGGGCTCGCCGAAAGCGCGGTTCGAAGACAATCGATCACGAGCTGATGGTCATCGGCGATGAGGATGCGGGTCATGGGGCGACTCCTCGATGGGCAAAGGGGTGCGGGATGCTTATCGTCGCAAGGGCCCCGCCAGCGGCGAGTGCCTGAAGGACGAGGCTGCCGCTCAAAGGTGTGAGTTGCTCGCGGATACTGAGCAGTCCAAACCCCTCGCGACGGTCGGCGTTGGTAGCCTCGATACCGCGACCATTGTCTTCGACGCTCACAGTCACGAGCTCCTCGTGACACTCGATGAACACGCTGAGCTGCGAAGCCTCGGCGTGTTTGATGACATTGATCATGAGTTCGCGCACGACCCGATAGAGCAGTATCTCCATCGGTCGCGGGAGGCGGGCCGTCGTCGTGACCTCCTCGAACTCGAATTCGAGACCGTGACGAGCAGTGATATCACGCCCGGTCATCTCGAGGGCTGCGACGAGACCGAGTTCGAGCAGGGCCGGTGGCGAGAGGCTGAGACTCAGCTCACGGACCTTTGTGATGGCGCCGTCGATGACGCGCAGGCCGTCGAGCATCGAGCGCGGGGCCGCAAGTCCTAGCTCGGAGCGTGCCTGTTTCAAGAGCAGTCCGGACATGGCGATGTCCTGCCCGATACCATCGTGAATGAGTCGCGCGGTCTCGGCCCTCTGCTCCTCCTCGACGATGAGTTGCTTTGCCGCGAGTCGCTGCAGCAGACCGCGATGCTCTTCGAGCAGCAGTGTGGCCTCGATGTGGGGGGTGATATTGCGGATGACGACCACCACCGACTGCGAGTCCTGACGCGCAAAACGCGCCTCGAAATGCTGTTCGCTGCTGCCGAGTGCGCGACAATAACGCAGCGAGCGGAGCTTGCCGTCTTCAGCGGTCTGAAGGGCCGCGGCCCGGAACGAGTCGGCGAGGTCATGGGGCAGGAGGTCCTCGAGTGTTCGGATGGCCGAGGGCTCGGGGGGCAGCTCCAGGTCGGGGGCTTCTTTGATGACAAGGACGCAACCATCGACGTCGAGTCCGAGGACTGCGTCGGGCAGAGCGGCCATGACCGCGAAAATGCGGGACTCGCGCTCGTTCAGCGTGCGGTCGGTGCGTTTGCGCTCGAGGGCGACGCCAATGACAGCGGCCGCCATCTTCAGAAGTGTGATGTCGTCATCCTGCCACGGGCGGACGTTTCGTACGGCGTCGAAGCCGACGAAGCCAGGCAGCTTCGTGTTGGAAATCGGAACAAGGAGGACCGAGCGAATGCCTTGAGCTTTCAGCGCCGAGCGCTCGGTCGCAGCCTCGTCGGGGAGGGTGTCGATGTCCGCATAGTCGATGAGGCCAGAGCGGGCGAACTGTTCGAAGGTCCAGGCGAAGGCCTCGGCTGGGAGATCCTGGAGGACTTCCATCTCGGAGGAGATGCCAGCGGCAACCCATTCGTGAGTGTTCGAGATGGTGTTCGCACTCGGGTCGGAAGCGAAGAGGTAAGTTCGATCGACGTTTGTGAAGACCCCGAGCTCGCTCAGCGCATGTCCGATCTCATGGTCGAGCTCCGAAGCGGGGCATTCTGAGACGTTCTTCACGAGCGCCGCGATGAGCGCTTCGAGGCTCGCCCGACGTTGCTTCGGTCGGGATTCTTCGAGGGTTCTGACCGCGACTCTCCCTGCGCTTCGCGTCCGGGGTGTGCGACTCGAATCCGTCCCTGCGTTGCGTTCGAGCAATGCGGCGAGTCCATGGGGCCCGGGCGAGGTCGGGTCGGTCGCGAGCGCCCTCAGGCAGAGGGTTCGAGCCCCCTCGTGATCGCCGGCATGAATCGCCTCGAGTGCTGCGACGAGCATCGCTGAGACACCTTCCGCTCCCTCGTGACCACTCCTCACGTCCCTCGAGGCCGGGTGCTGGCCAACGGCGGCTACCACAACTAGCGCAGCGTTCGTATCGCTCTGTGCTCTCTCTGAGTTCACACTCATCCCCTGCGAGAGGAGCTTCCCTCTCGGCCGCGGAAGGATTGCACGCATCCGAGGCCAGAGAAAGTCTTCATGCGCTTTTTTGGTCGCGCGCAGGTGAGCACGCGCACGTCCGCGACGACATCGAGACCGCGGGACGTCATCACCTTCTTCCATCCCGACCCGCAGGCAAGGAGCCTGCAGCAACAGCATTGTCTCACCCGGCCCAGTCCGATAATCTGTTTCAGAGTTGGAGGTCGAGATGAGTATGCGTTTGGGGCCTCGTCCGTGTGCAGCCCTGTTCGTGCTAGGTTTCGCTTGCAGCGATACGTCGTCGATGCGCGGAGGAGACAGCTTCGGAGGCGATATCGAACGGCCCGACGGCGTGCTCTTCCCCGATGCCCCGACAGTCTTCGATACTTCGGATTCAGCCGAGAGCGACCTCGATGCGTGGTCCGAGGATACGCCCCACGATGTCCATGACGGCGACGGTATCCTCGGAGACACGAAGGAGACCGACGAGGATATCCGAGACGAGGACGCCAAAGCCGATACCCTCGCGACCGACAGTCCCGACTCAAGTTGCGCCACTCAGGAGCTCACCCTCTCGGTCGCTCTCGCCCCGCCGAGCCTGATGCTCGTTGTCGATCGGTCGGGCTCGATGTACGACAGATGGCCTGAGGCCATCGACGCGGTCGAGGCACTCGTCGATGAGGTCGGTCGCACCATGAGACTTGGCCTCGCGCTTTACCCCGCTGCCAGTGGTTGCGGGGTCGACATCGAGCCTCAGGTCCCGATTGGGCCCGCTGCAGACGTGGCCATTCTGGAGGTACTTCGTGTCGCGGGCACTGGGGGCTCGACGCCCATGGGGCGCGCCATGAGCGCGGTTGCGAGCTATCTCGAGCGGAGTCCCCAACCTGGGGCGGTCAACGTCCTCCTCGTCGCCGATGGCAAGCCTTCAGATACCTGCCTCGAAGATTGCGCGGGGTGCGATTGCGTCGACAGCGACTCGTGCAGCATCTGCGCAGATCTCATCGCCTGCACTCAGCTCGAGGTTTCAAAGCATGTGGTCGAGCTCGCGAGCATGGACGTGAGGACCTGGGTCATCGGCTACGAGGGAGGCTTTGGCGCGACTGATTTTCTTGCATCTCTCGCCGAAGCCGGGGGTACGGCCGGGGAGGGGACGAGCCCGTTCTTCGATGCTGGGGATGGCTCCGCACTGGGGCAGATTCTTCTCGATATCGCTGGTAGCGTCGAGACCTGCACCGCAGACGTCATCGAGCCAGCAGGGTACGGCTACCCCGTGGTCACAGTCGACGGCGTCACAGTCCCGAGAGACCCGAGTCGCACCCGCGGCTGGGACTGGTTGGACTCCGACACGATCAGGCTCTACGGGGAAGCCTGCGATCTCGCAAGCCGCGAGGGCGCGTCACTCGCTTTGTCTTTCGTCTGCAAGTGAAAATAAGGTGCCCACCCACCGGAGGAATTTCGTCCTCTGAGTGGGTGACCCGGGCACCCTGTCAGACGCTGCTCTCACGTGTCCAGGTGATGACGGAGGTTGACACCTGGACCCTCGGAACTCTCTCGCTCCGGTGAGGTGAAGTTGCGACACTCCCGCTTCAACTGCCATTGGCAGTAGTCTGTCGCAGTGGAGAATAAGTCTCTAGGGTGCAAAGAATCGTTAGCAAGGGCCCGTGAGCCTCTGGGACGAGGCTCTACATGTGCCGAATCACCCAGTTCGTCCGTCTGGCGACCGCTCAGAGTCATGGCTAGCCCTATGCCTCGAGCGGCTTTCAGTTGCGTGCCCGTGGGTGCCATTCCATCCCGAGGCTGGAGACTTGTCCCGTTGTCCTGTAAACCACGTCCGACTGCGGTGTCGCAGGCGCCTTCGCAAGGGAGTCCGAAGTCATGCTCTACGCGCAAAGCTGGGTCCTCGCCGCCATGGCCCTCTTCCCCGAGCGTCGCGACTCCGAGGGACGCTTCTCTCCAATCGTGTCGAGGCCCTCTCATTCCGCACGGGCCCTCGAACTCCTCCACGCAGACGGTCTCCTCGATGGCAACGACGTCCGCCGTGAGCTCGTTCTACTCGACACCGCCTCGCGCCGCGCGGACCCCGTGTGGAACCTCGCCCGCGCCATCCTCATCGCCGCCCGCGCCCACACTGCCTACCTCCTGCCCCTCGAAGAGGCCTGGGCCATCGCCCTCGAGAACGCTCGTATCCTCCAACAGCGTTGCCGCGGCTGGTTCTCCATGGCCGAGGCCTGCCTCACCGGCCTCGCCACACACCATGGCGAAGCCGTTGGCAACGCGGCCCGTGACAGCTTCTACGCCCTGCATGCCCACCCCGAGTCTCCCTGGAATCGCGTCTCCTGGCAGACCCATCTTCCTGAAAAACTCCCCCCTCCAGACACCCGGGCGCTGCTCATCGAGGTCCACGACGCGACTTCCCTCGCCTCCGCGCTCGCTTCTGGAGAGCCTGGCCAGACCATCCGCCTCCGACCTGGACACTACTCCGGCGCCTTCACCGTGACGCGGCCCGGGCTCACCCTCGAGGGAGGTCCTGACGTCATTCTCAACGCTCCTACCACTGGCGCGCTCCTCGACATCCACGCTCCGGTCGCCCTGCACGGCCTCGCGCTCCGCGGCTCGAGCACCACCCCGCTCATTCTCGCCGAAGGTGACTTCCTCCATATCAGCGATTGCCGCTTCGAGGGTGGTGGCCTGGCACTTGCCTGGCGCGGCCGCTACCTGCAGCTGCGCGGCTGTGACCTCGAATCTTCCGAGGTCGGTCTCGAGCTGCATTCGGGTCATGCCGTCCTCTTCGACAACGATCTCCGCGGATCTCGCGCGACCCTCACCATCGGGCCGGAATGCAATTTCGTCCGCATCGACGAGACCCGCATCACTGGCATATTCTCTGTTTTACCACGCGAATCCCACCTGAGTCTCCGTTGCTCGAAGCTCGAACTCTCCGGTCCCTTTCACGTCGACGCTGGGCCCTCGAAAGCCCTCGTCAGCGAGTCCCGCCTCGACTTCGGCGTTCGCTTCCACGGCCTCGAAATCCATCTCGAGCGCTGCCAGCTCGGTGGCACATCAGAGCTCGATCACTGCACCGCGCATCTCCGAGATTGCCATTTTCTGAATTCCGGTTCTGGCAATCTCATACTCGGGGAACACCAGACGACGACCTGCATCGGCGGACAGATGGCCGGCGTCGAGTCCCCCGAGCACGCCAATATTCTCATCCTCGGAGGTGAGGTCCGCCTCGATGGCGTCGCCCTCGGCCCGTCTTCTGGCTCGAATATTGTCGCGACAAATACGCGCCTTGAATTTACCAATATCGCCATGTCGACCGCAGGTGCCGACGCCTGCATTCTCCATCAGGTGACGTCCTCCGGTTCGAGGCTTCGTATTCGCGGCGCGGCACGATCTGGTCTCGTCATCCACGGCGGCCAACACGGCCTCTCGGAGGTCGACCTCGTGGAGCTCGGGGGCTACGGCGTCATCGTCGATGAAGGCGCCGAGTTCGCCGTTGCTGGCCTCGGCCTTCGAGGCGTTGGTGGCCACGCCCTCCAGGTCTCCGAAGGCGCGTGTGTCCTCATCCGCGATTTCGTCGCCATGAGCGTTTCTGACGCTTCGATGTTCCTCTCGGGTGAGGCCACGCGCGCCGCCATTGTCGCGCCCCAGGTCGAACTCCGCGCGCACGTCATGAAGGCTCTCCTCGCGCTCGGCGGAGCGCGCATCCCGACCTCCGGCATCGTCGCCGAACTCGCCCACATCGAACTCGAAGGTGGCATCCTCGCCCCGGCCGCCCTCGCCCTGACGGGCTCAGAGCTCTGGCTTCGAAAGGTCGAAGCGGACGCAGGCGCCCTTGTCCTCGACGGCACGAGCCACCTCTTCCGCGATGAGCCTGCGCCTCCGACGACTGCCATCTCTCCCCTTCTCATCGCCCCGCGACGCGACCCCTTCATCGCATGGGGCTTCACTGGCGAGGTCGCTGAACTCGCTTCGGTCGCCCGAGTCCTCGCCCGCCGTCTCGGCTATCTCGAGCGCCTCGGTCTGCGTGAGACCCCTCAGGGCCTCCGCGTCGACGGTCCCCTCCCCGTGGTCGCCCGCTTCGCGCCGGCGCTCAACGCTCTTCTCCAGAATCCCGGCGCCCTCGGCCTTGCCCTCGCCGAGGCCCTCGAGCTCGGGCCCCGGAAGGTCAGCGGGTGATCTCTTCGGTCTCCATGCCACTTTCCGGACGAATGAGTCCGCGCTCGATCATCACCTCGTAGAGCTCTCCCTCCCGCGACCTGAGCCTCAGTCCGACCTCGGTCCCGACCTCACCTCTCAAGATCGCCAGCATGTCGTCGAGGGACCAGGTCGACGCGTCCTCTTCATCCACAGCGATGACCGTCGTGCCGTCCTCGACCCCTTCGAACGCGAGCGGTCCATCTTCGCGGACCTCTTGAAATACGACCCCGTCGCCGCTCAGCGCTAGGGACGCGCCGACACCGCCGAATGGCCTCGCGATATTGCGCTCCGGAGCCTCTTCGGGCCGCCTCATCGTCACGTCGCGCACTTCGGTCTTCATCCCAGGGATACAGCTGACGTTCCGAACCTGGGCTGTTACGAGGCTCCCTCGCTCATCCGACACTTCGAGTTCGCATGTCCTTGCGAGTTCGAGTCGAACCCTCAGGGCGTAGCGGCCCTCGACGTCTGTCAGCGTATTTACGGGAGCGTCCGATTCCCAGGTCTCCACCTTGACGCCGCTGAGGGGACGCCCTTCGACATCGACGACTCTGCCGATGAGCTCCGTTTCGCCCACGCCGCCACAAGAGATTTCGAGCCTCTCACCTGGTCTCGCGAAGACCTGCCCGCAGTTGATCTCCAACTCGCCTGGTGGGCCCGGGTCATCAAGTGCGATCGCGACCTCGAAGGTGAATGATGCCCTAAGTGCGATTTCCTCACCGATCGCTCCCTTCGCTACGACCGCGCTCTCAGCCCCTGCGAACGAAATCTGGGTCACACCGAGATCCGCCTTCATCTTTTCGGTGAGTTCCCAGAACGCCATGCCACCACTCTCTCCGCTAAATTCAGAAGGGTCGAATGCGAGAGGATCTCCTTCGATCGTCATCGGCTCGAGCGTCATAACGTCTCCTTCGTCGGACGCCGTCATATCCCCGAGCTCGTCCCCCACCGGAACCGTCTCCTCCATCGGTTCACTCGCTGGCACAGCGGCCTCCGAGGCCTCGATCGCCTGGAACGGGCTCATGCCCGTCCTGATGTTCTCTGCCGCGAGCTTCAAGACCTCCGTCATGCGCGGCTCCTCCGCGAGGAAGCGCTTCGCGAGCTCCCGCGCCCGGGTCTCTGGTGTGCCTGCGCCCTCGTCATAGAGTTCGTAGTTCGTCGTTACCAGCATCGGCTGGAGCTCCATCGGCGCGATGGGCATGAGGTCCAAGATGATGCGTGTGAGCCCCCCTTCGGGATCCTCCGCATCGTATGACATGAGCGCGTTGCCAAGCGTCGTCTCGACATGCGCAAGCTCTTCCGCCTGCTGCTCCTCCTCCCGTCCAGTCGTCTCTCCGGAGCTCTCGGGCCCGATATACTCGGTCCAGACGCCATCGCTCCCATGGATTCCCTCGCTCCAGGATCTCACGATGACCCGTCCACGGATCTTGGGATTGGCATATACGACCAGGGTCGCCGTCGGCTCGAGGACAAGGGTCACATCACGGCGCTTCTGCGGACTCCCCGCGAGTCGAGCCGAAGACTGACCGAGCTCGCCACCGTCGGCCGTGAGCCTCACTGGCGTCGCGGGCGCATTCGCGAACCTGAACCCACCGCCCAGATCGGTCGCCGTCCGCCACTGCGAGCCGCCCTTTTCCGCGACCATTGTCACGAGGACCCCGGTTTGGGGCTCCCCCTGAAGGTCGAGGACCCATCCGACGACCTCACGGACCTCTCCGATGACGATGTCGAGTTCGCGCGTCTCTCCCGGCGCGAGCTTTCCAATCGGCCAATCCTTGTCCCCTTCCTCGTCGCTGTAGCTCAGCGCCGCGCCCGTGAGATCTGGATCCCTCACCTCATAGCGCCCATCCACACCGGTGACCGCCTCGTCGATCGGCTCACCAAGCCCGTCCTCGAGCGTGATGACCATCCCGGGCAGGGGCGTCCCGCTCTCGTCGACGACTTTGCCGTGCACCTTTCCACCAGGCCGCTTCTCTTCCGCGCGCGCCGTCGCTTCAGCCCGTGCCCCGCCCTTCACGGTCGGATTTGTCCGATCGGTCAATGTCGCGTCCGCTCCCCGATCCCCGCGGGTCTCGTTCCCAATCGATGGTCCGACCTGCTCTACAGGGATCGCCCACCACACGCAGATCCCGCCAATCAGCGCGATCGCGAAACCTCGCGCCAGCATCTTGCGGCCCTTCTGTGTTCCCGCCATGCAAGCCTCTCCGGGAATCTCCGACGAGTCGTCCCCACCCGATCGTTCGGGCGCCGAACGAGGCCCATACGCTCCACCACGCACTTCGATTCCCATCTTTTCACGTCGACCCCACCCCTGACTACCAACATCGACAAACTCCTCGGAGCTCTTCCGAATCAACGCGGTTGTCGTCTTTTCCCAAATAGGCGACCATCTCACCGATGGCGTTCTCCGACCCAGCCTCATCGGCGAAACATCCTGCGGACATCACGCCGCGCGCGCCGGGCTACGAGGTCGCGAACACCTTCCCCGCGGAACGCCCTTCCCTCATCATCAACGACACGGCCGAGCTCGATCCGACCGCCACCATGCGCGCCCACCCGCGTCGGCACGGCACCGAGGACACCCCCGCCCACGAGCGCGAACTCTCCTTCTGGGTGCCCGAGGCGTCCTCGCTCCCCGCGTTGACCCTTGGTACTGGCGAGGCCGAGCTCCTCGTCACCGGCATCCTCGGCGAAGGTGGGACTGGCCAGGTGCTGCTCGCTGAACAGCGGTCGATGGGACGCGAGGTCGCCGTGAAGGTCCCGCGCGTCTCCGAACCCTGGCTTGCCGCCACGCTGCTCGCCGAGGGCCGCCTCGCGGGTCGCGTCGAGCACCCGAACGTCGTTCCGATCTATGCGCTCGGTCGACGCGAGGACGGCGCCCCGATCCTCGTGATGAAGCGCGTCCGCGGCGAGTCCTGGGAGACCTTGCTGCGCGACTCTGGCCACCCCCTATGGGAGCGTTTCGGCCGCGTCACCGACCGACTCGAGCGCCACCTCCACATCTTCCTCGCCGCGGCCGACGGCATCGCCGCCGCCCACCGCGCGGGTATCCTGCATCGCGACATCAAGCCCGCCAACGTGCTCGTTGCGGGTCCGGACGAAGTCCTCGTCATCGACTGGGGACTCGCGACCGACCTCCATGTCCGCCCCGAAAAAAAGCCCATCGTCGGCACGCCAGCCTTCATGGCGCCCGAGATGCTCGACCCGAAGTCCTCCTTCGACCCACGCATCGACATCTACGAGCTCGGCGCGACCCTCTACTACGTCCTGACTGGCACCCACCGCAATTTCGGGCCGACCACGGCCGCCATCCTCGATGGCCTCACGCGCCCCTCGGAGCCCGAACTGAAGGACATCCCCGCGGGTCTCGCCGACATCGTCCGCCGTGCGACCGCCTTCCGCCCCGATGATCGCTACCCCACCGCCGCTGCCTTCGCTGCCGATTTGCGCCGCTGGCTCGACGAGCGCGCAGCCGACCACCTCATCGCCCGCGCCGACGATCGCATGGACGAGCTCGCGCTTCTGATAGAATCCCAGGCCCCCTTCTCCGACATCGCGCCTGCCGCGGCGGCCTGCCGCGCATCTGTCGAAGATGCGCTCCAACTCGCCCCCGAACATTCACGGGCCCGCCTCGCGGCGACCCGATACTTTGAAATATGGGTCGGCCACCTCCTCGAGTTTCAGGTCCTCGACCTCGCCCGCGCCGAGCTCACCCCGAGCCGCCCCTCCCCACTCACCCCACCGAGGGCACTTACCGACCAGTTCGCCCGCCTCTCGACGGGCGCCCGCGAACGCCATGAGCGCCTCGACACCCTCGAGCGCGACCTCGACCTCCGCCCCGCCGCTGCGACCCGCCGCCTCTTTTTCCTCGTCGGCGCCCTTTATGCCGGCATCTCCACCATCCTCGCGCTCACCGTCCTGCCCGAGCTCGTCTCGCCGGACTCACGCAGCCTTCCGCCCATCCTCGCAGCCGGCCTCTCCAATCTCGCCTTTTGGGCCGTCGCCATCGTCTTTCGCGACCGCCTTCTCCACAACTCGGCGAGTCGCCACATCATGATGTGGCTCGCGGTCACCATCGCTGTCATCTTCATCCATCGCCTCGTCTCTCTCGGTCTCCATGACGATCCCGTGGACGAGGTCGCCGCCCGGGACAGCCTTCTCCTCACGTCCCTGTCGAGCTATGCCGCCATTGTCCTCTCGCATCGATTCTGGCCTGCACCGGTCGTAGGCCTCTCCGCTTTTGCAATCGCCCTTGCCTCGCCGTCCCTCGCGCGTCATGTATTCGGCGCCGCGGTGGTCATCAATCTGCTCATCGCGGCCTCTGTCTGGGGCGAGCCCCGAGAGCCCCGCGTCCCGACCAGACGCTCGCGCCTCATCGCCCTCCGCGGAGCGTCTCCTCCCGAATAGCCGAGCCCCGACATGCCTCTCCCGAAGACGACCCGATGGGCGCTCTATCTCCTCGCCCTCGCGGGTATCCTCACTGGCGCCCTCGTCGCCGCCAACCGCTCGGATGCGGCCGACCCCGCGCCTGCCAAACAGGCCCCGCCTCCGCTCGCCGTGAGGGTCCATCTCCTCTCGCTCGAGCCTTTCGCGACCTCGGTCACGGGTACGGGTGAACTCCGCCCCCGCGACACGGTCGAGCTCTCCCCCGAGCTCGCGCGCAAACTCGTCAAAATCCATGTCGAGGACGGTCAACGCGTCACTCAGGGCGACCTCCTCTTCGAGCTCGATCGCTCCGACCTCGAGGCCGAACTCTCCCGCCTCCGCATCGAATCGCGCTATTCGAAATCCTCCTTCTCGCGCTTCGACGCCCTCGCCGAGACCGGCTCCGTCTCTCAGGACGACCGCGACAAATCCCGTCTCCGCGTGGACGACGCCAAGGCGCGCATCGCCTCCATCGAGGTCCAGCTCGACCGCACGCGCATCTTCGCACCTTTCTCCGGAACCTTCGGCTTCAGGATGGTCAGCGTCGGCGCCTGGGTCGTCCCAGGTCAACCCCTCGGCCGCCTCACCGACCTCTCGACCCTGCTCGTCGATTTTCGTCTGCCCGAAAAATATGCCGCCGAAATTGCCATCGGCGCCGATGTCAAATTCAAGGTCGATACCTCGCTCGAGGAATATTCGGCGAAAATCATCGCCATCGACTCTGCCATCGAGAAGACCTCGCGCAGCCTCGTCATCCGCGCTCGCGTCACCTCCGAATTTTCGCCGCAGGGGTTGCTGCCGGGCATGTTCGCCACCGTCGAGGTCCCGCTCTCGAAACGCGAGGCCCTCTTCGTGCCGTCCATCGCCGTCATCCCTTCTCCGAGGGGGGCGCGCGTCTTCATCGAGGAGGACGGCAAGGCGAAGCAGGTCGATGTCGAGCTCGGCGTTCGCGAGGCTTCCCGCGTGGAGATCGCAAAGGGTCTGACTCCAGGCGCTCGGGTCATCGTCACGAATATCCTCCGCGTCAAGAACGGAGCGCCCGTGACGGTATCGACGGAGAAAACTCCTTGAGCCTCTCCGAGACCTCGATTCGCCGCCCCGTCCTCGCGACGGTCCTCTCGCTCGTCCCCGTCCTCTTCGGTATCGTCGCGCTCGTCTCCCTCGGGGTCCGCGAATATCCCGCTGTCGACCCGCCGCTCGTGACCGTCTCGACCACCTATTCTGGCGCGAGCCCCGAGGTTATCGACTCGACCATCACCGAGCCGCTCGAGCGCGCCATCAATGGCATCGCGGGCATTCGCACCCTGTCTTCGTCCTCGCGCACGGGCTCGAGCAATATCCGCGTCGAGTTCGGTCTCGGGATCGATATCTCCGAGGCGGCCAACGATGTCCGGGACAAGGTCGCCGCGGCCCGCCGTCTCCTGCCCGCCGACGCCGACCCGCCAGTCGTGGAAAAGGCCGACGCCGACTCCTCGCCGATCGTCTTTGCGACCCTCGAGAGTGAAACCCGCGACCGCGGCGAGCTCTCGAAGATCGCCGACACCCTCATCCGAGACCGCGTCCAGACCATTCCGGGCGTCGCCTCCGTGCGCATCTTCGGCGAGCGCCGATATGCCATGAGGCTCCTTCTCGACCCCCTCGCGATGGCGCAATTCGACATCACCGCCGCCGAGGTCGCACAGGCCCTCGGCCGCGAGAATATCGAACTCCCCGCGGGGACGATCGAAGGCCTCGAGACCGAGCTCGGACTCCGCGCCGACGCGAGCCTCCAAAATGTCGAACAATTCATGGACATGATCGTGCGCTCCCCCTCGGGCCGCGCCGTGCGTCTGCGCGACATCGGACGCGCCGAATTGAGCTCCGAAAATCTCAAGACCGGCGTCAAACGCCTCGGCGTCCCGATGGTCGGTGTCGCTGTCATCCCCCAGCCGAATTCGAATGCCATCGATATTGCCGACGCATTTTACAAGCGTCTCGAAGACATCAAGAAGGTCATCCCGACCGACACCAAACTCGAGATCGGTTACGACTTCACGACGGTCGTCCGAAAATCCCTCTCCGAAGTCGAAGAGACCCTGCTCATCGCCTTCGCGCTCGTCGCCTTCATCATCCTCGCCTTCCTCCGCGACTGGCGCGCGACCCTCGTGCCCGTCATCGCGATCCCGGTCTCGATCGTGTCGACCTTCTTCGTCATGTGGATCGCTGGATTTTCGATCAACATCCTGACCCTCGTCGGGCTCGTCCTCGCGATCGGTCTCGTCTGTGATGATGCCATCGTCGTCCTCGAGAACGTGTACACGAAAATCGAAAAAGGACTCTCTCCCTTCAAGGCCGCAATCGAAGGCACGCGCGAGGTCTATTTCGCGGTGATTTCGACGACCGTCGTCCTCGCCGCAGTCTTCGTTCCCGTCATCTTCCTCGAAGGTCTCACAGGGCGATTGTTCCGAGAGTTCGGCATCGTCGTTTCGGGCAGCGTCCTCATCTCCGCCTTCGTCTCGCTCACACTCTCTCCGATGATGTGTCGTCTGCTCTTGAAACACCGCGACCGTCAACCCTGGCTCCATCGCGTGACCGAGCCCTTCTTCCACGGGCTCGGTGTCGTCTATCTCGCGACGCTGCGCGCTTTCCTGCGCGTCCGATGGCTCGCCATCCCGATCACCGCTGGACTCGTCTATCTGACCGTCTTCTATTTCGGCTCACTCAAGAA
>VFQT010002760.1_pt1 | contig 17288 bp, 10 predicted proteins | sample 3512381 | NCBI WGS metagenome assembly VFQT01 (sample SAMN10412376, study PRJNA504923) | tailings metagenome | isolation source: Relicate 2 Philex TSF3 active mining site | place: Philippines: Tuba, Benguet | collected 2017-08-29
CGCCAAGCAGTCGATCGGACTGCTGAGGAGGCATCTTTGACGTCGATACCGCCACACGACGTCTTGCCGAATTAAACGCGCTTGTTGAAAGCCCTGATCTCTGGAACGATCCGGAAAAAGCCCAAAAACTGATGCGCGAACGCACAGAGCTTGAAGACTCGCTCGGCGCGATCAATCGCCTTGAATTAGATCTCCGCGACGCTGAAGATCTCATTGAAATGGGCGAGGCTGAAGGCGATCAATCGATTGTCTCTGAAGCCGAAGAGTCGATCCGCGCTTTGCAAGCCGAAGCTGCGCGTCGGCAAATTGAATCGCTTCTGTCCGGTGAAGCCGATCAGAATGACACTTATCTAGAAATTCATTCGGGTGCTGGTGGAACGGAAAGCCAAGATTGGGCGCGCATGCTTATGCGCATGTATACGCGATGGGCTGAACGTCGAAAATTCAAAGTCGATGTGATGGATCTATCCGATGGTGAAGAAGCCGGCATTAAAGGCGCTACACTTCTCATCAAAGGGCACAATGCCTATGGGTGGTTGAAAACCGAATCCGGCGTTCACCGCTTGGTGCGCATATCGCCTTTCGACTCCAATGCGCGTCGTCACACAAGCTTTGCGTCGATCGGCGTATTTCCGGTCATTGATGACCGAATTAACATTGAAGTTAAAGAATCAGATTGTCGTATTGATACCTATCGATCATCGGGCGCGGGGGGGCAGCACGTCAATACAACTGACTCTGCCGTGCGCATCACCCATATTCCCTCAGGCATTGTGGTGGCGTGCCAACAAGAACGCTCACAACACAAAAATCGCGCGACCGCTTGGAACATGTTGCGCGCGCGCCTTTACGAACAAGAACTGAAAAAGCGTGAAGAAAAAGCGATGGCCGATCAGGCTGCGAAGACCGATGTCGGTTGGGGCCACCAGATCCGCTCTTATGTGTTACAACCCTATCAGCTCGTCAAAGATCTCCGCACCGGCGTCACATCAAGCGCGCCCGGCGACGTGCTTGATGGTGATTTAGATGCCTATATGGAAGCCGCTCTTGCGCAACGCGTCTATGGCGGAACGGTTGAAGTTGAAGACATCGACTAATAAGTCAAAGCGCTTGTGCGGCTTTCAACACTTCTTCAGCGTGACCCTCAACTTTGACCTTTGTCCAAAGCGCGGCGATCTTGCCCTTCGCATCGATCAGAAATGTTGAACGCTCAACGCCCATATATTTACGCCCATACATGCTCTTCTCGACCCAGACGCCATAGGCTTCAAGCATGGATTTTGACTCGTCGGAGGCAAGCGGAAATGAAAGATCATATTTGCTTTTGAATTTGTCGTGGCTCTTAGGACTATCCGGTGAAACACCGATGATCACCGCGCCTACTTTTTCAAAAAACTTACGAAGACCATTAAAGGCAATTGCCTCTTTGGTGCAGCCCGAAGTGTCGTCTTTCGGATAGAAATAAAGGACGATCTTTTGACCCTTAAGGGAAGACAAAGAAATTTGCGATCCACCATCCCCGGGTAACGTGAAATTGGGAGCCTGATCGCCGACAGATAGCGCTTTGGTCATGGGGTTTCCTTCCATCGAATCAATGATCACAGGTAATCTACGCACCATGTTTCTGCCTGGATTGCGTTTTTTGATGTAGAATTATGTGATAGATCCCGCCCTTTGATCGACAGGCTTTGTTCATGTAAAGGCGAATAAGTCATCGCTGATCACAAGTTTGGAAGAGAATGACAGAAACGCCGCCACCACAAGACACGCCTCAACGAGATGAGGATTTGAATGTCGCTCCAAGCGACAAAAGCGTTTTGTCGTCTGGTCGGGTCAAGCGCCATTGGAGTTTTCATCTCTCCATGCGCGGTATTGGTCTTGTCGCCGAAATCGTTGGCCTCTTCCTTGTTGTCATCGGCCTTGTCGCCGGTTTTGGTCTCTGGACCCTGTCATCAGGGCCAATCAAATCGGAATTCATTACACGCCAAATTGCATCGGGTATCGAAAGTCGTTTGCCGCAAGGCTACGCCGTATCGCTTTCAGGCGCCGAGATCAGCGAAGTCGTCGGCGGACTTCATCTGCACATTGACGGCTTCGTCATTCGTGACGAGACCGGGAAGTCAGTTATTGTTGCACCCCGCGCCGAGATCGGCTTTGACGGATTATCTTTGCTCTTGGGGCATCTTGTCCCGCGTGACATCGAGCTTTCTGGTTTGCTCGTTGCCGTAACAATCAAGCCTGATGGCACCGTTGCCATTTCGGAAGATCTGATTGAAGCAACAGAGTCAAATGATGTTCCCAATCAAACAACTACACCCGAAATGGACGCGCAAAACGCTGCCCCGCTCGCGATGGGAGCGTTTATCGATGCGCTCTCTCTCAAGCAGGGGCCACTTGGCATTCTTGAGAAAGCCACGCTGCGTAATGGTATCTTACGTATTGATGATCAGCGTCGGGGTCGATCACTTCGCTATCGGAATCTCTCGCTTATTTTTGAACGCGTCACGGATCAGCAAATCGAGCTCGATATTGGTGCTGACTCTGATAACGGGCCATGGCGCGTTGAAGCCTCTTTAAAAGGTAAAGCCGGTGAAACGCGGCAATTGAATTTAAAGACATCTGATGTTCGGGTTTCCGAGCTTCTTGGCTTTGCAGAGCGTGGCACGATCCCCTTGCGCACAGATATGCCATTATCTCTTGAATTCTCTGCTGAAGTGGACGGCAAAAGTGAATTAACGGCACTGAAAGGTGCAATCAAAGGTGGACGCGCAACCATTATCCTTGATGATCCACGCGCACCGCCCATTCGCGTTGATGAAGTGAAAGGTGAATTCGCTCTCTCAGATGACGGAACGCGTATTATCATTCCGCTCATTGAATTCGCAAGCGCAGCCACGCATTGGCGGATCAGCGGTGAAGTGCGCCTTCCGCATTTGGCAGATGACGGATGGGATTTCGTGTTGCGGAGTGGCGGCGCAACATTGATGACTGATCTTTCGGGTCGCCCGCCCGTCTCCATTGATCGCTTTTCTCTAAACGGAACAGTCACAGCGGGTTTCCGCGCCACACGGATTGACGCGATTGAAATCATGGGACCTGATCTCGCGCTCACAGGCAATGCTTTGCTCGGCGCGGCTGATGGACGTGATGGCTTGCGCTTGTTTTTGAAAGCAGAAAAATCATCAGCGCTCAATCTTCTTGCGTTTTGGCCAAGCTTTCTCGTTCCCGAAGTGCGCGCCTATCTCGGTCAAGCGATCGAGGGGGGGATGATGACGGAAGCAAAATATGCTCTCGATCTTGACCCCGAAAGTTTTGCAGCAGCTGCGGCAGGAAAGGCCATTCCGGATAAATCCGTGGCGCTTGAGATTGCTTTTCAAAATGGCACAATTCGTGTCGATAAAGGATTACCACGCTTCATTAACACGAAAGGGCGTGTTTACGCGTCTGGTAAAAAAGTAAGCGTTGAAATGGACGCCGGTCAAATTGAATTGCCAGAAGGTCGATCGCTTGCGATTACGTCAGGCACATATAAAGTCCCCAATACCGATATTGTTCCCGCACCTGCAGATGTTGTGTTTCGGATTGAAGGCGGAGCCGCCGAATTTGCAACGGCGATGCAATCCGACATGTTGAAATCAATCACCGCTCCTTTGCTTGATCCCAAACAGACTACCGGGACCATGCAGATGGATATCAAACTTAATTTTATACAAAAGCCCGATTTGAAACCGCAAGATATCAATGTCAGCGCAGACGGGGTATTTCAAAATCTACATATGGACCGCGCCTTTGGGAGCGAACCTCTCGATAATGGAACCGTTCGTGTGAAGGTGAACGGTCAGGGTCTCTTGATTAATGGTGAAGGCCTCTTAGGTGGTGCCGCTTCGCAATTTGAGTTGCGTCAAGCGAAAGACGCAACTGTGCAAGATGCCACCGTTTCCATGATCATTGATGACGCTGTGCGCGAGAAAAAACAAATGCGCACACAAAATCTTCTGAATGGTCCGGTGACATTGAACCTAAAGCTCACCGGCATTGGTAGTCCGAAAATTCGCGGCACTGGTGATCTTGATCTCCAAAAAGCATCGGTCAGCGGATTAATTCCTGGATGGACGCGCCCTACCGGTAAGCCGGGTAAAGCGACCTTTAACTTCACATTGATGCCTGATCAAAGCATCAAGCTTGGTGATTTGACTTTCGATGATCCCTCGGCGGCATTCAGAGGGAGTGCCGAGATTTCGCCAGACGGCGAATTAAAAGCGGTGACGTTCTCCCAATTGCGGATTAATGCGGGAGATAAAGTCGCAGCTAGTCTTGAGCGCTTGCAGCAAGGCTATCGGGTAAAAATCCAAGGCGACACACTCGACGGGCGTGCATTAATCAAAACCATCACATCACCTGGAAAAAATTCTGCGACTTCAGGACAAGATATTGATCTTGATCTCAAAGTTGGAACGCTTAGCGGATTTAACAGCGAAGTGATGCGCAATGCGGATATCCGCATTCAAACAAAAAACGGCGGATTGAAAGATTTGCGCATCGACGGGAAACTCGCACAACAGTCCGTGATTGCGCAACAAGCGCGGGGAGAGAATGGTCAACCAGTCTTTGTAATCCAAAGTGCTGATGCGGGCGCGCTCTTACGCTTCACCGATCTATACAAACGGATGAATACCGGCGCACTCTCTTTACAAATTGCGGCCACCGGCGAACCGCTTGAGGGGACGCTCACCATCAGACGTTTTGCTATTCTCGATGAAGAAGTGCTCGCTCAATTGAACGCACAGCCGGGTGCACCGGGTGGCAAACCCATCATCACCGATCCACGCAATGTACAATTTAATCGTTTGGCCGCAAGCTTCACATTAGGTTCAGGTCGGATCACCATAAAAGACGGCGTGATATCCGGTCCGGTCATCGGCGCTTCGATTGAAGGCACTATTGATTATTCGAAAAACGGAATTGATCTTCGCGGCGCGATTGTTCCGGCCTATATCGTCAATAATCTTTTCAACAAATTGCCAATCATCGGGCAATTACTCGGCGGCGAGAATGAAGGAATTTTTTCTATCAATTATCGCGCGGTCGGACAACTTTCATCGCCCTCAATCAGCTATAATCCTCTCTCGGTCGTTGCACCGGGGTTTTTACGCAAGCTGTTTGAAGATCGCACGCCGAGTGAGGGCGTTAAACCACCATCTGATGTTCCTAAACAGCCATGATCATTCAGGCTTGAGCAAGATATGACGCTTCTTGCCCATCGAGAGCTTGATCGTGCCGTCACGCAAATCTCCTTCACGCAACACAGCACGCGGATCACTCACAAGATTATCATTCACGCGCAATCCACCGCCTTGAATTTGCCGACGCGCTTCACCGGTTGAAGGCACAAGACCTGCCAACACAAAAGCCGTGAGTACGCCGATCCCTGCATCCAGTTCGATTCTGCTAATTGAAACCGTGGGCAGTGTGTCGGCAGCAACACCTTGCTCGAAAGTCTTACGCGCCGTTTCAGCCGCCTCGTCCGCCGCTTCACGTCCATGCAACAAAGCGGTTGCTTCTGTCGCGAGCACTTTCTTGGCTTCATTGATTTCCGAACCTGCAAGCGCTGAAAGACGGGCAATTTCATCAAGCGGCAAAATCGTAAAGAGCTTCAAGAAACGACTAACATCCGCGTCTTCGGTGTTGCGCCAATATTGCCAATAATCATAAGGGCTGAAGAGATCAGCATTGAGCCATACCGCACCTGATGCGGTCTTGCCCATTTTTGCGCCGGACGCGGTTGTCAATAAAGGCGTTGTCAAAGCATATAATTGTTGCGATCCCATGCGGCGACCAAGTTCAACACCATTGACAATGTTGCCCCACTGATCCGAGCCGCCCATTTGCAAACAACAATCATGCATGCGGGACAATTCAACAAAGTCATAGCTTTGCAAAATCATATAATTGAATTCGATGAAGGAGAGTTCCTGCTCGCGTTCAAGACGCAATTTCACAGAATCCATCGTCAACATGCGATTGATCGAAAAGTGGCGGCCAATATCGCGCAGCATGTCGATATAATTGAGTTTCGTGAGCCACTCAGCATTATCGACCATGATCGCGCCATTTGATGACGCGCCATAATCAAGAAAACGCGAGAACACGCCTTTGATGCTGTTTTTATTCGCTTCGATCTGATCAACGGTCAGAAGTTTGCGCGTCTCATCTTTTCCTGAAGGATCACCCACGCGCGTCGTGCCCCCACCCATCAGCGTGATGGGACGATGACCCGTTTGTTGCAACCAATGCAACATCATCGCCGAAATCAGATTGCCGATATGAAGCGAGGGCGCCGTACAATCATAGCCGACATAGGCGGTGATCCCCTCTTTACGCGCTTTCTCATCAAGTCCGGCAAAATCGGAGCATTGATGGATATAGCCGCGCTCGCTGAGGACGCGCAGAAAATCTGATTTAGGCATGAAGTCGGACATGAGTCTGGTTCCGGTTTGCGGCGGCGAGATGTAAGGGGAAAGGCGTGTTTGGGCAAGCTTTTGCCTTCCCAGCAAAGGTCGCCATGCTTCGGCCTTGTTTCACAAGCAATTTAGGGTCAAAGACGTTATCGGTCTCTTGTTTACATCGCGTGGGTTCTTGTGCGCTCTTTCTTTTCAACCGCTCGCATCCAAAAATCCCTAAAAGCCAGAATTGGGGCTGCCTTAGTGCTTGCCTATATCGCAGGCGTGGTGAGTGCACTCCCCACTAACGCCCAAGCTCGCTCAGGCGTTATTCGCGATGCGGAAATCGAAGCGCTTCTCAAAGACTATGCAACTCCAATTTTCAATGCCGCAGGGATCGCAAAAGGCTCGATCACCATCGCATTGATTGACGATCGATCCTTCAATGCCTTTGTGACCACTGGCCGCCGGATGTTCGTGAATATCGGCGCACTCATGGAAGCCAAGACCCCCAATGAAATCATTGGCGTCATCGCCCACGAAGCGGGACATATTGCCGGTGGCCATCTCACGCTTCAACGTGAGCGCGCCGGCATGGCACAGATGATGGCAACCGCAGGCGTGGTGCTTGGCGCGGGTGCCATGGTGGCGGGCTCGGGAAACCGCAGCATGAATGCGGGCAATGGCGGCATGGGCATTATGCTGGGCGCGCAAGAGCTCGCCGTTCGCTCTATGCTTTCTTACCAGCGCGGTGAGGAACAAGCCGCTGATCGCGCGGCGATCAAATATCTCGCAGCAACCAATCAATCTCCGCGGGGGCTCGTTGATACATTCAAACGGCTCTCTGACGATCAGATGTTCAAGCTTGATGGCATCGATCCCTATCTCATGAGCCATCCGGCTCCGCAGGACCGTATTGCGAGCCTCGAGCAGCTGGCGTCATCGAGCCCTGTCTTTGCTGCAAAAGATCCGGCCTCTCTTATTGCGCGGCATGAAATGATGCGGGCCAAACTTTATGGCTTTGCCGCTAAAGGCGACGAAGTCGTTCGCCGTTATCCGATCTCGGATATGAGCCTTCCCGCGCGCTATGCCCGTGCAATTATGAACTACCGCTATAAGAAAGTGCCGGAAGCCCTTGCACAGATTGATGATCTTTTGAAAAGCCAACCCAACAATCCCTATTTCTGGGAATTGAAGGGGCAGGTCTTGCTTGAATTTGGCCAAGCTCGCGAAGCGGTCGTGGCTTTGCGTCGAGCGACGGGCGGTGTACCCGAGTCAGGTCTTATCCGTGGCCTGTTGGGCAAGGCTCTGGTCGCCACCGGCGATCGCGCTTTGTTGGATGACGGCATTCGTGAGTTAACGAATGCCAGCCAACGAGAACCGGATGATGTCGAAAATTGGCGGCAGCTCGCCATCGCTTATAATCAGAGAGACAATATCGGCATGGCCGAATTCAGCGCCGCTCAGGAAGCGCTGCTGATGGGTGACATGCAAAGCGCTGTCAATCATGCCGCCAAAGCGAAGGCGCGATTGCCCGCCGGTTCGCCTGCGGCATTAAAGGCCGATGACATTCTTAACTATCGTAAGCCAAAGTCGAATTAACCGATCAACCGCCGATCACAGGAAATGACCATTATGCGCTTTTTTCGCCCTCTTCTCGTTGTGATGGGTCTCGCGCTCGCTGCAGGCAGCGCACACGCTCAGGAAAAGCCCTTCACAGACGCCAAAAAGGCCGAGATTGGCGAGATCGTGAAATCCTATCTCATGAGCCATCCGGAACTCATCCAGGAAGCGCTTAATGAACTCGACAAAAAACAGCGGGATGCGGAAGCCCAGGCTCAAAAAGCGGCGGTCGCGTCCCTCAGTCCCGATCTCATCAAGGCGGAAAACGGCGTCGTGCTCGGTAATCCCGCGGGCGATGTCACCTTGGTTGAGTTTTTCGATTACAATTGCGGCTACTGCAAAAAAGCCATGGCCGACATTATGGGCCTGATGAAAGCCGACCCGAAATTGCGGGTGGTCTTGCGCGACTTCCCGGTGCTGGGTCCGGATTCGGTTGAGGCCTCAAAAGTCGCTCTGGCCGTACGCAGCCAGTTAACCGGCGCCAAATATATGGAATTTCACCAAAAACTTCTGGAATCGCGGGGCCGGATCGGAAAAGACCGGGCCATCGAAGTGGCGCAAAGCCTAGGCGCTGATCCCGCAAAAATCGAAAAAGAGATCGAATCTGCCGAGGTCAAAAGACTTTTGGGCAACACGATGCGCGCGGCCGACCAGCTTCGGATTGGCGGCACGCCCGCCTTTGTTGTGGCGGATGGGGTGATTGTCGGCGCCGTTGGCCAAGACGCCCTCGCCGAAACGATCAAAGCGGCCAGAACTTGCGGCAAAGCGGTCTGCTGAGAGCTGGGTTCCATAATTCTGTCATAGAATCGATTCGAGTCGGGCTGTGGGACCCGACTCACGCCCCAAGGATGAGGGGCCGGAACACCCTCCTGCGACGACTCGCCCTCCCTCATTGGTTGTAATTTTGGCTGCCACTCGCAAAAATTTTAGCGTGCCGAGGGGAAATTCCCCTTACGTCTGAGGCACTTGCAAAGTCATCCCCAGAATTCACGCTTTCTTAAGATCTACCCACAACATATAGGGGTAGGAGCAAAATTTCGCTCTAGGACTAGAGAGAAAGTCTTGACGGGACCGGGGGGCATATCTAGGGTCGGACCTCGTTGCGCTGGTTGCCGAGGAGCGAGTTATCCACAGGCGGCCAACGGGGCAAATCCCGTCATCAAGGCGCGCCCGAGGAACAGGTTCCGAAGGTTGGCGTTGCCCTGAAAAGGGTCAAGGTCCGGTGGAGAGCATCCATCGGCTGGGGGCGGTTTGCGGTTCTGAATGCCCTTTAATTGAGGGCATGAGGCGCAAGTCGATATGTGAAGTGGAAAAGGGTCGCTCAAGCGGCCGGCCGGGAAAATTCCGGCATATTGGGACATGAAAAATGCGGATTGAACGTTTCTACACGAAGGCTGGCCTTTCTCCTTATTCCTCCCTCGCCTTCAAGTCAGCGACCAGTGAAATCCGTAATCCGGACGGATCAGTGGTGTTCCGTCTCGAGAATATCGAAGTCCCTGAACAATTCAGCCAGGTCGCGGCCGATGTGCTCGCGCAGAAATATTTCCGCAAAGCCGGTGTGCCTGCACGCCTGAAGAAGGTCGAAGAGAATGATGTGCCGTCATTCCTGTGGCGTTCGGTTCCCGACGAAGCCGCTCTTGCCGCTTTGCCAGAGAAGGAACGCTTCGGCTCTGAAATGAGCGCCAAGCAGGTGTTTGATCGCCTCGCCGGTTGCTGGACCTATTGGGGCTGGAAAGGCGGCTACTTCAAAACAGAAGAAGACGCACAAGCCTTCTTTGATGAGCAGCGCTATATGCTCGCCCGTCAGATGGTTGCGCCGAATTCGCCGCAATGGTTCAACACGGGTCTGCATTGGGCCTATGGCATTGATGGTCCCTCACAAGGCCATCACTATGTCGATTTCAAAACCGGCAAACTCACAAAATCAAAATCATCTTATGAGCATCCGCAACCTCATGCGTGCTTCATTCAAGGTGTTGCTGACGATCTCGTGAATGAAGGCGGCATTATGGATCTTTGGGTCCGTGAGGCGCGTCTCTTCAAATATGGTTCGGGCACCGGTTCGAATTTCTCGATGCTGCGCGGCGAAGGCGAAAAGCTTGCGGGCGGTGGCAAATCATCAGGCTTGATGAGCTTCTTGAAAATCGGTGACCGGGCAGCGGGCGCGATCAAATCGGGCGGCACAACACGTCGTGCGGCGAAGATGGTTGTTGTTGATGTCGATCATCCGGATATCGAAGCCTATATCGATTGGAAGGTGAAGGAAGAGCAGAAGGTTGCAGCCCTCGTCACCGGTTCGAAGATCGTTTCAAAACATTTGAAAGCGGTGATGAAGGCCTGCGTGAATTGCGATGGCCCGGCTGAATCCTGCTTTGATCCGGAAAAGAATCCGGCGTTGAAGCGCGAAATCAAATTCGCACGCCGTGCATTGGTGCCGGACAATTACATCAAGCGCGTCATTCAATTTGCAAAGCAAGGTTACAAGGATCTCGATTTCCCGACCTATGATACGGATTGGGATTCAGAAGCCTATCTCACCGTCGCAGGCCAAAATTCAAACAACTCGGTTTCGTTGAAGGATGAATTCTTGCGCGCGGTTGAAAGCGACAAGGATTGGAACCTCATTCGCCGCACCGACAAGAAAGTGCACAAGACGATCAAGGCGCGCGATTTGTGGGAACAGATTGGTTATGCCGCATGGGCATCAGCCGATCCCGGCTTGCACTTCAACACGACGATGAATGACTGGCACACCTGCCCGGCATCCGGCCCGATCCGCGCATCAAATCCGTGCTCGGAATATATGTTCCTTGATGACACGGCGTGTAACCTCGCCTCGCTCAATCTGCTTCAGTTCCGTGAAGCCGATGGCTCGGTCAATATCGCCGCTTACGAACACGCTGTGCGTCTGTGGACCATCGTGCTCGAAATCTCGGTGTTGATGGCGCAGTTCCCGTCAAAGGAAATTGCCGAACTCTCTTATCGTTATCGCACGCTCGGTCTTGGCTATGCCAATATCGGTGGCTTGCTGATGACCAACGGCATTCCGTATGACTCCGATGAAGGCCGCGGCATTTGCGGTGCGCTCACGGCCATCATGACCGGCGTGGCTTACGCAACATCGGCTGAAATGGCGGGCGAACTCGGTGCGTTCCCGGGCTATAAGGACAATGCGGAACATATGCTCCGCGTCATCCGCAATCATCGCCGCGCCGCGCATGGCGAAGCGCAAGGCTATGAAGGCTTGGCGGTCAACCCTGTGCCGCTCGATCATGCGTCCGTGAAAGACAAGCGTCTGGTCGATCATGCGAAGGCCGCATGGGATAAGGCCCTCACGCTCGGCGAAAAGCATGGCTATCGCAACGCGCAAGCGACCGTGATTGCGCCGACCGGCACAATCGGTCTCGTGATGGATTGCGACACGACCGGCATCGAGCCTGATTTCGCCCTCGTGAAATTCAAGAAGCTCGCAGGCGGCGGCTATTTCAAAATCATCAACCAGGCTGTGCCGGAAGCGCTCCGCACACTTGGCTACAAGGAAAGCGAAATCGCCGAGATCGAAGCCTACGCTGTGGGCCATGGCTCGCTCGCGCAAGCTGCGGGCATCAATCACACCACGCTCCGCGCCAAGGGCTTTGATGATGCCGCAATCGAGAAGATCGAAAAGGGTTTGGGCTCGGCTTTCGATATCAAATTCGTCTTCAACAAATGGACGCTGGGTGAAGACTATCTCACCGGCAAGCTCAATGTTCCGGCTGACAAGCTCAATGATCCTTCATTTGATTTGCTCACGCATCTCGGCTTCTCGAAGGCTGACATTGAAGCGGCCAACGTTCATGTTTGCGGTGCGATGACGCTTGAAGGCGCACCGCATCTGAAGCTCGAACATTATGCCGTGTTTGATTGCGCCAATCCGTGCGGCCGCATCGGCAAGCGTTATCTCTCGGTCGAGAGCCATATCCGCATGATGGCGGCGGCTCAGCCTTTCATCTCGGGTGCGATCTCGAAGACGATCAATATGCCGAATGACGCGACGGTCGAGGATTGCAAATCGGCCTATATGCTCTCGTGGAAACTCGCGCTCAAAGCCAATGCGCTTTATCGCGATGGTTCGAAACTCTCGCAGCCTTTGAATTCGCAACTCATTGCGGATGATGAGGATGAAGCGGATGATGCGGTTGAAGCGCTCGTCGCCCAACCCGCGGCAGCACGTGCTGCAGCCACCGCCGAGAAGATCGTTGAACGTGTGATCGAACGCATTGAGCGCATTCGTGACCGCGAGAAGCTTCCGGATCGTCGCAAGGGCTACACGCAGAAAGCCGTTGTCGGCGGCCACAAGGTCTATCTCCGCACGGGTGAATATGAAGATGGTCGCATCGGCGAAATCTTCATCGACATGCACAAAGAAGGCGCGGCGTTCCGTTCGCTCATGAACAATTTCGCCATCGCCATCTCGCTCGGCCTCCAATATGGCGTGCCGCTCGAGGAATATGTCGAAGCCTTCACCTTCACGCGCTTTGAGCCTGCGGGCTTCGTGCAGGGCAATGACGCGATCAAGAACGCGACATCGGTTCTCGATTACGTCTTCCGCGAACTCGCGATCTCCTACTTGGGTCGTTCCGATCTCGCCCATGTCGCGCCTGAAGCGATTGGTCATGATGCGTTGGGCCGTGGCGAGAATGAGTCAAAGGCACCGGCCGGTTTCGTGCCGAGCCAAGTCTCGCGCGGTCTCGTGCGTTCGAAAACGGATCGCCTGACCGTGATGGCCGGCGGCTCGCCCATGGCACAGCCAAAGACTGTCGGCGCCAATGCGTTGAAGAGCGAGCTCGAACAGGGTTTAGGCATTGCGGCACAACCGCAAACAGTGGGTTCGGTCGAAAGCCTCGCTTTCGAAGCGCCCTCGGCAAAGCCACAGGCCGCCAAGACACTCGACAAACGCGCGGAAGCGCGGATGAAGGGCTATGTCGGCGAAAGCTGCCCCGAATGCGCCAATTTCACACTCGTGCGTAACGGCACCTGCCTGAAGTGCGACACCTGCGGCTCGACGACGGGGTGTTCGTAAGTCTCGGCGCTGACCCGTTGAAATTTTCCTCTCTCGTACGCGAGAGAGGACCACGCGAAGTAAAGTTGTAGAGTTTAAATCCTTCTCCCGTTTGGTGGAGAAGATGTTGTCCCAAGACAACGGATGAGGATGCATTGAATTTCTCATCCCGAGGAGCTGATTAGTTCCTCATCCTGAGGAGCTGGTTAGTTCCTCATCCTGAGGAGCCGCGAAGCGGCGTCTCGAAGGACAAGCCGCGTAGCGTTCCGGCCTTTGTGTTTAGTGTTTCAGTAAAGTGTTGTGTTGGTTGCGTTGTTCGCGTTGCTCGCGTTGCCTTCAGGCGACGCGTAGGCGGACGCGATTGTCCGTAGCGAATTTATGATTAGCACTAAAATGCACATCGAATGATCATTAGGAAATAGAATATGTCCGAAGCAAACAAAAAAAGTTTGGGCGCAGCTCCGCCGCCGACTAAGCCGTCAACTGAGAAGCCAAACCCGTCATCATCGCAGAACAAAAAGGGCAAGTGAAAAAATAATGAATCCCCAAAATTATAACGATGTGAAATTTAGAATAATTTTTAATATTCACTATCATTATATGAGATCAAAAGCGTTAGCTCTTTTAGATAAAACGCTTACTGTATTAATTGTAATTTCGGGAACCGCTATATTCGGCCGAATTGGGGATCAAAATAGTGTTATTATTGGAATATTTGTATCAATAATTGCAACAACTCAATTAGTTTTTGATTTTCGTGGAAGCTGTAATAATCACGATAACATTCGCAAAATGTATTTTGATACTTTGCTGCGCATAGAAAAAATTTCTAGGGAAGATTCAGCAGCTCTTCTACAATTAAACGAAGAAATATTGAAGATATGCAGTATCGAACCAACTCCATTAAAAGTCCTTGAATTATCGGCCCACAATAGAGCTTGTGATGCTTTAGGATACCCAAGATCAGATAAGTATATTATTCCATGGTATCTGCATAATTTATCGGGATATTTCTCATTCGACAGGTTCAAGCTTATTAAAGACGTTGATCAATAACTCTAATGTCGAGATCTTTAATCCACTTAATTCCATATATCGTCATTGCGAGGAGCGCGTTAGCGCGACGTGGCAATCCATACTTCTATTGAATATTTCTCTGGATTGCCGCGTCGGTTCTTCGAACGTCCTCGCAATGACGGTTTGAGGTTGGCGCGGCTTTAACTCAAATCCTCCCTTTTTCCCTAACCGCCCCTCCACCCCTTCCCCGTTAGTGAAATCCTCCGCGCGGTCACCGCGTCGGGGGATTTTGTGTTTTGGCGTCGCGTGCGGTAGAGTTGCCCTTAGGTCATGTGATCCATGACCCGGGGACTCAAAAACCCCACACAAACCGGCAGCGCCTCTGCCGACACCAAACGGCCCTGACGTTGATCGACGTCGGGGTGGCGGCGTCATGTCCAGGCTGCAAAGCTAAAAGCGCTGCGGCCATGTTTGTGTGGCTTTTTGAGCACCCCGACTCCAGCGGTCCCCGCTGGAGTCCTTTTCGTTTTGGGGTTTTGCACCAGCGCGTTTAACGCACTGGTGTCGTTTTGGTTTCGGGGTCTTGAAACTACACGCTCAAAGGACAATGCCATGCCGCTCATCAATTATGCCGAGCCGATGAGTTTTGCCGATGCGGTGGAAGCCACCGCGATCATTCTGCAACGCTGTCTCGTGAAATTGCGCGATGAGGCCGCCTTTCGCGACGACAGCGACCCCGCCCCGCTCACCGCCGCGCATTTCCTCATCGACATGCTCGAAGACGCCTTGGCCGAAAGCGAAGCGCTCAGCACCGCGCTTGAGAGGCGGCTCACCACCACCCCGCGCGGGAAACAGTAAGCCCCCCTGTCACATGTGACAGGTGCGCGCGCGCTCAAAGTCGCGCTAGCCTTCGGTTATGGAGACGCTACAACGACAACCGGACTTCACGCCCGCGCCCGAGCCCACCGCCCCCTCTGTGGAGGCCGAGGCGCAGCTCTATGGCATGCTGATCCGGCAGATCCGGCGGCGCACCAAGCTCACCCAGATTGCGTTCACGCGCCGCTATGGCATTCCGCTCGGCACCTATCGGGATTGGGAACAGGGCCGTGCGCGACCCGATGCCACCGCCCGCTCCTATCTCGCCCTCATTGCCAAGGCTCCGGAAGAAATTGCGGCCCTGATCGGCGATTAAGCGGCCTTTCTTTTGCCCCCGGCCTTTGCCATAAGCGCGCATGGCGAAGAAACCGCATGACATGACCGGCGCGGAGCGATTGCCCAGTCGCGAGGCGCTGCTTGAGTGGCTCAAAGACTCGCAAAGCGGCAAGACCGGCAAACGCGAAATCGCCAAGGCTTTCGGCATAAAAGGCTCAGGCCGCATCGCGCTCAAAGCCATGATCAAGGAATTGGAAGCGGAAGGCGCGCTCGAAAAGCGCGGCCGCGCGCTTGTGAAAGCCGGGCATCTGCCGCCCATGGTGCTTGTCGATGTCACAAGCCGGGATCGCGATGGCGATCTTCTCGCTCGCCCCGTTGAATGGAACGAAGGCACTCAAGGCAAACCACCGCGCATCATTCTGATGTCGTCAGCCAAAAAACGTCCGGGCCAACCTGCCCCCACCGTGGGGGACCGCGTGCTCGCGCGTGTTGAAGTCGCCAATGATAATGCCACGCTTTATCGCGGCCGCGCGGTGCGCATTATGGAAAAACATAAAGCGCAAACACTCGGCCAATTCCGGCAAAGCCCGCATGGCGGCGGGCGTGTGTTGCCGATTGATAAAAAATCGCTAGGTCGCGAGATCATGATTCCGCCGGGTCAAGAAGGCGATGCGACAGATGGTGATCTTGTCGCCGTTGCCCTTCATCGCAAAAACCGTTTGGGCCTTCTTGAAGGTCGTGTGACCGAACGCGTGGGCTCGATCAAAACCGAAAAAGCGGTGAGCCTCATTGCGATCTTTACGCATCAAATTCCGCATGTGTTTCCCGCAACCGCGCTTGCGGAAGCCAATGCGTCAAAACCCGCAACTCTTGCAGGCCCCGGCAAACGCGAAGATTGGCGACGCGTTGAATTTGTCACCATCGATCCGATTGATGCGAAAGATCATGATGACGCGGTTCATGCGATGCCGGATCCTGATCCGAAAAACAAAGACGGATTTCTTGTCAGCGTCGCGATTGCCGATGTCGCCGCTTATGTCCATGAAGGTTCAAGCATGGATCGCGAAGCGCGCTTACGCGGCAATTCGGTTTATTTCCCTGATCGCGTTGTGCCGATGCTGCCCGAGCGCATTTCAAATGACCTCTGCTCGCTGCGCCCGAATGAAGACCGCGCGGCCCTCGCCATGCGCCTTGTCATCGGCGCTGATGGACGCGTGAGAAAGCACACGCTTCATCGCATTCTCATGCGCTCTCATGCAAAGCTCGCTTATGAGCACGCACAACGTATTATTGACTCAGATGAACGCACACATGAAGCCTATCCCTGGTTAAAAGCGCTATATCAAGCCTGGTCCCTCACGCGTGACGAACGCCGCGCGCGCAATCCGCTTGATCTTGATTTGCCGGAGCGCAAACTGAAATTGGATGCGAAGGGCGCGGTCGAGCGTGTCTATGTGCCGGATCGGTTGGACGCGCATCGCTTGATCGAAGATTTCATGATCCTTGCGAATGTCGCCGCGGCTGAAACTCTTGAACGCGAGAAAGTGCCTTTGATCTATCGCGTGCATGATGAGCCGAGTGCGGAGAAGCGCGAGACTTTGCGCGCGGTCCTTGCCGATCTCGGCATGGATCTGCCAAAGGGTGAGCGCCTCACACCGATGCAGTTCAATCGCATTTTGGAAAAATTCTGCGATACCGAGCATAAGATTTTCATCAATGAGATTGTGTTGCGCTCTCAGGCGCAAGCCGAATATTCTCCGCAATCCATCGGCCATTTCGGTTTGAATTTAAGACGCTACGCGCATTTCACCTCGCCCATTCGTCGCTATGCCGATCTCATCGTTCATCGCGCATTGATCCGCGCTCATGCTTTGGGTGATGATGGATTATCAGAAAAATATATGCCGCAGCTTGCTGAAATTTCGGCCGAGATATCAGCAACCGAACGGCGCGCTATGGCGGCTGAACGCGAGACGATTGATCGCCTCATCGCCTTTCATCTTCATGAAAAAATC
>VFQT010002762.1_pt1 | contig 17280 bp, 16 predicted proteins | sample 3512381 | NCBI WGS metagenome assembly VFQT01 (sample SAMN10412376, study PRJNA504923) | tailings metagenome | isolation source: Relicate 2 Philex TSF3 active mining site | place: Philippines: Tuba, Benguet | collected 2017-08-29
CGCTCACGCCGCGCCGCGCTGCTCCAGATCCTTCGCGAGCCCAAGCTGCACCAGGTGCTGCATCGGGCCGTGGGGCTTCGACTTCTCCTCCTCGAGCCGGCGCTTGGCGCGCGGGTTCGCGTAGGTGCTGAAGACCATGGCCTTCACGGTCGCCCACAGGCCGGGGAAGCCGGAGAACGTGTAGTCGACGGCGCTGGGCTCGTAGCCGCAGTGCACCATGCAGTTCTGGCACTTGGGGTTGCCGCTCGCGCGGCCGTAGCGCTCCCACTGCGTGTCGCGCATCAACTCTTCAAAGGTGTCGACATAGCCCTCTTGCAGCAGGTAGCAGGGCTTCTGCCAACCGAAGATGTTGTAGGTGGGGTTGCCCCACGGCGTGCACTCGAAGTCGCGCTTGCCCATGAGGAACTCAAGGAACAGTGCGCTCTGGTTGAAGCGCCAGCGGCGGCGGCCATCCTTGCGGTTCGAGAGGATCATCTCGAAGAGCTCGTGCGTGTTCTTGCGCTTGAGGAAGCCCGTCTGGTCGGGTGCCTTGTCGTAGGCGTAGCCCGGGCTCACCATCATGCCCTCGACGCCCAGGTCCATCATCTCGTCGAAGAACGCGCGCACGCTGTTGGGGTCGGCGCCGTCGAAGAGCGTGGTGTTGGTGGTGACTCGGAAGCCTCGCTCGACCGCCAAGCGAATGCCCGCAATCGCCTTTTGGTAGGTGCCTTCGCGGCAGACGGCGAAGTCGTGGTTCTCCTCCTGGCCGTCCATGTGCACGCTGAAGGTCAGGTACTTGCTCGGGGTGAACCAGCCGGCCTCGAGCTTCTCCTTCAGGAGCAGCGCGTTCGTGCAGAGGTAGATGTACTTGCGGCGCTTGACGAGCTCGCGCACGAGCTCGGCGATCTGCGGGTGCAGAAGCGGCTCGCCGCCGGGGATGCTGACCATGGGGGCACCGCACTCATCGACGGCCTTCAGGCACTCCTCGACCGACAGGTCCCGCTTCAGGATGTGGGCCGGGTACTGGATCTTGCCGCAGCCGGCACAGGCCAAGTTGCAACGGAACAGCGGCTCCAGCATCAAGACCAGGGGGTATTGCTTGCGCCCACGGAGCCGCTGACCCAGCACGTAGGTCGCCACGGTCCACATCTGCGAGATCGGCACTGCCATTTTTGGCTCAACTCCTGTTCCCGCGTCCGAACCGGACGGGGTTCGGGATCGTAGCGACCCCTTGTGGGTGCCATGATGATTCCATCCCTGCTCTCCCCCGCCGCGGCCGGCTTCAGCGCCGCAAGCGGGTTCGGCGTTGGGGTGGATCTGGCGGGGCTTCTGGGCGGTGGCGGCCTGCCGATCTCGCCGCGCAGTGGCCAGGCTGGGCAGCCTCAGGCTGGCGCCCCATCGAGCGGCGCGAAACGATCCCGCAAGGGCACATCCGACCGAAACGCAGCACGGAACCTTGGCACGCAATCCGCGAACGGTTTGGATCGTTCCACTAGCATGCCGCTCCCCATGGAGGCCTGGGAGTCACAGACCGACGAAGCGCTGCTCAAGGCGCACCTTGACGGTCGTGATGGCGCGTTCCGCGAGTTGCTCGAGCGCTACCGCGTCGAGCTCCACCGCTTCCTCACCATGTTCATGGGCTCGGCGTCGGCGGCTGACGATGTCTTCCAGGACACGTGGGTGCAGGTGCACCTGTCGGGCAGCACCTTCGATCAGGAGCGCTCGTTCAAGCCGTGGCTCTTCACGGTCGCAGCCAACAAGGCGCGCGATCATCTCCGCCGCCGCAAGCGCCATGCCATGACCTCGATCGATGCCCCCATGCGCGGCACGGATGGTCAGGTTGCCTTGGCCGACACGATCTCACGCAACGATGAGTCGCCGAGCGACCCGATGGGTTCGCACGACGAAGCCCAGATGGTCAAGACCGTGGTGGACGGGCTTCCCGCCCACCTTCGCGAAATCCTTCTCCTTGGGTATTTCCACAAGATGCCGTACCAACAAATCGCCGAGTCGTTGGGCATTCCGCTTGGGACCGTCAAGAGCCGCCTGCACGCGGCCGTGGCTGCCTTCGCCGATGCCTGGAAGCGCACCCAAGCCGGACAGGATGCAGCATGAGCCAGCACGAACCCAACCTTGACCCGCGCGATGCGCGCATCGTTGACCAACTCGTGAGTGCGGGCTGGGATGCTTCCAAGGTCACCCCTGCGTCATCGCAGGATGCCGATGCCCTGCGAGCGCTTGCACGCATCGGCACCTTGCTCGATCGCTATCCGACGCCGGCACCCGATGATGCCCTGATCGATGCCACGCTGCTCTCGGTCGAGCGCGCTGATGCGGAGCGCAGCGAGCGCATGACCCTGACCGATGCGCCGATCGCGCGATCGCGCTGGCGGCTTCCCGACTTCATCAGCGTCGCAGCGTGCCTGCTGCTCCTGGTCGGCGTGGCCGTACCCATGGCGAACCAGGTCCGCAGCACGAGTTCGCGCGTGCTCTGCGCCAACGGTTTCCGTGAGCTTGGCTCGGCGTTCACCGCCTACAGCACCGACAGCAAGGGCAACCTTCCCATGGCCGCCGGCCTGGGCTCCATGCTCACGGCGGGCCCCTCGGGCGACTTGCCGACGTCCGTGCCTGCCGACAACGCGCAAGCCATCCGCGTGCTCGCCGACAAGGGCTATTGCCGCCCGGGCTGCCTGCACTGCGCAGGCGCGCGCCAACTTTCGTTCCGCGTGCCGCTGCATACCTCGCACGTGCGCATCACCACGCTGGTGCTGTCACCGTTGGCCGCCGATGCCAACCCGATCCTTCTTTCGCCCAAGGTGGGCATCCGGTCCTCGAGCCCCAACCACGGCGGCGATGGGCAGAACGTGCTCTTCAGCGACGGCGCGATCGTGTGGAAGCCACTGCCCTTCATCAACGTCGGCCCCGAAGGCCGCTTGGACAACATGTGGACCCTGCGCGGCGTGTCGGGCAGCGAAGGCGTCGACTTGAAGGGCGTGAAGTTCGACCAGTACGAAGTGTTCCTCGGCCAATAACGCCGCGTCGAGCGTCGTCATCCACATCCAGGCCCCGCACGATCGGTGCCCTTGCGGTGAACGCGGGTTGCCGCTACCCTTGCGGATCTCTCCAAAGCGGGTGCACTATGCCTAAGAACAAGAGCCACAAGGGCCTCCTCAAGCGCGTCAAGATCACCAAGAGCGGCAAGATCAAGTTCAAGCCGCCGCGGAGCCGCCACTTGAAGAGCAACAAGACCGGCCTTCAGGTCCAGTCGTACCGCAAGTCGCGCCACGCGCGCTCGGGCGACATGGGTGCCTACGAGAAGCTGCTGTTCCGCGGCCTGCGCTCGCAGGAACAGCATGAAGCCGATGATGCCAAGGCTGCCGCCGAAACCACGGCTGCTGCCGACACCAAGGCCACGCCCAAGCCCAAGGCCAAGCGCGCCGCCAAGGCCAAGGCCTGAACCGACCGTCTGACTCAGACCGCCTTGGCCACGGTGGCCAAGGCATTCGCACAACGACCGACGGGAACGAAGCCTGGCGCAGCCAGCCCCGATCGGACAAGCAAGGAGTGAACCATGCCCCGTGCACGTAAGGGCGCAGCCCGTACCCAAGCCCGTCGTCGCCTGCTCCGCGAAGCTCGCGGTTACTTCGGCACCAAGAGCCGCCTGAAGCAGCAAGCCAAGGTCGCGTTGATGCGCGCCGGCCGCTTTGCGTGGCGTGACCGTCGCGCGCGTCGTCGCGAGTACCGCAGCCTGTGGATCACCCGCATCACGGCAGCGTGCCGCATGCGCGGCATGCGCTACAGCGTGTTCATCAACGGCCTGTCGCGCGCCTGCATCCTGCTGAACCGCAAGATGCTCAGCCAGATCGCGATCGAGGACCCAACCACCTTCGACACGCTGGTGGAAACGGCCAAGAAGCACACCACCTGCAAGGTGGCTGCCTGAGCCCCGCCAACCAAGCCCAAACACTCCAGCCGCCCCGCTTGACGCGGGGCGGTTGTGTTTCTGCAATGCCCTGATGCAGCAGCCAGACCGTGCACCGTCGGCCCGCCTGTCGTGGCTCGCCGCCGCGCTGGCGGCCGCGGCCTGCGCGGCATGGTGCGCCACGCGCACGGGCGAACTCGGTCCGGCGCGGACGCCCGAACTCGTCCGCGTGGCGTTCCTCTCCGCGTGGCTCCCCTGCTTGTGGCTGCTCTCATCGGTCGGCTGGGGCCGTCTTGTTTGTCGCGCACTGCACCTTCGTCGCAGCGATCAGGTCGAGCATGCCGCGTTGGTGGTCGGGCTTGGCGTCGCGACCCACCTCATCATCGATGCATGGTGCGCGTGGCTCGGCGTGCTCGCGTGGCAACGACCGATCGGTGCAGCGTTGCCGCTTGTGGCAGGGTTGACGGGGCTGGTCGGCGCACCGCGCCGACTGGTGATCGTGCCCCCGCGCCTGACGTGGCTGGTCGCCCTGGCGCTGCCCGTCGGTGTGCTGGCCGCAGCAGCTTCGACCGCACCCGGCTGGCTCTGGCAGACGGAGTTCGGCGGCTACGACGCCCTGACCTACCACCTGCTGCTCCCGCGGGAATGGCTCGATGGCGGCCGCATGGCCACGCTCGAGCACAACGTGTACTCCGCGCTGCCTTCCTTCATGGAGGCTTCGTTCATGCAGGTGCTGGCGTTCGCGCCCGATGCAAAGCTCGCCGGCACGTGGGCGCAGTGGCTGCACGCCGTGATCGCACTCGCGGCAGCCCTGGCGTGTGCGGGCGCGGCGCGGTCCGTGGCGCGCGATGCGGGGGCATCGGTCCAGGCGATCACGGCAGCGGGATGGCTCGCGGCGATCGCGCTGCTCTCGACACCGTGGATCATCGCCACGGGATCGCTCGCCTACACCGAGTTGCCGGTCGTGATGACCATGGCGCTCGTCGTGATGCTCGCGATCGATCGCACCGCGCCGACCCGTGCGACGGTGCTCGCGGCAGCGATCGTCTGCGCTGCCGCGGTCGGAGCCAAAGGCAACGCCGCGGGAGCGCTGGTGGTGCCGGCCATGATCGTGCTGGCGGCTGCCCATCGCGCGCGGGTGCGGCTGCTGGCGGTGTCGTGCGTGATGGGTTCCATCGTCGGCGCCGTGGCGCTCATGCCGTGGTGGCTGCGCAACTGGATCGATGCGGGCCAGCCTCTCTTTCCGTTCGTGACGGCGCTTGGCCGCGGACGTTGGTGGACGATCGAGCAGCAGCAGGCGTTCGCCGCTGCGCATGCCGCGCCACCGGGTTGGGGCCTTGGAGCACTCTGGAACGAGTGGCTTCGCTTTGGCATCGGTCCGGCGCCCGATCCAGCCGAGCCTTGGCGGCCACAGTGGCTGCTGCTGCCGTGGCTTGGCCTCTTCGGTGTGGCGGCGAGCCTTCGCCTGCGCGCAGGCCGCGTCCCGTGGGGCGGCCTCGTGCTGGCCATCTTCGTCGTGGCGAACCTGGCGTTCTGGGTGGCGTTCACGCACCAGAAGTCGCGCTTTCTCGTGCCGATGGCGGCACCGATGGCGATCGCCGCTGGCGTGCTGCTTGGATCGCTGGCGGCTCGCCGGACCGTGGCCGGCTCTGGCGCCAAGGCATCCACGCAGGCGATGAACACAGCACCGGGATCACCCAACGCCTTCGAGCGCGCGTTGCGCACCGGCGTGAGCCTGCTGGCGATCGGCATGGCCTGCGCGTTGCCGTGGTGGTACGCCACCGACGGACGTGCTGGCGCACCGGCCGCCGCGATCGGTGCAGAGGACGTATTCACTGGTGAAGCGCTCGGTGATGAGTTGCGCGCCGCCAGTGCCGGGGACGATGCATGGCTGGACACGGCACGGGCGGCATCGCCGGCGTTCGTCCTCAACGAGATGCTCGCGCCCTGCGACCGCGTGATCGCGCTCGGCGAGAGCCGCGGCTGGTACTGCAACCGGATCCCGGACTACCACACGGTGTGGGACCGTGGACCGCTCGAGCGAATGCTCGCCGATGGCACGCCCGCGGCGGAGTGCGTGCGCGAGTTGCGCACGACTGGTTACTCGCACGTGGTCGTCGATCAATCGATGCTGCGTCGATGGCGCGCCAGCGGATGGCTTGATGCCGGCATCACCGACGAGCGCGTGCGCGCCTTCCTTGAGCTGCTCGATCCCGTGGCCGAGACCGCCGGCGAGTGCTCCATCCACAGGATTCCAAGGGCCGACACCCCATGATCACCATGCACCACTCATCACGCCGAGCCGCTCTGGTGGCGATCGCCGCAACCTCGATGTCCGTCGGGTGCGCCAGCGATCCGGCCGCCACCACCGCACCCGCGGCTCCACCCGCCTCCGCGCCCGTGGCCGTGATCGATGGCCGCGTGCTCGACTGGCGCGCGTTCGGTCCGCTGGTCGCCGAGGCCAGCGGCGGCCCCGTGCTGGAAGAGGTCGTGCTCGAGTGGCGATGCGAGAGCGAGTGCGCCAAGGCCGGCATCGCGGTGACCACGGAGCTGGTGCTGGCCGAGGAGCGTCGCGTGCTCGAGTCGCTTGACCAGGATCCCGAGCGTGCCATGCGCCTGCTGCAGTCGCTCAAGGCCCGGCAAGGACTCGGTCCGCTGCGCTGGCAGGCGCTGCTGCGGCGCAACGCCATGCTGCGCGCCATGGTGGCCAAGGACATCGTGCTCGACGAGGCCGTCATCGAGCAGGCACGCGACTCGATTGCAGGACCGCGGCGGGAGGCAAGACTCATCGTGGTTGCCGACCTCGTGGCGGCAGAGCGCGTGCGTACCGCGCTGCGCGATGGAGCCTCGTTCCCCGAGCTCGCGGCGCGCGAGAGCCTCGATGCGAGCGCTCCACGCGGCGGCCTGGTGACTGGCGTCACGCGGCGCGATGCTGGCTACCCGAGTTCCTTCCGCGAGGCGCTCTTCACGCTCGCCCCCAACGCCATCAGCGATCCACTGCTCGTCGAGGACCGCTTCATGATCGTTCAGATGCTCTCGGAGAGCACGCCTCCTGCAATCGACGCGGCCGAGCTCGAACGACGCGCGCGCGACCGTGCGCGCATCGCGCAGGAGCGCGTGGCCATGGAGCGGCTCGCCGATCGGCTGCTGCGCACCACGTCGCTGAGCATCTTTGACGAGGCCGCCAAGAACAGCCTTGATCGCATGCGCACCGAACGCGCACGATGAGTCGAACGCGCTGATCGCATCGAGCGCGCGGGACGGCCGTGCGCCGACCCGGCTCAGGTCCGCACGCCACTCAGGCGCCAGACGGCCAGGGGAATCAGGATCGCAATCGGAATCAGCACGCCAGCCGTCGGACCGAGCCCCGAGAGCGGCACGCTCATCGCGACCATGGCCCCCAGCGACATGGGTACGGCGAAGGCCGCACACCGCACCGACTGCGCGAGCAGGTTGGCCGGTTCGCGAAGGAGGAAGTACGGCAGGCTTGCCACCAGCACCAGCAGGTTGGCGAGGATGGCGCCCCAGCGACCGATGACGAATCGCCGCGCATCGGCGGCGGGCAGGCTTCCATCCTCGACCATCGACAGGATCTGCCGTGACGAGAGCATGTGCGCGAACATGCGGTTCTGCCGCATCACGAGCGCTCCCGGCGAGAGCGACGATGGGAACTCGGCCACGGGCGTGCTGCTCGTGAGCTGCTGGGCGCGCTCGTCCCGCGCATCAACCGTCTTCACACGGCGGCCATCCTTGAGGATCCACGCCTGACGCGCGTCGTCCCAGGTCGCCGATGGCGCCTGCACGCGCGATTCGAGCGTTCCCCGGTCTCCGCGCTCAAGCGCCACGAACCCGCGCATGGTCGCGGTGGAGCGATCAAACGCCTCGGCATGCAGCAGCGCGCCCCGATCATCCGCCACGAGCTGCACGGGAAGCTGCTTCGGTCCCTTCTTCGCCAGTTCGGTGTGCTCGCGCAGGAGCCTTGCGGCCAGTCGCGGCACGATCACCTCGTTGTCGAACGCCTGGATCGATCCGAGCAGCGCCCCGCCCAGGATGATCGGCAGGGCCACGCGCGGCAGGCTGATGCCTGCCGCCATCATCGCCACGAGCTCGCGATTTCGGTGGAGCTGCGCCAGCGTGAAGCCCATGGCGCCCACCGCGACCAGCCCCGCGAGGTACTGGTACATCTGGAAGATCCTCGGCCCATGGAAGTCCGCCACGGCACGGATGATGCCGAGCAGGCTGGCCTCGCCATCGGGGCTCGCCGCACGCGCCGCCTCGACGAACTTCTGCGCCTGCACGATCGTGTCAACCGACACCGCGAACACGAACAGCAGCAGGAAGATCACGGCGAAGTTGCCGAGGAACCGCAGGAGGATGGTCCGGTCGAGGATCCGCATGCCAGCCTCAGTGCACCGCCACCTTGCGCCAGGCCCACCACACGATCGCAGCCACGGCGGCGTTTCCCGACCACATCACGATGAAGCCCCACACCAGCGCACCGTCCCGCATCGAGTGCTGACCCGAGTTGATGAGCAGGATGTCGATGATCGCCGGCACGAAGGCGATCGCGTAGACGAGCAGCGGGCTCGATCGACGCATCTGCACGGCGAGCACGGCACCCATGAGCAGCAGCAGCGGCGCGCACACCGCTTGCGCCAACCGCATCCACGCGTGGGCCGTCGCCTCCCACACGACATCACGGCGGAGGTTGGCCCAGCCACCGGCCGTCGATCCAATCGACTTGGCGATCGGGCCGAGCAGCGCCGTGTTCTGCGACGCCGCGGTCGCCTCCTCCTCGAGCGCGTCGGCCGTCATCGCGGCGACCGGCAGCGTCATGTCGGGACGAACACCATCCAGCGATTCGGGCCAGCTCGACGAAAGCCCCTCGACCGTGGGCTTGATGAGCGTCACGGTCAGGCGCACGGCGGTGGATGCATCGTCGCCGCGCTCGAGGGGCGCAAGATCGAATCGCGCCGAGGCGCCCCGGCCGCGACGCAACAGGCGCCCCTCCTGGCTTTCCTCGATGATGACCGAGCCGCCAGGCGCCCCGACGGCTTGCCCCCCCTGGATCCCGGCCGCGCGCAGTTCGTAGCGGCGGCCAGAACGATCATCGACGAAGGGCACGGCGATGCCGCGTCGAAGCTGCGCATCCGCGAGCGCCAGGGCGCGCGCGCTGCGAACCATGCGCGCGATCTCGGCCCGGCGCTGCGCGCTGTCGCCGCTCACGTCAGGATTGCGCATCATCGACACGAGGTCGATCAGGTTCGCCATGTTCGGGCTGCGTTCCGAAGCGCTCTGCACCTCGACCGCGTCAGGATTCGCCTCGGGCACGAAGGCGACCGTCCCATCGAGCAGACGCACGACATTCACCTGCCTCATGGACGCCTTCATGAGCAGCCGCGACTGACCCGCGCGACCCTCGACGCGGTACAGGTCCACGACCGCCGACTCGGCCACGAACTCCGTTTCGGGCACGCCGCCGGCACCGAACTCGACCGCCACCACGCCGCGCATCCCGATCCGGTCGGCTACGCCATCGGGCGCATCGAGCAGTTCGGCCTCGTCCGCATAGACCATCATGCGGCCAGCATTGAAGGCCTTGCCATCGCGAACCGTCGCCACGAACACCGCGGCAGCATCCTGCGTGATCACCGACTTCATTGCCGCCCAGAACGGAGGGATCACCGCATTCACCAGGATCGCCATGATGATCGCGAGCGCCACGCCCAGCACCACGTGCGGCCTGAAGATGCTCCGGTAGCTCAGGCCCGACACGCTCATGGCCAGGAACTCGTTGTCCGAAACCATGCGATGCGTGACGAGCGTGGCCGCGAAGCCGCCCGCGAAGGGCAAGGCGAACTGGAGCATGGGCACCGTGGCCAGCGCCACGTACTTCGCCACCCCGAGCGGCCCGAGCAGGTTCTGGGCGAGTGGGCGGATGACCGCCCCGAACGCCACCACGATCACCATCACGGTGGTGGTCAGCACGAGCACCTTCGCGATCTCCGCGATCACGTGCCGGACCAGGATGCTCGAGTCGGTGCGCATGGGTGCGGTCAGCGCAGGCCGTAGTCCTTGATCTTGCGGTAGAGCGTGCGCTCGCCGATGCCCAAGAGCTGGGCGGCCTGCTCCCGGTTGCCCTGCGTGCGCGCCAGCGTCTGGCGGATCGCTTCCTTCTCGAGCTGCGCCATGTCGATCCCCGCGAGCGCTCCATCGGGCGCGGTCGCCCCACCCTCGTCACGATCGGCAGCGCGGATCTCCTCGGGAACGTCGCCCACATCGATCGCATCGCCCATCGCCGTGACGACCATGCGGTGCACGACCATCATGAGTTCGCGCACGTTGCCGGGCCAGTCGTAGCCGACCAGCCGCATCATGGCGGCCTGCGAGACCGGCATCGGCGCGCGGCCGAGCTCCTTGGCGTACTTCCCGATGCCGTGGTTGACCAGCAGCGGAATGTCCTCGCGGCGCTCGCGCAGGCTCGGCAGCCGGATCTCGACCCCCTTGAGTCGGAAGAAGAGATCCTCGCGGAAGCGCCCCGCCGCGATCGAGTCGCGCAGGTCACGGTTGGTCGCGCTCACGAATCGCACGTCGACCTTGCGCAGGTCGTTGCTGCCCAGGCGGATCACGTCGCCGGACTCGAGCACGCGCAGCAGCTTGGGCTGCATGGTCACCGGCATGTCGCCGATCTCATCAAGGAAGACGGTGCCCTTGTCGGCGTACTCGAAGATGCCCTCTCGGTCGCGATCCGCACCGGTGAACGCACCGCGGACATGACCGAACAACTGGTCCTCGAGCAGGCTTTCGGCTTGGCCCGCGGCGTTGAACGTGACGTAGCGCTTCTCCTTGCGCTTGGAGTGGCGATGGATCGCCGCCGCCACGAGTTCCTTGCCGGTGCCGCTCTCGCCCGTGATGAGCACCGGGATGGTGGATGCAGCGACCTGGTGGATGGTGCGCAAGACCTGCTGGATCGAGGCCGACTGGCCCACGATCCCGTCGACGCCGTAGGCGGCATCGAGCTGGGTCTTCAGGCTGCGGTTCTGCTGGCGCAGCGCGACCGTCTGGGCCGCCCGCTGGACCAGGTTGCGGAAGACCACCAGATCGAGCGGCTTCTCGATGAAGTCGTACGCCCCGCCCTGAAGGGCAGCCTTGGCCGTCGGCACATCGCCATGGGCCGTCACCAGGATGGTCTCGGCCTGCGGCTGGCTGGTCTTGGCCTGCGCCAGCACGGCGAGCCCCGCATCGGGGCGCTCCATGACCAGGTCGGTGACGATGACGTCGTACATCCCGCCCTGCAGTTCCTCGGCTGCGGCCGCCGCCGAGTGCACGACCGTGCACACATGGCCCGGCTTGCGCAGCGCGTCGGCCATGGTCTGGGCGTGCTCGGGTTCGTCGTCGACGATGAGCACCTGCGCGCGCACCGTTTCGTCGTCCTTCGGCATGGGTGGAGTGTATGGACTCCGGCGAGGGACAATCGTCGATGCACCGTGCCCAACCATGCCGATGATCCTTGGTCGGGCACGCACGAAGCCCCGGCACTTGGGTACGATCGATCGTCGTCGGGAACGGATGCCCGGCGGATGCACCCAACGTTCGGGTGATGTGTTGGACGGCGTGGCCAGGAAGGCGTGAATCGCATGCGGAGCGAAGCAGCTGGGCAGTGTGGCTCGGGCACGGCGCCCTTGGCGTCGACCGATCCGGTCTTCGGCGGAAAGCGCGTTCATTTCATCGGGATCGGCGGGTCTGGCATGAGCGGCTTGGCGCAGCTCCTGCAGCGACGTGGCGCGCACGTGAGCGGCACGGATCAAGCCTGGAGCGAGGTGCTCGACCGGCTCGGCGGCGATGGCATCCGCGTCTCGGTCGATGCCCAGCCAACCGAGCTGCCGGCGTGCGAGCTCGTCGTGGCCAGCGCGGCCGTGAAGGACCACCACCCGCTGCTTCAGGCAGCCCGCCGTCAGGGCATCGAGGTCCTGAACTACGCGCAGGCCCTTGGCCGCGTCATGATCGGGCGCACCGGCATCTCGATCGCCGGAACCCACGGCAAGAGCACCACCACAGGCATGCTCGCCCACGTGCTGATCACGGCCGGCATCGATCCGAGCTTCATCGTGGGCGCGACCTGCAACCAGATCGGTGGCGGTAGCCGCGTGGGCACCGATCGGATCCCCGAGGGCTCGCTGGCCGGCGCGCCGGGGGTCATGGTCGCAGAAGCCTGCGAGTACAACCGCTCGTTCCACAGTCACCGCCCGACGCTGGCCTTGATCAACAACATCGAGGAAGACCACCTCGACTTCTACACCGGCGGCCTCGACGAGATCATCGCCTCGTTCAACGCCTTCGCCGCGCGACTGCCCGATCGCACGCAAGGCGGGCGCCTGCTCATCGCGCACGATGGCGCGCACCGACGTCGCGTGACCGCCGGCCTGTCGTGCGCCGTGAGTTCCTTCGGCTTCGCCGCACTCGCGGACTACCGCGTGCAGTTCGATGCCCAGACGCGCGAATGCAGCGTGTCGCACCGTGGGTCCGAACTGCTGCGCTGGACGAGCCGGCTGCTCGGTGACCACAACGTGCTCAACTCCGCCGCCGCCGGCATCCTGGCCACGTGGGTCGGCGCCGAACGCACTCGCATCGAAGAAGGGCTGTCGACCTTCGGCGGCGTGGACCGCCGGCTCCAGCACATGGGCGATCGCCCGCTGCCCTCAGGCGGCCGGGTGCGCGTGTACGACGACTACGGCCACCATCCGACCGAAGTCGATGCCACGCTCCGCGCCATCCGTGCGGGACTGGCCCCCACGCGGCTGGTCTGCGTCTTCCAGCCGCACCAGCACAGCCGCACGCGCCACCTGCTCGATGAGTTCGCACAGTCCTTCGGACACGCTGACATCGTGCTCGTGCCCGACATCTACTTCGTGCGCGACAGCGCCGAAGACGCGCAGAGCGTGTCGAGCGGCGATCTCGTCGCCAAGCTGCGTGAGCGCGGCGCGCAGGCCTGGCACATCCCCTCCTTCGAGGGCATCGTCGACCGACTGGACCAGATCGCCCAGGATGGCGACCTCGTCGTCGTCATGGGAGCCGGCCCGGTCTGGGAGATCGGTCGTGACTGGCTTGCGCGCGCAGCAGCCCCGGCGACCGGAACCACGCCGTGAGCACGACCATGGATCGCCACTGGACCAGCCTTTTCAGCGACCTTGATGTCAAGGTGCAGGCCGATGCCCCGCTCGGGCCGCTCACTTGGTTCGGGATCGGTGGACGAGCTGATGCGCTCGTCACGCCCCGCTCGCCCGAGGCGCTCGCCGAGCTCGTCCGACGCTGTCGACACAACCAGGTCCGCGTGCGCGTGCTTGGATCCGGCGCGAACCTGCTCGTCGACGACGCGGGGGTCGAGGGCGTCGTCATCAGCCTTGCGGATCCATCGTTCGCGTCGCTCGAGGTGAACACCGAAGGCAGCATCGAGCTCATGAAGGTCGGCGCAGGCCATGACCTGATGAGGCTCGTGACCGAGTGTGCACGCCGCGGGCTTGCCGGGCTCGAAGGCATGACGGGCATCCCCGCGCAGGTGGGCGGCGCGCTCGCCATGAATGCGGGAGGTCGCTACGGCGAGATCGGCGATGCCGTGCACGCGGTGGCCATCGTCCGACCGGATGGCGCGCTGCGCGTCTATGCCAAGGACGAACTGCACTTCGCCTATCGCCACGCGACCCTGCCGGAGGGCGTGATTGCGTGGGCCACGTTCTCGATGCGCGAGGAGAACCCGCTCGAGGTCCGCGCCCGCGTCCAGGAGTACATGGCGTACAAGAAGTCGGTCCAGCCGATGTCCAACAGCGCTGCAGGCTGCATGTTCAAGAACCCCGTCGACCCCGCGACCAGCCAGCGCATCAGCGCGGGCAAGCTGATCGACGAGGCAGGGCTCAAGGGACACCGCGTGGGCAAGGCGTTCATCAGCGACCGTCACGCGAACTTCTTCACCTGCGATCCCGGGGCCCGCACGGACGATCTTCGCGAACTCGTGCGCTTTGCCCAACGCGCCGTGCAGGATCGAACGGGACTTGGCCTCGAAACCGAGGTGGTCTTCTGGAGCCGGCACGGAGACGGTGCATGAGCCGGGCCAGCGTGCTGGTGCTCAAGGGCGGCCCCGATGCCGAGCGCGAGGTCAGCCTGCGCAGCGGAGGGCGCGTCGCGCAAGCGCTGCGCGATGACGGGACCTTTGACGTGATCGAGCTGGCGATCGATGCCCCCGGCGCGGATGAACTCGCCAGCATGCCCGGCGACGTGGTGTTCCCGGTGCTGCACGGGCCGTGGGGCGAGGGCGGGCCTCTGCAGGAACTGCTGGAAGCGGCGGGTCGGCCCTTTGTGGGGTGCGGTTCAGCCGCAGCCCGCATCGCCATGGACAAGGCGGCCACCAAGACCATCGCCGCGCGCGCCGGCGTTCCCACGCCAAGGGCTCGCGTCCTCCGCCGCGGCGATGAACTCGATCTCGAACCGCCGGTCGTCATCAAACCAAGCAACGACGGCTCGAGCGTCGACCTGTTCGTCTGCAGGGACCGTGCAGCGGTGGACCAGGCGCTGGCCGCCGCCTTCTCCCGGCGCGAGCTCATGCTCGCCGAGGAGTTCATCACCGGCCGCGAGATCACCGTCGGCTGGCTCAACGGTCGCGCGCTGCCGATCGTGGAGATCGTGCCGGCCGATGGGCTCTACGACTACCAGGCGAAATACGTGCGCAAGGACACGCGCTACGTGCTTGACCCCGAACTGCCTGCCGGCGTCGCCGAGCGCGCGCAGGCCGCGACCGTCCAGGTGTGCCGAGCCCTGGGCTGTCGGCACATCTCGCGCGTGGACTTCATGGTCGACGACCGCGGCCCGTGGATGCTCGAGGTCAACACCATGCCCGGCATGACCGACACGAGCCTCGTGCCCAAGGCCGCGGCCCACGCGGGTCTGCCCTTCCCGGCGCTCTGCCGGACCCTGGTCGAGTGCGCGCTGGCCGACCGTGTCCGCCGCCCCTGAAATCTCGCCCGGCCCCGGCTGATCGGCCGATAGATCCGCGTATGGCGCTGCGCTCGTCCACGTCCAAGGCACCCGAAGCATCATGGCGGGCCACCGCTGAACGCATCGCCGGCATCGGCGCCTGGGTCGGCTGCGCCGCCGTGATCGTGGTCCTCGCCACGGTGGTGCTGCCTCGGCTGCGAGGCACGGCGTATGGATCGACCTCGGCGCGCACCGCCATCCGGTTCCCCAATGCCCCGCGCTGGATGACGACCGCCGAGATGAAGCCGATCGAAGACGCTGCGCAGTCGATCGTCGCCACCGGTTACGGGCGCGACATGCTGCAGTCCCTGCAGCGCTATCTCGAATCAACGGGCTGGTTCGAGTCGGTCGAGCAGGTGCGCCTGGTGGACCATGATGGCATCGAAGTCATCGCAACCTACGCCACCCCCACTGCACTGGTGGCGGACGGCGGCATCGATCATCTTTGCGACTCACGCGGCCACCGCATGGCCCGCGACTATCGCGCCAAGGATGGCCCATCGCTGGTCCGCGTGCTCGGCGTGGCCGGTCCGACCCCGGCGGTTGCGGGTGCGTGGCATGGAACCGCGCTCAAGGACGCGATCGATCTGCTGCAGACGGTCGATGCGCAGCCGTGGCGAAGCCAGGTCGCCGCGATCGGCGTGGGCCGACACGCCAAGGATGGGTCGCTCGAACTGGTGACCACCGGCGGCAGCACGATCGTCTGGGGCCGCGCGCCGTCGGCGGCATCGCCTGCCGAAGTGCCGACGGGCCAGAAGCTGGAGTACCTTGCGTTCCTGTATGCCAAGCACGGGCGCATCGACCACGGCCACCCCACGAGCATCGATGTCCGGGTCGACTGCGCCAGCGCACGCTGAGCGCACCCACACACCACTTCCCCGCTGGCTGGTGCTCGCCGCGTTCTGCTGGCTTGCCGCGTCGTGGGCGATCAGCACAGGCTTCATGACGCCGTCCTCGGCGACGCGCGCCAGTGTCGCCCATGCCGTGCAGGCCTTCGCGCTCATGGTGGCCGCCGGTGCCGTCGTGGCGTGGCCCCTTGCACGCCTGAGCCTGCGCACACCGCGTTCGATCGTGCGGACCGTGCTGCTCGATGCGATCACGATCGTGGTGCTTGTGCACGTGACGATCTTCCCGCTGCGCGCGATCTCGGGATGGAGCCGCGACCGACTGCTGCTGCTTGATGCAAGCCTGATGTCCGCGATCGCCATCGCTGCAAGCGTGCTCCTGGTCGGCCTGCGCACCGATCGCGCCGTTCGGCGCGCGCTGGCTGGCATCGCCATCGTGCTGCTCGCCGCGGGCCCGGAAGCTCCTTGGATTGCGCTGGGATTCCAAGCACCGAGCGTGGCCCGCGCCCTGCCGGGCGCACTGTCGGTCGCGTGGTCGTTCGCTGATCCCAGCCCAGGCCCCGTCAACGCAGCGATGGTCAGCGACACGCTGGCCACCGCCATCATCGCCGCAGCCGCGCTCTGCACGGCACTGGCGTGGTCGCGCCGGGCCGTGACGCTTGCGTGAGGCTGCTGATCGGGCTACCTTTTCCCCATGGAACTCGTGACACGGGCTGACAAGGAGCGCCTCGAGGCGCAGCTGGCGGCGCTGCGGGCGCTCGACAAGCAGCTCGTCGAGCGCATCGCCGAGGCTCGCGCGCAGGGCGACCTGCGAGAGAACGCCGACTACCACGCCTCGCGCGAGGACAAGTCGATCAACGACGCCAAGATCCGCGAACTCGAGGCCCGCCTCGCCGGCGTGCAGGTCGTCGACCAGTCGGAAATGCCAACCGACATGGTGTTCCTCGGTGCCGAGATCACCATTCGCGACGAGACCAACGGCCGCGAGGATCGCTACAAGATCGTGAGCAGCCTGACCGACGCAGACGACCTGCCCTACCGCGAGGTCACCTCCACCGGCCCCATGGGCCAGGCCCTCATGAAGGCACGCGTGGGCGACACCGTCCGGGTGAACTTGCCCAAGGGCGAGAAGCGGCTGACCATCATCATCATCCACTGATTGAGTCACGGCCCTACGGCCGTGAGGGATGAGTCGCGGCCCTACGGCCGTGAAGGCTGACTCACGGCCCTACGGCCGTGAGGGATGAGTCGCGGCCCCCAGGCCACCAATCGCGCTCAGGGGGCGCCGCGATCCAGGACCAGTCGTCGGCCGGGCTCGGTCGTCGCGACCTGCTCGAATCCGTCGGGCCAGCGCACGATGACCTTGACTGGGCCCTTGCCTGGCAAGCCCACGTGGGCTTCGGGCGAAAACGTTGACTGGAATGGGCCGCCGCCGGCAAGCCAACGGCGCTGTGAGAGACCGTCTTGCTCGACGGTGATCATGGCCCCGACAGCACGGTGGTTGCGTGA
>VFQT010002764.1_pt1 | contig 17258 bp, 15 predicted proteins | sample 3512381 | NCBI WGS metagenome assembly VFQT01 (sample SAMN10412376, study PRJNA504923) | tailings metagenome | isolation source: Relicate 2 Philex TSF3 active mining site | place: Philippines: Tuba, Benguet | collected 2017-08-29
TGAGCATCCCCTATATCAAACACATACCCGACACAGACCGATACTACTTTATTGCAAAGGTGCAGAGTTTCCAGGCTCCTGGCAGGTTTGTATTGGGATTCCTAGAAGATGTAAAGGTGGTTGGCTCAAAGGAATTCATCCGGTACATTGATAAAATTGTAAAAAACAATATCTGAACATTAGCACTCATTAATAGATCATTTTTATTAAATTGAACCCGTAATTAGAAAAATAATGATAACTGATACTGCAGGTTTATATATATTCCTTGCGGGCCTTGCCTGCCTTTTCGTACTTCGTTTTTATAACGGCAAGTTTTGGTATGTGTTTTTAATCATGGGAATTGGTCTTATGGCTTTGAGATTCACAATGGATGATTTAGTGATTTTGAAGCCAAACGAACAAAAGGAGGAATATTTGACATTTCAAAATAGTATTGTTTACACCTATGGTAATGGCAGGACCGAAAATGTATATATCGGGAGCAATACAATAATTAATGATACGGAGTTTGATTTAGAAGTAGAAAGTGTAGCCTATGGAACCACCGCTTATTCCACTAACGGAAATGGGCATGAAGCATCGATTCCATCTTACAGTTGTCAACTCCTAAATAACGGTATTGATTATTATTACAGAGAGCCACCAAGTTCAATTAGAGTAAAAGGTGGTGGTTCGAGAATTAAATATTGGTTACATAAATAATTATTATATGGGATTTTTTGACTTTTTGAAACCTAAGAAAAATGAGGCATTAGAAGCAGCAAATGCAATGTTAAAGCAGGTATTTCCTAACGGTGAACTTGATTACAAGGCAGGAACCAATGAGATTCTAGAAATATTAAACCACAGAGTTTCAGTCGATGTTGCTCGCAATATATTTGTAAAATCTACTATGATTTGTAGAATTGTTTCATCAAAGAATGATGAAAATAGCAAATTTGACGTTGATAGGCTAAGAGTTCATTTGAGCGGATATTGTATAGAGTATTTCAATGAAGATCAAATACAAAAGCTGCATGGATACCAAGTTAGTTTATTGGCCGCAAGTTTTTTTGGAGTCTCCGCCAAGGATGTAAGAAGAACAGGATCTGGATACGCTTGGTAATTAAATATTACCTCATATTTTGCATTTCAGAAGTTGGTGTGCCATCACTGGTATAGGTGATAACTTCTACTTGACTTACTGATCCAACTCTGCCTGAACTTTTGTGAGAGAATTCACCGCCACAATTATGCCTATCCTTGTCAAACGACACATTGCTAACATTGGTTCCTCCACAAATTAAACATTTGGCCATTGGTTTTAGTTTGTCATAAAATGCAATGTTTTCTTGAGTATATTTATCACACAGAAATTTTGACTCATAATACTTTTTCAATTTTCTAGCATCCTTTGTCAAGAAGAAAAATAAATTGCGTTTTTTCTTTTTTTCTAGCTCCAATATTGTTTTTTGAAAATCTTCCATGCTACTAAATTCCCATCTGTTAATTGGAGAATCAGGTTCTTTACCTGGATAAAAAGGCTCGGCTTTACCAGTAAAAGTTCTTTGTATCGCTTTACAATCATTGCACCAACGATATTCAATTTTAGCCTTTGGAGTGCCTATTTTAGGTTCAACTCTAAAAGGACCGCTTACAGACCTAGATGTGTAATCACAATTGCTGCAAGACCAAATGTTGTAATATATTCCTCCCATAAATATTTTTATTTTACGAAAACCTGACCATTCATAAGCATTTGCAATAGCGAGTTTCTTATAGCGTGAAGCTGCTGATTTTCTTTTTTATTTAAAACCATTTTGTCAAAATATGGAGCAGCTACCTCCTGAAATTTAGAGTATGTATCTTCATCATAAGCTATAACCAAATGTTCAATTGAACTACTAGCATGTAACAAAATAGAACCTGTAGCATATTTGTGAATAGTAGATATTATCCTTTTATCTTTAAAAAGGAAATAGATTAATGAACTTTTTAACAATCCAGATTTATCGTGAATTTTTCTTAATCCTCCTGAAATAGCACCCTCAAGTCCAAATCCTAATTTTCCTACAGAACCATCAAAAGTTACGACAACATCTGAAATACCAACTTTAATACAGTTATTTTTGGAGGAGTCAATATAAATCGAACTACTTCCATCAATATCACCTACCCGAATAAAATTTATACAATCTTTATTTAGTTTTGAGTTTAGGTATTCAGATGATCCAGGCTCGATTCCTTTCTCAAAAACTAACAAATCTCTTAGCTTAACGATTTTCCAATTCTCTGGTATGAGGCAATTTAAATCTTCACTCCATCTCATTTTTCCACCATTAGATTTATATGGTTTGTCGTTTTTATTTAAAAAATCAAATTGAATAAACCAAAAATCATAAAGTGTTTTAATAATCGACTCTAACTCAAAATTTATTTTATTGTTTAGTTCAATTTTAGTATCTATAAAAGATAGAATTTCGCCAGCTTTCTTTTCAAAATGAATATCGTATCGCGGTATCAATAAATTTTCAAGGTCAGGAATTCTTAGATTGCTTACCGTTGAGCCAGTTTTATCACTTTTTTTAATTTGTTTTTGGACAAATTCAGATTGCATTGCGTAGAGCAAATATTTATTATCAATCTTTTTCGGATCTGGCTTAATTAATACCATTCTCTGACCTAGGCAACATTCTACATTAGCTGGTATCATGCAGATTTCGCCCATTGGAGCTTCTCTGGTGATTATCAAATCACCGGACTCTGGTTTTGCACGTTTTCGTCGTTCGTTAAATGTGCTTTCATCGGTAAAATATCTGTCATCAAGATTTAATGATCCATTCTTAATATTGAAATTCCTGATAACCAAACGGCCTGTCTCTGTCCATTTTGGAGTGGAATGTGGACAGTCTGTTATCGAAAGTGTTGTCTTGAATAATGGTTCTAAGGAGGTTGTTCTCATGATAGAGTCAGTTTTGATAAATAGTCTGTTATACTCTTTTCTAACTTTCTTGACTCACCGAACAATAATTCTAAATTATCTCGATAGTTTTCCATTTTATTTTGAAACTCTTTTGGTGTTATATCAACATGTTCTATTTTAATTTCAAAATATTGACTTGCACTGAAACTGTAATTTTTATCAGCAATTTGCTCGTAGTTTACGACCACACTAAAGTCTTCTATGGCTTTGTGTTCGTTAAACGTGTTGATGATTTTATCCTCTTCTTCACTGCGTAAAACGGTCTTTTGATTCTTTCCGTCCTTCACAGTCTCTCCGAATTTAGAGGCATCCATCAAAACAATATCTCCCTTGGTATTTGCCTTATCTAGAAACAAGATGCTTACATTAGTTCCGGTTGTAGCGAAGATGTTACTAGGCATACTAATTACTCCTCTTAACATTTTCTTTTCTACCAGACGCTCCCTAATTTTCATTTCAATACCACTTTGTGCGGTAATAAAACCAGTAGGTACAACTATTGCAGCTCGTCCTTTATCTGTCAAAGAAAACATGATGTGCTGGATGAATGCAGGATATATAGCCATGCCTTCAGGTTTTGCCTTCGGTACATTAGGCATACCTGCAAAAAAGCGCTCATGATTCTCTTTTGTTTTCAAGTCCTCTACAAAATCACTGAAGTCTAGCTTAAAAGGTGGGTTAGAAACAATAAAATCAAACTTTTTGAGCTTACCATCTTTTTCTCTGTGATAAGGATCCAGAAGTGTATTTCCCTTAACTATATTAGGAATTGAATGAACAAGGTTGTTTAAAATTAAATTCAAACGCAGTAGGTTCGATGATTTCTGAGAAATATCTTGAGAGTAAATGGTACACTTATCTTCGCCAATGGCATGCGCCAAGTTCATTAACAATGTACCCGAACCGGCAGAAGGGTCGTAACAGGTGGCATTTTTAACTTGTTCGGTAACCAAGCAAGAAGCCATGATTTTGGCAACCGCATGAGGCGTAAAATACTCTGCATACTTACCACCACTATTGGTATTATAGTCCTTGATTAGGTATTCAAATATGGTCGCATAAAAATCAAACTTTTCCAGAAAGATGTGCTCAAATGAAAAGTGAACTAGTTTATTAACTATGGCTTTACAAAATTCATCACGCTTATCAATTACATAGCGGCTCAGGTTTTCAAAGAGCATGATTTTTTCGCCACCGTCTGTTTTTACAGAGAAGATGTCGCTGTTTTCTTTTGCAATGTCTGTTAAGGTGCTATCAAATATCTCAGCGAACTTTGGCTGATTTTGATTCTCAAACAAATAGGAAATAAAATGCTCTGGCTTTAATCTGGCAGTGCTTTCGCTCAACTGCATCAAGAGCATGTCGTATTCTGACTTCTTATACTTTTTGATTGCAGCTTCCCAACTCTCAGCTTTTACCAAATTACTATCCAGCTGCTTTACTTCAAATGCAAACTTGTCGTTTAAAAATTTATAAAGAAATACCTGTGTGATAATTTTAAACTCATTGCCGTCATTTCCCAAACCATAATTGGCGCAGACGCTTTTTAAGTCGTCTATCAGGGCTTTGGTGTTTCTTTCAAATTCTAATGTTCTGTTCATATTGTTATTATGCTACACGACCGTAATACTCGTTCATGTATTCTTTTACGATTAAGTGATTTATGGCTTGTGAACGATCTGCATCCAAAGGCAAATCGAATTTGTTTTTGAGCTGGCTGATAACTAAGCGTAATATCATTTTTTCAACGAAACTCTCATTCTCCAGCACATTGGCATTTTGAAGTATTTGGGCATCTACCTCTTTCTTCAAACTTTGCAAGGCCTCGAAAAGTTTACTTTCACTATCAGTCAATGGATCCTTTTCCATTAATCGCTTGTGTAAGCGTGCGTACTTGGCATCGTTATCGTATTTCGCTTTCAGCAATTGATTTTTGCGCTCCAATTCCTTTGCTTCATCGTAGATTTTCTCCAGCTCCTTGATATTGGCTTCCATTTCCTCCTTGGTAACTTCGCTCAGATTCTTCTTTTTGAATAAACGCTCGAGCTCCTCCTTCAATGAAATAAATATCGGATCATGTTGGTCGAAATTGCCCCCAAGCATTTCCCTTGTCTTTTGAAGTGTGTTCTTTAGCTTATCGGCAATAATCATTTCTTCTTCCTTTAGCTTAGTAAAGGCAAACACCACATCTTCCAGGGCTACATTCAACAGGTTGGTTGTGTCCACATTGTTTTCTAAAGCCTCCTTGGTATTGATTAACGCTAGGTGATTGTTTGCTTCACGAGCAAGCAGCGTAATCTTTTGAAAATCTAATTTATCAAGCATTTCGTAATGGCCTGATAAACGAATAAGGTTGTACAAGTCCTTGGCGTTATTCAAGGCCTTGGTCAATTCAAGCATTGTTTTCTTGTCGCTGATTTGTGAAATCTGCTGCGAGAAAATCTCTGCATTAGCTGTATCATATCGAAAAAGAACATCTTTGATCGTTCTAATATCCTGATCAATTTCCTCCTTCGACTTAAAAAGATTAGAGTAGTGCTGCATCTCATCACCCAACTCATTTTGCAGCTCATTGAAATAATCGCGATTGGTTTTATCGAATTCTCGCTGTATATCAGCAAAATCAACTACATATCCATATTTGAAATTCTTATAGGTGCGATTTACACGAGTAAGGGCTTGTAAAAGATTATGAGCTTTGATGATTCGTGTTACATAGAGCTTTTTAAGGCGTGGAGCATCAAAGCCTGTAAGAAGCATGTTGTAAACAAACAGTATATCAATCTTGCCAGTTTTGAAATCTTCGATTAGTGTTTCTCTATCATCCTTTTTTCCGGCATCATGTAGAATTAGAGCTGACGAATGAACCTTACATAGTTCCTTTTGCACAGCACCGTATGATACACCTGGTTCAGCAGCCATAGCCATATTGGGGAGGTTTGAAACAGCATACTTCGCATCAAATATCTCCTTTAATCTTTCGGCCTGCTCAGAAGAATCACAAATCACCATAGCACCAATGGAGCTATCATTCATGGTAATTCGCGACTTTTCAAAATCACTTATGATATAATCCAAAAGTGGCTCTACAAATTTGGGATGAGCATATACTACTTTCCTGTCACCCTGGCCTTTCAAAATATCAATTTCCTCTAAGGCCTTTTTCAATTTGAACTTGTAGCTTGTTTCAATTTCTTCACGAATAAGCCTGAGCGTATATCCGTCAGCAATAGAGGCGTTATAGTAGTATTTGTGAATGTAATCTCCGAATAGTGATTTTGAATTATAGTCAGTACCCAAAAGTGGTGTTCCGGTTAGGCCAAACTTTATGGCATTAGTGTCTGATTCATTCAGGTTGGCAAGGAAACTACCTTTGGGATTGTAACTCCGATGTACTTCATCAAGGAAATAAACTCTTTGAATGTTTATCTGGTAATCGTTGCGACTTACAACATCACGATCTTCTTTGAATTTTTGAATGTTTACGACTGTTATTTCCGGCTTACCGGAACTGTTATGAAGCGCAGTTGTTTTCTTGAGATCTCGTACAAACTCGTCACGAGAATTGATATTGTGAACTACCAGTCCACGACTCTTGAACTCTCGACCTGCCTGAATCAATAAATCTAGCCTATCTACAATAAAATAAAATTTAGGAACGATGTTTCGGTCTCTGAAATAGTGAGTTAGGTACTTTACATTGTAATATGTTAAAGCCGTTTTACCACTTCCTTGTGTATGCCAAATAATTCCTTTCTTAACACCTTCATCCAGCTTCCGCTCAATTGCTTTGGTAGCAAATATTTGAGGGTAGCGCATTACATGTTTTTCGAGCCCCTTGTCAGATTTCACATAAGCAATGGCATATTGCAACATGAAAGAGAGCCTTTCAGGTTGAAAGAGCGAAGTGCAAATCCGGTTAGTTGGGGTATTGGGTTGTTTATTAGTTAAAAACTCCTGCGAGTTTTTAATGCTAACCAAATTGTTGTCCTTCAGAATATCTGTTTCAGTTTCTTCTGGTACCGCATTTAGCAAAAGACAAAGATCGAATGAATGCTCCTCTCGGAAATAGTTGAACTTCACATCACCGTATGCAGTAGTTGCATAGAAAGCTCCTTGCAGAGGTTGAGATCCATCATCGGCATATTCCATGTTATTGGAAAATACCATTAGCTGCGTGATATTAATGAACTTACGAAACTTCTTATTCTTGAATCGTGATTGTATGCGTTTGTATTCAGCCTGAATACCATCGAGATTATTTGGTTTCTTTACTTCAATAAAAACCAATGGAAGCCCATTTATTAGAAGTGTTATATCAGGCCTAAATTCCTCATCTCCATTTATACAGGGTAATTCAGTAACGACATGTAATTTATTGTTGCTGAAATTCTCAAAGTCAATCAGCGTGTGTCCGGAAGTATTGATGAGCATTTCGTAAAAGCTCTTTCCGAGATCTTCATTGTCAAGGGCAAGGTTGATGTTCTCTAATAGTATTTTGAAATCAGCTCCTTCCATATTTGGATTAAGCCGTTTGATATTCTCTTCAAAAATTTCAGTAAAAATATTCGTACTAATATCCCATTTGGACTTTGACAATGGCAAATACTCATACCCCAAGCTGCATAGGTGCAGTATGGTAGGTATTTTTACTCGAGTATTTTCGTTAAACGCCATATTCTAAATTCTCTCGCGATAAATATTGCTTTAATGCTTCGTTGAAATATGGCTCTTGGCCAAATTCTGCCTTCAATCTTCGATTAAGGTATTTGATTTGTAAGCTTTTATAATCCAAATCAAAAATTCTTGAAAGTTCTTTTAGCATATGGCTTTGAACTTGTCTTTCACCATGCTCTATTTTGCTTAATAGACTAATGTCTATGCCGAGGCGATCAGCGACTTGCTTTTGAGACATGTTATTTTTGACTCTAAGAGTATGGATAAGTGAACCAATATCTCCACTACTATTTTTTGACATTATTATTTATATTTTTTTAAATTAATTGCTTTAGCAATTAAATAAATTGCAACGCCTACGTCTACAATATTCCATAATTCGCGGCCTAATGAAACTTTCAGGAATGGTTGAAATAATAATCCAAGAATTACATAAAGTATTGTTTCATTATTACGGTTTTCAGAGTTAGCTTCATAAGCCAAATATCCAAACCCAATGGTGCTTAAAAACCTCACAAATTGGTAAAACCCATAAGGCATGTCGAGCAAACACGCCAAGAGCATCAATGCAATTCCTAATTTGAGCAACTTACTAAAATTCACTTCGTCTTTTTGTTATGATTCGATTTGAATAGATTCAAATTGAGGAAAATGGATATTATCAAGATATTGAGAAGTTATTTCATCTATAGATTTATCTGACTCAATATCTTCTTCCAAAAACATTTCAATATTGGGAAACCTGTTTAAGATTTGATCGTCGGTAATTGAGAGTCTGTGCCTGATATTCTTAAAGAATTTAATTTCAGAATACTCAAGTTGCTCATCAGCATGGATTGTTTGTATTGCAAAATCCAAAATTGTCAATTGCTCATCATTTGTCAACTCTGAATTTTTTAAATGTGAAAGAAATTGACGAATGAAGCTTTTTCCTTCCGCATTAATAAGTGTTACAAGTAAATTTATTTCATCAGAGAAATTAAAGCCTTTGAAAATATCAGATTCTTCACAAAGTTTCTTTATCAAGGCTATTTCTCTAGCATCAATATTTCCATCTGAGGCCATACAACAAAATGATGTTCTCAAAAGTAATTTGTCAAAAGATATTGTTTCCATTTTAATGTGTTTTAAATCCAATTCTGGGTCTTTCGTTAGGTGTTTCAGGCTGCTCTTGATTCATCTTTGCTTTGATCTTTTCGTATTTATCAAGTTCTGATTTTGGCACAGATGGCTTAGTCTTTGTTATTACATCAGTCAAAGTGCTCATTGAAATTCGAGACTTACTTTTAAGTGCTGATCTTGAAGCTTCGTTTACGATGAACTCGATATCAGATGAAACATAGTTTTCTGTTTTTTTAGCAAGGATATCATAATCTAAACCAAAATCAAGTGGACGGTTCTTCAAATACATTTCAAACATTGCTTTCCTTGCTTCAAAATCAGGCGGAGGTAAATAGAATTTCTTATCTAATCTTCCTGAACGCAACATAGCCGGATCAATCATTTCTGGATAGTTAGTTGCCCCAACTATGAAAATACCTTTTTCGCCAGTTCTATCCATCTGAGCGAGCATTTCATTCACAGCACTTTTTGACATTTCATGTGAATTGCTATCTCTGTTCGGCAATAGTTCATTAATTTCATCAATAAAAATAATTGTTGGAGCATTTTTTTCAGCTTCAGCAAACAGTTCAGCAATATTTTCCTGAGTTGCGTTTACGTAACGGCTCTTTAAAGTTGAGGGTGTTGCCAACATGAAATTAAACCCTACTTCCTCTGCAAAGTGCTTTGCAAAAAAAGTTTTACCACAACCGGGAGGGCCATACAATAACATTCCATTTGGTATAGTAACACCATATTTTGCGTATTCTTCAGGCATATGAAGGGCATCTATGACATCAAGCTTTAATTGTTCCTTTAATTCTTGCATTCCTGCAATTGCATCAAAGCCTTTCCCGACAGCCTTTTGAATGTTTAGCTTACTTTTTTCCGGTTTAGCTGAATTTACTTTTTTCTGAGATTCAATGTTTTCAATTTGGATTTCTCTATTTAAAGCTTTTTTAAATTCAGAAGCTGTTTCAAATCGAATATCTAAATCCTTATGAACTGCTTTTAATATTACATTTTTAATCGAATCGTCAAAATCAATAATTGATTCGGATTTGTCATTCAGAACAAGTTGACTTTCCCTCTGATTAGAAATTATATCCTCTGCCTTATTGCGTTGAGCAATAAATTGAGAGACATCCTTGAACCAAGGAGGCATTCCATAAATTAATTGATGTAAAACTGCTCCAACTGAATACAAATCAGATTGAGGTGAGTAAATATTATTGAAACATTCAGTAGCAGTATAGTTAAGGTTTAATCCTTCTCGATTGAATGATTTAGACGATTGATAGAAAGGCCTGGCATATCCATAATCAATTATTCGAGCAACTGGTGTGCTTTCGGATAAATCGAGCATTATATTTTGTGGAGTAATTTCATTGTGAATAATGGGTTCGCCCAAATTATGCAGGTAGTTTAATCCATCTAATACACCGGAAATGACTGATCGAATATCCAAAAGTAACTTATAAGGCTCTCTGGTTATTTTTTCAGCAAGTGTTTCACCAACTATATAATCCAGAATAAGAAATCCATATTTTCTGCCTTCGAAAATCATTTCACCATGCTCAACGTAAGCAACCAAATTTGGATGACTAATTTTACGAACTAATTCAATTTCGAGTACATTGTTGTTTACATCAAATGCAGAACTTGATAATTTACTGTAATCAAATATTTTGACAAGAAACAGTTTTCCATCTTTTCCTTTTGCTCTGTAAGTTTCGGCGTTGATCCCTTTTTTTATAAAAAGTTGTATAGTGTAGTTGCCATTAACTACAAGTCCTTTTGGTAATGTTTGGTTCTGTTTTCTGGTCATATATCTAAATTAAAAAGCAACCTATCTTAGAGTGCCTCCAGGTTTTTCATCTTCGGGCATCAGATTGATTATCTCAATAAGTATTGGTCTTATCGCATTGGTTTTACCTTGTGTTGAAAGAGTTAATCCCTGATTTACCAATTGCCTTGCTCGGTTTCGATCTTTCCAATGGTATGTGTCGAAATCAGAATCAATGTGTCGAAGGAATTGCACATCCATGGCATTTCCTGTAACGGCATTACGTAGGTCAAAATCTAACTGTCCAATTTCACGAGTTAGACGTTTAGCCTCTTTTGAATCTTTTGTACGAATTACACTTTCAACGTTAGCTCTATATTCATTGATGTGTGCTTCTACTTTTGACATATTCAATTCACCATCATCACTATTGTTTTTGATTTTATTGATTAAGTCTTCTAGCTCAAAAAACGATGTCTTTAATTCCGACTCGAGTTCTGGCCATTCAGCAGTTTTTTCTATCTCGTCCAATTTTAACAGCTCTTTTCTAAGATTTTCAAAAATCATCATTCGACCATCGGCGTTACCTTTTTCGTTAGACAATTGTTTTTCCAAATCTTGTAATGTGCCAGTTATGTCTGCAGAATTTAACTTTTTTGCACTCTTGAGTGCACTCTCAATTTCTCTGCTTAAATCCTCTGCTGTCGGAGGTTCAGTTTTTTTAATATCGATTTCCAGTTCAACTGTGTGATCAATTAAAGGAAAGTAGGCTGTAAAATGCATCATTTGTGAACTATCAACCTTTACAGTTATATCTACATCACTACCTTCTGGCAGGAGTGAAGGTAAATCCTCTCCAGTAATAACAACTTCACGTATTAATGTATTTAAGACTGGATTTGACCCTTCAGCTCCAAATTCACCTTGGTAAATTGGAATTCTGATTTTATCAGAAGCCATGCCTGGTCGAACTATATTTCTGGTTTTGTTGCCGAGTAATTGTCCAACCAAACCATTTTTTATTGATTTATTTTTTTCAAGATTTGGAATAGGCTTAATTAAATCCTTATCATCGAGTGTGAAATATTTTGCAATACAAATGTGATAGGGTAACACTTGCATGTTATCCAAACCGCCAATTCCTTGTAGAATACTAAAATGATTTGGTTGGCACTCAATTTTATTACCAGAATCGTCGTACGTTAAAATATCAAAACTGTTAGATCTACCTTCCACCAAAAGCACTTCAACAATTGTGGCTTTCTCAGAAATCATTTTTTTCCCACTTGACCAACCTCCGTCAAAGCGAACAACATCAACAAAAATTTTATCTGGAATTGCCCCAACAGTCTTTTCTCTCAACAATTTAATGTTGATCATCTCGTCTGCCTCAACCGTTGTAGCTTCATATTTAAGATCTAATTGTAATTTGGTATTATCACGAGTAGCTTCTTTTACTTCTTCTGTAACAGAAATTGTAGATGCAAAAAGAGCAGCACCTTTGGCAACGACAGTCATTGGGTCGACAGAAGTGTCTACATTTTCAGTAATTTGTTCTTTTAGCATTCTCCTTAATATCGGAGAGTAAGTTGGGCCACCAACTAAGATCAATGCACCCAAATCAGATCCTTTTAAATTATTTCTTTTAAGAAGATCTTTAGTGATATCAATTGATTTTTGAAAAATGGGAGCAACCACAGCTTCCATTTCTTTTTGATTGACAGTAACATCAATTTCAGGCTCTTCTCCATTTTCATCTAAAAATGGTAGTGAACCCAGATTAGAAAGAATGTTGTGTGAGTCCTTAAACGATAATTGGATTTTTGCTTCTTCAGCAAAAGGCTTTACAGCTGACCTTAATACCTCTCTTTTTGTTGAATCATTTAAAATGCTATCAATCGCATAGGTGTTTTTTAGGTATGGAATGATAATCTCATCTACAATTGCTGAATCAATATTTTTACCACCGAGCCAATTGTCACCTTCAGTATCTTTTACAGACAAAATACCTTGTGTGGATTTTACAAGTGCAGCATCGAATGTCCCACCACCAAAATCAAATACAAGCCAAAATCCGTCTTTGTTTTTTGTACCATCTAATCCATAAGCTGTAGCAGCAGCAACTGGTTCCTGTAAAAGTTGAACATGCTTGAATCCTGCAAGTTTTGCAGCCTGCATAGTTGCTTCATTTTGTGGATTTAAAAATTTAGCAGGAACGGTAATTACTACAGAAGAAATATTCTCATCTTGAATAAATGACTTCAGTTTATTTAACACCTCTGATGATAATTCTTCGGCTGTTAAATCTCTCCCCAAGTTTGAGCTTTCAAAAGTTTCAGTAGAGCCCATTTTTCGTTTGAACTCAATGAATGTATTTGTTTTCCCAGGTATAAAATTTGTTAGCGCCCTCGCATTGTCATTTTGGAATACATTGACTGCGGTATCTCCAACAAGTATATCTTTCCTTTTGTTGTAATGAACACACGAAGGCAAAGTATCTTTCTGAAAATCAGTTTTTTTAATAGTTGGAACACCATTCTCCATTCTAGCAATAGCAGAATTTGTTGTACCAAGGTCAATGCCGTAATCAATTTTATTTCTCATGTTTTGTATATTTAAATTCCGATTGAAACTTCAATTTGTGCCGCTTGTATCATTTTGTCGTTGTAGTTAACCTGAGGAATCAAGACCTTAGATATTATTTCACTACCTTTTTCTAGATTTTCATCAGGTATAGAAGTTGTAACAATCAATTTCATTCCTTGATGGAAGGCTTTACCAAGTAAATCCGGCATTTCATAACCATTTGCTGCTAGATTATCTTTCAATTTAGATACAGAGCGACTAAGTTGTTTTAGACCTCTTGTTCCAGCATCCATTAAACTAATATTACGCTCTATCAAATTTATTTCACCAGCCACTTTCAATGCTAATGAATGATCCGGCTCAACGGATGTATTGGATGAAGCTGAATTTGATTTTGAGTTTAGTGCAATGATCTGATTTTCAATTTGAACAGTTTGTTTTTCAAACTCCTTAACCAAACTCTCTTCAATGGATTGCTTTGTGCTATTCAATTTATCTATTACATCTGTTTTATCTGCTTTTTGTCTTCTTCTTAATTCTAGATATACCAATACAATCAACAAAATAGCAACAATAACTATAATAGCGCCGTATAGAGATTTTGTAGATAATGAATTATCTACTTGAACAAATTTATCGCCTGTGTTTTTAGAATTAATTTTAAACTGTTTGTCTATGGCGTCAATTCGTAAATTTGTCGAAGCAGAATCATTTGCTTGTTTAGTTTTGATAGTTTTTAGCTCTTTTTTTAGATACTCTATCGAGCTAGAAATTGTTTTCAATTCACTCGCCTGCTTTGCTATTAGTCCTTTCTGTTGTAAATTCTGTTCTTGAAGCTTTTTGAATTCCGTTTCAAGATTGTCTTTCGGGCTATTTTGTCCATAGCTAAAGGCAAAACTTGATAGAATTGCAATGGATAGTAGTAATGTCTTCATTTTTTGATAAATTTTATAATTATGTTTAGTATTCCACGAATAGTGGAATTGATATTTTTTTTGTTTTTGAACACTTCAACCATTTTGGGAGAAATCCAATAATAGAAATCTACGCAATAAGTACCAAGTCTAGATTTTAATAAGACTTCATCTCTAAACCTTCTTAACTCTATAACTTGAGGATGATCATAATCGCCGTAAGCCATTGTGGCAATATAACACCCGCTATTACCTCCACCGCCAGTTCGGCCACCTCCACCAACATTGCCTAGTTGTGTTTTCAAGCTTTGTAATGATGATCTATTGGAATTGAATGAAGACCTAAAGTCTGCCTTTAAGTCCATTGTACTAATAGTATTAGTTACTTGATATGCCTCGTCAACTTTATTCTTTAAGAGCATTATTAATGCAAGCTTTGTAGAATTATCAAATGTTTTGGAAAATTTATCTTGAATTGAGTTGACTTCAGACACACACATACCTTGAGAATCAGAGGCAATTCTTGTACTTAGACCTAAATATAGGTCGTCCGTTGAACCTAAAACTGTTTTGATATTTTGCAAAATTGGATTCGCTGCATTTAGTAAAAGTTTTGCATTTGCGATAGTCTGAGATTTTGTGTCGTATTCGTCAATTAAATCTTTTAACTTTTCAAAATGAACTAGAATGCGTTGTTGCTTTTCTCTTTCTGGTTTTTCATCAATCCACTCATTTAAGTTCTCTGTATTTTCTTTGATTCTTTCTTTTACAATATTGCCAACAGCATATGTTTTTGCTTTTGCAAAGAGTTCAAGAGCTTTTTTTGCCGCTACTTCATTCATAGATTCTGACTCCTTGTAATGCTTGAAGTAGTCAATACCACATTGCAAAATAAAATCTGCAAAGCGGTCGCTTAAAGAGGTGTATTTAATATCAGACGTGCCTAAAATTGATTTTAGCTGCTTTAAAGTTGGATCTATTTCTTTAAGAAGTTTTTGAGCTATTGAGATCGATTGGGTTTTATCATTCTTCCTTTGAGCTTTTGCTTCTTCGATCTTTGCCTCTATTGATTCTATTGGCTTTTGTACAAAGGATTTTAAAAATGATTCTTTCGACGAAAATTCAATATTTTTAATGATGTCTAAAAACTGTGTCGTGGTAATTATTTTTGAAGATTCAATTTCACTGAAGAGATTATTTAAAAATATTTCTTGTAGATTTTCCTTGCTGATTTTGAAATTTTCATCAGTACATAACATCATCAACTTGCGATGATATCCGTTTTCTATAAAGAGAACTTTGAACTCGATGGCTTTACGAATTAAATACTCATCTGTGTTTGTTCCATCTGCAATTCCACTCAAATACAATGTTCCAAGATTAAAAAATGCAGATGCATTTTTTAATGTCATTTCTTCGTTAGATGTTTTTTTCTCCCAAATATTTTTTACAACCTCTAAGTCTCCAATTTTTAAGGCTTCGAAAACCGGTTCATCAAAAATTTCATTTCCAAGATAAAACCAAAATAATGCAGATGATATTTTGTCTAAATCTAAATTCAACTTAGATGATGCTTCATTAACCGAATCAATACTTCTCGTTAATTCTCCGATTAAAGGAAAGCTATTGTCTTCACCTGGGCTTTGCTCTGCTTCGATGAATCTATGTAATCTCGTAATTTGCTTTCTCTGTTCCGCTGCTGTTGCTCCAACTAACAGACCTAGTATTCTGTAGGGATTGTCAAGTACTAATTTTGTAATCATCTTCTTTTATTACGAATATTTTGAAATTCTGCATAATCAGATGATGTAAGTATGTCCTTACGCAGACGGCTGTAAAAAGATGCCTTTTCTGATAAAAATCCCAGATATGAAAGAGCGGATGGCACAAAGCTAAACAAAACGCCAAACCCTAAAAATGCAGCTATACCACCAATCCAGTTAAGTACTTCCACATCAAAGCTCAGTATTAATAACCCGAGCAACGCCGCACCGAGAAAAATTAATTCACCTCGAAATGTTTCAATAAAACTTGATGGAGGATTAATGCTGTGATTGGGATTACTGCTGAGAACTTCTTTTAGGATTTCATAATCTTCTCGACGCAGTTCGACTGGACGGTTAAATCGGTAAGTGGTGTACTGAACTCTTGCCATAAGTTATCTGTAGGTTGTTACAATATAGAATTGCCATGTGTATTTCATGTTGGATTGCAAGTATTCGTTGCCGATATAGGGAACCACACCGGGGGCAGAAGCACGGTAGCTTGATTGTCCTGGATTAAGCGTGATAGTCTTTTTTTGATGTGGAGAGAAATAGTGAATGGTTGAATTTATTTTTAATGTTAACTCAACGTCAGTATTGTTGAAGATCTCTGCTTCAGGTGAATAATTGGAAGTAGACCCATTTGACTCGAATAAACCGCCTTGTTGCTCTTCGACGATCTTTCCTAATTTAACAAATGACTTGTGGATGTAGCCTTCTCTGTTACTTTTTATGTCGATTATATTGTAAAAGTCGTTTTCAGTTTCTGATGAAATAATGAAGATTTGTTGCCCTGGGGATAATGAACTTATTACACCGTAATCTGTGCCAGGCCCGCTTCTAAAATTCACTTTTTGAGTTGTCCAACCTAAGCGAGACTGTGCAGTCGCATAGTTTATTGATAATGAACATATAAAAACAAGAATTAAGCTAAATCTTAATTTATACAACCAATTAAGATTTTTGGTGGTTTTCAAATTTGACATAGGTGTCAAATGTAATAATTTAACTTGTATATATTTATTACTTGTGGGAAACTTTTCTGCCAATTCAGGTCAAAGGCTTTAAGAATGTGGTAAAACCAAGGTAAAAAAGAAAGTCCCACGGAAAACCGTGGGACTTATGCCGGAAAATGGGGGGAGAAACCGGCATTTTCACTGGAAAATCAGCGAAATATCTTTAAAAAGGCAGATCTGCCATCGTGAATTCAGCACTATTGATGGCACTTTTCTCAATGATGGAGGTGTCTTTCATGTATTTGATGTAGTTACGAGCCATTCTGTCCTTTACATCCATGGCTTCCATGATGGATTGCGTGAGTTCGGCCATAGTCATAGAGGACTTCTTGCTGAAAATCTCACGTGCAACCTCGGTGAGGTCATTCTTTTTTCTGGTCTCAGAATCCTCTTTACTCTTTTCACCCATAAATACATGTCGGCCTTCTTGATTATCCCATCCAAACTGGA
>VFQT010002766.1_pt1 | contig 17250 bp, 14 predicted proteins | sample 3512381 | NCBI WGS metagenome assembly VFQT01 (sample SAMN10412376, study PRJNA504923) | tailings metagenome | isolation source: Relicate 2 Philex TSF3 active mining site | place: Philippines: Tuba, Benguet | collected 2017-08-29
CCTAGTCCGACCAAGATTCCGGTCGTAAACGGAATGTGCAATTCACCAGCGTTGTTGAGTGTCGCGAGACGACGCTCTGGATCTTTGTCGGGTGCGCCACGGTGACAGGCCAAGTCATGACGCAGCGTTTCAACCATCATTCCTTGGCTTGGCGAATACGGTCGCAAACTTGCGAGTTCGTCTTTGCTTAATGCACCAGCGTTGGCATGGGGGAGAAGGCCAGTTTCTTCAAGTACCAATTTGCACATTGCTGCGAGATATTCAACGGTTGACTCGTAACCGTGCTCGGTGAGCCAATCGCGCGCGACTTGGTATTTCTCTTCGGGTGCTTCGCCCAATGTAAAGAGTGCTTCATGACAACCATTGCGGGCGCCTTGCTTGGCAATCTTCAGAACTTCTTCTGGAGATAAGAACGGACTCTCAAGTCGAGCTGGTGGCTGAGCGAAAGTGCAGTAGCCACAACTATCTCGGCACAACATTGTGAGTGGAATGAACACCTTGGGTGAGAACGTCACTCGAGTGCCATGGTGTGCGTCGCGAATGGCGCGAGCGCGGGCCATGAGTTCATCAAGCGGAGTATCAATCAACGCGCGCAGATCTGCGGGGAGATCTCGGGTTTGAGTGAGGGTGATGCGGGGATCACCTGAATCGATCAGTTGTACATCTATGCGCTGGCGCGTCACGGGATAGACCCTTCTGTGAGAAATTCTCAATTTTTGCCAGCGCACAACGGGGATCAAACGGATGCGAGAGAGCCATCAGGTCCCGGTAACTGTCGTGCAAGGTCAGAATAGTGCTCGTCAGGGAGTTTTGAACGACTCAAGAATGTTTTGCGTCGCTACTCCGACCCGGTGACCAGCGCGGGCGATGAAGCCGATCTGTATGCCTGAATCGGAGTCACGAACCGTAAAGAACTGCTCGTGGCCATGTTCGTCGATCACAATGGGCGAGAGGTTGTTGCCGGCAGCCTGCAAAGTTGCATGGGCGTAGCCAGCGTTCAGGACTTCGATGGCCACGTGATGGACCCCGCTGCCGTGTTGGGCAAGGTATGTGGCCACATCGGGGCCGGCTTGGGGGCCGACCAGGACCAAAGTGACGCCTCCAGCGCTGATAGCAGCGATGCCAGGGCACAAATTGGCAGGAGAACTCTCGTGAAAACCGAATTTTTGGGTGAGGGCGGTCGTGGCCTGGGCGAGATCGGTGACAGCGATGACCACATGGTCAACTCGGCTCGAGACCGTGTCGATGGCCGAGCGGATTCCCTCGGGTGAGGCAGTTTTTTCGGGTGGACCGTCGGCGCGCCGACCAGCGATTTCGATGCGGTGGGTCTCGCTGAGGACGACCCGCATGATGTCCTCGGCGAAATCGGGGTCGATTCCGCGGTCGATGGCGTATTGCCGGCGGGTAGTCACGACATTTCGGACCCGATCGGGCTGAATGATGGGAGTATCGCTGTGCTCTTTGATTCGGGCGACTTCGTGGCAGATATTGATACGTTCGGTCAGAACATCAAGAAGTTGCCGATCTAGCTCGTCGATTCGTTGACGCAGGGCCAAGAGCTCGGGCGACGGATCGGCGGATGACATCTAGGCAAAGGTACCAGCGATGGGCCCCAGGAACGTTTTTGTTTCTTTGCGTCAGCGAACTGCCCGGTGTTAGGGTGATTTGGTCTGACAATCAGACCCAAGCCACTTGCAGGGGGTTGTTGTGCCAATCCAGAAACTCAATCACGCGGTGCTGTATATCCGTGATGTCGCAACGACTAAGCGTTTCTATACCGAGGTCATGGGCTTTGAAACCATGATTGAAGACCCGAACGGTCAGTACTTGTTTATGCGGGCGCCCTTGTCGGTTAACCATCATGACATCGCTTTCTTCGCCATTGGTCAAGGTGCTGCCCCAACTACTGCTGGTCGATCCTCAGTCGGCATGTACCACATTGCTTGGGAAGTCGGCACGCTAGAAGAGCTTGAAGAAATGCGCGTGAAGCTCATGGCTGCCGGTGCCTTAATCGGAGCGAGCGATCACGGAGTCAACAAAAGTTTGTATTCCCGAGATCCAGATGGACTTGAGTTTGAAGTTATGTGGCTGGTCCCGCCCGAGCACTGGGGCGAAATGGCTCATCAAGCAATCATTGAACCCTTAGATATCGCCGCAGATCGTCATCATTTTGCCCAGTTTGGTTTGAAGTGACTCAGACAACTTTTGATCGAGTCGAACGCCGCACCGTTGCGGTTGAAGTTCGTGAGCGATTGATCGAAGCAATTCGTAACGGCGAGTTGATCGCCGGTACTGCGTTGCCGGCCGAACGAGTTTTGTGTGAGCAGTTCAATGTGGCACGCACCTCAGTTCGGGAGGCCATTCAAGGTCTCGCTACCGCTGGTTTTATTGAGCGTCGCGGTAATCGCGCGTTCGTAGTTGAAGTCGTTCCTGGTCTCGAATTGGCCCTTGATTCGCGTAAAGCAACAGTGCGCAACCTGTTTGAAGTTCGACGAGTTATCGAGCCGGCAATGGCTGGCCTTGTTGCATTGCGTGCCTCCGAAGAAGTTCGCCGCGAAATTGCCGAACTTGCCTCACGTCATGCCGGTGGCATTGATGAATTCCGTTTGATTGATCGACAGTTCCATCAGATGATTGCCTCGGCTTGCGATAATCCGGTGTTGAGCGAGGTCTATTCAAAAGCCCTCGCATCATTGTTCAACTCCGAAGAATTTGCTTCGTTGTTGTATGCCGAAAACAACCACAAAGAAGTAACGAACATTGTTACTTCATCGTCGGAAGCCCATATTGAGATTGCTGAAGCACTGCTTGCTGGCGATCAAGTGCGCACCGAAAAGGCTGTTGCTGCCCACTTGCGTGATGTTGAAGAGCGCATGTTGGAGAAGTTGACATGAACAGTTTTCAAGTAAATCAATGTGTAAGTAATTCGCAGTTCTATCAAGCAGTCCGTGACGATCTGAATGAGATGAAAATGGATGTGAACAATCAGTATTGCTACTTCTTTGAAGAAGAAGAATTCAAAGAAACAAATCGCGAAGGTTTTCGCCGACGCGTGATTACAGGGGAGCACACGCAGTTGTGGTTCTGGCGAATCCGTGGTGGGAGTGTCGGTTCGTTTATGCATAACCATGTTGAGAATGAGCAGATGGGAATCATCATGCGCGGCAAGCTGGATTTTCGCATTGGTGACAAAGAGTCTGCCGAACGTGTGGTGCTGGGCGAAGGCGAGGTCTACTTGGCCCCCAAGTCTGTGTGGCATGGCGACAGCATTTTCATCGGTGATGACGAACTGAATGAAGTGTGGATTCTTGACGTCTTTTCGCCCCCGCGAACTGACATCTGATCACTGAGTTTTGAAATAACAACATCTTGAATATTGGAGGAAGAAAATGACCGTTGCTGATTGGCGATTGGCAGTGGATATCGGTGGAACATTCACCGACGTAGTTCTTATGGATCGTGCGTCAGGCCGTGTCGTGGTTGATAAAACCCTGACGACCCCCTCGGCCCCGCTCGACGGCGTACGCACTGGCGTACGCCAACTTTTGGCGAAGGCCGGAGTCACGCCTAGTGACATCACAGCACCAATTGTGCACGCCACCACCCTCATCACTAATGCGTTGATTGAAGGAAAAGTTGGTCGTGCCGGTTTGGTGACAACCACTGGCTTCGGTGACACGTTGCTGATTCGTGACGAACATCGTTACGACATGTACGACTTGCAGATTGAATTCCCGGCACCGCCGATTCCTCGCGAGCGCATCAGCGAAATCAGCGAGCGCACCAACGCCAAGGGCCTCGTTGTCGAAACTCCGAGCGCTGCCGACTTGAAGCGCATCGCCGATGAATTGCGCGTGCAGAAGGTCGAATCTGTTGGTGTTTGCTTAATCAATAGTTACGCCAATCCCGCAAATGAACGAGCAATTGCTGACTATTTGCGTGCTGAACTGGGCGTGCCCGTGTGTATCTCCAGTGAAGTTTCGCCCCAGATTCGCGAGTATCCGCGCATGATCACCACGGCATGTAATGCCGCCACCATGCCCGTCATCGGACCGTACCTTGATGAACTCACCAAATGGTTGACCTCTGAAGGTTTTGGCGGATCTGTTTTGATGATGTTGTCAAACGGTGGCGTCGTTTCAACTGATGACGCAGCACGTACGCCAATTCGTTTGGTTGAATCTGGTCCGGCGGCTGGTGCGCTGGCTGGAAGTTGGTTTGCTCGACGTTTGGGTGAAGAGCGTTTGATGTGCTTCGACATGGGTGGTACAACTGCGAAGTCATGTCTCATCGTTGATGGCGAACCAGAACTCACGAACACTTTTGAAGTAGCGCGCATCTATCGCTTCAAAAAAGGTTCAGGTTTCCCAGTTTCGGTTCCGTCCGTTGACCTCGTTGAAATTGGCGCAGGTGGTGGAAGCCAGGCGTGGGTTGACGATCTTGGTTTGTTGAAGGTTGGGCCCGAATCAACCGGCGCTATGCCTGGACCTGCATGCTATGGACGTGGTGGCACCCACGCTGCAGTGACCGACAGTGACTTGGCTCTTGGCAACTTAGACGCAGAGTTCTTTTTAGGTGGCGACATGCCGCTTGATCTGGCTGCATCACAGGCTGCACTTGGTCGTATTGCCGACAAATTGAACTTGCCAATCGGCGACACTGCCGCTGGTGTACATGAATTGGTCAACCAAAATATGGCGGCATCATCCCGTATGCACGCAGTTGAACTTGGTGCTGACCTTCGTGGCGTCACGTTGTTGGCTTTTGGTGGGGCTGGTCCAGTACACGCATGTGGCGTTGCAGAACTACTTGAGTCACCGCGCGTTATTTTCCCCGTCAATGCGAGTGTGTTGTCAGCACTTGGCACGTTGGTCTCGCCAGTTCGTATTGACTTGGCACGCAGCATGGTGCGACCCATCAAAGGAATTGATGAAGCCGAACGTGATGCTTTGTTGAGCGAACTTCGTGAAGAAGGTCATCGTGTGTTGATTGCTGCTGGAGCAGATCCGGCATCGGTGACTTTCCGTTACGGCGTTGATGCTCGATACATCGGTCAAGGCAACGAAATTACGATTTGGATGGGTGAAGGAAACGAGTTCCCTGGCAACACCCTTGACATCGTGAATTCTTTTGAAACCGATTACCGCCGTATCTACGGTCTCACCATTCCTGATGTTGGCGTTGAAGCAGTGACGTGGCGCTTATCCGCTTATGCCAAGGCTGATCAGTTTGAACCATTGGTTGAACTCTCCGACAAGCCAGGCGCTCCACATGGTTCGCGAGCAGTTCGCTTCACACGTCAGGGCCAGCCGATCATGACACCGGTGTATCGCCGCTCAGACATCGGTCGTGGTCAAGTCATTGAAGGCCCAGTCATTATTGAAGAACGTGAAACAACCGCCGTGATTCGTCCGAATTGGACAGTCACACTTGGCAACGATGGCTCAGTCATCGCCGACCGGAAAGTGAAGTGACCAAGATGGCCCGTACTTTTGATCCCATCGAACTTGAAGTGTTGTGGCAGAGCCTGATCGCCACAGTCAACGAACAAGCACGTGCATTGCAGCGTGCCGCTTTCTCGCCAATTGTGCGCGAAGCTGGCGACTTAGCAAACGCGGTCTTTGATAAGCGCGGTCGCATGGTGGCCCAGGCTGTCACCGGAACTCCCGGTCACATCAACTCGTTAGCTCGTGCTGTTGGAGCAATCCTTGAGGATTACCCCATCAGCAGTTTGAAGCCTGGCGACATCATCGTCACCAACGATCCGTACAAGACTGCTGGTCAGTTGCTTGACGTGACCGTGATGTGTCCGGTGTGGAAGAACAACGAAATCATCGCCTTCTTTGGTTCAACGATTCACCACACCGATGTGGGTGGATATGGAATTGGTGCTGGTGCCCGTGACGTTTTTGAAGAAGGACTCTGGATTCCGATTTGTCGTTTGATGATCGGTGGCGAACGTAATCACGATGTTTGGAAGTTCATCTTGTCAAACGTGCGTCAACCCGACCATATGGCAGGCGACTTGCAGGCGCAGATGGCTTCTGGTGAAGTTGGTGCTCGTCGTTTGTTGGCCCTGTGCGAACAGCACGATCTTGATGACATCGAAGAACTAAGCGATGAAATTATTGCTCGTAGTGATGCAGCAACTCGTGCAGCGATTCGCGAACTTCCAGCTGGCACCTATAAGGCGAGTGCCGAACTTGACTTAGCTGATGGCAGTCGCATTCATATCGCGTGTGCCATCACTGTTGACACCGACAAGGGTGAAATTTTGGTCGACTACGAAGGCTCGTCGGGTGCAAGTCCCTACGGCATCAACGTTGTGCGCAACTACACCCACGCGTACACGACCTTTGCTGTTCGCGCGGTCTTGAACCCTGACCTGCCAAACAATTACGGCAGCTTGGCGCCGATTTTGGTTGAAGCTCCTGTCGGTTCAATCGTGAATGCAGTGTCTCCGCAGCCATGTACGGCCCGACACGTTGTTGGCATGTTCCTGCCGAATGCATTGCTGAAGGCGTTGGCACAGATTCGTCCGATGCAAGCAATGGCCGAAGGTGCTGGCGCAGTGTGGACCATGCAGGTCAGCGGAACCTACGACGATGGCAGTCCGTTCATCACCTCGATGTTCACGTATGCCGGCGGTGTTGGTGCTCGCGCGACCAAGAATGGTTTGTCGGCATGTTCATACCCAACTGGTGTGTCGGCAGTTCCGGTGGAAGTTGTTGAAGCTTCGGCCCCCATTCGTTTCTTCCGCAAAGAACTGCGTCCCGGTTCGGGAGGTAAGGGCCACACCATGGGTGGACTTGGTCAGACTGTTGAATTCACAGTGGATGCACCTAAAGGTTGGCAACTCAACGCTGTGACATCTCGATTGGCCGTTCCACCGGAAGGAATCTTTGGTGGTGAAGCTGGCGAGTCGGGCAACTTCACGGTCAACGATGAATCAGTACGTACTCAGGCTCGTGTCGCATTGAAGTCGGGCGATCGAGTTCGTCTCGATCTTCCTGGTGGTGGCGGCTACGGAGCAGTCGATAGCTGACGCATTTCGCGAGACGTTGAGAAGTAACAACAGAGTTTGAGTAAATGGGGGAGGGGAAAATGACAATCAATACTGATGGCGTGTGTTTCGGCGATCTGTGGCGTGTTGCTGTGGCGGCGCGCTCTAATGCCACGTTCTTAGTCTTTGAAACTTCATTTGGATCCTCACACTCATGGACCTATGCCGAGTTTGACGATGTCGTCGCGCGTGCCGCAGCAAAGCTTGCTGACCTTGGAGTTACAAAAGGAGACTCGGTCAATCTTGCACTCACTAATTCGCCGGCCTTCGTCGCGCTGTGGTTGGCAAGCATCCGGCTTGGTGCATGGATTGTTCCGAGCGATCCGCAATCACGAACCCAAGAATTGATCGAGCATCAGTCGCGCACAAAAACACGTGTTGGCGTGTGTTCGGTCCAACGTGAGGAAGAGTTTGTCGCAGCGGCTCAGTCAATTCCGGTCATCGTCGTTGATGAAGACGATTGCGAGTTGGCGGTTTTCGGAACAGATAAGTTCACCGATTGGCCAGCACTGAATATTCGCGACCGCGCTGCAGTGATGTTTACATCAGGGACCACGGGTCGCCCCAAGGGTGTTGACATCAGCCAAGCGAACTACGCTTTTGCTGGACAAGTAATGGCCACAGCAAGCGCGCTTACCCCTGACGATCGTCAGTTAGTGGTGTTGCCACTGTTTCATGCCAATGCGCAGTACTACAGCTTTGCTTCGGCAATTGCCGTTGGTGCATCTGTTGCATTGATGAGCACCTTTAGTGCGACTCGCTTCTTACAACAAGCGAAGACTTACGCAGTTACTCATGCGAGTTTGTTCGCGGCACCTATTCGCATGATCTTGGCGCGAGGCAATACACCAGTGCCTGGTTTGGCTCTCAAACATTGTTGGTATGCAATGAACATTGCCGAACATCAATACGCCGAACTCTCTGAATTGTTGTCATGCCAGCCGCGACAGCTGTATGGGATGACCGAGACAATTCCTGCGGTGCTGACCGATGAGACTGCAACTCCGCGCCCTGATTGCATGGGCTATGTCTCGCCAGGTTGCATTCTTGATGTGCAAGACGGCGAAGGTCGTTCAGTTGCCGTTGGTGAAATCGGTGAAATCGTCGTCGGCGGGACGCCTGGTGTCACCTTGTTCAGCGGATATCTCGACGATCCCGAAACGACGGCGAAGAGTTATCGCAATGGTTGGTTCTTAACTGGAGATCGCGCCACGCGCGATGAGAACGGTCGTCATTACTTTGATGGTCGTCGTGCCGATGTGTTGAAGGTCGCCGGAGAAAATGTTTCAACAGTTGAAGTTGAACAAGTGTTGTCGGCTCATCCCGAGATTCTTGAAGCTGCTGTCATCGGGCAACCCGACGACATTCGCGATGAAGTGCCGGTCGGATTTGTTGTGGCTCGTGATCCTTTACAGGCGCCGACCGTCGCTGAAATGCATGCCTGGTGCGCCGAGCGTCTTGCGAAGTCAAAGAGGCCTCGTGACATCACTTTTGTGGATGAATTACCCCGAACAAGTGTGGGCAAGATTCGTAAATTCATTCTGAAGGAGGCGGCGACATCATGAGATTCACACGCCTTCGATTTTGTTCACGAACCACTGCGAATCGCAATGTTCACAAAGTGGTAATGAATGCCCAAATCTGCGCAGTTCGAACTATTGAAAGGACAATGCAATGACTATTTTTAATGATGAACTCTTGAAGTCTTTTGATGCTTCAATTGCCGATGTTTCGGTGGCCTGCACGATGCCGCCAGTGATTTACACATCGGACGAATTCCTTGAATTCGAACAGAAGACGATCTTTGCTCAAGAGTGGCTGTGCGTTGGTCGTGTCGATCAAATTAAGAATCCTGGCGATTACTACACCACGACTGCCAATGGCGAGCATGTCATTGTGGCTCGCAACAAAGAGGGCGAAGTTCACGTCTTCTCGTCAATTTGTCAGCACCGTGGAATGCAGATCAAAGAAGATACGGGCAATTGCGGAACGTTCACCTGCCCGTATCACCAGTGGGTGTATGGATTAGATGGCCGCTTGCTTGGTGCTCCAGCAATGGAGAAGACCAAGGACTTTGACAAGAAGCAATGGGGTATGCCCAATCTGAAAGTTGAATTGTGGCAGGGCTTCATCATGGTCAACTTCGACCTTGACGCCGCACCGTTTGGCCCGACCATGTCGCGTTACGAACCATTTCTTGCAAACTACGAACTCGAAAACACGGTGTGCCCCGGAACATTCACGTTGAAAGACCTTCCCTGGAACTGGAAGGTCATGATGGAGAACTTCAACGATGGGTATCACGCCAATCGTTTACACCACACCATTCAAGATTTCTGTCCGAGCAACATGGCGGCGTTCCCAGTGCCGTGGGACGATGCATCGGGCGTGATGTTTCGCACCAATGGGTATACGCATATTGACGGTGGATTCAATGCCACCACCAAAGCCTTGATGCCAGTATTCCCGAAGCTCACTGAAGAAGAACGCTGGCGTTCAACATTTGCCTTGATGCCACCGACCTTGTGCTTCGGTACCGCTCCTGACCAAGCCTTCTTCTTCATCATTCGCCCGACTTCACCCGACACGATTGACGTTGAAATCGGCTACTTGTTCCACCCGACCGCACTTGAGCACCCCATGTTCGAGTACCTACTCGAAATGAGTGATGCAGGTGTGCAGGTGTTTGTGAAGCAAGACCAAGATGCCACAACAAAAGTGCAGCGTGGAATGCATTCGCAATTCGCTCCACGAGGCCGGTACTCATGGCAAGAAGAAAGTCATGTGCAGTTCAATCGTTGGTTGGTACATCGTTATCAGCGCAACTGGCCTGGTCGCAAGATCAAGTTGGTCGCCGACAACACCGTCACAGAAAAGGTCGGATGAAAATCCCCGCGGCCTCCTCGTCGGCAATTGCTGATGTTCTCGCGTTGCGCGGGATGAGTGGTTGGCTCACGCCTCCACTGGCATCGATTGTGGCGGCGCGTTGTCCGGTGGTCGGCGAAGTTGTCACAGTGCAGATTGAACGCCGTGATTCAGGCGCCGATTTCAAACCGATGTACGAAGTTCTTTCGGCGCAGCAAGCGGGCAAAGTCCTGGTGATCGCTGGGGCTATTGATATTGGTGGAGCAATCTGGGGCGAAATATTGACGGCCTCAGCGCAGCAAGCCGGATTTGTCGGCGTCGCTATAGATGGCTTTGTCCGAGACATCACCGCCATGCAGAACTTAGAACTCCCGATTTATGCCAGCGGAACAGCCGTCGTGGGCCCACTCGGCCGGGCTCATGTTGTTTCGGTAGGTGAGACAGTCAACATTCTTGGGCAAGAGGTATCGACTGGCGACCAGATTGTGCTCGATGACTCGGGTTGTGTTCGCTTGTCGACCAAGGACGCTCAGGAAATCCTAGAAGCTGCTGCTCTGTATGAAAAAGGCGAAGAGCAGGTTTTAGAAGCGCTCGCCACAGGTGAGCGATTAGATTCGGCATACCGTTATAAAGCCGAAGTGGTCTCGAGGCTGAAGAGATGATCAGAAGCCGAAAGAGGGGGCTCGTAGCAACTCGCTATGAGAACGACGCGACGTCACAATCTAAGGTTGTGACCGAGCGAAAAAATGACGCAATGAAGTCAGCCGCAAGGTTGACGCGTGAACAAAAAACAACAACAGGAGGAAACATGAAAGCTAATTTCCGTAAGCCGCTTGCGGCTCTCGGTTTTGCTGCGTTGCTCTTCACCGCATGTGGCGGCGATGACTCAGGTAGCGCACCCGAAACTGAAGCTCCAGCATCCAGCGAAGCTCCGTCATCCGAAGCTCCATCAACTGATGCTCCTGCCGGTGACATTGCGGCTCTCGACTCAAACGGTGACGGCGTTGTGCAGTTCGCACTCGCAATCCCCGGACCGGCCAATGACGGCGCCTACTACCAGGCACTCGTCGACGGCGTGAAGGCATTCACTTCAAGCAATGGTCTGCCCGACCCGATCATCGTGGACAAGATTGAAGCCGACAAGGCTGCAACTGCCATGGACGACTTGGCACAGCAGAACGTTGACATCATTGCCGTCGGTGCAAGCGAAATTGCTGGACCATTGGCTGACCTCACCGAGAAGTACTCGGACATTTTCTGGTACTGCAACTGTGGTGCTGGATTTGCCGATCTGCCCGGTTTGGCACAGACGCTCGACGACTCAGCACAGATCAGCTACTCAGCTGGTTATGCGACGGGTCTCTTGTTGAAGGCCGCTGGCAACAACAAGGCCACGTTCCTTGGTTGCTGTGATTTGAACTTCGAAAAAGAGGCATACCTTGCCTACGAACTCGGACTCAAGGCAGTCATTCCCGACGTTGAATTCTCGTACGTCAAGACCGGTGCTTACGATTACGACTTCGACAACACTGCTGGTGCAACCGAGGCCTACAACGCGGCTAAGGCTGCTGGTGTAGGCGCTGTGTATGCCTACCTCGCTGGTGCTCTTGAGCCCATCGTGCAGTTGGCAAATGCTGATGGCATCATCACGATGTCAGCTGGTTCGTCGACTGCGTGTGAGCGCACCGACTTGACCTACAACATCGCCGTGAAGTTTGACGCTGGTGACTACATCCTCGAAGCATTGGACCGCATTGTTGCTGGAACCTTCAAAGAGGGCGAAAAGCTCACCTACCAGGTCGGCGACAACGCTGGCCCTGGCGGATCACCTGGTGCAGTTATCTGTGACCCGACTCCAGAGCAGCAGACCGCTATGGACGAGATTGTCGCAAAGTTGGCAGCCGGTGAATTCGGTGCTGAACTTGGTGCAATCAAGGGCCAGGCGTACGGTGGCTGATCCGGTTTCGGATCATTCAATCGAAAACCACAAGGGTGGAGGGACTTCGGTCCCTCCACCTTCGGTGGTTGTTCGAGGAATTGTCAAACGCTATGGCGCGCTTGCCGCGTGTGATGGTGTTGATCTCACGATGCGCGCCGGAGAAATTCATGGCGTGCTCGGACAAAACGGTGCTGGTAAGTCCACACTGATGAAAATTCTCATTGGGTTAGTGACACCCGGTGAAGGATCTATTGCCATTAATGGCCAAGACGTTCGCATCGGCAGTCCGCAGATTGCGTCCGACTTAGGTATCGGAATGGTGCACCAACACTTCAGTTTGGTCGACGGACTTTCGGTTTGGGAAAACGTTGTGTTAGGTGAAAAGACTCACCTTGATCGTTCGGCCGCACGGGCGCGCGTTGCCGAAATCGGTGAGCGTTACGGTCTTGATGTTGACCCCGATGCTCGGGTCTCATCACTTACTGCGGGTCAAAGGCAGCGCGTTGAAATTATTAAATGCTTGCGCCGTGACCCCAAGATTCTGATTTTTGACGAACCAACTTCGGTGTTAACACCTGAAGAAAGTAGTCACCTCTTTGGTGTACTTCGCAATGTTGTGAAGACCGAAGGTCGCACTGTGGCCCTTGTCAGCCACAAGCTCGAAGAAGTTTTACGCGCTACCGATGACATCACCATTATGCGTGATGGAAAAGTCGTGGCCTTCATGCGTACAAATGAGACTGATCGCCACGCGCTTGCCGAAGCCATGGTTGGTCGCACTGTTGACTTACGTGGCGGCAAGGCGAGGCAGTCAAGCGACAGCACACTTGTCGCAACTGAGCATGCTGAACCAACACCGGTACTCGAAGTTGTCAACGCTTCGGTGCAAACCAAAGCAGCCGGTGTGCAGCTGGCAAATCTTTCGTTGTCGGTGATGCCTGGTGAAATCGTGGGCATCGCGGGCGTTGAAGGCAATGGACAGCGAGTTCTTGCTGATGTGTTATCAAGTTTGACCGCGTTGAATTCTGGTTCGGTCAAAGTCAAGGGGCGTGATATTGCGACTGGTCGCCCGGGCGCGATGTCAAAGTCGGGTATCGGAGTTATTCCCGAAGATCGCCACGACTCCGGTTGTGTCCTTGACATGTCGGTTGCCGAAAACTTGGTTCTTGCCGATCAAGAAAGTGTTGCGCAACGCGGATTTCTAGACCGTAAGAAAATCACCGCACAAGCAGAAGACCTTGTGAAGCAGTTTGGTGTGAGTTGCTCGTCGGTTGACGCACCAATGTGGACGTTGTCGGGAGGAAACCAGCAGCGCGTTGTTCTTGCTCGTGAGTTGAGTACTGGGCCGTCAGTATTGGTTGCTGCTCAACCTACTCGTGGCCTTGACGTTGGCGCTATCGAATACATGGGCGAACGTCTCAAGCAAGCGGCGGCAGAGGGCGTTGGCGTATTGTTGATCTCTAGCGAAATCGAAGAACTCATCGAACTGAGCGATCGTATTTTGGTGATGTATCGCGGCGCAATCGTCGGCGAGATGAAGGCTGGAGAAATAGATATGCATCGTCTCGGAATGATGATGGGCGGTGCCGTATGAGCACGACGATTACCGCGAAGCGTGATCGCATCGAACTCATAGCGCTATATGTCGTCAGCATCGTTGCTGCCTTTGTGATCGCCGCAATCCTGGTGAACACCAGTGGAGGCTCGTGGTCGAAAGCCGTTGAAGCAATGATTAATGGCGCATTCAAGAATCCGGGTCGTTGGGGTGAAACCTTGCGCCGTGCTGCACCGCTTCTCATTGTTGCCGCCGGAAGTGCGATCGCAGCGAAAGCCGGCATCATCAATATCGGTCAAGAAGGCCAAGTATTGATTGGCGCTACTGGTGCGGCGTTCATCATGACCAAGATTCATCCCGGCAGTCCGCTGATGTTGATTCTCGGTGTATTACTGGGCATGTTGGCGGGTGCAGCTTGGGCGGGTATCTCGGCGCTGTTGTATTACTGGCGTCGTGTGCCGGTCGTTCTTTCGACTTTGTTGTTGGTCTACTTGTCGAGCCAGATCACGGGTTACACCATGACCCGCAAGTTCCTATTGCTCGAAGTTATTGAAGGTTCACCAACCAAGATTCAAAACAGTGCCAAGACTGCAGTGAATTCAAGACTTGGCATCATGCACATTTTTGGTAACAACGTTCCGCTCACTGTGCCGATCGCAATCATTTTTGCGGTTGGTGTGGCGTACATGTTGGCCCATTCGGTATGGGGTTTCCGTCTCAAAATGTTGGGTCTGAACCCGCGCACTGCGCAACGCGCTGGTGTCTCGCACGTTCGATTCGGAACAATGGCGTTACTCATTTCTGGTGCTGCTGCAGGTCTTGCCGGATCACTGATGTTGGCGACCGGCGAATCCAACTACCGCGCCTCGAGTGGTTTTGCGGCAAGTGTTGGTTGGGACGGATTGCTTGTGGCGTTAGTTGCCCGCAACAATCCGTACGCTTCTATTCCGGTGGCGTTGGCGTTCGCTAGTTTGCATACCGGTTCCAACTTCTTGGCCGCTGCTGGCGTTGAATCGGTTTTGGTTGATGTGATCCGTGGTTTGTTGGTACTTGCATTGTTTATCCCTCCGGCGGTGAGTGAGTTGCGCAAGAAGCGACGAGTTCTCGCCCTGATGACGGAGAGGGCATAACCATGTTGGCTTTTCTCGGAAGTTTCGGCGACATCTTGGCCAATGGGCCGTTGTACCAAAGCACATTTCGTTTGGCTGCCATTTTGGTTTTTGCGGCAGTGGGCGAGTGGGTCGCCGAACGTGCTGGCACGATCAACTTGTCAGTTGAAGCAATGTTGTTGGGTGGCCACTTTGCTTCGGCGATTGCCTATACCCAGACCTCAAACTTTGCTTTCTCGCTCTTGTTCGGAGCGATTGCCGGTGTCTTTGTGTCATCGTTGCAGGCGTATCTGAGCCACTACCTAAACGCTGATCAATTTGGTATTGGTCTCACACTCAATATCTTGTTGCTCGGACTTGTGGCTTTTCTTGAACCCAACTTCGATTTGTCAACAAAATTGGCTGGCGAAACAAAGATTCCATTGTTGTACGACATCCCCATCCTTGGTCCGGCCATGTTTGGTCAGCGTTGGCCGATGTACTTGGTGTACGCAGTGATTCCGTTGTCGTGGTGGTTGCTTATGCGTACCACGTGGGGACTCGAAGTGCGAGCAGTTGGTGAAGACCCACAAGCAGCTGACGTCACAGGCATTCATGTAAACGCACGTCGCCGTCACGCAATTTTGTACACCGGCCTGATCGCTGGCCTCGGCGGAGCGGTATATCTACTTGGTCAAGTTGGTCGTTTTGAAAGCGGCAACATTGGTGGCAAGGGAATCATCGCGATTGCGGCTGTGATCTTTGGCGGATGGACATTGCGCGGTGCAGTTGCTGGTTGCATCTTGTTCGGTTACGTCGACGCATTGCGATTAAATCTGCCAAATATTGTGGGGCACGACTTCAACGCTCAGTTGTTGGCTGCTCTACCATTCCTAGCAACGATCGTCGTGATGTTGATCTTCGCTAAACACACACGTCAACCAGTGTCTTTGGCTCGACCGTTTATTCGCGGTCTGAAGTAAACAATCCCAAATTCAATTATCTAGGGAGCCAATCATGAAAGCAGTGTGGTACGACAATCCGGGTGGACCCGAAGTTTTGGTCTATGGAGATCGTCCCGATCCGTCGGCTGGCACCCACGACGTTGTCGTGAAAGTTCACACGGCAGCGGTCAATCATCTTGATGTGGTGCAACGTAATGGTTGGTTCACAATGCCCGGATTTACCTACCCGCATATTGCAGGTATGGATGTTGCTGGTGAGATTGTGGCGATTGGTTCGCAAGTTGAATCTTCACTGGGTTTATCAATTGGCGATCGTGTCGTTGTTGATCCATCGCTTGCAGGTGTCAATGCGGGATCAATTTATGCGGGCATGGGCGATATCTATGGTGAGCTCGGTGTCATCGGTGCAACGGTCGCTGGTGGCTATGCCGAAATGTGCGTCGCTCCTGCGAGCCATGTGTACAAGATCCCCGATGCCATGTCGTACGACGATGCAGCAACCTTTCCGACGTGTTACCTCACCGCCTGGCATGCTCTCTTTGAAGTTGGCGGCTTGAAGTCTGGTGAGACCGTCATGATTCATGCTGCTGGTAGCGGGGTGAGTGTGGCAGCAATTCAACTTGCTGTTGCTGCTGGTGCAACAGTGTTGGCAACTGCTGGTAGCGAAGAGAAGTGCAAGAAGGCCCTCACCCTTGGTGCGACTGCGGTGTGTAATAACCGCACCGAAAATGTCACTGGCTTCGCACGTGGCGCAACTGCAGGCACCGGGGTTGACATGGTGTTCGACCATGTTGGACCAGCCTTGTGGGCTGACTCAATGTTTTCTCTCAAGCCCCGAGGTCGACTCGTTAACTGCGGTAACACCACTGGCGACACTGCAACCATTCCGTCACTTGGCTTTATGTTCCACATGGGAATTCAGTTGCTTGGCAGCGATCCGTATCGTCCCGAAGAGTTCGGTAAGGCCTGGAACACTTTCTGTAACGGTTCATTCCAAAAAGTCATCGACTCGACGTTTGCTCTCAAAGATGCCGCCGAGGCACAAAGCAAAATGCAGAACAACGATGTCTTCGGCAAAATTCTTTTGAAGCCGTGAAATAACGATGGCCATTGTCGAACGCGACGCTCCGTATCCCGAGCTGAAAAAAAGTCATACTGCTGCCCATAAAGGCACACCGTGGACCGATTTCAAACCACCGGCCTCTGCGCCAGTGTGGAACATCATTCAGGGCTATGGCAATTACTGGCTTCTCATGGCTGGTATCGAACTTGGTGCCTTCGACACCTTGCAGAAAATTGGGCCATGTCCGCTTGAGCCTCTTGCTGAAGCAACGGGATTGTCCCGCCGCAGTGCATTGTTCTTGTTTGATGGACTAGTAGCCATCGGAATGATTGAGCAATATCGCGATGTCTACAAACTTGGTGATCTCGCAGCGCGTTATCTCACAAGCGATGCGGTGGCCAGCATGGCTGACCTCATCGGTGTTGCTCCTGGTCCACTTGAAAACTGGGAAGAACTAGCCGAAACGTTCCGCCGTGGAACACCAAGGCAACCCATTGAAAATGATCCAGAGGGTTTTTATGTACCGCTTGTTGAAGCGACGTACCCAACAATGTTGCGGGCTGCGACTCGTGCTGATCTAAAGATTGGTTACAGCCGCACGCCACACTTGCGCCTACTTGATCTTGGCGCTGGTGGAGCACCGTGGTCGGTTGCAGTGTTGAGTCAAAACCCAACCGCAACAACCGTGGTCAATGACTACGCGGGAGTCTTA
>VFQT010002767.1_pt1 | contig 17249 bp, 16 predicted proteins | sample 3512381 | NCBI WGS metagenome assembly VFQT01 (sample SAMN10412376, study PRJNA504923) | tailings metagenome | isolation source: Relicate 2 Philex TSF3 active mining site | place: Philippines: Tuba, Benguet | collected 2017-08-29
TGCAAGTCCAACGCCCCAGTGAACAGCACGCCGTGATGATCGAAGCCGTCGAAAACCACATGCCCGAAGTCATCGTCATCGACGAAATCGGCACCGAACTCGAGGCCCAAGCCTCGCGCACCATTGCCGAGCGTGGTGTACAGCTCATCGGCACGGCACACGGCCAACTCCTCGAAAATCTGATGGTCAACCCGACCCTGTCGGACCTCATCGGCGGCATCCAAGCCGTGACTCTCGGTGACGACGAAGCACGCCGCCGTGGCACCCAAAAGACCGTGCTCGAACGCAAACAGCCACCCACCTTCGACATGCTCGTCGAAATCCGCAGCTGGGAGGATGTGCTGGTCTACAACAATGTGGCCGAGGCCGTCGATTCGCTGCTCAGGGGCGAATTACCGCAGGCCGAGCAACGCCATCGCGATGCTGACGGCACCATTCGTAGCGAAATGGTCCTTTCGCAGCCCCCCGAAGGGCTCGCCGGCCAACAGGCCTGGGGCATCCGCCAAGCGCATCAACGCCAACCCGACATGCATTCACGGCGTGATCGCCGAGACCGTGGCGATCGCGGTGACCGCGGCGACCGGGCCCCCACGTTTACCACCATGCCCTGGCGGACGGGCATCGTTGATAGTCAGACCCACATGGTTGCCACACCTGTGGCCACCCCACAGCCCATGGTCACTGTCGATGACGACGACAGCGCTGAAGCTGAAGCCGTGCCACCACCACCGCGCCAACGGATTTATCCGTTTGGTATTAGTCGTGACAAGGTCGAAAAGGCCATTGCCAGCCTCAAAGCCCCTGCCGTGGTGGTGCGCGATATCGGCGAGGCGACCATGGTAATGACCATCAAGAACTACTACCGCAAGGGCTCGGCGCGGCTACGCCATGCCGAGGAACGCAACCTGCCCATCTACGTACTCCGTTCATCGACGGCCATCCAAATCGAACGCCAGTTGATGGATTTGTTTGATACGAGCCTGCCCCGCAATCGCGAACGTGCTGGTCGCTCAGATCCTGCTATTAATGAAGCGATCCTCGAGGCCGAATCTGCCATTCAACAGGTGCTCAACGGGGATCGTCACACCGTTGAACTCACGCCACAAGGCAGTATTATTCGCAAACTCCAGCATCAAATGGCAGAACGGTATAATATACATTCCGAGAGTCGTGGTCGTGAGCCGTTTCGACGCGTCAAGATTTCACGCTAGCAGAATCACAGAAAAAAGGGTATGATGGGACTGTTCATCACATTCGAAGGTAGCGAAGGTAGCGGCAAAAGTACGCAGACGCGTGCGCTCTATGAGCGGCTTCATGCCGAGGGGTACCCGGTCATCTTGGTGCGTGAGCCAGGTGGGACACGCATCGGCGACATGATTCGCCGGATTGTGCTCGACCTTCAACACACCGAAATGGACCCCACCACCGAGACCTTCCTGTTTTCTGCGGCACGCGCTCAACTCGTCCACGAAGTCATTCGGCCGTACCTCCACCAAGGGGGTATCGTCATCTGTGATCGCTATGCCGATTCCACTTACGCCTATCAGGGGTATGGCCTCGGACGCGACCTCGAAGAGCTCAAAACCCTCACCATGATTGCGACCGGTGGGCTGGTGCCAGATTTGTCGATATACCTCGATATTAGTGCCGATGCCGGGCTCGAACGCAAACAGCGTCGCAAAAACGGTGAGCTCCCACGTGGTGTAGAATGGAATCGCTTGGATGCCCGCGAAGTGGCGTATCACCGACGTGTCGCAGATGGCTACCAGGCCCTCATCAACGAAGATCGCCAGCGCTGGTGTGTCTGTGATGCGAGCCTCAGTATTGATGACCTCGCCGCACATATCTACCAACAGGTGTATCCATACCTTGGCCAGATTATTCGTATCGATGCGCCGAGCCAATGAAAGGAACGACTATGAAACTCATGATTGCAGTGGTCCAACGCCAAGATGCGGGTGATTTGATTGACGCCTTGACCGCACGAAGCCACCGCGTTACCCGCATCAGCAGCGAAGGCGGATTTTTGCGCGAAGGCAACGTGACCCTGTTGATTGCCGTCGAAGACGAGCAGGTCGATAGTGTGATGCGCCTCATTCACAGCCATTGTCACATGCGTGTACGGTATATTTCGCCATTGCCCCCAGTCGCTGAGTCTGGTGAATTCTACCCGCCAACTCCCGTTGAGGTCCAGGTGGGCGGTGCAACCGTGTTTGTGCTCAATGCCGAAGCGGTGACACGCATTGCGAGCCAACTCAGCTAGACACTGGTTTATTGCAACGCTGTGCCGCCATCACGTTGGTGACGGCACAGCTCAGAGGAGAGATTGTTGTGGAGAATATCGGCAGCGCCATTGAAATGATTATGCCCATCTTAGATATCCTCAAATGGGTATTTGTTGGGTACTTCTTGCTATTGTGGATGGCCAGTGTCATCTGGACCTACCGCGACATCCATGCCCGCACCGAAGAAACCATCTTGCAGGTGCTCGCAGTGTCTCTGGCATTGTTGATTCCGTTTGCAGGCCTCGGCGTATACACCATGCTCCGCCCACGACAAACCATTGCCGATCGCTACGAACGCTCTCTCGAAGAAGAATACCTGCGCCACGACATCGAAGAGCAGTTCGTCTGCCCACAATGCCAACGTGGCATCGATCATGACTTCATTTTGTGCCCGCACTGCCATACCGCCCTACGCCGCCGCTGTATCAGCTGCGACAAAGTCATCGACCTGACCTGGGCCGTTTGCCCCTATTGTGGCGACGACGGCACCGGTCTGGTAGGGCGCACCACTCAAGTGCGCATGCGCGAAACCCACGGAGGAATGTAGCATGAAACTCCACGCATGGTGGCTGCTCGGCATGCTTGTGGTGGCAGGTTGTAGTCTAGCACCTACGACCTCATCTGCACCTACCGTCGCCGATGCCACTGACGCATCAGCGGCTGGTATGTTGGACCAAAGCGGTGCCAATCCTCGCGCACTCGGTGACCCCAATGCACCCATCAAAATGTATGAGTTCAGCGATTACCAGTGACCGTACTGCGCAAAGTTCGTCCGTGAGACGTTCCCTACCATCCAGTCACTCTACATCGACACCGGCAAGGTCTACCTTGAGGTATACGACTACCCGCTGATGAGCATTCACCCCGGCGCGCTCATGGCTGCCCAAGCAGCTAATTGTGCTGCTGCTGAGGGCGAATACTTTGCCATGCGCAGCCTGCTCTTTGATGGGGCCAGCAACAACGAATGGGGCGCTGGTTCACTCGATGACATTGATGTCTTCGTGGGCTATGCTGGTCAACTCGGGCTTGATACGGCCGCTTTTGAAACCTGCGTTGTGACCAACCGCTATCTCGACCAAATTCGGGCCGATATCAGCATGGCCGATCAACTCGGAGCACGCAGCACACCAGCGTTTGTCATCAATGGGCGCCTCATGCTCGGCGCACAACCCTTTGATGAGTTTCGCCGCATCTTTGATGTGATGATTTCACCACCCTAAGCGTGGCCACCCCCATCCACACAACACACAACACCAGCCACCCAATTGAGCGGCTGGTGTTTTATGTAGGCAATATGGTCTACTACGAGTCGTGCGAATTCCGACCAGTGGTATTGAGATAATCCTGCAAGATAATCGAGGCAGCCACTTCGTCGATGCGCGCCTTGCGTTGTTCGGGGCGTAACCCGGCTTCAATCATCATGCGCTGTGCCTCGGCAGTCGTATATCGCTCATCAACGGTCACAATCGGCAACGACACGTGCTGCTCGAGCTCGGCGATGAATGCGCGGATACGTTGGGCCTGTGGTCCTTCGCTGCCATTGAGTGACAACGGCAGCCCCACCACAATACGCTCGACTGCCTCGGATTGGATGATGGTGGTCAGTTTTTGCCAAAACGCCTGCAGTGGATACGCCGGCAACGTCGTATACGGGCTGGCAAGGGTCGCCGACAAATCGCTCATAGCCACACCGACACGCCGCTCACCCACATCTAGTGCCAAAATACGCCCCTGGTGGTGCGTCATGGTGCAATACCTCCCACCCGAATCGTAATCAACTGGGGAATGGGGGGTAATTCACTGCGCGCCGGTAGCTGGTAATCACTAATAGCACCTTGATCTTTCAATGCATCAAGGATACTTGCAGCCTGCTCTGGCGAAGTAGCTGCCAGCTGTTGTGGCAACTGCGCCAGAATGGCATCATCTATGGGCATCTGAGGGGCACATTCGATGGTACCATTGATGACTACCGTTTCGTCTTGTACCGCCCACGTATCAATACGCATCCTCGGCAATTCACCGACCTTGCAGACGGGTGTCATCCCACCCTGGAAGCGGGTAGGCACCGCCTGCTGTAGTTGCCGGGGTACCGTATGCTCGGCTTTGACGGCGTATGCCACAAACGACAACTGCACGGTGAGGCGCACTTCGGCAGCCCCTGCGTCAAGGACCGTCCCAACCTCGGGCTCGAGGCGCGGCACACCATATACCTGTGGGTCACCCAACACTGCCAAGCTGGGCGACATGGTGTCACTGTCAATCACCAACATACGCTGTTGGGCTTCAGCTTGCAAGGTGGTCAGCGCTTGGGCATAACTCTTGGCGAGAGCACTGCCGAGCAAGCGTGATACGTCGTCTTCAGACACGATGCGGCGTACGGTTTCGCTGCCGCCGCTAATCGGCCCGTTTTGCAAAATCACCTGGCCCTGATTGCTCGCAATCGCTCCCTGGCCAGGGAGTAACAACGTCGTCACCTGGTTTTCGGCAACATTGGAGGCAACCCCTGCTGATCGCGCCGTCACAGCGACTTCTGTTTGTCCGTATTCAGTGGTACGACTGGTCAACGTGCTGGTCGTCACCGCCCGTGGAATCACCGCCGGCTCGTCCAACATCAGACGTACCTCGGCATTGACTCCCTGGCCGATGAACTCTGTGCCAGCCGGCAAGTTGATGTCTTGATCGAGCAGGTTGATGATGCGCACCACACCACGAGCCCGCCCATCGGGCATGGGCACTTCGGTAATAGCCTCGCCGACTTCGACAATCGTCACCGTGGTCTCGAGTTTGACCGCCTCGACATCAATACCACTCCCACTGCCAATGGCCACAATCGGCATCTCAATGTTGTTCAAGGGCACTACGCGGGCTTCGCCTAATGGCGGCACCAGCGTCACCGTAGCACGAATCATCGCCACCCACACCAAGACGCCGAGCAAACTCCCCAGCGCAATCAACAGCACCCATTGCCAAAACGCACTCATGCGCCGCCGCCGCCGCGGTGGGCGTTCACGGCCTGCTTGGGTTTCGCGGGTACGCGGCAACACCACCCGATCGGCAGTGCGGCGTGGATTCTGTTGCGGGGTCATCGGCTGTGTGGCCATGGTCTTCCTTCGTTCATTCACACGACATGCAGGGCATGAGACTCATACCCTGCACGTCGTACCTATTCCTAGGCGATACCCAACAACGCCCGAGCCTGCGCCAAGGCTGCATCGATGTGTGCCACCTCACGGCCACCAGCTTGGGCCATATCTGGGCGACCACCACCTTTGCCACCGACCACCGGTGCCAATTCTTTGACCAGATTCCCCGCATGGTGCTGAGGCACATCCTTGGTAACCATCACCAGCAGTTGCGCTCGCTCGTCGACGGCACTCGCTAGCACCACCACGCCCTTGCTGAGCCGATCACGGATCTTGTCACCTAGTTCACGCATCTGCGCCACTTCGAGCCCATCGATGCGGGCCACCACATAGGCCACGCCCTGCTGCTGCTGCGCAGCTGCTACCAACTCATCGACCTGTGACCCTGTGGCCTGCGACTTGACGGCATCCAGCTCGCGCTGGCGTTGCTTGAGGTCATTGAGCAGACCATCGACGCGCTCGCCGACCTGCAAGGGGGTCACCCCCAGTCGCTGGGCGGCATCGCGCAGAGCCAGCAGCTGAGTATCAATCCAGGCCTGAGCACCGGCACCCGTCACTGCTTCGATACGGCGGACCCCACCGGCCACACTGCTTTCGGCCACAATGCGGAATACACCGATTTCACCCGTACGGCCGACATGCGTGCCACCGCACAACTCCATCGAATCCCGCGAGGCATAGCCCGCTTCAGCATAAGTAGCGGCAGCACCGGCATGGACCAGCCGCACGTGGTCACCGTACTTTTCACCAAACAAGGCAATCGCACCACGATCCAACGCAGCCTGATAGGGCATTTCTTCCCACTGCACGACTTGGTCGGCGCGCACCCACGCATTCACCCGCTGCTCAATGTCATGCAACTGATCCGCAGTGACCGCCCGATTGTGCGTGAAGTCGAAGCGCAAGCGCTCAGGAGCCACCAACGACCCGGCCTGAGCGGCGTGTTCGCCGACGACATCGCGTAGCGCACGTTGCAACAGGTGCGTAGCCGTGTGGTTGCGCATGATGTGTGCCCGCCGACTGACGTCGACGATGGCCTGCGCACTGTCGCCACGCCGGACGATACCCGCGCTCACCACCCCGAAATGCACAATGACACCCGGCACAGGACGTTGTGTGTCCGTAATCTGGACCTCGCCCGTGGCAGTGCGGATGGTGCCGGTGTCGCCGACTTGACCACCACTCTCGGCATAAAACGGTGTCGTATCAAGCACGATTTGCACCTCAGTGCCAGCAGCCGCTTCGTGCTTGACATCGTTGTCGCTGACGAGAGCCACCACCTGGGCCGTGGCCTGCACATCGGTATAGCCCACAAAGCGCGTAGGTGGCAACGCCAACTCACTCCACACTTCGACATCGGCGCCCTTTTTGAACTGCACCACCGCACGTGAACGCGCACGCTGCTCGGCCATCGCTGACTCAAAACCAGCGACATCCACAGACATGCCCGATTCAGCGGCGATTTTTTCGGTCAAATCGAGCGGGAAACCGTCCGTGTCTTTGAGTTTGAAGGCCTCATCACCAGGAATAACAGCCTGGCCAGTCGCTTTGACCTGGTCAATGACTGCTCCCAATTTGATCAACCCACCCGACAACGTGCGCAAGAATTGCTCTTCTTCGCCGGCTACGGTTTCGAGGATGAAATCACGCCGACTCTTGAGCTCGGGGTAGGCATCGCCCATCAAATCGACCACACGGTCTACCACGTTGGTGAAAAAGGGCTTTTCGAGGCCAATGGTCCGCCCCTGATAGACGGCACGGCGCAAAATACGGCGTAACACATACGAACGCCCCGTGTTGCCAGGCAACACGCCGTCGGCAATCAAAAACGCCACCGAGCGGCTGTGATCGGCCACCGCACGGTAGGGTGCCACGTTGGCGCGGTAGTCTTTTTCGCTGCTACCACGCAAATCCTTGACACGATTGATGAGATCAACAAACAAATCAGTATCGTAGGTGGCGTTCACGCCCTGCAGTACCATGGCCATGCGCTCGAGGCCCATACCCGTGTCCACGGATGGGCGTGGCAGGGGCTGCATGGTGCTGCGTTCGAACTGCATGAAGACGTTGTTCCAGATTTCGACGTAGTCGGGATCGTCACTGTTGACTCCAGCTGGGGTCATTTTGCTGAGATCATCCCCCAAGTACACGGTAATCTCAGAACACGGCCCACACGGACCGGTATCGGCCATCACCCAGAAGTTGTCTTTTTCGCCGAAGCGCAAAATGCGATCGGGGTCAGCACCAGCCTTGATCCACATGGCGGCTGCATCTTGGTCTTCGGGCACACTGTCGTTGCCTTGGAAGACAGTAAACCACAGGCGTTCGACCGGCAACTCAAAGACCTTGGTCAATAGCTCCCACGCCATTGGGATGGCGTCGGCTTTGAAGTAATCGCCGAACGAGAAGTTGCCCAGCATCTCGAAGAAGGTGTGATGCCGTGGCGATGGACCGACCTCTTCGAGGTCGTTGTGCTTGCCCGAGACGCGCAAACACTTCTGCGCTGTCGTGGCACGCGTGTACGGTCGCTGCTCTAGACCAAGAAAGGTGTCTTTGAACTGCACCATTCCCGAATTCGCAAAGAGCAAGGTGGGGTCATTGCCGGGGATGAGTGACGAACTCGGCACCACGGTATGACCACGTTCCGCAAAAAAAGACAAATACGCTTGACGAATTTGGTTGCTAGTCAGCTTTTTCATGACGGCTCCGGTTGACACACAAGCAGTTTGTGTGTTATCCACTAGGTATGGCATCTTGTAACACATTGTAGCCGACGCATGAAGTATGCGTCAACATTTTCTATAGGCATGCCTATATATGAATCCGGCTCCCCTTTGATCGTTGCATATTCGCCAAAGGAGGTATCATTGCCAGCGCTATACCGAGAATCACGCCAATGCGTGATTTGTAGCACCACTACGACATTCACCTGTGTCGATGAACGCCATTACATCGACGAGGTCGATCTCGACAGTCGACCCTACGAACTCAGTCTGGTAGCCTTGCCCCATTGGATTCATGCCTGTGGCGGATGCCAATACCGCAGTCGCGACACCAGACACGCACCTGATAATACGGCTGACATTTTACGGTCAACCCCCTATCAGGGCATCCTCGCAGACACCAGTTACCCCTACATGACCCGCGAATACCGTGCCGCCGCTCACATCGCCCGCATCAAGCACCGCTTCGCAGACGCGGCCTGGTACCAACTCCGTGCTGTCTGGAAATGCGAAGACATTACGCATCCCTTTGCCAATTTGTGTCGCAAAGAGACCGTACAAGACCTCGAACAAGCGATTGCCCACAACCAACCACTCGCAGACGACATGGTCGAAACCCTACTCATCACAGCAGACATCCTGCGGCGCAATGGCGATATGCTGCATGCCAGCCACTTCAACCAACGCGCCCTCGACATGGGGGCAGATCACCCGCTCTTGGCTGCCATCGCCCTCCAACAAACACTCATCGCTGGCAACGTCAGCAAACGTCACCAGCGACCAGCATAAACACCGCATGGTGGATCGAATCACCAGGTAATAATCACCGTCGGCTCGGGGTTATATACATCGACCACAGCATACCGACCTTCGCTGCGCTCGACGATGCGCACCTCGCCCTGTGGCGAAGACACGACTCCACTACATGCCGAAATATCGTCGGGGATGGGCAACGCCACCTGATACGCCGTAGCACCGGTCAGCACAATCGACGCCCAACACGCATCGTGATGCCACACATACGCTGCATACCCCGAACCTGGCGCATAGCGCACACTGCCGTAGGCATCCCGAATACCAACGTGGTACCACTGCGGCGCGACCAATACCTGCTGAAGCTGTTGGCCTTGGTCGACGATTCCAACCGCACCTTCGACGAAGGCATCGAGCATGGCGGCCGTACCCCATCCATCCGTGCTAATGGTATCCATGGTGCCGACACCGGCACTGCCATCCGGCTGGTACCACAAAAAGCTTTGGCCGGGCTGGAGCATTTTGAGCCAAAATAGCTCCAAGGTAGCGAAACCGTACGAGGCACGACCAATACGGAAGGCACCGCGCGCAAGTTCACCACCCACCAATGGCATGATACCGCCGTTGACATATTCACCCGGGCGTTCACCACTCCGCCCCCCAAGACCGATGATGCCAGCTGGGAATGGTGGGTCGATGCTGTACCATTCGGCAAATGATCCCTCATGTCGCCGCGCAATGTATGTATCGAGCACTGCTGCAACCTGCGCATCCGTCAGCACGCCACGGTTGAGCGCATAGGCGTTCGAAAGGCTCAGCTGTTGCTCCATGTCAAGACCGGCAATGGTATATGGCTGATCAAAGACGAAGTGCCGATAAAACGATCCATTCCAGCTGAGCAAGTTGATGCGATCAAGCATACCGTCGGCAATGGCACGCCACACGGCGCCCATGGCCGGGTCACCAATCTGCTCTTCCATGCTGGCCAGCATGCGCAAGGCCTGCACCATGCCCGTGTTGTCGCCGTGGAAGATGCCCCAACGCGTGTAGGCATCGATGTCGTGGCGTGGCGCATTGCCCGGCGCTACCTCGAAATCCCACGTATCCACCGTAAACGGTCGGCGGATTAGTCCCTTGGCGGCATCCCAGCGCAACGGGTCTTGTAGACTATAGGTGACCGCTTTGCGCATGGCACCGAGGTGGCGCAAGGCAAACTCATTGCCGGCACCAGCCTGCCAGGCCTGGTAGACCCCCTGCACATACAAAAATTCAACATCTGCCTCAACCGGTGTACGATACGGCACATCGGCCCAGGGCAAGCGTGGTAGATAATCGGGGAAGCTGCCATTGGCGCTTTGTAGCGACAAAAACGCATCGAGCGTACTCGTCATATCAGCATCAAAGTAACGTGCGCCACGCATCTGGTAGACGTGGTCACGCAACCAGATCAATGGACTGTCAGGCGAACGATAACCGTGGACGTTGACCACACCTGTCACTTCATCACCCAGCGTTTGGTCGAGCACCGCCCCTTGCATGATTTGCTGTGAGGCTGGGATAAACCCGTCGATCCACTCAACACCAGTGCGCACTTCGGTCACAGGATTGAGCGTATAGATGGCTGGATTGTCGGCCAAGAGCACACCACCAGGCCCCCACGGCACCCCCGCCCACAACATGCCACGCTGGGCACCAGCCGCCCCACGCGGAGTCACTGTGACCGAGCCCTGACCAGCTTGTAACGGCACCGTGGCATAGACGATAAGTTGCTGACGTGCGTCAAACACCACCAACGTGGCGTTGAGCCATGGCCCACCAGGAATATTCACATGCACGGTCAATGGAGTAAATGGACGAGCCTCAGTATCAGTATAAATACCCGTAGGCGGCAGTGGTGCAGGCTCTGCCTGCTCGGTGGTGGTCTGTGCTTGTACCGCGGTGGCACCCAGCACCGACCACAACACAACCAGCAATCCGATACGACGAATCCAACTCATGAATACATTGCCCTTTGTTCATTAATATTACTGCTATCTACCATCGTAATACAGTTTCACACATGGTCTACTGACAAAACGCTGAAAAATCTACACTCCATCGGCACTTGGCCATGGGTACGCGCCTAACACAATCATCCTGTTTACCGGAGCCTGATCTTCAAGACTAACTCCCCAGATAATGGTGGCGTTTTCATCGACGAGTTGCTCGAGCACACTCGCCCATTCCATCATCTGCATCAACGACATATCACCAACGATGTTCACGATGAAATGCTTGGCGGTCTGTACATCACATCCCCGATCAACGGTCGGGCAAACGAGGCACGCACGCACTCCAGCGCCATCTCTACACTCTGTGGTTGTGGCTCGTTATCTGTTGGAAGTGTAGGTAACTCATCTACTACGGCAATTCCCAATATTGGGCGCTCGGTAAACACCGCCAGGATATCTTCCTGCACAATGGTCACCAGCCCATCGCTAGGGCCCACGCAGTGGAACGATGCCACCGCTTGGACCACCATCGCCGGCACATTGTGCCATGTGGCAACCAGGCCTGCACGCACCAAATCGGTACCACGAATCCACACCACTCCGTGCGCATCTCGGCATGTTTCCATGGCAGAGGCGGATAATTCGCCGGTATCAGTCACCGTAGTCGTCACGACAATCACAAGGTAGCCATGCGCATGTAAGGCTTGGAGCAGGTCTGCGAGATGTGGTGCCGTCGGCACAGCAAGCACAATGATTGCACTCACCAGATCAGACCAAGCCATGCGACTGTGTGACAACGCTTCATAGTCGTCAAGATGGCCGACCAATACACGGCGGTGATCGACATCACGCACAAGCTCACGTCCGTCCGTGCCATAACTCAAGACAAACCAACACTTTTTGTCATTTTCTTCGCTGTGTTTGGGCATAATCTGCATTTCCTTTTCGGTAACATACCACTCTGCAGTCTATTTTCCCTACGCCGCACAAGTATCATTCGGCGAGCTGCGGCATACGCCCTTGCCAGACCGGATGAGGCCAATCTACGACATTGAGTGCGGCGAGCATCCACTGCGCCACACTCGCCCGACTCACCGCCGCCTGCATGGAAAAATCAGTCACCACTCGCACCGGTCGCGCCACACCATTAGTCAGACGCGTGGGTCGCGGTGCCAACCAATCCACTGTGCTGGCTGCCAATACCTGCTCCATTTGCGCCAAATCACGGTACGCTACCCCAATCGAAGATGTCCGCACAAAAAATCGCATGAGTGCGTTCATCTGTGGCGCACTTTCGGCCACTCCAGCCGCACTCACGGCTACAATGCGTGACACTCCGTGTTGGATCATACTCGCCACAATCAGCCGCATGCTATGCGCACAAAAATCAGGTGGTGACGTGATGGGCGACCACGGATTGGCGACCATTTGCCGGCGAATCCCCAACGCCGAAAGCACCGCGTCTTGACCAGTCATGACCACCGCGAGTGTGTCAGGATCAAGTACCGAGCCGCGGTGATGTACCACCCCTGGTGACGCCTGATACTCACTCTCAGCTCGTGTCAACACGGTCACTGCGTGCCCCTGTTGTATGGCTTGATGAACCAACTGTTGCCCCACCCCACCACTAGCACCAAGAATGAGTATGCGCATAGTACACCTCTATTTCGTCACCGGTGCCCACTATACAAAAAAAGTACTATTACACACTGATTGTACTACATGGTCCAACACGAACCTGACTTGACAACTCCCCAATTGGTACGTATGATGGTGGCAATAGCGATGAAGAGGGATAGTAGTCATCGACCGGCGTTTCAGAGAGTCGACCCTTGTGGTGTAAGGTTGACACAGTCCGCCGATGGCGAATGGGCCTTGGAGCTGCAGTCCGAACGGAACCATGTTCTCAGTAGACGCTGCCGGAGTCTGCCACCGTAATCACGGCAGGAGGTGTTGCCCCTACACCAGGGATGCACCGAAGAGCGCGTCCACATGGGCGAAGCGGGGTGGCACCGCGGGTTTATGACCCGTCCCCATGCGATGGGGGCGGTTTTTTGTATGCTTTTTTTGATGGAGAACAGCAAATCATGACGGCCAAGAAACGAATTCTCACGGGCGACCGCCCGACCGGCAAATTGCACCTGGGGCACTACGTGGGATCAATTGCCAATCGTCTGCGCTTGCAGGAAGAGTACGAGTGCTTTTTCATCATCGCCGATTTACACACACTCACGACCAAACCCAGCAAAGACGAAATCCAACTCGTCGAACAGCACATTCGCGACCTGGTGCTCGACCAGCTGGCGTGTGGGCTGCACCCCGACAAAGTGACGTTTTATGTGCAGTCATCGGTGAAAGAGATCTACCAGATTAATTTGATTTTTGAAATGCTGGTCTCGGTGGCACGCCTCAGCCGCCTACCCAGCATCAAAGACATGGCCAAAGCGGCCCAAATGGACGACGAGCAGATGCCGTTCGGGTTGCTGGGCTACCCCGTGTTGCAGGCGGCCGACATTTTGATGCCACGCGCGCACCTAGTGCCCGTGGGCAAAGACAACGAAGCACATGTGGAAATCACGCGTGAAATCGCGCGCCGTTTCAACCACCTGTACGGCGAAGTCTTCCCCGAGCCCGATGTACTCGTACCCGACACCGGCACGCTGATTGGTACCGACGGCCAAGCCAAGATGAGCAAGAGCCTGGGTAACGCCATCATGTTGTCGGACAGCGCCAAGGAAGTCGAGCAAAAAGTGCGTGGCATGTACACCGACCCGGCCCGCATCCGCGCCGACATCCCCGGCAAGGTGGAGGGCAACCCGGTCTTCATCTACCACGACATCTTCAACCCGGATGTGGCCGAGGTCAACGACCTGAAAGACCGCTACCGCACGGGCAACGTGGGCGACGTGGAAGTCAAGCGCAAGTTGGCCACCGCCATCAACAACTTCCTCGAGCCCATCCGCGAGCGCCGCGCCCAGTACGAGGCCAAGCCGGGCATGGTGGATGAGATTATCTACGCCGGCAACGAAAAAACCCGTGCCGTGGCCCAAGAGACGGTACGCATGATGAACGACGCCATGGGTCTGACGTATTTCAAGTAAGTCAGTACCTGCGTGGGAGCTGACGCAGGTGCGCGCGCTCCCACGCACCCACATACGCCAAGTTGAATGGCATGGCCACACAGACAAAGGAGGGCAAGGATGCAATTTGTACCGACACTGAGCGACATGCAGACATTGACCAATCAGGGCAATTTGTGCCCGTTATATACCGAGATTTCCGCTGATTTGGAGACACCGGTGTCTGCATATCTCAAAACCGCACAGGGTCCCTGGAGCTTCTTGCTCGAGTCTGTGGAAGGTGGCCAGCACCTGGCGCGGTATTCATTCATTGGCACCGACCCATACATGACGTTGCGTTTTAGCGAAGGCAAGGCACACGCCGTGCAGGGCGGCTACAAGCAGACCATTGCCTACAGCGACCCCCTCGAAATGCTGGCCTCACACCTCGCCGACTACCGGCCGGTGCGCTTGCCCGATCTGCCACGCTTTGTGGGTGGGGCAGTGGGGTATCTGGCGTACGAAACGGTGTGCAACTTCGAGCGCATCCCACGGCCAGCCGGCTGCGACTACGAGATGCCCGACGGGCAGTGGCAGTTCGTCGACACGCTGTTGGTCTTCGACCATGTGCGCCACCGCATCAAAGTCATCAGCCACGTACATCTCGACACCCCTGATTTGGCAGAGGCCTACGAGCGGGCCAAGCAGCGCATTGTTGCATTGGTCAACCGTCTGCGGCAGCCGTTGCCACCGGGCATGGCACTCAGCGAAAGCGAAACCGTGAGCCGTGTCGAGGCCACATCCAACGTGTCGCTGGGCGAGTACGTGGAACGGGTGATGCACGCAAAGGAGTACATTGCGGCGGGCGACATCTTCCAGGTGGTGCCATCGCAACGCTTTCAACGCCCCATCACGGTGGACCCGTTTACGATTTACCGGGCCTTGCGCACGGTAAACCCGTCGCCCTACATGTTCTATATCACCAGCCCTGATGGTGTGCTGGTGGGGGCGTCGCCGGAGTTGCTGGTGCGTGTCGAAGAAGGGCACGTGACCACACACCCCATTGCGGGCACAGTGCCCCGAGGCAAGACTCCCGAAGAAGACGAGGCACTGGCGCAGCAGCTGCTCAACGACGAAAAAGAAAAAGCCGAGCACCTGATGCTGGTGGATTTGGGGCGCAACGATATCGGGCGGGTGGCCAAACCGGGCAGCGTGCGCGTGCCCAAGTTCATGCAGGTCGAAAAATTCAGCCACGTACAACACCTGGTCAGCCACGTGACGGGCGAATTGCGTGACGACATGCAGGCCATCGACGCTCTGCGCGCCTGCTTCCCAGCGGGGACCGTGAGCGGCGCCCCCAAGATCCGCGCCATGGAGATTATCGCCGAGCTGGAGGGCACGCGCCGTGGGGTGTATGCCGGCGCCGTGGGGCACTTGGGCTTCAACGGCGACCTCGACACCTGTATCGCACTGCGCTCGATTGTGGTACAAAACGGCGTCGCCTACGTGCAAGCGGGTGGCGGGGTGGTCGCCGACAGCGATCCCGAAATGGAGTACCGCGAGAGTTGCAACAAGGCGGCAGCGCCGTTGCGTGCCATCGACTTGGCCGAGCGTCTGCGCACTGAAGGAGGTCAGGCATGATTCTCTTGATCGACAACTACGATTCATTTACCTACAACGTGGTGCAGTACTTGAGTGAGCTAGGGGCTGATGTGCTCGTCAAACGCAACGATGCCCTGAGTGTGGCGGACGTCAAGGCCCTCAAGCCGAGCAAAATCGTCGTCTCGCCGGGCCCCTGCACACCCAGCGAAGCGGGCATCAGCATTGACGTCATCAAAGAGCTCGGTCCCAAAATTCCCACGCTAGGCATCTGCCTGGGCCATCAGGCCATCGGGCAAGCCTTTGGGGGCATCGTGGAGCGCGCCCCGTACGTGATGCACGGCAAGCGCTCGGCCATCAACCACGACGATCACGGGCTGTTTGCTGGCTTGCCGCAGCACTTCATGGCCACGCGCTATCACTCGTTGATTGTGCGCAAAGAGGGCTTGCCCGATCAGCTCGAAACAACGGCCTGGACGGATGACGGCATCATCATGGGGCTCAAACACAAAAAGCACCCCATTTATGGCCTACAGTTCCACCCCGAGTCGATTATGACGGAGCACGGCCACGCCATGCTGAAAAACTTCTTGGCGGTATGACCGCAACACATGCCTACCGCACGGTGTGGTACGCAGTCCTGTGACGCGACACACTCCCGGATAATGCGGTGGTATGATACCGATGGGGACACCGCGGTGCCCCCATCGGTATCCCGAACTGTGTACGTTCCTCAAAGGCAAAACACCATTGGCACGCCAGTGCCCTAGAAATACCCCCACACATGATTACCTACCGTATTTGTCGCGACCACGAGCTCGACGCCAGCCAACTCGCCGCCATCCGTGCATTACTCGATGCCGCCTTCGACAACGACTTCGCCGACGAGGACAACGACCACGCCGCCGGCGGCACGCGCGTCATCGCCATGGACGGCGCTGAAATTGTGGGCCATGCGGCGCTCGTCGCCCGCACCGTGACGATTGCCGGCACAGACTATACTGTCGGCTATGTGGAGGGAGTGGCAGTGGCCCCAGAACGCCAAGGGCAGGGCATCGGCAAAGCAATAATGCGCCAAATCACTGACATGGCAGCCCGCGATTACCAGGTGAGCATGCTGTCTACAGGTGAAATCGAATTCTATGCGAAATTCGGTTGGCAGCGCTTTACAGGTGAGAGTTATGTCGATGATCACGGCAGCACGGTGCGCACGGCTGACGAAGACGAAGGGCTGATGGTGCATACCGATTTACGCCACCTCAATGCCCCTGGAGTGGCGTGGGTGTGTGATTGGCGCAGCGGGGATGTGTGGTAAGTTTTTCCTGCGACTTTTGATAAACAACTGACAACAATACGCCACGCATTTTCGACAGCGTCCTCGCCCTTTTCGTGACAAAAAAGACCATACACAGCACCGCGACTATGCTGAACTTTGCCAATCCACTGACGACTGCTACGCCACGCATTTTTGACAGCGGCGTCGCCCTTTTCGTGCAAAAAAAGACCATACACCGTACCGCGACTATGCTGACCTTTGCCAAACAACTGACAACAATACGCCACGCATTTTTCGACAGCGCCCTCGCCCTTTTCGTACCAAAAAAGTCACGACAAATCACAGCGACTGTGCTGAACTTTGCCAAACAACTGACAACAATACGCCACGCATTTTCGACAGCGTCCTCGCCCTTTTCGT
>VFQT010002768.1_pt1 | contig 17249 bp, 17 predicted proteins | sample 3512381 | NCBI WGS metagenome assembly VFQT01 (sample SAMN10412376, study PRJNA504923) | tailings metagenome | isolation source: Relicate 2 Philex TSF3 active mining site | place: Philippines: Tuba, Benguet | collected 2017-08-29
TCAGTATTGGCCGCGAGCTGCGCACCGGCGCCGTCACGCTCAATGGTGAGGAAACCGTGCTCGGCACGGTATTCATGCTGATAGGCCAAAATAGCCGCAACGTGTCACAGGCGGTTGATAAGCGCATGAAAGAGATCAACCGTAATCTACCGAAAGGTGTACGTGCGGTGACGGTATACGACCGTACCAATCTGGTCGATAAAGCGATCGCCACTGTGCAAGCGAATTTGCTCGAGGGCGCCGCGCTGGTGATTGCGGTGCTGTTTGTATTTTTGGGTAATTTGCGTGCCGCCTTGATTACTGCTGCGGTGATTCCGTTAGCGATGTTATTTACGCTAACAGGCATGGTGCAGCAAAAAGTCAGTGCCAACCTGATGAGCTTGGGCGCTTTGGATTTTGGCATCATTGTTGATGGCGCGGTTGTGATTGTAGAGAACTGCATACGCCGGCTGGCACACGCGCAGCAGCAGTTCGGTCGCACACTTACTCGCGATGAGCGATTCCATGAAGTATTCGAAGCCGCGCGCGAGTCGCGCCGGCCATTACTGTTCGGGCAATTCATCATCATCGTGGTTTATCTACCGATTTTTGCGTTATCGGGTATCGAAGGAAAAATGTTTAACCCGATGGCATTCACTGTTGTTACCGCGTTGTTGGCAGCGATGCTGCTATCCGTAACTTTTGTGCCGGCGGCTGTGGCGTTGTTTGTGACAGGGCGCGTCAGCGAAAAAGAAAATATCCTGATGCGGTTGGCACGGCAGTATTACCTGCCGCTATACGATTGGGTGATGCAGGCCAAGGCACTGGTACTGACCGTAGCAGCGGTCCTGGTCGTGCTGTGCGCTTTGCTGATGATGCGTTTAGGGAGTGAATTCATCCCGAATTTGAATGAAGGTGACTTTGCAGTACAAACCATACGTGCGCCTGGCATTAGTTTGACTCAGGCGGTGGAGATGCAGGGGCAGATTGAGCGCACCTTGATTCAGAAGTTTCCTGAAATTGAGCGAATGTTCACGCGCATCGGTACCGCCGAGATTGCGACTGATCCCATGCCGCCGAGTTTGTCTGATGGCTACATCATGCTCAAGCCCATTGAGCAATGGCCGGAGCCACGCAAAACACGTGACGAGTTATTGCAAGCGATTAGCGATACAGTCTGGAAAATCCCTGGAAATAACTATGACTTCTCGCAGCCGATTCAGCTACGATTCAACGAGCTGATTTCCGGAGTACGAAGTGATGTGGCGATCAAGGTATTTGGTGATGATATGGATCAGTTACATCACCTTGGTGAGGAAATTGCTGCGCGTATTACGCGTGTACAGGGAGCGGCCGAGGTCAAGGTTGAACAAACTACCGGCTTACCTGTTCTATCAGTGAATATCGATCGCCAGAAAGCAGCGCGTTATGGCTTGAATGTGACTGACATTCAAGACGTGGTAGCCGCGGCGGTGGGTGGCAGTCGTAGCGGTACTTTATTCGAGGGTGATCGCCGTTTTGATATCGTGGTACGCCTGCCGGAGACGCTACGCACAGATATTGACGCGATTCGGCGTCTGCCGATTAATCTGCCTCATTCAGGCAAGCACGGTGGATTCATTCAGCTGTCTGAAGTCGCCGAGTTACATCTCGCCCCGGGTCCGAATCAGGTCAGCCGCGAAAATGGTAAACGCCGTGTGGTGGTGATGGCGAATGTGCGCGGTCGTGATGTCGGCTCATTCGCGGCCGAGGCTGAGCAACGGTTGGCTGACCTTAAACTACCCACCGGCTACTGGATCAGTTGGGGCGGTACTTTTGAAAATCTGCAATCTGCAGCAAAGCGCTTGCAGGTGGTGGTACCGGCAGCGCTGCTGCTGGTCTTCCTGCTGCTGTATGCCGTGTTCGGCAACCTGAAAGATGGCCTGCTGGTATTCACCGGTATTCCGTTTGCGCTGACGGGCGGCGTACTTGCGCTGTGGTTGCGTGATATTCCATTATCTATCTCTGCAGCGATTGGTTTTATTGCACTCTCGGGTGTGGCCGTATTAAACGGTTTGGTGCTGATCAGCTTTATCCGTAGCCTGACCGAACAAGGCCATGACTTGAGTAACGCGATACGTGAGGGTACGCTCACGCGCTTACGTCCGGTACTCATGACCGCATTGGTCGCTTCGCTAGGATTTTTGCCTATGGCGATCGCCACCGGTACCGGTGCCGAGGTGCAGCGGCCACTGGCAACGGTGGTGATCGGCGGTATATTGTCGTCGACCATGTTGACTCTGTTGGTGCTGCCCTTGCTGTATGACTTGGTGCATCGGCAGAGGTCTTCCCGTTTATCTTGATGGCGTCATCATCGGCGTCATCATTGACGTGCGCGCGATGGTCTGATTAAGCCGACTCCGGAGCATCACTTGAGACTCGCACTACTGTCTGATCTGCATGCTAACTTGCCAGCGCTTGAGGCCTGCCTGGCCGATGCACACGCGCGCGGCGTAACCCATCATGCGATCCTGGGTGATATCGTCGGCTACGGCCCGCACCCGGTGCAGGTGGTTGAGCGTTGCCTATCGCTGCAACAAGCAGGTGCGGTGGTCTTGCGGGGGAATCATGATGACCCCACACCTATACCGATGGGTAATCGCTGGGGAGACCTGACTTCAGCCTACACGTATCATCAGCTCTCTGATCAGCAGCGCGCGTGGCTGACGCAGCTACCACTGACCGCGCTCATGCAAAATATTTTTCTGGTACATGCAACCGCTGAGGCACCTGAAAAATGGCATTACGTGCTGGATGAGTTGATGGCAGAGCGGAGCCTGAATGCCTTGAGCCATGATCCTGAAATTCGCTATGTGTTCGGTGGCCATGTGCATCATCAGTCGCTCTATTATCAAGGTACTGGCCGTCGCTTGATGCAGTTTACGCCACGTGCTGGCGTTGCGATTCCGGTCAGCCCGCATCGGCGATGGCTTGCTACAGTAGGTTCGGTGGGCCAGCCACGCGATGGTGATACTCGCGCCAACTACGCGTTACTTGATGTGATCGCAAAAACACTGACCTTTCACCGCGTCAGCTATGACCACCGCTCAGTAGCACAAGAAGTTCGTGACGCTGGCTTACCGGAAGTATTGGCCGACCGTTTGGAGCGCGGACGATGAGTCGTCTTGAGCAGGGCAGCGAACTCGACGGTTTTCGTGTAGGCCCGCTGCTGCACGCAGGTGCAATGGCCCGCATCTATCAAATCACTTACGCCGATGGTCGTGAATCACTATTCCCGATGGTGATGAAAGTACCGCTGATGCGCGAGGGCGACGGCGCTGAAAATATTGTCAGCTTTGAGATTGAGCATCAGCTGCTCCAGATATTGCAGGGTCCGCACGTACCGCGCTTCGTTGCAGCTGGCGATCTGGACCGCACCCCCTACCTCGCGATGGAGTATCTGCAAGGAACAACGGTCGACGCGTGGCTGAAAAAATTCAGGCTGGCCAAGCAAGCGGTCTCGGTGGAAGCGATTGCGCATGTCGGTGCTGCGCTCGCCGAGGCTGCACATAGTTTGCATCAGCAAAATGTCTGTCATCTCGATCTGAAGCCGGCAAATGCCTTACTGCTCGATGACGAGCGCATCGTGCTGCTGGATTTTGGTTTGTCGTGTCATGCAGATTATCCCGACTTGATGTCGGAAGAGTTTCGTAAAGCTGTCGGTTCGCCAGCGTGGATCGCGCCAGAGCAAGTCGTGGGCGTGCGAGGTGATTCGCGCTCGGATGTATTCGCTATAGGTGTGATGTTGTACGAGATGGCAACCGGTGAGTTGCCGTTTGGTTTTCCGGTGACGCAAGGCGGACTTCGTCAGCGCCTGTGGATGAGCCCACGGCCACCGCGAGCGTGGCGCGCTGACCTGCCGGAGTGGTTGCAAGAGATTATCTTGCGCTGTCTCGAGCCGCAAGCCGAGCAGCGCTATCCTTCCGCTGCGCATCTGATGTTTGATTTGCGCAATCCCGATCAAGTGCAGATCACCGAGCGCGGACAGCAACTACGTGGTCGCGGATTCTGGTGGCATCTCAAGCGCTGGCTCCGCGCCGCAGGTATGCAGTACCAACCAAGCCCGCTGCCGACCCAGCAGATTCATGAGGTACCGATTGTGATGGTGGCGCTGCCGCATGATGATATCGGCGATAGCGTGATGATTGCGTTGCGCCAGGCGACCGTACGCTCACTGGGTACCCGACCCGGCGCGCGGCTAGCGATCGTCACGGTTATTAGCGGTAGTGTGACCAGTAATGAAAAAGAACGCAGCGAAACCTGGCTGATTCGACATCACTTGGCGGCATTTAAAAAATGGGCTGAGGGCATCGACCTGACAGGTCATCAGATTTCATTTCATGTATTAGAGTCAGGCGATGTAGCGCAAGCCTTATTACGCTATGCCGAGGGGAATAAGGTGAGCTTGATTATTATGGGAGCAGCAACGCAGGGATTATCACTGCAGCGGTTTGTAGCGACCGTGCCGATCAAGGTGGCAATGCATGCACCGTGTACCGTGATTCTGGTGAAACAGCCGACAGCTTTGCAGCAGTGGCCGGCAGCCTGACTTTGAATTAATGTCGCGTCAGGCCTGCTCAGCGACTTCAGTCGCTTCAGCGCTCGCTTCTGCCACAGCCTCGGAAGCACTTTCGGGCGATGACTGCTCGCTGTCGTTCGACAGCGCATGCATCTCGTCGACCACTTTACTCGGTACAAACTGACGCATTTGCAGCGAGCGCGCAGTTCTCTCGCCAAGCTCAGTGAGTGCATAGACACCGCGCAAAGGCCGCAGGTAACCCAGCTTGATCAGGTGATAGACCTGCTGCTCGCGCCCTTGGGCATCGGTCATGACATCATGCTGCTCAAACAGCCTGATGATGAGCTGAATATCGGAAAGCGAAAGGATGTGCATCGCATCCTCCGGGAAAGTTAGTACAAAATTGATAATATTTTTACATCAACTTGATTATATGCCAGCGTAAAACCATTTTCATTGTGCTCGGCACGCCCATTACCGCTATTACGGCGGCGCAGATTGGCAGATAATGATCACAGTTTTGGAGACCTGTTATGCCAGCAATAGGCACCTCATCAGATCAGTATCAGAACCGTGATCCGGCGCTCACCACGTATCGCCGCAATACGGCAGCTCCCGAGTTGCGTCAGGCCATGGCGGAGCGTTCCGAAGATCGTTCCAAAGCGGCCGCGGTCGAGCGTCGTCAGGTCGAGGGCCGCAGCTCGCTTGATCCCTCGCCACCACCGGCACAGCGTGCCGCACAAATTAACACGCCGCGCAGCGTTCAGGCGGCCACCACCGCCACCACACCAGCTACTGCGCAAACCAAGCTGGCCGGTGCTGCGGGCGCAGGCCCGGTTGATCCGCGCGATCTGGTGACACCGCCGAAGGTCATGCACTCGCTGTATGAGCCACCGACTCGCCTGAAGCGCGAGCATGATGATCGACATTCCATGATTACCGGTGGTACCGTCGATGTTCGCGTTTAAAGCCTGGCTTGTTTAGCTGCTTGATGCATGACTATCGTACTCATGAGATAGTCTTTGACGCACATACCCGAGACACTACAAATACATAAACAATGAAACCTGTTGATCCCAAAGCCGTTACCGATATTGGTGTGCGTGCCGACGCCGACTGGCTGCAGACGCACTGGATGCCGTATACAGGCAACCGGGAATTCAAGACCAATCCACGCTTGATGGTGTCGGCCGATGGCGCCTATTACACCGATGCCGATGGCCGCCGCGTTTTTGATGGTCTCTCGGGTTTGTGGTGTACCGGGCTGGGTCACCGTCGTCCCGAGTTAATTGAGGCGGTTAGCCGTCAAATGAATACCCTGGATTTCATGCCGCCGTTTCAGTTTGGTCATCCGCAGTCATTTGCGCTGGCCAATCGCATGCAAAGTTTTTTGCCCGAGGGTTTGGGGAATGTATTTTTTACCGGCTCAGGTTCGGAAGCAGCAGATACCTCATTAAAAATGGCGCGGGCTTATTGGCGCGCCAAAGGCAAGGGTTCCAAGACGCGATTCATCGGCCGCGAGAAGGGCTACCACGGTGTGAACTTCGGCGGTATCTCGGTGGGCGGTATTGTTGGTAACCGTAAGCTGTTCGGCCAAGGCGTCGAGACTGATCATCTGCCGCATACACAGTTACCGCAAAATGCGTTTTCGCGTGGCATGCCGCAGCAGGGTGTTGAATTAGCTGATGACTTGCTGCGCCTTATTAACTTGCATGATGCATCGAATATCGCGGCGGTGATTGTCGAACCCTTCTCAGGTTCTGCGGGAGTCGTTGTCCCGCCCATAGGTTATTTGCAGCGCTTGCGTGAGATTTGTACTCAGCACGATATTCTGCTGATATTTGATGAGGTGATTACCGGCTTTGGCCGCTCAGGTGCATGGACCGGTGCAGCCGCGTTTGGTGTGACGCCCGATATTCTCAATTGTGCCAAGCAGATTACCAATGGTGTGCAACCGCTCGGCGCAGTGATAGTCAAGCCGGAAATTTACGATACCTTCATGCACGCCGATGCGCCGCATTATCTGGTTGAGTTCCCGCATGGGTATACCTACTCGGCGCATCCGGTAGCATGCGCAGCCGCTTTGGCAACGCTTGATCTGCTTGAGCAAGAGAACGCTGTTGATCGAGTGAACACGCTCGCGCCTTACTTTGAACAAAAAGTCCATGCGCTGCGCGGTTGCAAGCATGTGACGGATATTCGTAATTTTGGTTTGGCCGCTGGTTTTACCTTGGCGCCCGCGCCCGGCGAACCCGCCAAGCGACCGTATGAGGTGGGCATGACGATGTGGAAGCAGGGCTTCTATGTGCGCTATGCCAACGACACGGTGCAACTAGCACCACCCTTCATCTCAACCGAAACAGAAATCGATCGCTTGGTCGACGCACTCGGGGAAGCATTCAACGCACTCGCCCCCTGACGTACACCCCTCATTTTTCTCTCATCATGCAAATACTAGGTCACCTGATTCAAGGTGTCGCCCATCATGGCGGCACGCGTACCCAAGCCGTTTACAACCCTGCCACTGGCGCCGCGATTCGTAGCCTGCAACTTGCTGACAAAGCCACGGTAGAGCAGGCTATCGCTTCTGCGCAGGCGGCTTTCCCTGCGTGGGGTGCAACACCGCCGCTGAAGCGCGCGCGCGTCATGAGTAAACTCAAAGAGCTGCTCGAGCAAAACGCTGAGCAGATCTGCGCGCTGATTACCGAAGAGCACGGCAAGGTGCTGGCCGATGCCATGGGTGAGCTGCAGCGTGGTATCGAGAATGTGGAATATGCAAGCTACGCGCCAGAGCTGTTAAAAGGTGAGCATAGTAAAAATGTCGGCGTCGGCATTGACGCCTGGAGCGAGTTTCAGCCGCTGGGTGTGACTGCGGGTATTACACCGTTCAATTTCCCGGCGATGGTGCCGCTGTGGATGTGGCCGATGTCGGTTGTGTGCGGTAACACTTTCATTCTCAAGCCCTCCGAGCGTGATCCCTCATCCGCTATGTTGATTGCGGAGCTTGCGCTGCAAGCCGGTTTGCCGCCGGGTGTACTGAATGTGGTGAACGGTGATAAAGAGGCGGTTGATGTTTTACTGGCTGACGAGCGTGTAAAAGCTGTATCGTTTGTCGGCTCCACACCGATCGCACAAGCGATTTACGGAACTGGCTGCGCGAATGGCAAGCGCGTGCAAGCACTGGGTGGTGCCAAGAATCACGCGATTGTGATGCCCGATGCTGATATACCGAATGCAGTAAGCGCGATGATGGGCGCTGCTTATGGTTCTTGTGGTGAGCGTTGTATGGCAGTGCCGCTGATTGTGGCGGTGGGCGATGACACCGCCGACAAAATGATCGAGGGCTTAAAAGCAGAGATCGCACGCATGACGATTGGCCCCGGCACCGACCCCAAGAGTGATATGGGTCCGCTTGTTACCCGCGCGCATTTCGAGAAGGTAAAGGGCTATGTTGATACCGGTGTCGCTGAGGGTGCCAAGCTGCTGGTTGATGGGCGTGGTATCAAGGTGAGCGGGCATGAAGAAGGATTTTTTCTTGGGCCTTGCTTGTTCGATCATGTGAAGCCGCACATGACGATTTATCTTGAAGAGATTTTTGGCCCGGTGCTGGGCATCGTTCGTGTCGCCTCTTTACAAGAGGGTATGGATTTAATTGATGCGCATGAGTACGGCAATGGTACCTGTATCTTCACGCGTGACGGAGAAGCCGCGCGCTACTTCACCGACAATATTCAAGTTGGCATGGTGGGGGTGAATGTGCCACTGCCGGTACCCGTGGCGTATCACTCATTCGGTGGCTGGAAGCGATCGCTATTTGGTGATCTGCACGCCTACGGTCCAGATGCTGTGCGCTTTTACACAAAACGCAAAGCGATTACGCAGCGCTGGCCCTCAGCCGGGGTGCGTGAGGGGACGGTATTTTCGTTTCCGTCGAGTCGCTAATTTTTTATACGCCAGCGACCTTTTTAATGAGAGTTAGATTACCAAGTGCCGGTGTTGGGCATAGAAACCCACGGCTCTGCCGGCGGTAGCGGCTGCCCGCGCTGCAAAAGCTCGATCGAGACATTGTCAGGTGAGCGAACAAACGCCATGCGGCCATCGCGTGGCGGTCGCAGTATGGTGACGCCGTGTGATTGAAGTCGGTCGCATAGCGCGTACACATCATCAACCGCATAGGCAAGGTGACCGAAGTTGCGCCCGCCGCTTAGTTCTTCCGGATCCCAGTTGTAGGTCAGCTCAACCTGCGCCTCTTCATCGCCTGGTGCAGCGAGAAAAACCAGAGTAAATCTCCCGCCGGGATACTCTTGCGACCGCAAGACTTCAAGGCCTAATGCGTCGCGGTAGAACTTGATCGAAGCGTCGAGGTCGCTGACGCGAACCATGGTGTGAAGATATTTCATAATGGTCGTGGCTCAATTCGTAAATCAATGAAAGACCACATTGTAGCGCGCGCCGAGGCCACACTCAGCGCGTGCGGGATAGCAGAGGTCAGCTTAAAACCTGTGCTCTTGCGCTATCTAATTGCGGCTTTACGCCTGCTAATACTTTCGATAAGCAAGAAAATTCGCGCGCGATGCGTTGAAATAATTCATCCATCGGCCGCGTCGCCATCGCAGCGTAGGCGTATGCTGCCTGACCAAGTTTTTCATAGTAATCGCGGCTGGTAAGGCGAGCACGACGTACATCCCAAGCATCGACGATTAAGCAGCTGTCACCGATCTGACGAAAATCTTCGCGTGTGCGCGCTTTATTAAACTCAAGGCAGATCACGTCGGGGGGAAATTCAGCGTTGCGAAAGTTACGCGCAACCATGTACACCAAATAAGCCTCAAGTTCTTCATCGAGATTAACCTTGCTGCGGCTCTCGCATTCCATCACGATTTCCCAGCTGGCGCGTATATACGGTTGAAAATCCATGCTCGGTCCTCCTTGTTGAACTAAGAAATTAATACCGAACGATGAAGCAAGCAACAGTAATTCGACATGACTGCGCTAGCACTCAAATACGTCGACTGCTGCTCCAACATCACCACAGCGTACTGCGACTGCAAGACCCTCTGCTGAATTACCTTGGCCACCTGGGCGCTTGTCCATAAACCGACATGACGCCTCTGGCCACTGCATTAAATGTGCCTGCTATTTTTTGCGCACAGTGATATTCAAATAGTTTTCAAAAAATTATCTTTGTTCCGCCGCCTCTCAGGAGTTGATCGACGGCGCTGCCTGATTCATTTATATTTCCGCAATCAAGACTGCAGCCAGAGCTACTGCTGTCGATTCATAATGCGGTTGCCGCGTAAGCGCGGTCTTGCTCACCTCACATTCGACCATGGCAGAAGAAGAGAAAAAGCCCGAAGACGAAGCCGCAGCCGCGCCGCCCGCCGAGGGCGCGCCGGAAGACCCGCCCGCTGAGGAACCGAAACCGCCGGTTATCTGGAAAAAGGTCGAGGAGGAGGGGCACGCGGGCGCGCACGGTGGTGCGTGGAAGATTGCGCTGGCCGACATGATGACCGCCATGATGGCGTTCTTCCTGCTGATGTGGTTGTTGGGTGCAACGCCCGAAGAGCAGCGTATCGGCATTGCCGAATATTTCCAGCCTACCGAATTGAAGGTATCGGGCTCGGGCGAAACCGCAGGCTCGAACGGCATGTTCGGCGGTCGCTCAATGATTGACCCAGAGACGCTGCCAATGGATCCCAAGCAGCAGGCCTTAATCGAGCGGGTGACCCCACGTGCCGAAGCCGGTAAGGGCGAAGACAACGGTACCTCGCCGGACGATAAACCGAACCCCAAATACGGCAAAAATCTGAGCGAAGCAGAAAAACAAAAAATCGCCGAACAAGCCGAGCGCGAAAAGCTCGACAAGCTCGAGCAAGAAATCACCGAGAACTTGTCGCTCAGTAGAACCTTGGCAGATCTGAAAAATCAGGTGCAGTTCACGCGAGAGAAAACCGGTCTGCGAATCGACATTATCGATAAAGCCAATTTCTCAATGTTTGGGAGCGGTGGCGCGGCCATGGACCCGCGCGCGCGGGCACTGATCAACGAGGTCACACGTTCGCTGGCAAATATGCCGAATAAACTGGCGGTTAAAGGGCATACGGACAGTTCACCTTTTCCCGAGGGTAGTGAGCGAACCAACTGGTCGTTATCGATAGAGCGTTCTGAAGCGACGCGCCGAATGCTGGAGCAAGGCGGTATCGGCAGTGGTCGTATCGTTCGCATAGAAGGCGTCGCAGACACCGCGCCGTTCAATCCGCAAAATCCTGCAGACCCGCGTAATCGGCGAATTAGCATTACGGTGCTGTATAACGACCCGCCACTCGAGAAATAAAGCGCCTTCACCACAAGGTCGCTGGCGTTGTTGGTGATGCCTCGCCGTACGTCATGTACTGTCTTCGACATCCCCGCCTAGCCAGCAACCTTGTGGTGAAGGCTTATCAGGGCTGTTTGGTCGCTGGCGTTGTTGGTGATGTCTCGCCGTATCTCATTCCTTAAATCGCTTGATCATCCAAGCGTACATACCTGCGCCGAATAATAACGAGGCAGCGGCGACATCAATAGCCCAGGCAAATCCGGTAGCATGATCGGATGCGCGCGCTAGCATCGCAGCCGCAACCGGCGGACCGATTATCTGCCCGAGCGCGAACGCACCAGACAACAAGCCGATGATGGCCGGCGCTGATTGCGGATGGAGCTGGCGACCCAGCTGCATGGTAAAAAATGTGATTGCGGTGAAAGGCAAGCCGACCAATACGCTACCAATAGCAAAGCCGGCGAGTGTGGGTACCCAATTAACGATCACGACACCGAGTGATTGCATCAGGTAGCACCCGATTAACAGGAGTCGTTGATCGAAGCGCGGTGGTATGCGCGATGCGAGTAATGCACCGAGGGCAACGGCAATGCCGAGTAATGGCCAGAACAGGTCCAGCCACACTGAACCCGGCAGTGCGGCGCGCGCTATTACAGGTAAAAAGGTTGCAGTGATGATGTAGCCAAAGCCGGCTAATCCATAGGCCAGCACGAGCGTCGCTTTTTCAGCGTTGGAGCCACCGTGAGCCAGCCCTGCTGCGTTTGCTGTTAGCGGTGCGTGCAGGCCATCATCCGTATGAAATATCGGCCACAGCAGCAACGTAATCACCAAGGCCAGCAAGGCGAATGCGAGCCACCCCCAGCTGGAAGGCCAGGCCAGCTGAACCATGACACTGGCTAACAAGCCGCTACAGGTGATGCCTATGCCCGGGCCCATGTAAATGATGCCGCCCGCCGACGGGCGGTTGAGTTGCGCCAAATGCGCAAGGCACCAGGTAGAGGTGTACACAAAGCCGATCGCCGTAGTGATGCCGGTGATGAATCGTAGCCACGGCCATGCCTCGGGACTATCGAGCGCCATGGTGGCGGTCAGCACGCAGGTCAGGGTGAGGCCGAGTTTGATCATGCTGGAAGAGGGCAGCGTGGGCCATGACCAGCGCACCCATAGCGCGGGCTGGAAGGTACATAGCAGCGCACCGATGAGGTAACCAAGATAGTTGGCGCTAGCCAGCCAGCTCGCTGCTGCAATATCCAGCAGATTTTCTTGCAGCATGAGCGGCATCAGTGGCGTGAAGGCGAAGCGACCAATGCCCATGGCCACTGCCAGCGACAGGGCGCCGGCAATCGCGATTCGCAGCGCGGATGGCGCCTTTGGTGCGGTCGTGCTCAGAATGGTGCGTTATCTGTGCGCTTGCACGTGCCGTGGATCAGATCCAGACGCTTGCCACCATCAAGGTCCAGCCATTGCTTGAACTCGCCGGTACGGCGATCAAGTGTGACGTGTTCACCAATGATGACTACGCCGTGACGCTTGAACATCGCAGGACGATGTAGTTCGAGCAGATCGCCTTGCGCTTTAAGGGTACCTTTCCGGTTGAGCGAGATGGTGTACTCGCCTGCGTAGGCACCGGTACCCTCTTCGAAATTGAATGTCGCTGGTACCGGCATGCGGCTGGTTTCAAACGGGGGCGTTAAATTTTCACCAGGGCGGCTGATCTCGACATCGCAAATGACCTCGAGCACACCTTTATTTTTATACCTGGCCGGCTTTGCATTCCCGCCGAAATCCAGCGCGATCAGGCCAGCAAAATGCGCCGCCGCGATTAGCCCGACGGTGATCGCAATACCCACGAGAATAGCGATGACTTTACTCATTCGCGTTCTCCCTTAGTGACAGCAGTTGGTACGATGAGCTGACAGCTTACATGGTCTAGCAGTCCGTCGCAGGCATCTTCGATCAGATCTAGCACCTGCTGAAAACCGCTCTCACCGCCATAGTACGGGTCAGGTACCACGGCGGCGTCGTGGCGACGGCAGAATTCAGTCAGTCGACGCAGCTTGCGGCGGTGCGCTGGCGGGCAGCGTTGCTCGGCTAATGCAAGGTTATCCCAGTCCATTGCCAGCAGAAGGTCATGCTGTTCGAAATCTTGCGCAGTGAGTTGCCGTGCGCGCAGGTCGGATAAATCATAGCCCCGGTCGGCGGCGGCGCGCTGACTACGGCGATCAGGAGGTTCGCCCGGGTGGTAATTGTGCGTGCCGGCTGAGCTTACCTGTACCTGCTGCGCCAGCCCTGACATGTGTACCTTGTGACGAAAAACACCGTGCGCAGTTGGGCTACGGCAGATATTGCCCATACATAGAAACAGCACGCTAAAGCGCACATCGGTAAGCGACGCGATGAAACTTGTATCTGTGTGGGCATTGTTCTGCATGCTCGGCCCGCTACAAGGTGCAATAGCCATGCAGCACCTCGGCTGCCATGAGCACAAAAGGTTTTCGCTCGCCCGGCTCTTGTAATCGTACTTCGAAGTACTGGCTCTGCACCCGACCGCCTGAGCGTACCGACAAAACTTTGTAACTGGTGTTGGCCGAGCCACGATCAACGACGCTAATCTTGAAGCCGCTGTTATTGACATAGCGGCCCATCATGGTGCCCGACTCACGCTGCACTATAAACTCGGCGCCTGACACGTTTTCATAGTAATTCTTTTTGCCAGCCAGCGGATTCAGGCTGCCGTCAGCCGCGACCTCTGAAGCACCTACGATGGTACAACTCAGATCACCCGAGGCATGGGCCACGCCACAGCAGGCAATAGCGGCTAATAGCAGCGCACCAACAAAATTTTGATGGGCTTGAACGCGTGGTTGTCGCTCAGCAGTGGCTCGGATGAAAATAGCTTGCATCATGATGCTTTCAGCGTTTGTTGCAGCCAGCGACTGATGTCATCCACTTCCTCTGCACATACTGAGTGCTGCATCATGTACTCATGCCACTCGACGTGATAACCAAGCTGCTGTAGCAGATCGCGCGATGCCTCAGCCCGATTAATGAGAACTACGCCGTCGCCACGGCCATGCGCCATAAAGATCGCCGTATCTTGGTTAGCAGCATGGCGCTCGTCGGCAATGGTATCCGCAAGCGGCAGGTAGCCCGATAAACACATCAGCCCGGCAAGTCGTTGCGGATAGCGTAAACCGGTTTGCAGCGCCATCGCGCAGCCTTGCGAAAAACCAGCCAATACGATCCGCTCTGCGGGAACACCACGCGCAATTTCTCGCGCTATCAAGTCATCGATACGCTGCTGAGAGGTGCGCAGGCCTTGGGCATCCTCACGCCGCACCAGATCCATACCGAGAATGTCGTACCAGGCCCGCATCACGTAGCCGTTATTGATGGTGACCGGCATGGTCTCGGCATGCGGAAACACAAAACGAATACCGGTACAACCAGATAAATCAAGCTCACGCACAATCGGCGCGAAGTCGTGCCCGTCTGCGCCGAGCCCATGCATCCATATCACGGCAGACTGTGGCGATGGCGCAGTCTCGATCTCGATGGTTTCCAGAAAAGGGAGTGTGCTCATAGTGCCGCCTTATTTGCTGCGTATTGCTGACTTTGGTCGAAACGCTTTGCAGATTGCCTCATTGGTCTCAACATAAGGCCCGCCAATCAGATCGATGCAATAAGGCACAGCAGCGAAAATCCCCGCCACTAGCGTGTTGCCGTCTGAGTCTTTGAGTCCTTCCAGTGTCTCGCGGATTGATTTCGGTTGGCCGGGCAGGTTCATGATCAGCGCTGCGTGATCATCGCATTCGCGGATCACTGCCACCTGTCGCGACAAGATGGCGGTAGGTACGAAGCGCAGACTAATCTGACGCATCTGCTCACCGAAGCCCGGCATGGGTTTGGTCGCCACTGCCATGGTTGCCTCGGGCGTGACATCGCGACGCGCAGGGCCAGTACCACCGGTAGTCAGAACCAAATCGCAGCCGACTTCATCCACCAGTGAGATGAGTGTTTGCTCTATCGTGGCCTGATCGTCCGGGATCAGGCGGGTTTCCATTTGCCAGGGGCTCGTCAGTGCCTGACTAAACCAATCGCGTAAAGCAGGCACGCCTTGATCTTCATAGACACCGCTGGATGCTCGATCAGAAATCGATACCAGGCCAATGACTAATTCATCAGGATGCGTTCTCGTTTTCTTCATGGTCGTGTGATGCTGCCGTATCGTCGGCAGCCGCATCATTGGTTGGGGTGTGTAATGACTTCAGTATTTGGAAGATCTCGCGGTAGGCCTTCGGCGGTTTGTTTTCTGCCTGCTCTTTACGCGCATTACGGATCAGCGTACGTAGTTGCTGTACATCGAGCGATGGGTACTGGCTGCATAAATCAGTGAGCGCTTTGTCTTCAGCGAGCAAACGCTCACGCTGACGCTCGATCGCATGCAGCGCTGCCGCCTCGGCCTTGGAAGTGCCGCGCCATCCATCGACTGTTTTCTGGATGATGGCAACCTCGTCTTCGCTTAGCGTGCGCATCTTTTTTCCGACGAATTGCAGCTGCCGACGACGACCCTCGTGGCTGCTGATCTGTTGGCACGCAAGGATCGCCTCCAGCACATCTTCCGGCATCGGGACTTTTTTGACGCGATCACGCGGGGCATCCACCAGTGCCTCGCCAAGCTTTTGCAGCGCGGTCATCTCGCGCTTGAGCTGAGACTTGGATGGGCGATCGTACTTCTGCTCGAATTCGCTGGATTGGAACCCGACCGAGCCGCGGTTGGCGTTAGGCATGGGGGACGGCCGATTGAAAAATGCAACGACTGCTATGATAACCGCTTTGATCTTGTCCCGAGAGAACCCCGCATGAACCCTGATATCTTCACCCATACCCAACAACAGCTGAGAGAGCTTGCCGCAGACGTGCTGCGCATTGCCAAACAAAAGGGCGCATCGGATGCAGTGGTCGAGCTCAGCGAGGGGCAGGGGCTGTCGGTGAGTGTGCGCAAGGGTCAGGTCGACACGATTGAGCAGAATAAAGATAAAGGTATTGGCGTCACTATTTTTTTGGGGCAGGGCCGTGCGATTCGGCGGGGTAATGCAAGCACCTCTGATTTTTCATTGAAGTCGCTGCAGCAAACAGTAGACGCGGCCTACGATATTGCGCGTTTTACCGCAGAAGATGATTGCGCTGGCCTGCCTGACGAGGACACGCTGGAACTGTCGCCCAACGATCTTGATTTGTTTCACCCGTGGCCGATTAATGCAGATCAGGCGGTACAAATTGCGCTTTCCTGTGAAGCGGCCGCATTCGCTGTCGACAAGCGCATCACCAACAGTGAGGGTGCTGCAGTGCATGCGCAGCAGTCACATTTTGTATTGGCCAATTCGCGTGGCTTTATGGGTGGCTACCCATACACGCGCCACTCGATCTCGGTATCACCGATCGCCGGCCGGGGTAAGCACATGCAGTGTGATGACTGGTATAGCTCCGACCGTAATCCTGAAAAGCTTGCGGCCCCCGAGGCCATCGGGCGTTATGCGGCAGAGCGGGCACTGGCGCGTTTGAATGCGCGCCAGCTCGATACACGCAAATGCCCCGTGCTATTTGAGGCGCCGCTTGCAGCCGGCTTGCTGGGCGCATTTGTGCAGGCCGTCTCGGGTGGCGCGCTCTATCGAAAATCAACATTCCTGACCGATTCAATGGGTACCCAAGTATTCGGCAGCGATATCAGGATCGTCGAAGACCCCTCAATACCTAGCGCGACGGGTTCTGCGCCATTTGATGAGGAAGGTGTGCGGGTACAGGCGCGTGATGTTGTGAGCGCAGGCGTGGTGCAAGGGTACTTCTTGTCGACATATTCTGCGCGCAAGCTCGGCATGAAAACTACTGGTAATGCCGGTGGCTCGCATAATCTTCAACTGCTGTCGTCTCGCACGCGTGCGAATGATGATTTCGTGGCCATGCTGAAAAAAATGGGCAGTGGCTTACTGGTCACCGAGCTGATGGGGCATGGCATCAACTATGTCACCGGTGATTACTCACGTGGTGCGTCCGGTTACTGGGTAGAGAACGGTGTGATTCAGTACCCTGTAGAAGAGATCACCATTGCCGGTAATCTTCGCGACATGTTCAAAGATATTGCGGCGATCGGTAGCGACGTGCTGGTGCGCGGTACGAAATCGACCGGTTCGATCTTGATCGGCAATATGACGATTGCCGGCGCATAAAAGCGTGTGATGCGTCGATCGCTGGGCGTGTTCGGTGATCGCAGCTTCACACTGATTAGCGAACTCCCTTGCGTTTGGGCTAGCTGATTGCCCTCAAGCCTGGCCATTGAGCTAGCTTCAGAGCGGCGAACTTATCAATGCTGTGGATATCCCTTCTCGTTTTGAACTG
>VFQT010002769.1_pt1 | contig 17245 bp, 13 predicted proteins | sample 3512381 | NCBI WGS metagenome assembly VFQT01 (sample SAMN10412376, study PRJNA504923) | tailings metagenome | isolation source: Relicate 2 Philex TSF3 active mining site | place: Philippines: Tuba, Benguet | collected 2017-08-29
CATGTGCCGTTCGTTGCAGCAGCACTGGCAATGATGTGGTCCGCTTTAACGCTTCGTGATGTGCATGATCGTATCGGACGACTCGTACGTGTATTCGTGATGATCGTCGCGACCTCGGCTGGTGCACTCACGGCGCCGGTAGCAACCCTCATCCTAGTGATTGGAACGGCGCTCGTACTGCGTTCCTCTGCTCAGCGTGCGTGGATGATCGCTGGTATGGCGTCTGGCCTCGCTCTTGGGTCCCTGTGGTGGATCGCTATGGGCATGCGATACGGCGAACAAGTGCTGCTCGCGTGGAGTCTGCCCCAACCATCACTTGCTGAAGAGTCTGGTGGAGTGCTAAGTGCGCTGTCGTTCCTCGTGGTTGCGCATCCGATGCTGATCGTGGCACTGATGTGGGTTGTGATTGCACTCCGTGACCGTGCTCAGTCGGCTCTGCGTGACCGTCCGGAAATCGCTGTGATAGGACTCATGTTTGTCTTCGCTGTGTTCGAGACAGCATTGTCGCAGCATCGGTACATGTCGCACGCCGTCGTGATTGTACCACCTGCAGCAATCTTGTCGGTCCTCGCACTTGAACACGTGCGGCGTGATGCGCGCACGAAGATGCTCCTTGTGACATACGTTTTGATCACACTTGCAGTGGTGTGGTACGGTGTAGAGCATTTATTGCACGACCGACTCAATGTGCAAACGTTGTTGCTTGGTGCCGCGATCTTTATGGTCGCTCTCGTCGTGTTACTACAGCAAGTGCGACATCGCTCGCGTCAACAAGCGGCAGCGGTGCGATTGTATCAGCCCGTGGTCTACGGTGCAGTGACGATTGCCGCTCTTATCGCACTCATCGCTGTTGTGCGTCCAAGTCCAGTCACCATCGAAGGTGGACGTCCGATTGCACGTCGAATGCTTGACGATAGTCTGTTCCACAAGTCGTTTGCCTACGTCTTCCACAACAGGTCGGAGACGGATGCTGTTAACGCTCAGCTCGAATGGTATACGCAAGGATGGATGTCGGGCACGAAGCCAGGATTTACCCACATGGCAATTGCACTTCCAGCGGATGCGAGTGACGAAGCAACGCTTGCGATTGCACGACTTCTACCATGGGTGGTCTACTATCATCCGCAGAACAGGACGTCGCTCGTCGAGGATGTCCAGCGTTCACTGGAGACTACGCACGTGGTAACGTATATGTCGCGTCACTACACGTTGTACAAGGCTCGTTAGGATGCCGAGGTAAACTGCAAGGCGTGAAGTTTCGCATAGACGCCGTTAGCAGCCAGCAGTTCGGCATGTGTGCCGATTTCAGCAATGCGTCCCTGGTCGAACACAACGATCCGATGAGCATTTACGATCGTCGACAATCGGTGTGCGACGATGATAGCGGTTCTATTGGCGAGCACATCGTCGATGGCTTCCTGCACGAGACGTTCCGACTCAGTATCAAGGGCTGATGTGGCCTCGTCAAACAACAGGATGCGTGGTTCTCGATAGAGTGCACGTGCAATTGCAATGCGCTGGCGCTGACCACCACTCAGGCGCATGCCGCGATCACCGATCATCGTGTCGTACCCATCGGGCATTGCTGCAATGAAGCCATCCGCGTGGGCAATCACAGCGGCAGCACGCACGCGAGCAAGATCTGCTTCTGCTTCGCCAAGGCTGATGTTGTTTGCGATGGTATCATTGAACAGCATTGTCTCCTGCGACACAACGCCAAATACGTGGCGATACGATGCCAGATCGAGATCACGAACATCTGTTCCATCGAGACGAATCGTGCCTGTGTGCGGATCATAGAATCGGAGCAGCAGATCGAGCATCGTGGACTTGCCGCTACCCGATGCGCCAACAAATGCTACGGTTTCGCCCTTAGCGATCGTGAGCGATACGTCGCGTAGCACATCGGCATCGCCGTACGAGAACGACACGTTCTCGATTGCCAGGGTTGGCTGCTTTTCATTGGCAGAGATGCTGCCCGAAACGATTGTCGGTTCCTCGTCGAGAACGGCTGCTACATTCGCGCCGGCAGCGATACCACGCTGCATTTGAGCAATCGTATTGACGATCACGCTAATCGGCTGCATCAGACCAAACAGGAGAAACAAGAACGTGACCAGATTCGATGGTGTGATTGCTCCTGAAGCACGTTCCATGCCTCCTACATAAAACACAGTCACCAGCGCAAGAATGCCGAACGTATCGTTGAACACCGGGATCAAACTCATCACACGCGTATTGCGAACTGCTCTCCGCACGTACGCCGCAGTTTGCTGCATGAACCGCTCGGCGACGCGAGGCTCCACACCCATGCCCTTGATGACGCGAATGCCGAGTACTGACTCTTGGAGCGTGGATGTGTAATCTGCCTGTGCCGCCTGCATGCGTGAGCCGTACCGGCGGAGCACGGATGTGACCGAGCGAATGAGGAAGAGGCCAAGCAATGCAACGCCCACCGATATCACCGTGAGCTTGGCGCTGATCACCATCAGCAGCACGATGTAAATGATGAGCGTTGAAGCCTCGCGCCACAGCGTCGTAACCGAGTTGATTGTTGCGTGATTGAGTACGCCCACATCGTTGGTTAGGAGCGAAATGATATCGCCCGTCTTTCGCCGTGTAAAGAAATCGATCGAGTGCTTTGTGACGTGGAGGAAGAGCGTATCGCGGATACGCTTCATGATGCCTTCTTCAAGGCGGATCGAGATCACATTGCCGAGGTACTTCATCAGGCCTCGTACAAGGAAGAGCACGAAGATGACAATGCTGATGTTGCGGATCGATGTGCCGTAGTCGGGTGCGATGATCAGCGACGCCACAATCTCGTCGAACTGCGCCTTAAGGCCAGAGGCCATCGTGGCCGTCGGCCCTGCAGCTGAAGCGGGACCAGCCGAGCCAAACAACGTGCGGAACACGGGCTCGACAATGGCGAGCGTCAGCGCGTTTGCCGCCGAGAACAACAGGTTCGCAAGCGTTGAAAACAGGATGAGCTTCCAAAACGGACGGACGAAGGGAAGCATTTTCCCTGCGAGCTCTCGAACGGTATAGTGATGCGGTTGGCGCACAAGTGGGGCGTTGACGGATTCGTGAGGGTATCAGTGTGAGAGCGACCGTTGGTAAGAAGTCGCGTAGGATTGGATTGCCGTGGCAATCGACGAGGCAATTGCAGTTTGGCCCTTGGACGAGGCAAGATACTCGGCATCGGATCGGTTTGAAAGGAATCCTGTTTCGATGAGGACGTTGGGCATCGATGCTCCGACGAGGACGAAGAATCCAGCCTGACTCACGCCTCGATCAGCGAGCGGGGTACGATCGGTTACTTCCTGCTGAATTGATGCTGCAAACGACTCGCTCAGCCGTACGAAGCTCCGTTGTGCCATGGTCGCAACAATGATCTGATCCTCCGTCATGCCTTCGTACCGACGCTGCGATTGCTCGAATTTGACAGATGCGTTTTCGCGCGATGCGACGCGGGCGGCATCGTCGTTCCGGCCTGGTCGCAGAATGTAGGTCTCACACCCGTGTGCCGGATGTGGCTTGGTCGGCATACTGTTGCAATGAATGCTCAAAAACAGTTTGCCACCGGCTTCATTCGCGATCTGTGTTCGGCGATAGAGTTCCAGGAACGTATCGTTGTCGCGGGTCATGACCACGTTTGTGTTCGGCATGATTTCACGGAGCCGTGCGCGGACGAGCTTCGCGATAGCGAGTGTCACGTCTTTCTCGTACACACCATTCACACCCTCTGCACCGACATCCTTACCCCCGTGTCCAGCATCGATGACAATCACATCGAGTGACCATTTGCCACGTCCAGCTGGATGCTGACGTGGGGCGATGTCCTCAGGCACCTGCTGTGCTCTCCTTTGTATCACACACAGCAAATCGCGCTGTCCGTCGCGCCGCAGGACAACCGAGTCCGTGGGCGCACAACGTAGTGTTAGTACGAGGATGTCACGTACACGCTTTGCCTCCAGGCGCACCGCTGGTGTGAGCGCTGTGGAATCGATCGCACCGTCCTCCAGCAGAGCTCCAGGCAAACGGAGGACGACGCCGCCGGGAATACGTTCAGGACGTTGAAAGGCTGTAAGCGTCGATGCCGCACGAATCCGCACAACGGTGCTATCGTCGTTACCACTCGCACGAATTCGCGTGATTGTTGTAGTCGGCGGCTGCTGCATGCCGAGCAACATACATAGCGTCGCTGCTGCCAGAAGAACCCGCATGCCCCCTTCGAAATGCTTAATCAAGCCAACCTCGGCGACGGAACATGATGTACATAGACGTGGCAACCACTACGATGACGACGAGCAGTGTCGGGTACGACCACGACCACGCAAGCTCCGGCATGTGATGGAAATTCATGCCGTAGAGACTCGTGAGAAAGGTGATCGGCAGAAAAATCGTGCTGATCACGGTGAGGACCTTCATTACCTCGTTAAGTCGCGCAGAGCTTACGGAGAAGTAGGCCTCCATGATCGCAATGGTGAGTTCACGACTACTCTCGATCTGATCGGCGATGCGTACGAGATGATCGTACACGTTGCGATAGTACATGGACTCGTGCTGGGAGATAAGCGCGAACTCTCCGCGTGCGAGTCGGTTGACGATTTCCCGTTGGTACACGACGTCTTTTCGGATTCGCTGCAAGAGACGTTTGAGTTCCAGGATGCGAACAAGCGTGATGTTGCTTGGTCGGCGGAAGATGGCGTGTTCGAGTTCATCAACGCGATCCTCGAAGCGTTCGACGATCGGGATGTAGGCATCGACCAAGTCGTCGAGGAGAAGATGCAGCACGTAGTCCGGTCCATGCGAGAATAGCAGGGGATTCCTGTCGCATGCCTTGACAAGTGCAGTGACCGCTGGGATATCATTCGCATGATGGGTAATCAGGACTCGGTCGCCCAGAATGATGTTGAGCTGCGATTCCCGGAGATCCCGAAGAGCGTCAGTCGACTCTGATGATGTGCTGTCTGAAGGTTGTTGCACGAGGGCGTGCATGATCACGAAGAGGTACGTCCCATAGTCGTCAACCTTGGGATGGTGCAATTGATCATCGTCATCTTCATGACTCCCCAGAGCACGTCGTGCGTCGGAGAGAACGAGCTCGTGTACGGGAAACCACGTGGTCAATACCTCGAGCTCTTCCTGCGGTGTTGGGCTGGCAAGGTTTACCCAGATCATCGCGTGCTCGGGGATGCTGTCTACTGCATGATCGTACAGTGCCTCAGCCGTAAGCTGTCGCACAGAGCCATCATGGAAGTACCGAATGTCGATCATGCGCGTCGCGATGTGGAAAGTCGGGTTACCTTTGCAGCTCAAACATACCACGTAATGCTCCATGCGTAATCAGCGACCGCAGCAAGAAATTGAGATTGACATCGATGCAATCGGCTTTGAAGGCATCGCCGTAGGGCGACTTGATGGCCTTGTCCACTTTGTTGCTGGTGCACTTCCTGGCGAGCGCGTGCGTGCACGTATCACGGGATCGAAGAAGCGATTCAAGCAGGCCGAGGTGGTCGAAGTGCTTCGCGCCTCGCCAGATCGGCGCACTCCTCCGTGTCCACATTTCGGTGTATGCGGCGGATGTAAGTGGCAGCACCTCACGTACGAGGAACAAGCACGGTGGAAGCGTCAGCACGTCATCGATGCATTCGAGCGCCTGGGTCAGATTCCTGTCGATGTGGTCCATCCAACGCTTTCGTCGCCAGAGATCTATGGGTATCGCAACAAGATGGAGTTCTCGTTTGGGGGCTCTGCATGGCTGACGCGCGAAGAGATTGATTCTGGTGCCGAATTCACAACATCCTTCGCTCTCGGACTTCACGTGCCTGGTCGCTTCGACAAGGTGCGGCACATCACTTCGTGTATGCTGCAGCAGGATGTGGCAAACAGCGTTCTTGAGCATACCCATGCATGTGCGGCGCGAACAGGTGTGCGTGCCTACCATCAACGTCATCACGATGGATTTGCACGTCATCTTGTGATTCGTGCAAGTGTTACCACTGGTGCGATCATGACAGTGCTCATCACAACGACACCGACCGACGAGCATGAAGAGCAGTTCATTGCTGAATGGTTAGAACTCGCGAACTCATTGCCAACTGGCTCGTCGATGATCCATGCGATCAACGATACATGGTCGCCAGTCGCTGTGGGCGATGTTGCTCGACTCGTTGGGCCAGGGTATCTCGATGAAACGTCGCATGATATCACGTATCGGATTTCGCCGTTCTCATTCTTCCAGACGAATACCCTGCACCTGCCAAATCTAATTGAACGTGCGCTCGACGGTGCAGAGCTGCGTGGAACCGATGTTGTGTGGGATCTCTATTGCGGGACAGGTACGCTTACACTGCCAGCGGCGCGTCGTGTGCAGTCAGTGATCGGCGCTGAGCTGTCAGAGAGTTCAATTGCCGACGCGCGAGCAAATGCAGAACGTAATGCGATCAGCAATGTGGCGTTCCATGCCATTGACCTCCATGTACCAGCTGCACTCGAGGTACTTCGCTCACTGCCACAGCCAGACGTGATTCTCATCGACCCTCCGCGCAATGGTATGCACGAGCAGGTGGTGCATCACATCCTTGCAGTTGCTCCAGAGCGTCTCGTCTACGTGAGTTGCAACCCTGCCACCATGGCGCGCGATTGCGCGATACTGGCGGAGAAGTACGATGTGGTCGACGTCACGCCGGTTGACATGTTCCCACAGACATACCACGTGGAAGCTGTCGGCGTCCTCCGCCGACGTTAACGGCTGACGCCAAACCCGACCGTGCTCATGCCACGGTAGGTTGTCATGCGCAAGAAGTAGGTGCCCGATGCGATGCTCGGTAACATGATTGTGCGCGGATGTGTGCCTGTTGGGACGTTAAGCTCGTCGAGGACAACGGCAACGGTACGTCCAACAACGTCAACCACATCGATAAGCACGGGCGAAGGTGAGGTGACGGTGAAAATGATTGATGTCGCACCAGGACGAACAAGCGGCATGTTCTCAACGAAGATGATGCGATCCTGCGTCGGCGATACTGCAAACTCAGACGCATTGAATCCTAAGTCGCGCGCTGCTCGACGAGTGGAGCGAATACTTGATTCGATGCCCTCATAGGTCGAGCCACCACTCAGAACGAAACACACCTGCTGTGTTTGCCCCGGCTCGAGACGGAATGGTCCGCCGCCGATCACGCCCGAGACATCCGTGATGCGGGAGTTGGCGCGACGGATGCCCCCTGACATCATAAGCCACTTTTCAGCGCGCAGGAAGTTGTCGTAGATGCTCGGAGTTCCGGGTCCACCTTCGTTGTCGACGGCATAGAAATTGGTCGGTAGGGGCGAGATCATCGCCACGCCAACAGAAGGCAGTGTAGCGTCCTTAGTGTTTTGAAACAAGCCAATCCCGCTGCGAGTGTCGTATGCACAGCCGTTGTTCGCACCCATCGGACCGATATCGAAATCAAAGAAGTAGCTCACGTAGATGTCATTCAGAGCTGTATCCATACGATTGCGCACATCGAGGGCAACAAGCATGGCGTCGCGAAGCGAATCTGCTGTGAACGCATACACCTGCTTGCTGACGTCAACACCCACAGGGAAGGGATCAATGCTGTCGGAAAATGATGTGACGACGCGCTCACCTGGAGCGATGAATGCGTTGCGGTGTTCGGCGACTGATCGAATCCCGAAGAGCATGTCCTTGGTGTCTGTTGTGGCGCCTCGTGCAACATTGGGCAGATCACGGGGCTGTGTGCCGATCATCAAGGCCCCCTCGAAGAGGATATTCTCGCTACCCTTGTAGGTAAGGCCTACGCCTTGCATGTTCGATGGATAGTCGTTGAAGCCAATGTTGCCAACGGAGTTGATCGTCGTCGCAATGTTGTTCACACGAATGGTGCGGTATGTTGGGTTTACCGTGGTCGTGATCAGCTGCCGGCTTACGATTTTGTCGCCGTCATAGATCAACGCCAAGAGTCGGAGTTCTCCATCATACGTCGCGTCGTCGGGGATGATGCTTGCGAACGCATTCGTAAGCGTGCGTGTCTCTCCCGACTCCACCGTGCCAACGAAGACAGAGTCGACAACGAGAATTGGTGCGAAGGTGGATGGGGCAGGCACGACCTTCACCGCACAGTTCTGCAGTGAAGCGAGCTGATTGCTTATGGTGATCGACACGAGGCATTCGTCACGTGGCTGAAGAAAACCATTGCCATCGCGGTCGACAACGTCCCATGCGGTAACGGTTGCCCAGCGTGGGTTCGATTGCGCCAGCGAGCGACGTGCGTTGACACGTCCAACACCGAACTGTCCGACAAACACAGCGTTGAGACTATCGATGTTGTCGCATCCAACCTTCATCGCTGCATGCGTTTGTGCGGGCGTGAACGATGGGAATCGCATGCGCACCATCGCAGCTATGCCGGCAGCTACAGGCGATGCCATCGATGTGCCGTCGAAGAAGTCGTATGCATCACCAGGGACTGTTGAATAAATCGCAACACCCGGAGCGCACACGTCAACACTGCTGTGTGTGTTCGTGAAATAGGCCAGCTTATCGTTGTCGTTCGTTGCAGCTACCGAGAGCACTTCGGGATATGCAGCTGGATAGAAGGCCATCGACGATCCGTCGTTGCCTGCAGCAGCAACAACGAGCGCGCCTAGGCTGGCTGCTTCTTGGATGACTTCGCGATCGGCTGATGACGATGAGCCACTCCCAAACGAGCAATTAATTACAGAGGCGCCCATCGATGCAGCGTACAGAATGCCATCGGCAGAGTTCGCTACGGTCGTCGACTGCGGATCGTCACGTCCAATCTTAATGGGAAGCACACGAACGTTGATGGCAACGCCAGCGCCACCGACATTGTTGTTTGCGATCTCTGCGATGATACCGCCAACGTGCGTGCCATGGCTATTGCCGGGTAGTGGCGAATTGTCAGGCGTTTGTCCATCAGCGCCGACAAAGTCCCAGCCGAAGAAATCGTCAACAAACCCATTGCCATCGTCGTCGACACCATTGCTTCGACGGTCGACGCCATTAGCGTCGAGACCCATCTCGCCTTGATTGCGCCATGTGTTTGCTCCGAGGTCCACGTGCGTTGTGTCGATTCCTGTGTCGATCACGCCCACAACAATCGATGCATCGGGAGGCAGCAGTGGCCAGGCCTCGAAACTCTTGATGATCTGGTGGTGGTATTGACGATTCACATCGGGATCGTTCGGCGTATCAACGAGACGTTGAACGGAAAGGGGCTCAGCATACTCCACATCAGGATGTGAGGCGAGCTTCCGTGCTGCGAGTGCAGCATCAATCTCACGTGCGTACGTCACGATCGCGATACGTGTGATCCGCAGGGATGTCGGCGTGATGCGCGGTTGATTGCGTCGCGCATAGGCATACTCAACGGCCTTCAATGTTGCGTCGGAGACGTACCCGCGCGACGTGTGCGAACCGAGAATCTGCGTGAGATCTGCAAACTCTCCGCGGCGTCCGTTCGACTGCCACTTGAGGAACGATGGAGAATCAGGCTTCCATGCAACAACGACGGTCTTGGGCTCGAACTCGGCAGCGCATGGCTGCGTAATCAGCAGTGTGAGCGCCAGAGTGATGAGGCCAACGACGTTCCGCATTATCTACCCTTCCATGTGATCCGCTTGCGCATAATGCGCTGATTGCCGAGTCGCACTTCAGCGATGTATTCGCCGTCGAGAACGGGCTTCCCATTCACGTCGCGTCCGTCCCACGTGAGCGTGTACGCTCCAGGTGCTTGGATGCCGCGGAATGGTTGGCTTACAGCAATGGCTTGCGTTGAATACACCACAATGTCGACTTCGATCGTTTCATCGACGACGTAGCGAATCTCGGGGCTCACGTCTTCGGCAAGACCGAACAGACGTGCAATGTCGCCGAAGCTGACAGATGCATTGCCTGTGCCCATCGGCCACAGCAACACACCAGGCACATACATCGCATTGGCAATCGTCAGCTGATACTGTGTTCGCTCTTGCGGTGTTGGCTGTAGAATCGAAGCAGGAATGTTCATCGTGGCGCGAATCTGTTCCCAGATTGACGGACGTCGATCAAGTTCAGCACGATACCGCAGGTAGGACGACGTCTCTTGCAGGGAGGCCGCAAACCGACGAGCAGCTGGAACACGCAGAGCCATCGCCGCAGCGTAGGCGGAATCCTGCTCGGCAGTTGAACGTGTGCGAATCTCACCAGGGATAGCCAAGCGCGAATCGTCGTAGGTCGAATCGGCCATGAGAAACTCGGCAGGGCTGAGCACGCGCGGCTGTATTGCTCCGCTCTTTGACGAGGGCTGCGCATGCAGGTGTGATGCTGCCGCAATCACAAGCGCAGCCGACACAGCTAAGAAACGGGGAGAGAAGCAACGTATCATGAATGACCGAAAAATACAGAAGCCGTCATGACTGGTCACGACGGCTTCGGAATGATTCGCGTGTAGGCGAGAAGTTACTGCTTGAGAATTGACGCATCCTTGAGCATGTCGCCGAGCGTCACGGCAGGGGAGGACGGGATATTGACCGATGGACCGCGATCGCCACGGTCACCACGCTCAGAGCGCTCTGGTCGTGAATCGTCCTGCTGCTGACCACCAATGCTGCCGTCTTCGCCCTTCATGGCCAAGATCAGCGATGCATTCTCAGGTGTGCAGTCGACAATCACACATGTGATCGTATCGCCAGCATTTATCTGAACCTTCTGTCCGCGACCTGCGTTGAGGATCTTTGAGCGCGGCATGAAACCATCGAATGCGTCCGCAATGCGGACGACCGCACCTTGCGTGCTTACGTTCTGCACGACGCCTTGCGTCTCAGAGCCGATTGGCAGCGTTGTTGGGAGCGTCAGCCATGGGTTCTCGAGAGTCTGCTTATAGCCGAGGGCAAGCTGATGCTTCTCTTCATTTGTTGAGAGCACAACAACGTCAATTTCCTGATTGACATTGATCACTTCTGACGGATGCTTTACGCGGCGCGTCCAGCTGAGCTCGCTGATGCGGAGCAAGCCTTCGATCTTTGGTGCTACTTGCACGTAGGCACCAAAGTCGGTGATGCGGCGAACGGTACCCTTGAGCTTCATGCCAACAGTAAACTTCTCAGCGGCACCCTTCCATGGGTCTTCTTCATGTTCCTTGTGCGAGAGCGACAGCTTGCGCTTTTCGCGATCGATTTCCGACACTGTAACCTTGAGCTTATCGCCCTTCTTCACAACGTCAGCTGGGTTCTCAACGCGCGAGCGTGACAGTCGAGACACGTGGACAAGACCTTCGACCCCACCAATATTGACGAATGCACCAAATGGCGTTACCGACGAAACAACGCCGTCGTAGACGCCGCCTTGTTGAATGCCATTCCAGAACTCGTCAAGCAGGATCTCGCGACGTGTGACCACGGCTGACTTGTATCCTGTGTCATCTGATTGGAGTTCGTGAACCTTCACACGGATTGTCTGACCAAGCAGGCCGTTGAGATCTTCTTCCGTGACATTCTTGCGAACACCAAAGTGCGATGCTGGCAAGAAGATGCGCAGTCCGTTGAACTCGCCACGCAGACCACCCTTGACGCGCTCGGCGATCGTCACATCGAATGCCGTGCCCGCTGTCTTGAATCCCTCGAGCGTCGCATAGGCTTCATCGCGTTGCTTCCGCTCTTCTTCCTTACGCTTTCGCTCTTCTTCGCGCTTCGCTGCTTGCTCGGCCTTTTCGGCCTCGCTCAGTTGCGGTGCAGCCTCGGCAGCAGGGGCTGGAGCAGCCTCGATAGCAGCTGCAGGTGCAGCTTCTGTCGGGGCCGGGCTTGACGCCTCTGCGTGAGGTTCCGAAGGTGGTTGTGGTGCAGAAACCTCAGGGGTGTGAGGTACTTCTGGCATCTCTGCGGAGTCGTTGGTCTGTTCGGACATAACCTGATCGAAGAACAAATGGAGGAAGTGAAAAGCTCACCTTGCGGGTGATCGTGTCCTTACCAGATGGCAGGGCTACGAAGATACAGGAAAACCCTCCACTCAGCACCCGAGGGGATTTCGGTAGGCGTTTGGGATTCCGGGATCCCTGCCGTATGTTTGTCGGCTACAATCCAAGTAACCCTGCCGTTGGTCTGGACGCCGACGGCTGCGCAAGGCAACCATAGGAGGTCCACCATGAGTGTTCGTCGCCTGTACGAAACCACATACATCATCAATGCGGCCCTTGAGGACGCAGAGATCGACGCCGTCGCTGCGCGCGTCAATGCATTCCTCGAAGAAAACGGCTCGACGCTGGTTGAAGTAAATAAGATGGGCCGTCGCCGTCTTGCCTACCCAATCAAGAAGAAGTACAACGGCTTCTACGTCTACACGGCGTTCGAGGCACCATCGGCGACACTTCCGATGCTCGAGAAGTTCTTCTTCCTCGAAGAAGCGGTGATCCGTCACCTCTCTCTGCAGCTTGATCCAAAGCTTCGCGAGTTCCGCAAGGTTCGCGCAGAAGCACAAGCTCTGCGTGCCGCACAAATGGCTGAAGCAGCCAAGAATGGCTCGCCAACACTTTAATCACCCTCGAATCCAGGTACGACCATGAAAATCATTCTTCGTCAAGACGTAGAAAACCTGGGCGCCATCGGTGAGATCGTCACGGTGAAGCCAGGTTATGCCCGCAACTTTTTGATCCCGAACCAACTCGCGTACGTAGCATCGGCCGGTGCGATGCGTGCTCTCGAATCAGAGAAGAAGCAGTACGAGCAGAAGATGGCAAAGGCTCGCCAGCACGCCGAAGTGGTTGCTGGTCAGCTTGCTGATCTTCAAATCACCATCTCAATGCAGGTTGGTGAAGAAGGCCGCATCTTCGGATCGGTTACTGCTCCGATGATCGCGCAAGAGCTCGAGCTTCGCGGGTTCCATGTGGATCGCCGCAACATCATGATTGACGAGCAGATCAAGACGCTCGGCATCTTCGAAGTCAAGGTGAAGCTCCACAGCGACGTGATCGCTCCACTCAAGGTGTGGGTGATCGGTCAGGAGTAATTCGACTGTCAATCGACATTTCAACAAAGCCCGTACGAACCTTCGTGCGGGCTTTTGTGTTTCTACCCGCATGAAACGATACATCATTACCGGTGGCACCGGTTTCCTCGGACGTGCCATCACCGCAGCGCTCACGAAGCGTGGCGATGAGGTGGTGTGCATCACGCGCGGACGCAGCAACGGTGCAAACCTCCGCACGTGGGACGAACTGCCGTCACTGTTGCACGGCGCTCAGGCGGTGATCAACCTCGCTGGCTCGAGTGTTGGTGGACCTCGTTGGTCGGCTCGCGTTCGGCACGAGATTCTCACGAGTCGAACCGAATCGACGCGGAAGGTGGTCGATGCCATTCGTCAAACAGATGCTCCACCTGCATTGATCAGCGCCTCTGCCGTTGGGATCTACGGGAACACGATGATCCCGAGCAACGAAGCGCTCCCGGCTGGACAGACCTTCCTTGCTGAAGTCACGGCTGCATGGGAACGTGAAGCCGAACGCGCTCGTCCGTACACGCGCGTGTGCACGATGCGAATTGGGGTGGTGCTGGACCCTCGGGAGGGGGCTCTCCCCAAAATGGCATTGCCCATGAAGCTCGGCCTGGGTGGTCCGCTCGGATCGGGTCGACAGCACCTGCCGTGGGTGCACCGCGACGATGTTGTCGCAGCGTTTCTCTGGGCAGCAGACGACGCCTCGGCGTTCGGTCCATACAATGTGGTTGCACCAGAAACCGTGACAATGCGTCAGTTCGCTGCGACGCTCGGCAAGGTCCTCCATCGACCATCATGGCTGCCAGTTCCAAGTCCGGCACTTCGCCTGCTTCTGGGTAAGCAGGCTGATGTCGTATTGCACGGACAGTATGTGATTCCAAGCCGTTTGCTCGGCACGCCGTTCCGCTTCGCGCATCCGTCACTCGACGAAGCATTGCGTGATCTGCTCGGCAAAGCCCCTTGAACTTTTTTGGTTAACTTGCACGCCTTCAATACCGAAATAATATCCAGCCAGGAAGAGTTGCATGAGCATCGAAGTTGTCATGCCCAAGATGGGCGAGTCGATCCAAGAAGGTAAAATCCTTCGTTGGGTAAAGAACGTTGGCGACAAGGTTGAGCGTGACGAGGTTATCCTCGAAATCTCAACCGATAAGGTGGACACAGAAGTGCCATCGCCATCAGCGGGCGTGATCACACAGATCATGTTCCAAGAGGGCGACACAGTCGAAGTTGGCAAGGTCATCTGCGTGCTTAGCGGCGACGGCGCAGCAGCAGCCGCTCCAGCTCCAGCTCCAGCTCCTGCAGCGGCGGCACCAGCACCAGCTCCTGTGGCTGCTGCACCTGCACCAACTCCAGCTCCTGCGGCAGCTGCTCCAGCAGCGGGCGGTGGTGAGATCGACGTTGTGATGCCGAAGATGGGCGAGTCGATCCAAGAGGGCAAGGTCCTTCGTTGGGTGAAGAAGGTTGGCGACAAGATCGAGCGCGACGAAGTGCTGCTCGAGATTTCGACAGACAAGGTTGATACAGAAGTTCCATCTCCTGCAGCGGGTACGCTCGTTGCTATCCTCGCAAATGAGGGAGATGTTGTTGAAGTTGGCAAGGTTGTTGCACGTCTCTCATCGGGCGCAGCAGCACCAGCCGCTGCTCCGGCACCTGCACCTGTTGCAGCAGCACCTGCACCTGTTGCAGTAGCACCTGCTGCAGCTCCGGTCGCAGCGGTTAACGTTGCGCACGCTGCAACGTCAAGCGTCCCACGCCAGTCGGGCTCGCGTTTCTACTCGCCCCTTGTCCGTAGCATCGCAGCAGCTGAGAACATCTCGGTTGCAGAACTCGATAGCATTCCGGGCACAGGCATCGAAGGTCGCGTGACGAAGAACGACGTCATGGGCTATCTCGCACGTCGCGGTACGGGAGCACCAACTCCGGTTGCAGCAGCACCTGCACCTGCGCCAATGGCAGCAGCACCTGCACCAGTTGCAGCAGCGCCTGCTCCAACGGTACTCACGGGCGGTCAATCAGAAGTGATCCCGATGGATCGTATGCGTCAGCTTATCGCTGAGCACATGGTTCGCTCGAAGCACACATCGCCACACGTCACAAGCGTTGCTGAAGTGGACGTGACGGGTATCGTGAAGCTTCGTGAAAAGGTGAAGGATGCGTTCCAGAAGCGCGAAGGCATGAAGCTGACGTACAACCCATTCTTCGGATGGGCTGTGTGCGAAGGTGTGAAGGCGTTCCCACGCATCAACGTGAGCGTTGATGGAACGAATATCATCCAGCACAAGCGTGTGAACCTCGGTATGGCAACGGCGTTGCCAGATGGCAACCTCATTGTGCCAGTGATCAAGGGCGCGGAATCACTTAACATCACTGGTATTGGACGTGCGATGCAGGATCTTGCTGATCGGGCACGCTCGAAGAAGCTGTCGCCAGATGATATCGCTGGAGGAACAATCACGGTAACGAACGTTGGTTCGTTCGGCTCACTCTTCGGTACGCCGGTCATCAACCAACCACAGACATGTATCGTTGGTATTGGCGCAATCCAAAAGCGTCCGGTTGTTCGCGAGCTTGATGGTGAGGATGTGATCGTTGTACGCAGCATGGTGTACTTGTCGATCACGTACGATCACCGCGTAATCGACGGTGCACTTGCAACGCAAGCGCTCGCCGCAATGTGCCGAGCACTCGAGTCGGTGAACGAGAACACCGTATCGCTGTAAGAGCGTCAAACAGCATGAATGATAGGGGCTCACGGTTCAACCGTGAGCCCTTTCTTGTTTGCATACGCTGCAGCTTGGTGGCTATCGCTCCAGAATAATCGTGACGGGTCCGTCGTTCACGAGGTGGACCTGCATCATCGCACCGAAGACGCCCGTAGCCACGTCGATCGGTGGCTGGCAGCTGGCGGCACGTGCGCGCACCATGTCGACGAAGGATTGGAAGAGCGGCTCTGCGTGCTCGGGGCGTGCAGCATCGATGTACGATGGACGTGTGCCTTTGGCAAGATCACCGTAGAGTGTGAACTGCGAAACCAGAAGGATTCCACCACCTGTGTCGCGCACGGAGCGATTCATCTTGCCTTCGTCATCGGCAAAGACGCGAAGTGCGAGAAGCTTCTCAGCCATCCATTCACACTGTGCGTGCGTGTCGGTGTGTGTGATGCCAACGAGCGCACAAAGGCCGTAGGCAATAGATCCAACGGTTCGACCGTCGATGTCGACGCGGGCTTGTGAGACACGTTGTATGACAAGTTTCATGGCTGTCCTTTCCGGCTGACAATATGTAGTTTCGCAGACGATTCATCACTATTCGCATGACGATCATGAACATCCTCTTTGTCGGACTTCTCACAGCATCACTTGCGACAACATCACTTGTGTACGCAGGATCATCGCAGACATCAACTCCATCGCAGTCAGCTGATACACGTACGGAGAAGATGACATCGTATGGTGCTGGTGTGAAGGCGAAGGCGCGCATGCCCCTTGCGCAAGCCGTAGCGGAAAAGAAGTTCAACACAAGCATTGCGCTCACGGCAACAGTCGCCGAAGTATGTCAAGTGAAGGGCTGTTGGATGATCCTTGTTGATGGCGATACCAAGGTGCGCGTGACGTTCAAGGACTACGGGTTCTTCATGCCGAAGAATCTTGCAGGCACGAAGGTCGTTGTTGAAGGAGTGCTTTCGGAAGAAGTTCTGAGTGAAAAGGACGCCCGCCACTATGCGGAAGACGCAGGGAAGTCGAAAGCTGAGATCGCCAAGATCAAGGGTGATCAGCGTGAACTGGGCTTTGAAGCTACGGGCGTGCTTGCGCCGAAGAAATGATCGTTACGCTACCATCGTGGGTAGCGGACATCACACCACCGACCTCGCGTGCGGATGATGATGTGATGCGGTATGTGATTGACCTCGCACGGGGAAATGTCGAACACGGCACTGGTGGCCCCTTCGCGTGTGCGATCGGGAGTGAGAATGGCGACATCCTCGGCGTTGGCGTGAATCTTGTCGAACACGCCAAGTGTTGTGTGTTTCACGCAGAGATTGTTGCAATCATCAACGCAAGCGAGCACCGCGACGATTGGAATCTCGGCAGTACTGGTCCGGCAACATTGTACACGTCTGCAGAGCCCTGCGCTATGTGCATGGGGGCGATCCCTTGGTCAGGCGTCAGCCGCATCGTTGTTGCAGCTCGTGATGAGGATGTGCGAGCTATTGGATTTGATGAGGGAGTGAAACCTACCGACTGG
>VFQT010002770.1_pt1 | contig 17238 bp, 13 predicted proteins | sample 3512381 | NCBI WGS metagenome assembly VFQT01 (sample SAMN10412376, study PRJNA504923) | tailings metagenome | isolation source: Relicate 2 Philex TSF3 active mining site | place: Philippines: Tuba, Benguet | collected 2017-08-29
TATCAAGTCGTCGTCAAACCAGCTGCGCCGCTTGCAGCTCATGCTTGACGTAGGCATAAAACACCGGCGCAGCGATCACGCCGCTGATCCCAAACAAGGCCTCCATGACGAGCATGGCGGCCAACAGCTCCCACGGGCGCGCGTTAATTTGTACCCCGATAATCTTCGCGTTCAGAAAGTACTCGAGCTTGTGTATGGTCACCAGAAACAGCAACGACGCTGCAGCAACACCAAGCGAATAAGACAAGCTTACGACCACAATCACAGTGTTGGAAATAAGGTTACCGACAACGGGTAGCAAGCCGGCGACAAACGTCACTAGGATCATGGTCTTCACCAATGGCAACTTGATACCCGCCAGAGGCAGCACGACCGCTAGATAGGTAGCCGTGAAGACCGCGTTGATGGCGGCAATTCGGACCTGAGCGAAAACAACCTGCCTGAATGAGCGGTGCAGTTGCGATACTCGCTCGTGAAGCGCAGCGGCAAGCGGCTTGAAGCGCGGGATCTGCGTGGTGTCATACAGCGCAGCCATCGCACCAATCACCATACCGATCAGGATTTGCACGAACACCCGCCCCGTTTGCTGGCCGATTTGTGTCGCTTGCGTGGCATGATCGCGTATCCATTGCGTCAACCATTGCTGCAGAGCCTCGGCACTTTGTGGCAGTAACGCGCCGAGCCAAAAAGGAATTTGGCTGCGCGCCTCCTCAATCAAATCGACCAGTTTCTTTAGTAGTACCGGCAAGCTACCCGCTTCAGAGAACAAGAAGGAAGCCAGCATCCAGATACCCAGGCTGAGCAACACCACGATGATCGTGCTGAGCGCAGCGACGGCTACCCACCGGGCAGAGTGTCCACCGATAAAGTAGGCCAAGGTAGGCGCCAGTAAATGAACCAGCGCATACACCAGCAAGCCGGCGTACAGCGCCGCAATCAGTCCGGCGTGCAGCACCAACAACAGACCCAATGCGGCGAGCGCCATAGATGCCAGTTGCGCGAAGTTCTTGGTGTTGGGTGGGTTCATGGTGCCGGTAGCCGAGGGCTTATACCTCAAGTAAAAAGCCGCTCAATCTTGAGCGGCTTTACAGCAACAGTCTGTAGAGACTCTAGGGCCGCAGCTGCGGCCCCGCCTCAGAGATCAAAATCGCGCGGATTTACGATGCTTGCTGTACACCAGCCAACAGCCATCCTTGTTGACCCACTGCTGCCTTGGTTAACACCCATATCTCGCTGAAGTGCTCTGCCGGTGCGTGCAGATCTTCGCGGATCATGCCGTGGAAGCGAACGCTAGCAATATGCTCAACCGTGTTCGATTCCACGCCCAACATCTCGGCGTCGATGCTGACCACGTCGGTATTGTTAGCGGAGCTGCCGCGCTCGGTCAGCTGCATCTTTAACTCGGCGAACATCTCGGGCGTGGTGAACTCCCGGATGTCGTTCACATCGGCGCGATCCCATGCCGCTTGCATGCGAATAAAGTTGGTTTTCGCGTGCCGCAGGAATCCCTCAACATCGAAATCTGCCGGCACAGCCGCTTGTGCCGGCTGCCAGGTTGACGCCGCTGCGCTACCAAGGCCAGAACCAATTTCTGGTGTGCGGGCATCACTAATCGCCTCACGCTGCATCGGGCCACCATACGCCGGCTGTAGCGGTGCCGGCTGGGACTTGCGACTCAGCATCCGGAAAATAAACCATGCAGCGGCTACCAACAGGCCAATCATCAACATGGTGCCCAGCATTCCTGCCGCTGCCTCGCCAAGGCCAAAGTGCGACAACAAGGCGCCAATGCCAAGACCTAGCAAGGCGCCGCCAAGAATGCCGCGCCAAGGACTCGCCGGCGCAGGTGCTGCGGGTTGTGCGGGGCGCGGCGCTGTTGTTGCCTGATTGGCGGGTGGTGTGGCTTGCCGGCTATACGTCGGCGATGACTTACCAATCGAGCCGCCGCCGCCCAAGCGTTTCGCCTGCGCGCTGCTCATCAACACCGCGCTACCCATCAGGGCAACCATCAGAATTGTCAAAAACCTTTTCATGGATCCTCCAGATCACGAGAACATCAAGCGTACTGCCAAATCATCCGCCAATTCTTCGGCGAGCGCCCGAGTATAGGCGATAAATGGTTCCCAAAAATACTGCGCATTTAGGGAGGTTGGGTTCGGAAATACGGGATCTTGGCGTATCGAACGGTTGCCCCGGTAGATGGACACTAGTTGCCATTGCTCGGCGGAAAACCCCGCCAAGCGATGGGCACGGTAGTTCGCCTCAAACGGCTCTGAAGCTCAAGGCTTGGCTGGCAAGCCAAAACAACGCAGAGGGCTTTTTATTGCCATCACTGTGCGAAGTCAAACACCCATGACTTCTTTTTTGAACTTCAAACGCCACGCATGCAGCAGCGGCTCGGTGTAACCCGAAGGCTGTACCGAACCCTTGAACACGAGATCACTCGCCGCACGGAAGGCGTGAGATTTTTCCAGGTCCGGTGCCATCGGCCGGTAGAACGGATCACCCGCGTTTTGTTGATCAACGATCTTTGCCATGCGCGCCAGCGTCTCCTTGACCTGCGCCTCGGTGATCACGCCGTGACGTAACCAGTTCGCAATATGCTGACTGGAAATACGCAAGGTGGCACGATCTTCCATCAAGGCCACGTTATGAATATCGGGCACCTTGGAACAGCCAATACCTTGCTCTACCCAACGCACCACATAGCCCAAAATACCTTGTGTATTGTTGTCGAGCTCTTCTTGAATCTCTTTTGCCGACCAGCTAGGCGCATCTACGATAGGCACGGTCAGCAGTTGGTCTCGCAGCTGCTGTAACTCTGCGGTGTTGTCTTGCTGCTCAAGCTGGCGCTGGGTGTCGAATACATCCACTTGATGGTAGTGCAAGGCATGCAGCGTCGCCGCGGTTGGTGATGGTACCCATGCAGTATTTGCGCCGGATTTTGGATGGCCAATTTTCTGATCCAGCATCGCCGCCATTAGATCGGGCATTGCCCACATACCCTTACCGATTTGCGCACGACCGCGCAAACCACAACTCAAGCCGGTCAGCACATTGCTGCGCTCGTAAGCGGCCAACCATGTCGAGGTTTTCATGTGGCCTTTGCGCAGCATAGGGCCACCAAGCAAGGATGAATGAATCTCATCACCCGTACGATCAAGGAAACCGGTGTTAATGAATGCCACGCGCGCTGCTGCTTCTTGCAGGCAAGCAGTGAGGTTGATCGAGGTTCGGCGCTCTTCATCCATGATGCCAAGCTTGACCGTGTTCTTTTTCAAGCCCAGCAGCTTTTCAACGCGCTCAAATAATTCGACTGCAAACGCAACTTCTTTTGGGCCATGCATCTTCGGCTTGACGATGTACACCGAACCCGCACGCGTATTGCAAATGGCCTGCGAAGCAGGACGGCGTAAATCATGCAGCGCGATCGTGGTGGTGACGACCGCATCCAAAATGCCCTCGGGGATTTCTTTGCCATCGCCAATCAAGATGGCCGGATTAGTCATGAGGTGACCCACATTACGCAAGAACAGCAATGAGCGCCCGTGTAATTTCAGTGTCTTTCCATCGGTACCGATGTACTCCCGATCCGGATTCAAAGTGCGCTGGAAAGATTTTTCACCTTTTTTCACAGTCTCCGACAGCGTACCTTTCAAGATACCAAGCCAGTTCTCGTACGCCGCGACTTTGTCGGTACCGTCTACCACGGCCACCGAGTCTTCAAGATCAAGAATCGTCGATAAGGCTGACTCAACAACAATGTCTGCAACGCCTGCAAGATCTTGCTTGCCAATGGTGCTGTTGGGGTTGATACGAAGCTCGATGTGCAAGCCATTATTCTTGAGCAGCACCGATGCCGGGTGTGAAGCATCGCCCTGATAACCAACAAATTTAGTGGCATCGGCGAGCCCGCTCGCACTACCGTCTTGCATGGCCGCTTTCAGGCGATTACCGTCAACCGTGTAGGCAACCACATTTGCGTGCGATCCTGCTGCTAATGGCACCACTTGGTCAAGGAATCCACGGGCGAACGCGATCACTTTTGCGCCGCGTACCGGGTTATAACCACCGTCGCGTGTCGCACCATCCGCCTCGAGAATGGCGTCAGTGCCGTAGAGTGCGTCATACAGAGAACCCCAGCGCGCATTCGCCGCGTTCAACACATAACGAGCATTCAGAATCGGTACCACCAGCTGCGGGCCGGCCGTGGTCGATAGCTCTGCGTCGACATGGTCGGTGGTGACTTTGACAGATTTAGGCACCGGCAACAGATAGCCAATCGACTCCAGAAATTTGCGGTAGGCGGGAATATCTTTCACCGGCCCGGGGTGAGCGATATGCCAGGCATCCAGCTCGCTTTGCAACCGATCGCGCTCAGCCAGCAGCAGCGCGTTTTTCGGTGACAGATCATGAACGATTTTCGCGAAGCCACCCCACCAACTATCACTGTCGATACCGGTACCAGGAAGGACTCTTTCTTCGATAAAGCGGTACAGGATGGTATCCACCTGCAATCCGTGGCAAGCGGTGCGTGCTGTCATTTGTAATTCCTTGATGAGTTGATTGTTGTCGTGTTTTGAATTAATCGGCGAGTTTTAATGTCCCTCGCGCTGCCGGACAAATTGAAGCAAGTCATTCAGAGAACGGCCTTCACCATTCGGCACCACGCCGAGCACCTCTGCCGGTGCGGCTGCGCGGTTTACCCAGAAGGTGGAATAACCAAACCAGGCCGCGCCGCAAACATCCCAGCCATTACTCGACACAAACAGACTGTTATTCACCGTAGCGCCCAGAGTGTCCAAGCCTAATTGATAAACCTCTGGCGCAGTCTTGAATTTTTTAACACGATCGGCCGAAATCACGTGGGTGAACACATCCGCCATTCCCGCCGCCTTGACCACGGGATCAAGCATTTCCGGATTACCGTTGGACAAAATCGCCAGCGCAATACCCTCGCGGCGCAATGCTTGCAGCACACCCAAGTTTTCGGGGAAGGGTGCCAGTTGGTTGTACTGCGCCATCAGCTGCGCTTGGGTCGGCTGATCGAGCGCGAGACCGAGCCTGCTGCAAGCAAATTGCAGCGCGTCTCGTGTCACCTGGTCAAACGGCTGATAGGTACCAGACAGCGTGCGTAATCGCGTGTACTCAATCTGCTTGTCGCGCCAGAGGTTTGCCAGGGCAGCGCCCTGCCCTGGAAACTGGCGCTCTGCCTCGGCGGCAATGGCGTAGACGTCAAACAGCGTACCGTAAGCGTCGAAGAGTATGGCTTGGAAGGACATGCTGCGCGAATACGATTAAACGTCGATGTTCCCGGCCGCGAGCGCGTTGGTCTCGATGAAGGCGCGGCGCGGTTCGACCTCATCACCCATCAGGGTGGCAAAAATCTGATCAGCCGCTATCGCATCTTCAATCTGTACTCTTAACAAGCGACGCACTGCAGGGTCCATGGTGGTCTCCCACAGCTGATCCGGATTCATCTCACCCAAACCTTTGTAGCGCTGCTTGCTCACGCCGCGCTCTGCTTCGTCACGTAGCCACGCCATGGCCTGACGAAAATCGCCGATCGCGTGCTCGCGCATTTTTTCACCGCTGCCGCGGCGGATCAGTGCGCCTGGTCCGATCAAGCCCTTGAACGTAGCCGCCGCCTCAAACAACAATCCATAGTCGGGACTATCGACAAACTCCGCGTCAATCACACTCAAGCGAAGGTTGCCGTGGTGCTGGCGCTCGATGCGCAAGCGGTGTGCAGCGGACAGGGCGTCCATATTGACGCTGACACGCACCATCGGGTCATTGATCGCGGTAGCCAGTGCTTGCGCGCTGGTTTCTGCAGCCTCTTCACTCGAGAGATCCAGCGTCACGCCGTTCATGATTGCAGCGAGTGCGGCATCGTCAATGACTCTGGACAAGCGCTGAAAAATCGCGTTGGCGGTGTTGTACTTCCTGGCCAGTTCATTCAGTGCCTCGCCGGCAATAGGCGCAGCACCTTCGGTCGACAACAGCGCCGCGTCTTGCAGCGCAATTTGCATCATGTAGCTAGTCTCTTCCAGGTCATCTTTCAGATAGCGCTCATCTTTACCGTGCTTGACCTTGTACAAGGGCGGCTGGGCGATATAGATGTGCCCACGCTCGACCAGCTGCGGCATCTGCCGATACAGTAGCGTGAGCAATAATGTACGAATGTGCGCGCCATCGACATCGGCGTCGGTCATGATGATGATGCGGTGATAGCGCAACTTCTCGATATTGAACTCATCCGCACCGATCGACGTCCCTAGCGTTGCAATCAGCGTGGTGATCTGCTCGGACGAGAGCATTTTTTCGAAGCGCGCTTTTTCGACATTCAGCACCCTACCGCGCAAGGGCAAAATTGCCTGAAACTTGCGGTCGCGACCCTGCTTGGCAGAACCTCCGGCGGAGTCACCCTCCACAATATAGAGCTCGCACAAGGCCGGATCTTTCTCCTGACAATCCGCTAATTTGGCTGACAAGCCTAAGCCATCCATGACACCTTTACGGCGAGTCAGCTCACGCGCCTTACGCGCAGCTTCGCGAGCGCGCGCCGCCTCGACGATCTTGCCGCAAATGATTTTGGCGTCGTTGGGCTTTTCCATCAAAAAATCAGTCAGCGTTTTGGCGACCACTTCTTCCACCGGGCCACGAACCTCGGAGGAAACCAGCTTGTCTTTGGTTTGCGAACTGAATTTCGGCTCAGGCACTTTGACCGATAACACGCAGGTCAAGCCCTCGCGCATGTCGTCGCCACTAACTTCCACCTTGGCTTTTTTTGCAAACTCGTGCTCTTCAATGTACTTGTTGATGACACGGGTCATGGCAGCGCGCAAGCCCGTCAGGTGGGTACCGCCATCACGCTGCGGGATATTATTGGTGAAGCACAGCACCTGCTCGTTGAAGGCATCGTTCCACTGCATCGACACATCGACAGAAATCGTTGTGCCATGCTCGGAAACCCGCTCGCCAGTTGCCTGAAATACCGTTGGGTGCAAAACGTTTTTATTCTTGTTGATGTACTCGACGAAGCCGCGCGTGCCACCCTCGAATGCAAAGCTCTCTTCTTTACCAGTGCGTTGGTCAGTGAGCTTGATATGTACACCGTTATTCAGGAATGACAGCTCGCGAATACGTTTTGCAAGTATGTCGTAATGGAATTCAACGTGCGAGAAAATTTCCTCGTCGGCCCAGAAATGAACTTCCGTACCACGCTTATCGGTATCGCCAATGATCTTGATCGGCGATACAGCAATGCCGTCTTGTTGCTCGATCTCGCGGTTCTGAGGTACGCCGTGCGCAAACTCCATGAAGTGTTTTTTGCCATCGCGGCGAATGGTGAGCTTCAACCGCTTGGATAGCGCGTTGACACAGGAAACGCCGACGCCATGCAAACCACCCGACACCTTGTAAGCATTTTGATCAAACTTTCCACCCGCGTGTAGTTCGGTCATCACGATTTCTGCCGCGCTGCGCTTAGGCTCGTGCTTGTCGTCCCATTTTATTCCGGTGGGTATGCCGCGGCCGTTGTCGGTAATCGAAATCGAGTTATCGGCGTGAATGGTGACGTGAATTTCCGAGCAGTGGCCAGCCAGCGCTTCATCGATCGAGTTATCAAGCACTTCGAAAACCAGATGATGCAAGCCGGTGCCGTCGGACGTATCACCAATGTACATGCCTGGGCGCTTACGCACGGCCTCCAGGCCTTCGAGGATTTGAATCGATGAAGCACCATACTGATTTGTGGCGTTGGAATTTTCTGCGGGTGTAGCTGACATGGTGTTCCTGATCAAGCAAAACGTTGGCTAGCGGCTTTCTAAAACGGCACGAAGGGGCCGGATGGCCCCCTCCATCAACCGCTCGGGTCTCGCCTTAAATACGCATCGGCATCACGACATATTTGAAGTTAGGGTCATCGGGAATTGTAATCAGGGCGGACGAGTTGGCGTCGCCCAGCGAGATACTGATGCTGTTGCACTTCAAGTTATTCAAGACATCCAGCAAATAAGTCACATTGAAGCCGATATCGATCGCATCACCGGCATAATCAATCTCAAGTTCTTCCACAGCCTCTTCCTGATCCGCGTTGGTTGAGCTGATCTTCAAGCTGCCCGGTTCAATCATGCAGCGAACGCCTTTGAACTTATCGGAGGTCATGATCGCGGTACGCTGCAACGAGCGCAATAGCGCTTCGCGATCAAGCGTGAAGTTGTTTTTGTACGCCTTGGGAATCACGCGGGTGTAGTCTGGAAATTTGCCTTCTACCAGTTTCGAGATCAGCTCGATATTGGAGAAATCAAATTTCACCTGATTGGTCGCGATCGCCAGCTTCACCGGATCATCAGTCTCTTCCAGCAGACGCTGCAGCTCAATAATGGTTTTACGCGGAATAATCACTTCCTGCCGCGCAAACTCCTGCTCAGTCACGATCTGGCTAAAAGCAAGACGATGCCCGTCGGTAGCGACAGCGATCACATTTTTACCATCAACCACCAGCAGAAGGCCGTTGAGGTAATAACGAATATCTTGCTGCGCCATCGAGAAGTGCACCATGTTCAGCAGGTGCTTGAGAGTTTTCTGGGGCAGATTGAACTGCGCGCCATATTGTTCTGCTTGTGCGACTGTCGGAAATTCTTCCGCCGACAAGGTCTGTAAAGCAAAGCGCGACTTGCCGCACTGCAGAGTCATGCGCTTGTTCGAGACCGAAAGCGTCACCTCGGCGTCGGGTAGCGCACGCAGAATATCTAACAGTTTGCGCGCCGCCACTGTCGTCGCCGCGGCATCGTTTCCCGAGCCGATCTCGGCGTGGGTACTAATTTGTACCTCGATATCGGTAGATAACAAGCTCACCCTATTACCGTCTTTACGGATGAGGATATTGGCCAGAATCGGCAATGTGTGCCGACGCTCGACAATACCGCTCACGATTTGCAGCGGCCTGAGCAGCGCATCTCGTTGAGTCTTTACCAGCTGCATGGTGTTTTCCTTTCGCAAGAAATGCCTGGTGTTTGCAAAGATAGTTTCATCGCCTCGCTCAGCCTTTCAGGGTCTGCTCGAGCACGTGCAGTTCATGATTGATTTCGGGGTTTTTGCTACGGTCTGCCGCAATTTTTCGCACGGCGTGCAGCACGGTGGTGTGGTCGCGGCCACCAAACAGCTCACCAATTTCCGGCAGGCTTTTTTGGGTCAGCTCCTTCGCGAGATACATCGCAATCTGACGGGGTCGCGCGATGTTGGCCGGACGCTTCTTCGAGTACATGTCGGCGACTTTGATATTAAAAAAGTCTGCCACGGTCTTTTGAATGTTCTCCACCGAGATTTGGCGGTTTTGTACAGACAGCAAATCTTTCAGCGCTTCTTTCACCACATCAATGGTGATCTCGCGACCATGAAAATGCGAGTAGGCGAGAATCTTGCGCAGTGCGCCTTCAAGCTCACGCACATTCGAGCGCAAGTGCTTGGCGACGAAGAAGGCCACGTCGTCATTTAACTTGACGCCTTCTTGCTGCGCTTTTTTCAGCAGAATCGCCACCCGCATCTCTAACTCAGGCGGCTCCACCGCTACGGTCAGGCCGGAGTCAAAACGAGAAATCAAGCGGTCATCCATCCCCGTGATCTCTTTCGGATAGGTATCACTGGTGATGATGATCTGCTTCTTGGCGGCGATCAGTGCCTCGAAGGCATAGAAAAACTCTTCCTGGGTTCGGCTCTTGCCACCGAAGAATTGGATGTCATCAATCAGCAGCAAATCCAGCGAGTGATAGTAGCGCTTGAAATCATCAAATCCTTTACGCTGATAGGCAGTAACTACATCGCGCACGTACTGCTCGGCATGGATATAGCGTATCCGCACACCGGGATTGTCGGCGATCGCCTGGTTGCCAATAGCGTGAATCAAATGGGTTTTGCCCAGACCGACACCGCCGTACAGAAATAGCGGGTTATAGGAACTGCCCGGGTTACTGGCCACTTGAATCGCAGCCGCACGCGCCAGCTGGTTCGCCTTGCCAGTGACAAAACTGTCAAACGTGAGCGCAGGGTTAATCTTGCTCTGGTCTCGCAGCACTGCGCCATCGGCGGCGAGTTCGGCCGTCTCTTCGGCCGCCTTGGACGGGGCAGAGGACGATGACAAACTGCCCGCCGGGCGCTTGCCGGTCGCACCGCGCGGATCCAGTACAAATTGAACGTCTACCGGCGACTGCCAGAACTCTGCCGCCAAGCTGGTGATGCGCGCCGCGAACTGAGTTTTTACCCAATCCAACTTGAACCGGTTGGGTGCTGCAATCCGCAGCCGGCCCTCTTCGTAGTCCAGCGGCGCCAGCGGCTTGATCCAGGCGCTGTATTGCTGCGGTGTCAGCTCTTGCTGCAACCGCTGAGCGCAGGTCTGCCAAAAATCTTCCATTTAAACGTCCAAACAGAAGCTGCAGCGGCTGCGCTTCATTTATTGGTTGATCGGTGCATTGAGGCGCCGCGGGGGACAGGTGGGAACTATCTCGCTACGGCAGAATCAACCGCCATTTTACCGCCGCCGGCGCTAGTTATCCACAGGCTGATAGGTGAATTTATGCCACCCGCGTTGGACACCCGGCTTGCGCATGACAAGGTTTCTGCTTGTGTATCAAGGGCTTCCGGTAGGCACCTTAAGTGATTGACAGATATACACATTCTGGTGTCTAATTCGCGGTTCTGCGCATCGCGCTTAGGCATAATTGCATCAGGCCGGGGCGGCCGTTGCTGTAGTTACCGACCTGGCCGCGGCTCACGCCATATGTCGCCCCCTACAACTTCGCGAGACCATTATGAAACGTACATTCCAACCTTCTGTCGTTCGCCGCAAGCGCACTCATGGCTTTCGTGCTCGCATGGCAACTCGCGCCGGTCGCGCCGTGCTGAATGCGCGCCGTGCGAAAGGCCGCAAGCGCCTGGCGGTTTAAACCGGTAGCTCGGCTCAAGCCGCGTCGTTGCATGCCCGGTTCTCCGGAGGGCTACGGCAAGCACCAACGTATTGTAAAAACGGATGATTTCTCATCCGTTTTTCGTTTGCGGCCCATGCAGCGAACCGAAAACTTCGTGCTCTATCTTCGTCCGAATGTGCTCGGCCACGCGCGCTTGGGCGTCGTGGTGGCAAAACGGCTTGCGCCACGCGCGGTGACGCGCAATGCAATCAAGCGCATGGTGCGGGAGGTGTTCCGTAAGTCGCCACCAGGCTCATTCGACTGCATAGTGAGACTCGCCCAATCGCCACTCCGGCGTGAATCAACCGCAGCGCCGCGCTCATTGCGGGTGGTATTAAGCGCTGAGTTGGGTCGCTTGTTTTCAGAAATCCCGGCGCTACGTGCATGAAAACAATCCTGCTCGCATTGCTGCGTATCTACCAGCTCGGTATCAGCCCATTCCTTGGCCAAAACTGCCGATTTTTTCCGAGCTGCTCGGCTTACGCGCGCGACGCAATTACTTTGTACGGACCGATCAAGGGCAGCGTGCTAGCTGGACGGCGACTGTGCAAATGCCACCCGTGGCATGCCGGGGGCTATGACCCGGTGCCGGCCATCGACCACGCCGCCAAACCCTTGCGCGCGACTGCCTCGCAGACGCATCACTGAATTTCTCACCTTCGAAAAATCAATGGATATCAAACGTACTGTGCTGTTAGTGGTGTTTTCGCTCTCATTGCTGATGCTATGGGAAAACTGGAATCGTTACAGCAACCCGCCGCAACCGGCTTCGGCTGAAGCAGCAAGTCCGACCACAACGGCTACCAAGGACGTTGCAGTTCCACAGGTAACAGCGCCAGCACCGGCGGCAGTGCCCGGCGCCGGGCTTCCGGCTACCGGCCCGTCGTCGGGTTCTGGTCAAATCATTAGTCTAAGCACCGATCTGTTGAAACTCGAGATCAATACCTTGGGCGGTGACATCACGCGCGTCGAGCTGCTGCAGCATCAAGATGACAAAGCGTCTGGCCGGCCGGTGGTGCTGCTGCAAAAAAATGACCATCTCACCTATGTTGCGCAGAGCGGCTTAATCGGTGGCGACTTCCCTAACCATCGCTCGGCGTTTGTTGCGCGCGATGGCGTGCGAGACCTGGGCTCTGGCGACACGCTGCAACTCGTGCTGGATAGCGACCAGGGCGGGGTGAGGGTCACCAAGACCTATACGCTAAAACGCGGCGAGTACGACATTGGCATCCAGCACAGCGTTGAAAATCGCGGCCCAACAGCGATCACGCCGTCGCTCTACGCGCAACTGGTGCGTGACGACAGCAAACTGGGCGGAGACTCCTACTTTTACACCACCTTCACCGGGCCGGCGATTTACACCGACGCAGAAAAATATCGCAAGGTCAGCTTCGAAGATATCGAGAAAGGCAAAAACCCGGTCGCCGCGCGCACGCCTGATGGCTGGGTAGCGATGGTGCAGCATTATTTTGTTGCGGCCTTTGCGCCGCTCTCCAAGGGTGACCATGAGTTATTCACCCGCAAGGTCGGGCCTCGGCTCTATGCCGTGGGCGTCATCATGCCCGTCGGGCAAATCGCGCCCAACGCCAGCGCGACTCATGAAGGCAAGTTCTACGCTGGTCCGCAAGAATCAGTAATGCTGGACAAATTTGCCACCGACTTTGATCTGGTAAAAGACTATGGCTGGCTGACGCTGATTGCCAAACCGATTTTCTGGTTGATGACGCAATTGCACGCCTTGCTCGGTAACTGGGGCTGGACCATTATTTTCCTGACCATTCTGATCAAGCTCGCGTTCTTCCCATTGTCCGCAGCAAGCTACCGCAGCATGGCCAAGATGAAGCTGGTGACCCCCAAGATGACGGCCATACGCGAGCGACATCAGGGCGATCCGCAAAAAATGAATGCCGCCATGATGGAGTTGTACAAGACCGAGAAAATCAATCCTCTTGGTGGCTGTCTGCCCATCGTTGTGCAGATACCCGTGTTTATCGCGCTGTACTGGGTGCTGCTTGCCAGCGTAGAGATGCGCCACGCGCCATGGCTAGGCTGGATTCATGATTTGTCCGCACCAGACACGTTGTTCGGCACACTGCCGGGGATCGACATGCCGATCGGACTGCTACCTATCATCATGGCGGCATCGATGTATGTGCAAACCAAATTAAACCCCACGCCGCCCGATCCAATTCAGGCGAAAGTCATGATGATCATGCCGCTGGTGTTTTCATTCATGTTTTTCTACTTTCCTTCCGGACTGGTGCTGTACTGGGTGGTCAACAATATTTTGTCGATTGCACAGCAATGGGTTATTACCAAACAATCCGAGGCCGGCAAAGCGTAGCGCTCGGCCCCGCGCTTTCAAGAAAGTCCGCTGCCTGATCGCGCGGACTTTTTTATTACGACTAGAATCCCTGCATGTTTCCTGATTCTTCTCCCATTGCGGCCATCGCCACTGCGCCTGGTCGTGGCGGTATCGGCGTCGTTCGCCTCTCTGGCCGTGGCTTGCTGTCGGTAGCCTCGGCGGTGTGCGGATTACCGGCAAGTGCACTACGCGCGCGGCACGCCACATACGTCGGCTTTGTTGCTGCAGACGGCAGTGTGATTGATCGCGGCCTGGTGCTGTGGTTCGAGGCTCCGCATTCTTATACGGGTGAGGATGTGCTCGAGCTGCATGGGCACGGCGGGCCCGTAGTGCTGCAGATGCTGCTGAATCGATGTCTGGAGGCCGGCGCCGAGATCGGTCTTCGACATGCGCAACCGGGTGAATTCACATTTCGCGCGTTTCAGAACAATAAGCTCGATCTCGCCCAGGCCGAGGCAGTGGCGGATCTGATCGAGGCGTCCACCGAGGCCGCGGCACGGCTGGCGACGCGCTCGTTAAGCGGTGCTTTCTCGCAGGTTGTGTCTGAGCTGGTCGATCAAGTAACGCATGTGCGGATGTTGGTCGAGGCCACCTTGGATTTTCCTGAGGAAGAAATCGAATTTCTCGCGTCGTCAGATGCGCGCGGCCGTTTAAACAGTATTCGCGATTCCCTTGAGAACATACTGGCACGGGCAGGTCAGGGCGCGCTGTTACGCAGCGGACTCAAAGTCGTGCTGGCTGGTTTGCCCAATGTCGGCAAGAGCTCGTTGTTAAACGCGTTGGCCGGGGCAGAGGTGGCGATCGTGACCGCAATCGCCGGCACCACGCGCGATAAGGTAACAGAGACTATACAAATCGAGGGCATCCCGATTCATGTCATCGACACTGCCGGGATCCGAGATGATCAGGATGCCAGCGACGAGGTCGAGCGTATCGGTATCGCACGCACTTGGGCTGCCGTAGATGAGGCCGATGTTGTGCTGCACATCCTGGATGCAAGTCGGGGACCGACACGCGCCGACGAGGCCCTGGTCGAGCGCCTTCCAGCGCGCCTTCCGCTACTGCGTATCTGGAACAAGATCGACATCTCCGGGCATAAGCCATCGCTCGAGCAGCAGGGAGATGCCACGCATATTTACTTGTCCGCAGTGACTGGCGGTGGTATTGATTTGCTGCGGTCTGCGCTGCTGCAAGTCGCTGGCTGGCAGCAAACTGATCAGTCGATTTATCTTGCGCGCGAGCGGCATCTGATGGCGTTGCGCGCCGCGCACGAGCACCTCACCATCGCCGAGCAATACGCTGGAAACGACGATCGCTCGCTTGACCTGTTTGCTGAAGAGTTACGTTTAGCACAGCTACAGTTAAGCAGCATTACCGGCGCGTTTACTTCTGACGATCTGCTCGGTGTTATTTTCAGTCGATTTTGTATCGGCAAATAGCGTGCTGCTGATCAAGTATGATCTCTAAAATTAATGGTAGAACTGTTCATCGGAAGGAGCCCTGTTGTGTCAAGCCACCTCGCTGTATCGATAATTGCTGCAAGCGGCTTGCTCGCGGCGATGCCAATTGCTTTATCCGCAGACGCAAGCAAGCTTGAAACTCTGCGTGTCACCAACGCCTGCAAGTATTGTGATTTAACTGATGCCGCGCTGTCTGGTGCGGATTTACGCGGTGCAGATTTTCAGAATGCGAATCTCGTGGGTGCGAATTTATCGAAAGCCGATCTGTCGCAACGGCCGATGGAAAAAAGAACGCTATCAACAAATTTTGAAAGCGCTAACCTGAAAAAAGCCAACTTGAGCGAAGCCAAACTGAACGGCGCAAATTTTCAAGGGGCTTTTCTACGAGAGACTAACCTGCAAGGTGCAGATTTATCGAACGCTGAATTCGGCTCGGCGAATTTGAAAGGCGCCAATTTGAAGGGCGCTACCGCTACCGGCACCAAATTTGATGGGGCCAAACTTTGCAATACGGTGATGCCGGACGGCAGCGTCAACGACTCCGGTTGCTGATACGCGTTCGGTGATAACGGCGTTATTCATTACGCTCGAAAACGCCTGCGGTTTTGTTTTTTCTGACGCTATCCCAGGCAAATACCTGGGCATTCATGGCGACAAATACGCCGGGGTGACTAAGCTGCGCTACCGCAATGGCAAAACCCAAATTGAACAAGGCGTCTGAAGAGGCTATCCGGTACGGAACCATAGCGCCGGTCAGTACGATGGTTTTTTGCAAAGCGGCTTGTCCGATCACCTCGGCTGTTTCACGCATGGTGTCGGTACCATGGATGATCACGATTTTTGTCTGTTCGCTGCGCTCGCACGCTGTCAAAATTTTCGCACGGTGCTCGTCAGTCATCTCGAGCGAGTCAAGCGCCAGCAACGACTCGAAGCTGATGGCTTCGGTAATGCGGGCGCGCGCTAATGCGGTTGGCAAAATGCTGCTCTCGAAGACCAGGTTCCCGGTCAAGGGGTCGTAGCTTTTATCAAAGGTGCCGCCGGTGGCGATGATTCGTAGGCTCATGATGCGATCTCGTAAAATCATCAACATGATAGCGCGATAAAAAAAGGAGTGGCTCCAGAGGAACCACTCCTGAAATGCTGAGCAACGCCAGCGTTGATCGCCAGTGTTGCCCGCCATCCGAGACAAGATGGACCGCCATGGTAAAAGCGCACAAGGTGAAAAATCCAATGCTAAGTTGGCATGCTTTTATGTTTGCACTTGCATTGCGGTTACAGGTTCAATAAATTGGTGCGAATGTCGGGTTTATTATTCGACATACGAACGCGCGTTGATAACAGTAAACTACGCTCTTCAATTATTTTGATGCTGCACCGTTGATGAAGGCACTTGCTCCCGGCACCGTCATCTTTCACCGCTATCGCGGCTATGGCGTTATTACGGCGGTAAATTTAATGACCGGCTGGGTCTCAGCACGATTTGGGAGCGAGGGGCGCACGCTTGATTTGAATCTCTCCTGTGACCAGGTACAATATGCGGATGGCGAGCCGATTCATTTTCGAGCGGCGCCACCTGATCGCATGCCTCATGGAAGATTAATGGCCATGGTGCAGCAATTACATCAGGCGGGCTATCAGCGCCTCTACCTATACAGCTGGCCCAAGCCATCAGGCTTGCATTGGCGCTGGCATTTATTTACCGGCAAACGTGACTGGTACCGACGCAGCTGGCGTGAAGGCTGGTACGGCTCTGGTGCCGATTACAACCTGAACCCGGTAATGGGTTGGGGCGACGGACCTGCCGACACGGTGGCAGAGCTATGCTCCGCATTGGCGCGGTTTGACCCGCACGGCTTGGCGCAAGCGCTGGGTCGCGACGAAGATCACTCACGTTGGTTCGCCGATGTTTGTGCCGCGCTGCTGCCAAATTACGGCTATTCGCTAGGTGTTGATGGACACCGCGCCTCGATGCCGGCGTCCTTGCCAATTATTCCGCTGCGCGCCAATCTGCCGCCGTACGCCGGCCCGGAATTGCCATGGCCTCCCGGCTGGTCGGCGCTGTGGTCCAGAACGCGCCCCTTCTTGGCGACATCAGAGCCTGTTCGATTTGATCTCTGAGCATCCCTCACAAGCAGAGCCGTCCGTGCTGCCTATGCGAGAGGGTGTGGCGCCCAGTTTCGCCTGGCTTCCGCATGGTCACTGGAAAACCTTAGGCCAATATCTCGCCGTTCGCTTTCCCATGGTGCCACAGACAGAATGGCGTTTACGCATGAGTCGCGGTGACGTACGCAATGACCGTGGTGAGGTGTTGGATTACGACGCTGCGTATGTCGGCGGCACAAAGATTTTTTACTACCGTGTGCGCATTAACGAAACCTCGATCCCGTTCGAAGAGGTAGTTTTATATCAAGATGATGAGCTGATTGTGGTCGACAAACCGCATTTC
>VFQT010002771.1_pt1 | contig 17231 bp, 13 predicted proteins | sample 3512381 | NCBI WGS metagenome assembly VFQT01 (sample SAMN10412376, study PRJNA504923) | tailings metagenome | isolation source: Relicate 2 Philex TSF3 active mining site | place: Philippines: Tuba, Benguet | collected 2017-08-29
GCTGGACTTGTGGGGCAGCTACAACTTCGCGAACAAGGTCTGGAACGCCTGTCGCTTCCTACAGATGAAGCGTGCCGAGATAGGCGAAGTCGATGCTGATACTGCATCGTATCAACTGTCGACAGCTGATGCATGGATCGCATCACGATATGCAACAACACTGCGCGATGCATCAGAGGCTCTTGCTTCGTATCGCATCACGGAATACGCCAAGATGCTCTACGAATTCATCTGGCGTGACTTCTGCGATTGGTATGTCGAGGTTGTGAAGGTGCAGTTTGCGCGTACAACGTTGGCTTCGCATCGCATTGCGATGATGGATCACGCGTACGGTATCATTGAGGGCACTCTCCAGCTGCTGCATCCGGTGATGCCGTACCTAACCGAGGAACTCTGGCACGGTCTCTATAATCGAACGCGTGAAGAGTCATTGTCGACGCTTCCACTCACGCAACCATCAGCAACATCAATCAATGCTGGTATCGAAGAACAGTTTGAGCTTCTGCAGAATGTTGTTGAGGGCATTCGACGTCAGCGAGCGGAAATGGTGATTCCGCCTGGCGAACGTCTCGACGTGCATTTGTCGGTTCCAGAGGCAATGGTCGACTTCGTAAACGAGCAAATCGAAATCATTCGGTCGCTTGGCCGCTGCGCAGAGATTGTCGTTGGTAGCAATCTTGCAAAGCCTAGTGGATCGGTTGCCGATGTCGTCCGTGGCATAGAAATCTACTTGATCGTAGAGGGCAAGATCGATCTCGAGAAAGAGCGTTCACGACTAACGAAAGAGTCCGAGCGCCTTCGCGGTGCGATCGCTGGTGTCGAGAAGAAGCTATCGAATGCATCGTTTGTCGAGAATGCAAAACCGGAAGTTGTGCAAGCTGAACGGCAGAAGCTGCACGATTGGTCTGATGCCCTCGAGAAAATCACACGTAACCTTGCATCCCTATGAGCATGAAACCCGTCTACATCGTCGACCCAATTCGTACGCCAGTAGGTAAATACGGCGGTGCACTTCGCAGTGTCCGTCCGGATGATCTTGCTGCCCATGTTATCCGTGAGCTTGTCACGCGCTCGGGCGTTGACGCAACACAGATTGATGATGTGATTCTCGGCTGCGCGAATCAAGCCGGCGAGGATAACCGCAACATTGCCCGCATGGCTGGCTTGCTGGCTGGTCTGCCGCACGCTGTACCTGGGGTAACGGTTAACCGTCTCTGTGCATCGTCTCTCGAGGCGATCATTCAGGGGGCTCGTGCAATTCGTTCGAACGAGGCTGACATTATCGTTGCCGGTGGCGTCGAGAGCATGACGCGCGCACCGTACAGCATGCCGAAGAATGTCTCTGGTGCAGCCATGTTCGGTAATGTCACGGTCTACGATACAGCACTCGGGTGGCGGTATCCGAATCCTGCGATGGAAAAGATGTTTCCACTCGAATCGATGGGGGAGACGGCCGAGAATATCGCAGAACGTTGGAACATTTCGCGTGAAGATCAAGATGCCTTTGCCGTGCAATCACACCAGCGCGCTATCGTTGGTCATGCATCGGGAGTATTTGCTGACGAAATCGTACCTGTTGTGATTCCGCAGCGCAAGGGTGATCCAACAATTGTTGATCGCGATGAGATGCCCCGTGCAGAAACATCGGTTGCGCAGTTATCAACACTCAAGGCTGCCTTACGTAACGGTGGTACCGTGACAGCCGGGAATTCATCTGCACTGAACGACGGTGCCGCTGCAATGCTGTTGGTTAGCGACGCTGCTCTTGAACGTCAGCCGCATCTGCGTGATCGCGTGATTGCTCGCTTGCATTCGTCGGCTGCGGTGGGTGTCGACCCTCGCATCATGGGTATTGGACCTGTTGGGGCGATCACCAAGGCGTGCGAACGAAGTGGAATTTCTGTGTCGGATCTGGGGTTAGTAGAGATCAACGAAGCGTTTGCGGCTCAGGCGCTCGCGTGTGTACGCGAGCTCGGACTCAATCAGGAACGCGTCAACGTGAACGGTGGCGCGATTGCAATCGGGCATCCACTGGGTATGAGTGGTGGACGGATTGTGGGGCATCTCGCACGCGAAATGCGCCGTCGAAACGTCCGCTACGGCGCAGCTGCGCTGTGTATCGGTGTTGGACAAGGTCTTGGCATCGTGATCGAGTCCGTCTAACGGCCACGAACTGAGACGCTGAAACTCCTATATTTGCTCTGGATAATCCACTCAACGGTTAGGGAATTGCATGTACACGGTACCTCACATCGTTCTTCCGCAGATCAAGGATCTCCACAAGGCAGACGTATATCTTGCCAATGGTGGATATGGAGCCTATCGTAAGGCTCTTGCGATGACTCCAGATCAGGTGATCGACGAAGTGAAAAAGTCGGGCCTGCGTGGTCGTGGCGGTGCTTGCTTCCCAACAGGGCTGAAATGGTCCTTCATGCCGAAGGGCAACGACAAGCCAAAGTATCTCGCAATCAATGGCGACGAATCGGAGCCGGGCTCGTTCAAGGATCGTCAGATCTTCGAACAGAATCCTCATCAGCTCATCGAGGGTATTCTGATCGCCGGCTATGCCATGGGCATCTCGAAGGCGTTCATTTACATCCGTGGCGAATACCACAAGTGGGTAGACCTCATGCAGGATGCCGTTGATGAGGCATATGCAAAGGGGCTCATCGGCGCGCGTATGAAGGAAACCTTCGGTGGAGACTACACTATCGACATCGTTGTGCACAAGGGTGCTGGTGCGTACATCTGTGGTGAAGAAACATCGCTGATGAACTCACTCGAAGGCGATCGCGCATACCCTCGTTACAAGCCGCCATTCCCAGCGAACAAGGGTTTGTGGGGTATGCCAACGACCATTAACAATGTCGAGACCATTGCTACAGTGCCGCCAATCCTAACCATGGGAGCAGAAGCCTACAGCAAGATCGGTGCGGAAGGGCACGCTGGAACGATTCTGTTTGGCGTCAGTGGTCATGTGAACAAGCCGGGAGTGTACGAACTCCCAACGGGTACGCCGCTCGCAGAAATCATCAACACGGTGTGTGGTGGTGTTCCGGGTGGCAAGCGTGTGAAGGCTGTGATCCCAGGTGGATCGTCGATGCCACCGCTTCGCGGTGACGAAATTGAGGGCGTCCGGATGGATGAGGAGTCACTCAAGAAGCTTGGTACGCACATCGGAACAGCCGGCATTATGGTTATGGACGAGGATACGGACATCGTCGCGGTAACGCTCCGCATTGCTCGCTTTTATCATCACGAGTCGTGCGGACAGTGCACGCCGTGCCGCGAAGGTTGCGGTTGGATGGAGAAGGTGCTCCATCGTATCGAGCACGGTGACGCAACTTCATCAGACATCGACCTCCTGTACAACGTTGCCTCAAACATCGAGGGTAACACGATCTGCGCACTTGGCGATGCGGCTGCATGGCCAGTGAAGGGATTTATCGAGAAGTTCCGCTCGGAATTTGAAGCCCGCTGCCGTCAGCAGCGTTCATTCGTGTCGCTGAATGTTGTGCACGGCCGCCGTGCCACTGCATCTACGCTGGTTAAAACGATTTCCTAAATGGACATCCACGTTGTCGGCTACGCCTTTGCACTGACGCTCTTTGCGGGTCTTGCGACAGGCGTTGGTTCGGCAATGGCGTTTTTCACGCAGCGTACAAATACTCGATTTCTTGCTATCGCACTCGGCTTTTCTGCCGGAGTGATGATCTATGTTTCCTTCGTCGAGATTCTCACGAAGTCTATCGCGGCGTTGTCAGCAGTGTATGGAACTACTGAGGGTAGGATCTATGCCGTTGGATCGTTCTTCTTGGGGATCGTCATTATCGGTATCATCGACCGGCTCGTGCCATCGTATGAGAACCCGCACGAGAATATGAGTGTCGAGGTTCTCGATGATCCCGTGCGTGGCGAGGAGTATAAGCGTCGTAACCGACTTCTTCGGATCGGTCTTGTAACAGCGCTGGCGATTGGGATTCATAATTTCCCAGAGGGTCTAGCGACGTTTGTGAGCGCAATTGAAGATCCACGTCTCGGTCTTGCCATTGCTATTGCAATCGCCATTCACAATATCCCGGAAGGGATTGCCGTGAGTGTTCCTGTATACTTTGCCACCGGCAACCGAAAGAAGGCGTTCCTTTGGTCATTCCTATCCGGCTTAGCCGAACCCGTTGGAGCTATCATTGGGTATCTATTGCTCATGCCCTTCATGGGGGCAACAGTGATGGGCGTACTCTTTGGCGTGGTGGCTGGGGTGATGGTGTTTATCTCACTTGATGAGCTCCTTCCTGCTTCACGCGAGTATGGTGAGCACCATTTAAGCGTCTATGGTCTTGTTGCAGGTATGGCCGTGATGGCAGCATCACTCTTGTTGTTTTTGTGAGACATCGACACGCATGCGTATTGGCATCATCGGCGGATCATTCAATCCCATTCACATTGCCCACCTGATCATTGCAGATCGCTTCTGCGATCAGGTTGCACTCGATCGATGCATCTTTGTGCCGGCTGCACAGTCGCCATTCAAGATCAACGACGCCAATCTTGCATCAGCGGAACATCGCCTTGCGATGGTCAAGCTGGCAATTGCGCAACATCCACGCTTTTCGGCGAGCGACATCGAGATCAAGCGCGGAGGTGTGTCGTATACCATCGATACGATCCGCACGATTCAGGCACAGAATCCCGAAGCATCCGTCTCATTACTCATCGGGAGTGATCAAGCGATTGAGTTTGTGCGCTGGAAAGAGTGGCAATCGATTTGCCGCGAAGCGCAACTTTGTATCGTTCGTCGCCCCTTCCTCTTGACTCCAGAGATGGAGCAGCGCATTTCGGAAAATCTCACGGTAGATGGGAACGCTCCACTTTGGATTACGGCGCCACTCCTCGAGCTATCGTCAACGGAGATTCGGCAGCGTGTAGCCGCAGGGATGAGTATCAACTATCTCACGGTGAAGGCTGTTCGTGACTTCATCTTCTCGCAGGGTCTGTACCAATGATCCAGAAGAAGAACGGTGTATCGCGGTATGTAGGATTACTCTTGCTAATCGTTGCAGCTCTCGGAATGATTTTTCCGATGGCGTGGATGATTCTTACCTCGCTACGAGCCAACCCGGAACAATACTCGACGCTTACAGATCTCGTTGCTGCGCCGTCGACCACTGGGAATTATATCGACGCATGGCAGTCAGATAATTTTCTGCGCTACTTCTGGAACTCACTGCTTGTGGCCGGCGTGGTAACAGCAGCGAATGTCGTGTTCTGTTTATGGACGGGATATGCACTCGCGCGAGGGACCTTCGCAGGGAAGGGGATTATCGTTGCAACGATCATTGGTGTCTTGGTTGTGCCGCAGCAGGTGATCATGATCCCGCTCTACCGTCTTGTTGCTGAACTCGGTTGGATAAACACCTACTGGTCGCTCATTATCCCATGGCTGGTCACACCGTTTGGCGTGTTCCTCGTGAAGCAATATGTCGAGGCAATGCCGTCCGAAATTGAAGATGCGGCTCGCATTGACGGAGCAGGAGAGTGGTACATCCTGTTTCGCGTTGTGATGCCCCTTGCACGTCCAGTGCTGACCGTGCTGGCGATTTATGTGTTCTTATCGCAGTGGAATAGTTTCTTGTTCCCATTCCTTTTCACCAACGATGAAGCGCATCGTACACTGCCGGTTGGCCTTGCCTTCTACCTCGGAAAGCAATCGATCGATTGGGGACATTTGATGGCCGGCGCGAGCATAGCAGCACTTCCAATCTTGGGTCTGTTTGTGCTATTCCAGCGGCGGATAATCGAGGGGCTCACAGCCGGCGCACTAAAAGAATGACCTCGTAACTGAATAGGAGAACGTGATGGATCGCGATGAACTACGTCTTCTCGCAAACATGCTATCGGCAGAGATCGAACGTCAGCATAACGCAGACCTCGCACCTAAATGGCAGTACGGAACCGTCATCTTTAAGCCCGCCGAACCCGGCATGAAGCAACACGAACTCTCGATGGAGCGGTTCATGCATAAAGTCGTGATGATGCGCGACAATCTTCGCGTGCTCGAACAGCAAATCAACGCGAACAAGAACCTCGAACTTGGTGAGAAACTCAAGCTGCAGGGATACATCACGAAGATCTATGGGTCGATGACCTCATTCAACTTCATGTTCGCCAACGACGAGGATACCTTCGTCGGGAGCTCTTCCGAGAAATAAAAAAAACGCCCGGCTCTCACGAACCAGGCGTTTCCCTACGGGATGCGGGACCGACGGGGCTCGAACCCGCGACCTCCGCCTTGACAGGGCGGCGCTCTGACCAAGCTGAGCTACGATCCCGTTGTACCGTTATGTGTGGACCCAAGCGGGATCGAACCGCTGACCTCTTCAATGCCATTGAAGCGCTCTCCCAGCTGAGCTATGGGCCCGTTCACGAAAAACGGAGTACAAATATATGAGTTTCGACGAATCCGACAAATAGCCAAATCGGTGTTTTTCTCAGTTGACTGTGCTTAGTCCTCAGACTGTGATCCGAGGAATTGTAGGTCACACCAATGCCGGTATCGTTGAGACGTTTGGAGCAACTTATCATGTGTTCCAATCTGCTCAATGGTGCCGGCATTGAAGACCGCAATCGCCGTGCATTCGCGCACGGTGCTGAGCCGGTGCGCTATGATAATCGTCGTTCGCTCGGCCATCAGTGCATCGAGTGCCGTCTTGATAAGATGTTCACTTTCTGCATCGAGTGAACTTGTTGCCTCGTCAAGGATCAATATCGGTGGGTTCTTCAAAAGGGCTCGTGCGATAGCAATACGCTGACGTTGGCCACCGCTGAGCTTTACGCCACGCTCACCAACAACTGTCTCGACGCCATCTGGGAATCGCTCAATAAACTCCCATGCCTGAGCGCGCTTTGCGCTTTCGATAATCATGGCTCGACTGGCATCTGTGTTACCATAGCGAATATTCTCTTCGATAGTGCCGCCAATGAGCACGATATCCTGAGGAACTACGCCAATACTTTGGCGTACATCACGGAGTGAGAGATCCTGCGAGGCAATGCCATCGTACACGAGGCGCCCCGCACTAGGCTCATACAGACGCTGTATGAGTGCAGCAGTCGTCGATTTCCCAGCGCCACTCATGCCGACTAGTGCTACTCGGGCACCTTGGGCGACCGTGAGGTTCAGATCGTGTACTACTGGGACGGTTGGACGCTCAGGATAGGCAAAACTCACGCCTTCTAATGACACAGAACGAACACGACGTCCTGTATCTGGTCCGAGCTCTTCTCGTCCTTGCTGCATGATTTCGAAGAATCGTGTAGCCGCGCCGAGCGACTTCTGGAGTGATCCGAAGAGTTCTGCAAATGATCCCAGGGCGCCACCGACAAACATGGCGTACATCAGGAACGACAGTAACTGTCCCATAGTAATGCTACCAGAGGCAACCAGACCAGCTCCGTAGAGAATCACAGCAGCGATTCCACCGAATATCACGAAGATGATAAACGTGACAAACGCCGCGCGCAACCGCGCACCACGGACAGCCAACGCGACGTTTTCATCGATCGCAGAAGCGTACCGTCGCACCTCGTGCTCTTCCTGCACGTATGACTTCACTGAGGAGATGCTTTGAAGCACCTCGTCAACAATCGTTGCAGACCGTGCAAGTGCATCCTGCGTTTTCACACTGAGCTTCCGAATTGCACGGCCAAGCACAACTGCCGCAGCGACAATCACCGGGATGCCCAGCAGAATAGGCAGTGTCAACTCAAGGCTGGTGGTAACGATGAGAATGATAGATCCAACGAGCAGAATCGACTGGCGAAGAAGTTGCAGCACAGAAAACGAAAACGTTTCCTGTACCTGTGTCATGTCACTCGAAATGCGCGACGACAATTCCCCAACGCGACGAGCAAGTACATCGGAAAGCGGTTGGGTAACGATTGCCTTGAAGAGATCGATACGAATCGTTCCCATCACGGTTTCCGTGGTACGTGCAAGTGTCACCGACACAAGGTATCCCACCACCGCCTGACCCAATAACAGTGCCAGGAAGATGCCGCCCGTTTCAACAACACGATCAATGGAGTTCGAGGAAATGATCCCATCGATGATCGTGCCGGTCAGTTTGGGGAATGCAAGAGAGATCCCAGTTGTTGGTAGCATCAGGACGATCGCCGGTATCACGCGATAGGCGTACGGACGATAGTACTGCAGCAGGAATCCGAGCGGGCGCTTCTGTTTTGGAGCAGGTGTAGTCATGGAGTCCGATCCGTGTGCAGACTTTATGGCATCGGTATCACGATGCCTGTAACGTCGGAAGAAGGCGCGATGAGACGTTCAATCTCGACGGCCATTGTGAGAGGATGAACCCAAGACTGACGCTCCTCGGGACTGCTCCACTCGCGATTTGCAGGGGTATCGATAATGTACGGGGCAAGACAAATGGCTCGAATGCCGTGAATGCGACCTTCCTCGGCTGCAGCACTCGTGAGTGCATGCACTCCTGCCTTCGTTGCTGCATAGAGGGCTTTCATTGGTGCTGGGTGCAGTGCTGCGTATGCTCCTATCGTAACGATAGCTCCACGCGTAACTGCGAGCAACGGCATTGCATGATGAGTTACATGAAAGGTCGAACGAAGGTTGCGATCAACCATCGTATCGAAGTCATCGGTCGTTGATTCCGCCAGCGGGCGTCCTGCGACGATTCCTCCGACAGTATGAACGACGGCATGTAATGGCTCCGTGATTGCTGCGAACGCTTGTCCCACAGCTTCGCAATCACGGAGGTCAACGTCGTGCTGCGACCACGCTCGCACGTGCCAGCCACTGCTCCGTAGATGTTCACAGACGATGGTGCCTAGGCCACCTGACGCACCCGTGACGAGGACGTTGAGAGAGCTCATCGAACGATAACCGGAAGGGTGAACGTGCTTGCATACCCACGAATGACCAGCATATACACGCCACGCTGTACAGCATGTGGAAGAGTCACGGTCGCACGTCGATTATCATGAACGTCCAACGTTCCATCAACATAGGTACCGCTGGTAGCATGCACGAACCGGATCGTTGCCCCAGCTGGAATCGCGCCAACAAGCGAGATCGTTTGCAGTCCAGCGGTCAGTGGATTCCCGGCAATCTGCACGGGTGTATATCTCGGAGATGCTGCATCCACAGATGTCACGGAACCAGGCAGACGAACGCCGCAGGGAATCTGGAGTGTATTCCGCGGAAGTGCAAACCACGACGTATCACGCGGGTACGAGAACGTGGCGTTGTCGTCTGCTCGAGTAACGATGATCCGTGCCTCCATCGTATCTCGAAAAAGCTGTTCAGTGGTCAGCTGAAACATGCACCATGGATCTTCAAGAAACTTGGGAGTAACAGTTGTCGTGGTTCCCGTGATTGGATCACGGAGCAGAAGTTCGACACCGAATGCATCCAACGAGAAGACGCTTACGAACACACTGCGTTGTGCATCGATCGTTGAAATCACTGGTTGACTGATACCAGGTCCCATGGCTCGGCCCAGGATGTCTGCGGCACGACGAAGGTCAGGAGCTCCAAATCCTGCTACACTGTCTGGGTCGGGGCGCTGCGATGCCTGCCGAAGAGCTGCGCGAATGTACCACGGAGGGGCCGTGGGATAGAGTTCGCGTAGCAGTGCGACGCCGCCAGTAAAAATAGGAGCAGAGATTGACGTACCTGAAGGTCGGGAGAACGAGTTGTCGACTTCTTGACTGCGAATCCGAACGCCGGGAACGGCAAAGTCTGGCTTCATGCGACCATCCGCGGTCGGTCCCCATGACGACTTGCTCCAAGCACTTACACCGTCGGGTGCTAGTGCACCAATTGTGATAACACTATCTGCGTCTGCGGGCGTAATAATTGTCCGAGCTGCGGGTCCATCGTTGCCCGCTGACGTAACACAGATTACGCCGCGTGTAGCGGCAGCATTGAGTGAACGTGCAGCCCAGGTCGTCGACCCATTGAGATCAGCATAGCGTGTTGAATCCTGTCCGTCGTCAAAGGTTCGATATCCAAGCGACGAGGTGATGATATCGACGCCATCACGCTCCATCATCATCACCGCACTGGCATAGGCTTCTTCTTCAACGCGATGTTCGTACCGCATATCCTCGGTCTTGGCGAGAATAACCGCAGCAAACGGAGCAATACCGATGAGGGAGTCGTGCTCCCAGCCAGAAAGCACGGATAATACGAGGCTACCGTGCTTGTCCTGTGATTCAGGATCACCTGGCTCGTTCGAAGTTGTCGAGTCACCCTGGATCAGATCGATTTCCCGGACCACGCGAAGGTGGCGAAGAGTAGACATCTGCTTCCAACGAAATCCCGTATCAATCACTCCGATGAGGACATTTGTACCGTAGACACCTGCATCGTGGAGTGTCTTTGTCTGAAGAACATCGTGTTGAAGCGACTCTGTGCCGTATGCTGCCGCTGAACAATCGGTATCCACAAAGGGCTGATAGGCGCGACGACTCGTGGGTGTGACAGAGACGACGCATGGAAGATTCGCAATCCGAAGAGAATCCTCAGGCGTACACTCAATTACCACTGCATTGAACCACGGGAGCGAAAAGACAATGCGCGTCGATGCCGATTCAATGTCACGAAGATACCCGAGGAAGATTGGCGCATCTGTACTGTCGACAAGCGGTTGAAGACCCATCCGTTGGCGCCGTTCAAGAGCCCGAGGAGAAAACTGACGAAGGAGGGTGTCATACGCCGGTGTTCCTGGTACAAAGCGCTCGGGCCCCTTATCACGGAAAAGCACACGATAGGGAACTCCTTGCGCTGCACACTGCATTGTTGCACTCACGGCAACCAACAATGCAAACAGCGCTCTTTCGTAGGTTTGAAGTCTCACAAAGGATACCAACGGTGACTGAACAACTACCAACGCGATCATCGTGCATCGCAGCCCAACGCTCCGCTGCATGGACATACTCAGAGGGTGGAGCCGTTATTCGATGCGCAGGAAGCGATCGGATCGATTTGCTTCATCGCATGACAACAAACGATCTGACAAAATTACTCCCAGATCACGGGATGCAGACGGTCATTGTCAACGAAAAAGCTCGAATTCTCGATGTGGTCATGGTCATGCAGGCCCACGAATACGCATACCTGCTCGGTTCGTCCGGTACGTCATCGTCAGTCATTACGTGGCTGAAGAAGTATATCATCACTGATGATGTACGACTGCAGGACCTGACAGAGCAGCACGCATGTATCGAGATTATGGGGCCACGCTCGGCCGAGATCGTCGAGGGCCTGGTGTCGGTTGATTGCGGACGTTGGTCGCTTGGACAGTGGACTTCGATTGAACTTGACGGTCAACAGGTCAAGGTGGTTCGCATGCCATCGAGCTGTGAACTCTCATTCTGGATTCTTGGCGATCGCGAGGCCTTGGCACATATCGTTGGTGTGCTTCGCGAGAATGCTACCGACATTCCAGAGCTCAATGCTGTGGATGTGGAATATCTCCGGATTCTCAGCGGCATGGGTGCTCACGACCATGAATGGTCGGAAGCATATAATCCGCTCGAGGCCGGTCTACTCCATCTGACGTCGTTCACAAAGGGCTGCTATATCGGACAGGAAGTGATCGCTCGCCTCGACTCGTACAACAAGGTGAAGCAGCGAATCATGGGCATTATTGCAGCACAGGAGGTACACGAGGGCGACGTCCTCCAGATCGACTCCTCGCCGGTTGGTGTGATCACGTCCGTGACCCGTTCCTGCGATGGGGCATCGTGGCTCGCGCTCGGCTATGTGCGTGGGGAGCATGCCGTCACCAACACGCCGATCGGCGTTCGGTCGGGCGATGTAGCGTTCGAAGCTACACAGTACCTGCCACAACTCCAGGATGCATCATGCCAGTAGTCTGGATCACCGGCGGTGCACGTCGCATTGGAAAGGGGCTTGCATTGCTCTTTGCCAAGAGCGGGTACGATGTTGGTTTTACGTATCGCACATCTGTTGATGAAGCGACTGCAACAGCCGAAGAGATTCGAACATTGGGACGCGCCTGCACTGCTGTTGAGTGTGATGTTCGCAACGAGTCTGATCTAACATCGGCACTGCTCCAGTGCACGACGGAGTTGGGCGTTCCAGATGTTATCGTAAGTAACGTGGGCGTGTTTCCCGCACGCACACCTGTGGCAACAATCAGCGAACAAGATGTCGTTGATGCGTTTGCGATAAACACGGTTCCACTGCTTACCATTAGCAGAGTCTACCACGAGCTGTGTATCGCGCATAATCGAGATGGACGCATCGTCAGCATGGGTTCGCTTGGTGCACACGAGATCTGGCGCGATAGGATCGCATACAACGTCAGTAAAAGCGCTCTTCACACCATGGTTCAAACGCTTGCCCGTGGCCTAGCACCACGGATCTCCGTCAATTCAGTTGCTCCTGGTATCATCGTTCAGCCTAATGATGTAGCAGAGCATGAACGCGCCGGTTTGATTGGAATCGACCGTATACCAATGGAGCGATACGGTGATGTTGCTGATGTCTTTGACGCCGTGTGGTTTTTCGCGACAGCTTCGCGCTATATTACCGGGCAAACAATTATCGTCGACGGTGGCTACCATCTAACAAGGTAGGTGCTGTCGCAATTACGGATGAGGGTTACCTCATGGTACAGAGGATGTTCATGCGCTTGCTTGTTCACGGTTTTACCGTTGCTGTTGGTTTCCTTGTTCTCACGGCTGTAGCAGTTGCAGGCACCGTAACAATGCTTCCAACGTCGCCACGACAAGGTGGTGAGGTTGTAATTGAGTACGTTCCTGGAGAGGCAGACAAAGGGCTGCTTTCGCAAGGTGAGCTGCATGCAGTAGTCTATACCTTTACGTCCGATGCTGAATCGCCGGTGGCGATTGAGGTTCAACTTTCGAAGTCGGGGTCGCGTTGGAAGGGGACAGCGAAACTTGCTGCATCTGTTGTTTACGGTATTGTCAAGATCGGAAACGGAAGCGCGTACGACACGAACAAGGACCTTTTCTGGGAGTTCTTGTGCGCTACCGAGCGGGGCGGAGCGGTACAAGGAGCGCACCTTCGTGCTGGAATGGCACGATATGGTCAGCTGCCAAAGCAGTGTCGCATGAGCGAGGACTTCGAAGATGCCATGGAAGAGATCGATGCCGAGGTTCGGGCGTATCCTTCGAACATGGTTGCTCGCATCAACTCGATCATGTTGATGAAAAACCTTGGAACACTTGAAGAAGCAGAAGCAATTGCGAAAGCACGCGAGATCACCACATCGATACGTCAGGTGACGTCTCCTCTCGAAGCAATCGCGATTGCACAAGCATACGAGATGCAAGGTCGTGGCGAGGACGCACAGAAGGTCATGATGGACGCTGGTGCGCGATTCCCGCGATCGATCGTCGAGGAACAGATCGCTCTCAGTAAGCTTGGCGCGGCCCAATCAGCCGATCAATTCATGCAGATGGCGTCAGATCATCTCAAGGCATGGCCCGAGTCGTATGCTCGCCAAAACTTGGTCAATGCCGTCATTGATGCCGCAATGAAACAGCGCACGATGCAGCAGCTTGCCCGATTCTTCGAGCAGACGCCTGGTCTGTATGCGATGTCGTACCACCAAGCTGTCAACTACGTTGGCGCGGTCGATTCGCTTCAGCCAGCAGCACTCTCGCTCGTTGAACGTGGACTCGAGGCAGCAGAGAATGTCGCGATTAAGCCCCCTGCATATGGCTTGTCGGAATGGAAGGAAGAACAACGTATCGCAACCTCCGAGTTACGATTCGTTGAGGGGGCGATTCATCGCGCACGCAAGGAGCCATCGAAGGCAATAGCTGCACTCGAGAAGAGTGCAGCGATTGGCGGCCCACAGACAGAGAAAGGTTGCTATGAGATGCTCATCGGGTTGTACCGCGATCAGCAATTGAATGATAAGGCAAGGTCAATGGCAGAGCTTGCGCTTCGTCAGGGGGCATCGACACAAGGCATTCTTGACGCCTACCGTACACTTCTTGCGCAGGCCGGACTCGACAGTGCAAAGATTACGGCAAAGGAAGCTGAACTTCGTAAAGAAGGTCGAAGTGTGCTCTCCGAGCGTGTTGTTCGCGAGATGCTGAACCAGCCGATGATCGATGGTACGTTCGTCACGCTTGATGGCGCGCCTGTGAAGATCTCTGACTGGAAAGGGAAGGTCGTCATTATCGACTATTGGGCGACCTGGTGTGGACCATGCCGACAGTCCTTCCCGTCATTGCAAAAGCTCTACGAGCGCTACAAGACGAACCCTAATGTCGTCTTTGCGATTGTGAACGTCTGGGAACGCTCAGATGATCGATCAAAGACTGTTCGCGACTTCCTCAAGACCAATGCATCACTGACCTTCCCGATGTACATCGACTCAAAGGATGAGGTAGTGCGGCAGTATGGTGTAACCGGCATCCCCACCAAGTTCTATCTGGGCAAGGATGGACGTGTTCAGTTCAAGGAAGTTGGGATGACACCAGAGGAACAGTTCCTTGAAGATGCCACAACGCGCATCGAAGCATTGCTAGCGCAATAAAGTACTTACACAAACAAGCAGCCTGAGCTACCAGTCCATGGCTCCGTGTTGTATCGCGCACCCATGTACACTCCGCGTCCTGTGCGTGCGAGCGACATGATGGGGAGCGGCCTTTCCATTCGGTCTGGCCATACGCACATGATGCGGATTTCAACAGCATTATCGCCGTACGGTGTTGGGACGCACCGCGCATAGTCAATGCGTTCCTGGAGGATCCACTGCGAGCGTTCGTGTTGTGGTATCGCGTGGAGATCGGCCTCTGTGGGACCAACGACGACGCCCTTACCAGCGAATGCATAGAGCGGCTTTAGGACGTATTGTTCCAACGTAGTAGGCATGGTATCGATCTGATCGACGAGCTGTGTCCTTGGAACAGTAGGATGATCGAGATATGGTAGCGCTGCCTTACTCATCAGATAGTACCAGTTCGGATGACCAGCCCATTGCACATCGAGGTCATCGGTCCACGCAAACTGTAGAGTAACGTGCATGTCATTCAGTTCATCGACAATGGCTCGATTGAATACACGCTGGAGCACATGTTCTCGTCCATCGTGCTGATCGACAATGAGCGAATGATCGTTACGTTTGATGTCTCTGATGTTCACTGTTGACAATCCAATCAAACGTTCATACGCGACAAAGTCTGGACGTGTCTTCTGCACGAGTGGATCAAGCTCAACCAATGCTACCGCAGATGGCTCACATTGACCATATATGCACTCGCGCAGGATTCCGACGTACTCGTCAAATGTCAGGTCTGAACAGAATGGTGTTGTACCCTTGAGCTCATACACGTTCTGCATCTGCGACGTGTACATAAGCTGATATCCGTAGAGCGAAGGAAAGCCTTGCAACTCGATCAGCTTCGGCACGAACTCGCCCTCGCTATCACGCGTAATGGCGAAGTCTACAACAGAGAAGAGCGGGCGTGGTGATGTGTGAGGAACACGTGCATCTTCCGGGATGCTCGGTGCCGTATGTTCTATCACATGTGGCTGTGAACATTGGATGGTGAGTTCGATTGCTGCCTGCTCGAGTTGTCGTCGCATCGAATGCGAAACGAAAATGGGCATCTCGCACACGCGAAAGTCGATTGAGGTTCCAAGTACCTCTTCGAGTTGAGTGCACAGCCGTTGGTGCGTCTCAGCAGTGACACGTCCGATAAACTCCTTTTGGAGATCGGGCCTCACCCTGCATACCGCAGGCGTCCTGCAGTGAATGTGGCACGGATGGCAACGTCATCGGGAATATGCGATGCGTTATCAAGAAGGTCGTGTGAGACGACGACGATGTCCGCATCGTACCCAACTTCGAGCTTACCTCTCCTGTATTCCATTCCGCTTGCACGATGTGCATCGCTTGTATAGGAGCGCACAGCCTCAACAGACGCAATGCACTCAGTTGCGCACCATGGTGTTGTGTGGCCATAGGGAACGCGATGAACAAACGCACGCAGCCCTTCGATGACAGACGGAGGTTCGATAGGGGCGTCTGATCCTCCCGAAATTGTCACGCCGGCATCAAGGAGTGATCTCCAGCGATACGACCACGCAAGGCGCTCGTTGCCTAGCCGTTTGACGGCCATTGATGCATCACTCATACAGTGGCTCGATTGTACACACGCGATAATGCCAAGATCGGCAAATCGGAGTACGTCATCTTGTGCAACGTGCTGAGCGTGTTCGATTCGAAGAATTATGTCCTCGCCCCCTGGCATGCTCCGAACAGCCGTGTAGGCATCGAGTACATTGCGCACGGCTGCATCACCAATTGCGTGCACCGCGATAGCTGGCCAACCTGCTTCCACGATTTCACGCATACGTGTGATCATTTCGTCGACAGATAGCAACTCGATACCTCGTGTATCGAGCTGATCTGAATATGGGGTACGCAATAGCGCTCCGCGCGAACCGAGAGCACCGTCACTAAAGAGCTTCACACCAGCAATACGGTGAAGCTCGCCACCAGCAGGGAGTAGGCCTTCGTTCATCCACTCGTTGTGTTGCCCCCTAACAAAGCTCTGTACGCGCACAGGGAGATGTCCTGACTCTGCGAGCTCACGGAAGGATTCGAGCCATTCAGGAGCGACGTCCATATCATGGACCTCGGTCACTCCTTGGCGCGCCCATTCCGACGTTGCTGCGAGAATCTGCTCGCGCAGTTCGTCGCGTGTTGGCTTCGGTTGGACTGCCCAGATTGGACGCATGTCATCATCGATGAGCATCCCGGAGTGATGTGTAGGATCAATCTCTGCAGCACGAAGAGCAGCACTGTTCACCCACATCGCATGTCCATCGACACGCATGGCTACGATTGGCACGCTGTCGGAGACATTATCGAGATCTTCTCGAGTAGGTAGCTGCGGGGTCGACCAGTGCTCGTGATTCCAGCCCATTGCTTGCAGCCAGGGCTTGTCTCCCTGGAGCTCCGCGGCGAGCCGTTGACGAACCTCATCGAGTGATGTCGCTCCATGAAGCGAAGGCATCGACAAACGTTCTCCGTACCCAACAATGTGGGCGTGGGAGTCTACAAAACCAGGGAGGACGTGACAGCCAGGGAACTCGTAGGTGTCTGTCTCAGTGCGCACAATTGTTCCAACCGCGCAGGGGAGAACCGCTCGAATGCGACCGCGCTCGATGTGGATTTCAGCGAACA
>VFQT010002772.1_pt1 | contig 17221 bp, 8 predicted proteins | sample 3512381 | NCBI WGS metagenome assembly VFQT01 (sample SAMN10412376, study PRJNA504923) | tailings metagenome | isolation source: Relicate 2 Philex TSF3 active mining site | place: Philippines: Tuba, Benguet | collected 2017-08-29
GCTCCGGTGCGAGCTCTGCCGAAGGGAGGGATCTGGTGGTTGGCGACCTGTCGCTCGATCGAGCGAAGATTCCGCAGTTGGTGCTTTCGAGCGGGAAGGGCGGTCAGGTGCGTGTGACCGGCGCTGTGCGTGGTACCGGCGCACCGGCGGTCAGCATCGGTGAATCGAGCACTAGACCGGACAGCGTGGAAATCACGGGTTCACTCGGCGCGAGCGATGCAGCCCTCGGCACGGTCCAGGTTCGCTCCGGCGGGGACGTGCTGATCGGCACCCAAGGCTTTGTCGATGCCGCCAAGGCGGCAGCAGACAAGACGACGTTCGACGTTCAGTCCGCCTCCGCGTCGAATGCGGGGACCGGCAACACCGGACGTCTCTTCCTGGTCGGCGGTGCGACGGCGTTCGATGCGCCCGGCTTCATTCTGCAGCAGAACACGGGAACCTCGGGCAATAATGGCGATGGATTGCGGATCGGAGTGCCCTCGGGTGAGGTCTCTGCGACGTTTGCAAACGGCACTGCGCCGCGTCGCATTGCCGTATTCGGCAGCGTGGTGGATGCGGACGGCAAGGTGCTGACGTCGTCGGGTGCCGCGGTGGCGAAGGGTTTGCTGCCTGCCAACGTGACGGCCAATGAAGTGTGGCGCCTCAACACCTGCATCATCGGGACGGGTGCGGCCTGCGCTGCGACCAATCTGTTGCCGCCGCCGACGCAGCTCGTCCAACAACCCGTCACCCCGCCGACAACGCCGACCACACCGGCGACCCCGGCTTCACCCAGCAATCCGAGCTCGCCCACGGCGAGTGCCGCGCCGCGCACGTCGAGCACTAGCTCTTCGGGCAGTTCGTCAGGCTCGGGCGCATCGGGCGCTGCGGACGGCGGGTCCAGCGGCAGCAGTTCCGATGGCGGTTCCGACGGTCAGTCCGCGTCGAATGACGACAGCTCGACTGACGACGAGAGCGGGGCCGAGGATACGCAGGATCAGGAGCCGACCGAGGAAGAGGAGCAGGCCGCGAACGAGGAAGAGGCCACCGAAGAAGCGGCCTCGCAAATTGCCGACGCGGGAACGCAGCAGGAAGAGGAAAGCTTGAAGCCACTCGAGGTGGATGCGGGTTCACGCGACTTGTTGCGACCGGAAACCGATGGCGGTATTCGTGAGCCGGGCGTGGGCTCTGCGAATGAAGACCTCTGGCCGCAAGAACCGCTGCCCACGCCGCCCTCCACACCATGAGACGCTCGAGTCGCGCAATCAGATGGTTCACCGCAGTGGCGGCCAGCGCAGCCGTCGCGGTGTTCTCGGTCGACGCGCCCGCCGTCACCCCAGTGTGGCTGAGCAAGCCCTCGGTCAACCTCGGTGCGGACCCCACCGGTCGTGCCTGTACGGCGCGACGCTTGTACGGTGATCCGCTGCTGCGCGACGGTCGGCGCGATCTCGCGTACGACATCAGCTGCGGTCGTGCCGGTGGCGTAGGCCGCATCTACGTGCTCGGCAGCCGTCCGAAAGAAGAGGCCCTGAAAGTTTGGCGCGATGCGGTCGCGCCGCTCTGTCTCGGTCCTCGGCCCCAGGAGTGGTCGCCGGAGGGTGTGACGGCAGAACTTAGTTTTTTCTGCGCTGGCGGAACGAGTGCGGGTGCGCGTCCGGCGACGATATTACTCGCGGCCTCGAGTTCGCGTGGCTTGCTCGCAGGAGATTCCCCACCCACTTCCGCGCCCGTGGTGGAGCGGGCCATCAGGATTTTTGCGGGCGTTGAGCCTGAACCGGCCAAGGCCCGATCGCGTGGCCCACGCAGTGCGCTGCTTGCCAATCTTGAGACGGTGCTCGGTAACGATCTGGCGGGCGGTGGCTTTGGCGACTTTGCGAGCCTGCGCGCAGCGGCGTTCGAGAACAACTCCATGTGGCTCTTCGGTTCGGCGGAGCTGCAGTTTGCCGATGCGATCCGCATCCATGCGGGATTATGGCCCGAAGATTTCGCCGGACGAGCCGACCTGCAGTCCGAGCGTGCGCTGAATCTTTCGAACCAGCGACGATTCCCGGAGGCAGAGCGTGCGCTTGCCGAGGCTGCACAGAACGCCGAAAAATCAGGCGATCTGTATCTGCGAGCGAAAGTGTCAGCCTACGCGGCACTCACGGCATTGAATGCGGGCAAGCTGTCGGACGTTCGAGCCCGAGCTATACAGGCCCGCGAATTCATTGCCGAATGGCGACGCTCCGGGCAAGTGGAGCGGGTGCAGGCCGACCAGACGATCGCTCGATTGCCGGTCGCCGCACGGGTCACCATTCTCGAATCCCAAATGCTGCGCGCGCTCGCGGTCGCCGAGTCTCGTGACAAGGGTCTGAGTGCAGGACGGCCCGGGCTCGCGGCCGCGGCGGACTCTGCAGCGAACGTCGATGCGCGCGCGGGCAGTTGGTTGCAGTCGGGTCTTGCCCAGGATCGGGCGGCCCTTGAAATCGCGGACGGGCGTCCCGACTCCGCGGTGCGAATCCTTGAGGAAGCGTTGACTCGGTACCGACGCATTGCCACGGGCACGCGTATCGAGGCCAACTTGTTAATGGATCTCGGTGGTGCGCTGCAAGCAGCGAAACGCGAGGACGAGGCGCTGCAGCGCTATGCGCAGGCGTTCGAGATCTATCGTGAGCAGACGGAGAATCGTGGCGTGGCGCCGATTCGGGCCATGACCTATCTGACGACGCTCGCGCGCAAATTGCCCAAAGTTGCCAAACCCGAGGAAGCGGCCGATCTGTTCGCGGCCTTCGAGACCTTGGCGACCCCTGCTGTGGCGCAGACCGCGGCGGCTACGGCGGCACGTTTGCTTGCAGGCCCCAACGGTGGGGTGATCCGCTCCTGGCAGGATGCGGATCGCTCGCTGCGTCGAGCGCTGACGAAACTCTCGAATTTACCGGCTGATGCGTCGCCCGACGTCAAGCAGACAGCCGAAGAGGATGTTGCGACTTGGCGCTCGCGAGTCGAGACCCTCGAACAACAAGTCAACCAGCTTTTTCCCAATTTCGGACTCGTGACGCTAGAGCCGGTCTCCATCGAGTCTTTGCGAACTTCCCTAGGGCCAAGGGAACGCTTGCTGCGGATCGCGCTCGGGTTGCAGTCAGGCGTCGGTCTGCTGATCGATCGGGATAATGTTCGGGTCTTCGAAATTAGGATCGGTGAGTCGACGGCTGCTGAGCTTGTCGGGCGCATCAAGAAGTCTGTGCGGAATCCGGATGTCGATTTCGATCAGCGCGCGGCGCGACAGTTGTACGAGGGGCTCTTCGGTCGTATTCGCGACGATTTGATGAGCGAGGCCGCTCCGGAACGATTGATCGTCGAAACCACGGGAGCCCTGGCGAGTTTGCCGTTCTCGGTGTTGCAAAGCGCAGAGCCAACGGACGAGGGTGAGGCCTGGCTGGCCAGGCGTTTCGCAGTGATGTCGGTACCCAGCATGCGGGCCTTCGTGTCCGCCCGTGCAGCAGGTCCCTCACAGGGCACGGTGCCGTTCGTCGGCTATGGAGACTTCCTGCCTTTGGCGAGCGCGACGGCGGCTCCCTTGATCACCCGATCTATTCTCAATGCGCGTCGCTTGCCCTCAGGCTGCGAGGCCTTGCTGATGGCGGCGCTCGCGAAGTTACCGCGTCTTGCGGGGACCGCAGCTGAACTCGAGGCCGTGAAACGGGTGATCGGGGCGGACGATCGCAGTGTGCTGCTGCGCAACCGATTCACGGATCGCAATGTTCTCAATTCCGAGCAGGTCGCGGCGGCCCGAGTGTTGATGTTCTCCACGCACGGCGTGTTCGGTACGGATTTCCCCGAAGCAGCCGGGTGTCTGCCGGATGCCGCGTTGCTGACGTCTGCCGTATCGGACAAGGCCGGAGTGTTCCTCGATTCTGCGCAGATCCTCGATCTAAAGCTCGATGCCGATCTTGTGGTGCTCTCAGCCTGCGATACCGGCAATCCACAGCCCGTGGCGCCCGGCGAGTCAGGCTTGCCCTCCGGCGGCGATGCGCTGTCTGGGCTTGCTCGCTCTTTCTTCTATGCCGGTGCGCGCAGTGTCATGGTCTCGCACTGGGTGTTGCCGGACGAGGATACTGTGAGTCTCATGAAGGTTTTTTTCGAGCGATTGCAGGCGGGTGATGCAGCACCGGAGGCCTTGCGCGCGGCGCAGCTCGCGCAGATCAGCTCCGGAGCCGCCGACCCGTTGCAGTGGGCGGCACTTGCAGTGGTGGGCGCACCGCAAGCACGCTGACTGCGCAGCGACGAACGAGTGGGTTAACATGCCTGTGGCGTCGGGGAGAGAGGGATTTATGCGCAATATTTTTCGAACGAGTGCTGTGCTGGCACTCAGCGTGCTGGGCGGCCTCGCCGCGGCGAGCGATTACATTGTGGCTCGATCGACGGATGCGTCGATCGTCAAGGGCACGGCGCTGGCCGCAGGGGTCGTGGTGCCCGCTGCCGTGGGCGCCGTCGTGACACTGATCTCCGCTGGAGGCGAGGTCGTCATCCTCAAGGGGACCGAGTCCGGCATTAAGGTTCCGACTCTTGCCAAGCCGGCCGGCAGTGCGGCGAGCACCACCTTGGCTGCTCTCGTCAATCGGCCGCCGCCGCGACGCAATTTCGGGGCGATGCGCGGCAACGATAAATGTCGCAGCGTCGAGGAGTTGCAGACGCTAGAGGCCATTCTCGCGGTGTCGGACATCGAGGGCTGCGGCCGTATCGCGCAGGCTGCTCTCGAGGCGTACATCAATAAGGCTGAAGCGGCTGCTGCGACGCCTTGAGCGCTCAGTTGTTCCGAATTGCGATCGTCGGGGCGGGGCCTGGCGGAATGAGCGCAGCCGCGCGTGCGGCAGAGCTTGGTGTGTCGCATGTGCTGCTCGAGCAGAGCGCGGCGCACGCCAATACCATCCAGCGTTACCAGAAAGGCAAGCATGTGATGGCGGAGCCCAACGTGCTGCCGCTGCGTAGTCCCTTGCCCTTTGCGGCGGGTGTGCGCGAACACATCCTCGAGGAATGGGGCGCCGGGCTCGACCGCCTCGGTGTCAATCTTCGTTGCCAGAGTGAAGTCACTCGGATCGAAGGTGAGCGGGGTGACTTCAAACTCACGCTAAAAAGCGGCGAGTCGCTGCGGGCCGAACATGTGATTTTCTCGATTGGCGTGCAGGGCAATCCGCGGCGTCTGGGCGTACCAGGCGACGATCTGCCCTGCGTGCAGTACACGCTCGACGATCCGGATGACTATCAGGGTGAGACGATTGTTGTGGTCGGTGCTGGCGATGCCGCCATCGAAAATGCCATCGCGCTCGCGCGACAAAATCGAGTTTTCATCGTCAATCGCGCCGAGGAGTTTGCGCGCGTCAAGGACGGCAACCTGAGTCTGATTCTCAAGGCTATCGAAGACGAGGCGCTCGGCTGCTTCTACAAGTCTAGTTGCTTGTCGATCACGGCCACGGCGGGTACGGAGGCACCGTATCTGCTGACGCTCGCCACGCCCGAGGGCGACACGGCCGTACCCTGTCACCGCATCATCGCCCGCATCGGTGCGGTGCCACCTCGAAAGTTTGTTGAGTCCTGCGGAATTCGTTTTCCTTCCTCTGATGTCGCAGCCTTACCTGAGCTCAGCGCGCAGTACGAGTCGAACGTGCCGGGTCTTTACGTCATCGGGGCGCTCGGCGGCTATCCGCTCATCAAGCAGGCGATGAACCAGGGCTATGAGGTCGTGAGCTACATCCAGGGCGAGGCGGTCGAACCGGCCGATGAGCCGCTGCTCGCGGAGAAATTTGCAAAGCTTGCCGGCGGGTTGTCAGTAACCGAGACACTGCAGCGGATGCAGCAGCGCATTCCGCTCTTTGCCGACGTGAATCCGCTGATGTTTCGTGAGTTGATCCTCGGCAGCGCTGTGCACTGCCCGCATGAGGGGGACGTCGTCTTTCGCCGCAACGACTATACGAACTCGTTCTACACCGTCCTCGACGGCAGTGTGCAGATCGAGCTCGGCGAGGGTAGCGACTCGAGACGCATCACGCTCGTGGCCGGACAGTTCTTCGGCGAAGGCAGTCTGCTTTCGGGTCGACGTCGGTCTGCGGCGGTGTATGCCGGCGCGGGCTGCGTACTGGTCGAATCGCCACGGCGCGACATCGTCAAGCTCATGAACTCGGTCGACTCGGTGCGCTCGGTGATCGATCGGCTGTTCATCGTCCGGGCGATCCAGACCGGTTTCGCTCCGAACACGCCCTTTGAGGTTCTCGCGCCCATCGCGGCGCGTGCTCGGCTCAACCGCTACAAGCGTGATGAGGCTTTATTCAAGGAGGGCGAACCCGGAGACCAACTGCATCTTGTGCGCAGCGGCTCGGTCGCCGTATCACGCAATTTCGGCGGACGCGAGGTGACCTTGTCCTACGTAGCCGCAGGCAATTACGTCGGTGAGATGGCTCTGCTCGGCCGAACATCGCGCAGTGCCACCGTCCGCGCCGCGGTGCCCACCGAGACAGTGAGTCTCGATGCCGATGCGTTCGCTGAGCTCATGGCCCATAACCCGGCGCTGCGCGGCGACATTGAAAACGTCATGCGCAAGCGCATCGTGAGTAATGCCCAAGCGCAATCGAGTGATGCGGGCGGCAATCTGATCTCGTTTCTGATGCGACAGGGACTGGGTGAGGCCACCGACGTACTGCTGATCGACGAGTCGCTGTGTATCGGTTGCGACAACTGCGAGCAGGCCTGTGCCGCGACACATGGCGGCACGTCACGGCTCGATCGCGCCGCAGGGCCCACCTTCGCCCACGTGCATGTACCGACCTCGTGTAGGCACTGCGAGAACCCGCATTGCATGAAGGACTGTCCTCCCGATGCGATCCGTCGCGCACCGAATGGCGAGGTATACATCCGTGACAACTGCATCGGTTGCGGCAACTGCGAGCGAAACTGTCCCTACGGTGTGATCCATATGGCGAGCACGCCGCCGCCGCAACCCTCGTTGTGGGCATCATTGCTGTTCGGTAGCGAAGCAGCTCCAGTCGAGTCGACCGGCCAGGGCAAAGCACCCAAGAAGGCAGTCAAGTGCGACATGTGCAAGGACCAGTCGGGCGGTCCTGCCTGCGTGCGCGCCTGCCCCACCGGTGCAGCGCTGCGCGTGAGCCCGGCTGAGTTCGTCGAGTTCGTCAGCACCGGGGTGGCGGAGCGCTGAGATGCATCAGTCAGTTCTCGATTTCGAACGTCGCCGTTACCTGAAGATCGCACTTGCGCTGTGCGCCGTGTCGCTGGTGGCGTATCTCTGGCACGATCCGCGCTCACCGCCGAACGGCGGAACCTGGCTTGGGTATACGCTGGGCGGTCTCGGCGCGGCGTTGATCCTGTGGCTCACGGCGCTGGGTGTGCGCAAGCGGACCTATACCTCAACGCTCGGTAGCTTGCAGGGATGGGTCAGTGCGCATGTGTACCTGGGTCTCGCGCTGCTGCTCGTGGTGTCACTGCATGCCGGTTTCCAGTTTGGCTGGAATATTCATACGCTCTGCTACGTGCTGATGGTGGTAGTGATTGCCTCGGGTCTCCTAGGCATCGTGCTGTATCAGCGGTTGCCGCAGCAGTTGTCGCAGAATCGCGCGCAGCAGACATCGGAGCAGATGCTGACTGAGTTGCAGGAACTCGATGAGCGCACGCGACGCGTGGCTGCGAACGCCTCTCCGGACGAGGCGTTGGCGATCGAGGCCAACATTGCGGGTACTCGCATTGGCGGTAGTACGGTAGCGATCCTCTCGGCGCAGGATCGATCAACAGTACGGCTGCCTGGTGGGTCGGCTGAGGCTGAGGCGAACCCCGGGCAGGTGCGCATGCTCGAATGGCTGAGCGCACGGCTTTCGGCGAGCGACGATGCTGGTCGTACCCGAACGCTCACGGATCTCGTCTCGCTGATCGGCGCGCGGCGAGCGCTGCTACGCCGATTGCAGCAGGATGCGCGACTGCGCGGCTGGCTGTCACTCTGGTTGTACGTGCATGTGCCCGTGAGCTTCGGTTTGCTGGGCTCGCTCATCGCACACGTCGTCAGCGTGTTCCTCTACTGGTAAGCAGGCGATGCGCGTACTGCTTCGACATATCACCCGAACCGCCGCAGGCACGCAGTCAGTGCGTGAGGAATGGGTGGATGACACCGTCATCACCCTCGGTCGTTCTACCGACCAACGCGTGCAGGGCAACGACATCCGTCTGCAACTGAAGCACGCCGAATTGCGCGCGACGGCCTCAGGGTGGCAGCTCGTATGTATTCCGCCAGGTCAGGCTGTGGTTAATGACAAGGCCTGTCGCGATGCGCGGCTCGCTGTGGGCGACATAGTCACGGTTGGTTCGCTGCGCCTTCGCGTCGAGTCGCCCACCGCGGCCGGCGAACCGCAACTGTCGATCGAGCGACTTCCCGACACGGCGAGCGCTGCGGTATCAGCGGGTGTGGGCGCGGCAGCCTCAGCTACTGCGCCGAAGTTATCGCTCGCTGAACTCGGTTGGCGCAAGCGTCCGTGGGCGTGGGCGCTGTTTCTCGTCACCGTGTTGGGTGGTCTCGTGCTGCCGTGGACGGTGGGCGTGCCCTCCGATGCGACTTGGAGTTCGGGGCCGCTGCATGAGGCGCACGCTTCACTGGAAGGACGCTGCGACAGTTGTCATGTGAAACCCTTTCAGCGCGTACGCAACGAGTCCTGTCTCGATTGTCACGCGGATCATTTACGCACGCATCTGCCCGCCGATCATCCGGCGACCCTGCAGTTCATGGCGCAGCGGTGTACGGACTGCCACGTCGAGCACGATGAACCCTCGCACTTGGTGCAGACGGACAATCGGGTCTGTACGGACTGCCACGCGGAACCTGAGCGCCATGGTGGGCGCCCCGGCGCGAAGCCTGTGACTGATTTCGAGTTGAACCATCCGCCGTTTCGTCTGAGCTCGCTGCGCAGCGAGCAGCCCGCCTCGCAATTGAAGTTCACACATGCTGCGCATCTCGATGAACGAGGTATCAAGGCACCGAGTGGCACCGTGGTGATGAAGTGTGCGGACTGCCATACGCCCACGGAGGAAGGGGCCAGCTTCGCGCCCATCCGTATGGAGACCCACTGCGCATCCTGTCATCGGCTCGACTTCGATCCCGCCGAGCCTGATCGAACGGTGCCGCATGGCGATCCGACCGAAGTGCTGCGTGTCCTAAGCGGACACTACAGCGCGCGTTATCTCGCAGGCTACGCCGACCCGCTTGCAGGTCGCACGTCCGCCGTGCTGCCGCCCGGTGTCGACGTGGCGCCGGCGGAGCGCGCTCGGCTGCTCGGTGTGGCGCGTGATCGCGCCCTGCGAGTGGCCACGGATCTTTTCGAGCGGCGTGCCTGCGTCGACTGTCATACGGTCACGCGCGTGGGTACGGCTGCGGAACCTGCCTGGAAGGTCATGCCGGTCAAGTTGGTGTCGAACTGGATGCCGGGCGCCGAGTTCGACCACGCATTGCATGGCACATCGCTCACGCCATGCAGTACCTGCCACAAGGCCGAGACCTCGAAACAGGCTAGTGACGTACTGATGCCACCGATAGAGACGTGCCGCGACTGTCACCGCGGCACGATGAAAACGGCCTGCATCGATTGTCACGGATTCCATGGCAAGGGACAGCCGCTGTGGCAGCCGGCGACTCTCAAGGCTGTGTTGCGCAAGGCTGCTCCGCCGTGATCCACAGACGTTCGTTATCTTTGTTGGCAGCACTCGTGCTGACCGCCTGCGGGGGTGGAGGAGGCGGCAGTAGTGCACCCGCAGCGGGGAGTGCAGGGAGTACGCCGTTGTCGTGTGATGGTTCCTGCGCGAGCGCGAGCACCGCTTTGACGGTGGCGCAGGTGGAGACTGTAATCGCACGGGCCGTCGTCGAGGCTCAGGCGCGTAATGCCAAAGCCACCATCGCGGTGGTCGATCGCGTGGGCAATGTGCTCGCTGTGTACGTCATGAACGGCGCCTCGGCTACGATGACGGTGCGAAGCACGCAGGGCACTGCCCGCATCGACGGCGGGCTTGAGAACGTCGCCGTCGTACCCGCAACTCTGGCTGCGATCGCCAAGGCCGTCACTGGCGCGTATCTGTCGAGTGAGGGCAACGCGTTCAGCACTCGCACGGCGAGTCAGATCGTGCAGTCGCATTTCAACCCAGGTGAGGTGCTGACCCCGGGCGGTCCGCTATTCGGCGTGCAATTCAGTCAGTTGCCGTGCTCGGATGTCGCTACTCGATTCGAGGGTGGTGCGGCGAGTGTGGGGCCGAAGCGCTCACCGCTTGGACTCGCCGCCGATCCTGGTGGCTTTCCGCTGTACCTTGACGGTACGCCGGTGGGCGGCGTCGGCGTAATGGCCGATGGCGTGTACGGCCTTGATGCGAACCTGCTCGATCGTGACGACGATCTCGATGAGGCCATCGCGTTGGCGGCGACGGTGGGCCTCTCAGCACCCGAGGATCGGCGTGCCGATCGCATCACCGCTGATGGCAAGACGCTGCGCTTCAGCGACGCGGAGCTCGCCGAGCTGCGCGGTGGCAGCAACACTCCGCCGACTCTGGCGGCACAAGGTGCATCGATTGGCCGCCTCGTGGCAGTCACTGGCTATACGAGCGGCACCGTGCGCGCGGGCACTGCGTTCGGACAGGGTGCGTCAGGGATCCGCGCGGACAGCCGCGACTATGCGGGCCTTGATGCCTTCGTCCTAGTCGATGCGTCGAACACCGAGCGATTCAGGCCGCGGGCGGGGAGCGAGGCGAATGGCGCACTCAGCGCCGCGGAAGTGCAGGGACTGTTGCGTTCGGCGCTGCAAGTCGCGGCTCGCGCGCGTGCGCAGATTCGCAGACCGCTCGGCACGCCGGCGCGCGTCAGCATTGCGGTGGTCGATTCAAACGGCGTGCTGCTCGGGCTGGTACGCAGCCGCGATGCACCGGTGTTCGGTATCGATGTCGCTGTGCAGAAGGCGCGGGCGGCGGCGTTCTTCTCTTCGCCTCGTGCCGCGTCGACTCTGCAGTCGTTGCCGCCTGCGGTGTATCTCGATCAAGGATTCGTGCGCTTGCGGGCGGTTGCGCCAGCAAGTTACCTGCCGGCGGTGCGTACTCTGCTCGGCGTCTCCTCGGCATTGGGAGATGGTCAGATGGCCTTCTCGGCGCGCGCGATCGGCAATCTCGCGCGACCGAATTTTCCCGACGGCGTCGACGGTAATCCGCCAGGCCCGTTATCAAAGCCCTCGGGACAGTGGAGTCCCTTCAGCACGGGGCTGCAACTCGATCTCGTCTATAACGCAATCATTCAGCATGTGGCTTTCGTTGCGGGCCTCGCGCCCGATGTGCCGGGGCGGTGCGCCGGCATCGGCGGTTTCGATACGGGATTTACGGCGCAGGATGCGCCTCCGTTACTGGCTAATGGCATACAGATCTTTCCGGGCGGCGTACCGATCCATCGCGGCGAGGCGCTCGTCGGCGCAATCGGAGTGTCGGGTGATGGCATCGATCAGGACGACATGATCGCGTTCCTCGGCGTCGCAAAGGCAGGCTTTGCCGCAGGCGGGCCGCAGCACCCGAGTGCGTCGCGTCGTGCCGATCAACTGGTGCCGAACGGGGCGCGACTGCGCTACGTGAGCTGCCCGCAGGCGCCGTTTCTCGATTCGAACGAGCAGGAGCCCTGTCGTGGGCTGTGAACGTGGCCTGTGGTGGGCGGTGCTGGCACTCGCGTTGCCGCTGCCGTCCATGGGGGAAGAGGCCCCGGCTGCCGTCGCGCAGCCCTGTCCGCCGATCGAGGTTGCCGAGCCCCGGCGGCGCAGTCCGCGCATACCGGTCCTGTCTTATGAACCGACGCCTTGTGACGCATCGCGTTTGCCGCCCTCACCGCTCGAGCAGAGTGGTGGTCTGCAAGGCTTGCCGGATCGTTGGCGTCTCATCGAGAGCATCGGTATCCCCGATAACTGGATCGATCCGTATCACGGCAACAACCCGCTCAAGGGGGATCGGCCGCTGTTCGGCGAGGACTGGTTTCTGGCGCTCATCGGAGTGTCTGATTCGGTGATCGAACCACGGCAGTTTCCCTTGCCCGTCGGTGGTCCGGTCACCGAGCGCGCGGGCTCGCTCGACACGTTTGGTGAGGGTCGGCAGCAGGTGTATGCGCAGACCTTCGCGCTTGAGACCGTACTCTACCAGGGCGACACGGTGTTCAAACCGCCCGATTGGGAGTTCCGCGTGACGCCGGTGGTGAATGTCAATCACGTGGTTGTCGAGGAGCGCGGCGTGCTCAAGGCCAACGTCGATGCGCGTCGTACGCGCACAGAGTCCGCTGTGGGGTTGCAGGCGGCGTTCGTCGACAAACATTTGCACAATGTCTCCGATCGATACGACTTTGACAGTCTGCGCGTGGGCGTGCAGCCCTTTACGGCGGACTTCCGCGGCTTCCTGCTGAATGACAGTTTGTTCGGCGTGCGCCTGTTTGGCATTCGCGACGACAACCGCTGGCAGTACAACCTCGCGTGGTTCCGCCGCATCGATAAGGACACCAACAGCGGCTTGAACGATCTCATCGAGCGCGGGGCGGCCGCGTTGCGCGACGACGATGTGTTCGTCGTCAATGCGTACTACCAGGATTGGCCGCGGCTGGGCTTCACCGTACAGGGTACGGTCCTGCACAACCGCAACCGCGAGGGGGGCGAGCTCACCTACGACGGTAACGGCATCATCCAGCGGCCGATGTCGCTCGGGCTCGAACGACCGCGCGAATACGATGTGACCTATGTCGGCGCCTCGGGCGATGGGCATCTAGCGGGCATCAATCTGTCGACTAGCGCGTATCTCGCGCTCGGCGAGGCGAATCGGGGTGTATTCGTCGATCGACCTGAGCGGATTACTGCGGGTTTCTTTGCCGCGGAACTGTCCAAGGATTTCTCCTGGGTTCGTGCCCGCGCTTCGCTGGCCTGGGCCTCGGGCGATGGCAATCCGTTCGACGGTCGCGGCGAGGGTTTCGATGCGATCTTCGAAAATCCGCTCTTCGCCGGTGCCGACACGAGTTTCTGGATCCGTCAGCCCGTGCCGCTGATCGGCGGCGGTCGAGTGTCGCTGTCGGGACGTAATGGAATGCTCAATTCCTTGCGATCCTCAAAGGAGTTCGGCCAGTCCAACTTCGTCAATCCCGGACTGCGCCTTGCAGGCCTCGGGGTGGATCTCGACCTGACGCCGACGCTGCGCCTGAGCGGCAATCTCAACTACCTGAGTTTCGACGACACTGCCGTGCTCGAGGTAGCGCGTGCACAAACCGGTATCGACCGCGAGATTGGACTCGACGCGTCGCTGGCCGTGATCTGGCGGCCGCTGGCGATACAGAATGTCGTGGCGCGCCTGTCGCTGGCCTCCCTCGTGCCGGGGGCCGGCTACCGAGCGCTCTATGGTGACGAGAGAGCCTATTCGGTGTTGGGCAATCTGGTGCTGACGTACTGACCATGACAGACAGAATTCGTATTCGTTCAGGGTTTGTGGCGTTGTGCGCGCTGCTCGCGGGTGCGTTGTTGATCGTCGAAGGCGCACGGACGAGCGAGGAGGCGAAGCCCGTCGCGCGTAACTATCGTGACGCACCGCCGGCCCCGGCCCGGCAGACGGCGGACGAGGCGGCTGCAAAGAGCGTGGGCTGTCTCGACTGTCATACCGCGACCGATCAACCGACGATGCACGCCAACCCAGGCGTCGTGCTTGGCTGTGCGGATTGTCATGGCGGTGACGCCGGCGTGCGATGGTCGGCCGGCAACGCCACCGAGGCGCGCAGCAGCTCTGCTTACGTGTCTGCGCGTGATGCTGCGCACGTGTTGCCGCGGTATCCGGAAGCCTGGAAATTCCCTTCGAGTGCCAATCCGGAGCGCACCTACGCACTGCTCAACAAGGAAAGTCCGCAGTTCATCCGATTCATGAATCCTGGCGATTATCGCGTCGCGATGGAGTCCTGTGGCGCCTGTCATGAGAAGACCATCAAGGATGCGGCGCGCAGCCTGATGGCCACCTCCACGATGTTCTGGGGCGGCGCGGCGTACAACAACGGCTTGTTGCCCTACAAGCAGTACATCCTCGGCGAGGCGTACACGAGGGACGGTCACGCGGCGATCCTCGAGGGAGCGGCATCGACGCCCGAGCAGCGCGAGCGTTTCGAGATCGTCGAGAAGGTGTATCCGCTGCCGCGCTGGGAAAATCTTCCGCCTGCGGATGTCTTCCGTGTGTTCGAGCGCGGCGGTCGCAACATCTCGAACCTGTTCCCGGAAACCGGGCTGCCGAATGTGGCGGGCTCAATCCAGCGACTCGAGGAGCCGGGTCGACCTGATCTCAAGCAGTCGAATCGGGGTCCTGGTACAGGTGCGCGCATTGCCGTACCGGTACTCAATATCCACAAGACGCGACTCAATGATCCGCTGATGTGGTTCATGGGCACGAACGACAACCCGGGCGACTATCGAAACTCCGGGTGCAGCGCCTGCCATGTGGTGTACGCGAATGATCGCGACCCGCGCCACTCAGGCCCCTATGCGGCATTCGGTCACGCGGGGCAAACGCAGAGCGCTGACCCGACAATTCCGCGCGAGCGTAGCGGACATCCTTTGAAGCACGCATTCTCCCGAGCCATACCGACGAGTCAGTGCATGATTTGCCACATGCACCAGCCGAACATGTTCATGAACAGCTTTCTCGGTTACACGATGTGGGACTACGAGTCCGATGCGGCGTCGATGTGGCCTGAGGAACAGCAGTTCCCGAGCGCGGAGCAGATGCGCAAGGTGCTCGATCGCAATCCCGAAGGTGCCGCCCCGCGCGGAAAGTGGGCTGACCCCGAGTTCCTCAGCAAGGTGAGTGAACTCAACCCCACCCTCAAGGACACCCAGTTCGCCGACTATCACGGCCACGGCTGGAACTTCCGTGCCATCCACAAGCGCGATCGTGCGGGGAATCTGCTCGATGCCGAGGGCCGCATCGTGGCGGCGGATGATCCGCAGAAATGGAGCAAGACGGTGCAGATGGCCTCGATTCACGTCGATGTCGGCATGCACTGCGTCGATTGTCACTACGCGCAGGATTCGCACGGTAACGGCCATCTGTACGGTTCGGTCGCTGCCGCTGTCGAAATCGACTGCAAGGATTGTCACGGCACGACCGCCTCGCGCGCGACGCTGCGAACCTCGGGGCCCGCCGCCGCGTCGGTGAGCAATGATCTGTCGCTGATCCGCAACCCTGACGGTTCGCGTCGCTTTGAATGGCGCGGCGAGACGCTCATCCAGCGCTCGGCGGTCACGCCGGGACTCGAGTGGGAAGTCTCGCAGGTCAAAGATTCCGTGACGCCGGGTAATGCCCATTACAACGCCAAGGCTGCGCGGGCGAAGACGATGTCGCGCGATCCGCGGGGGCAGAAGTGGGGTCCGGACATTCCCTGGGAGATGCTCGCCCACAATGACGACAAGATGGAGTGCTACGCCTGCCACACCTCGTGGACCACGAGTTGTGGTGGCTGCCATCTGCCCATCGAGGCCAACTGGAAAACGGCGCGGCACCGCTACGAGGGCGGCGAAACGCGCAACTACGCCACCTACAACCCGCAGGTGGCTCGCGAAGACATCTTCATGCTCGGGCTGCGCGGCCCGTCAGAGGGCGGCAAGATTGCCCCGGTCCGATCGTCCTCTGCGCTGGTGCTGTCCTCGACCAATGCCAATCGCGAACGTATCTACGTGCAGCAGCCGCCCATCTCGGCCTCGGGCTATAGCTCGCAGGCCATGAATCCCCATTACCCGCACACCGAGCGCAAGACCGAGACCAAGACCTGCAGTGACTGCCACCTCTCGCGCAGCGGCGACAACAACGCCATCGTCGCGCAGACCTTGGGCTACGGTACTCAGTTCATCAATTTCGCGGGGCTCAACGCCTGGGTTGGGACGGCGAAGGGCGTCGCTGCAGTGGAGGTAACGGAGTACGACGAGCCTCAGGCGGTAATCGGTAGTTATCTGCATCGCTACGCGTACCCGAAGTGGTACGGCGAACACGTGGGTCGTGGACGGCAACTGCGCACCGCGAGCCAGCTTGCGGGTGAGGCGGTCGGTTGTGTGCAGGTTCGTGGCGAGTATCTCTTCAGTGCCGAAGGCTCTCGCGGCCTGCGCGTGCTCGATGTGGCAAGCGTCGCCAACAAGGGGTTCAGCCAGAAGATCGTCAGCGCGCCGTTCTCACCGCTCGGCCACGACACCACCGTGCCGAGCCGCAACGCCACCTGCGTCGCCTTGCCGACCACCCAGCCGGTGCATCCCGCGCGCAACGAAGGCGAGCTGATGCGCAAGGCGAATCTCGAGCAGCCGTTCCTGCCGATCTACAACTACGCGCTCGTCACGGATGCCGAGGAGGGCTTGATCCTCATCGACATCAATACGCTGGCGGATGGCGAGTTCCGCAACAACTTCCTCAGTCGTACGCTGACCTGGAACCCCGATGGCAAACTCACCGGCGCGCGTCAGCTCGTCATCGCGGGTAATACGGTCTACGTCTTGACGCCGCGTGCGCTGATGGTTGTGGACCTTGCCGTCCCCACGGCGCCGCGTCTGCTGGCCGAGCAGCCGCTCGAGGATCCCCGCGCGCTTGCGCTGCAGTTCCGTTACCTGTTCGTGACGACGGCACGTGGTCTTGAAGTGCTCGAGGTGACTAGCCCCGCTGCACCTCGCCGGGTCAGCGGCGCACAGGTCGCGCTCGCCTCTGCCGCAGGTCTGACGGTGTCGCGCACCTATGCGTACGTCGCCAACGGCGCCGGCGGTCTCGCCATTATCGACGTCGAGCGGCCCGAGCGCCCGCGCTTGCTGCAGTCGTGGAACGCCGGGGGTGCGCTCATCGACACACGTGATGTGATGATTGCCTCGACCAATGCCTCGCTGTTTGCGTACCTCGCCGACGGGCGCGGCGGTCTCAAGGTGGTGCAATTAACGAGCCCCGCGACGCAGCCCAATTTCTATGGTTTCAGTCCGCAGCCGAAACCTGAGCTCATCGCCCGCTATGCCACCCGCGCGCCAGCGTTGTCCTTGTCGAGGCCACTCGAGCGCGATCGTGCCGTCGACGAGAGCGGCGGACAGGTCGCGGTATTCGGGCGTCGCGGGTCAAGGCCGTTCACGTTGCCGGAAATGCAGCGGCTATTTCTCGATGGCGATGGGATGCCGTGGTTCGTCGACGATGAGGTGAAGCCATGAGCCGTTCAATCGTAGTCGTATCGATG
>VFQT010002774.1_pt1 | contig 17220 bp, 18 predicted proteins | sample 3512381 | NCBI WGS metagenome assembly VFQT01 (sample SAMN10412376, study PRJNA504923) | tailings metagenome | isolation source: Relicate 2 Philex TSF3 active mining site | place: Philippines: Tuba, Benguet | collected 2017-08-29
TATTTGAACTCTAGTAGAATAACACCAGAAATGAATACAGCTATTACAAATATTATGAATTTGATACAAAATCATAGTACTGATGAAAATAATAGTAGTCGATCTAGTTCTTATTCATCAAGTTCATCGAGTATAAATAGTCAAAGTGATCAAGGAAGTTATAGTGGTGAGGAACCAGATATAGAGGATGTGGTGAGAATCGGTGAAAGTGACAGCGAAGCAAGTGGGTTTGATACTCCGGTACAAAGTGACGATGATGATGTTGATAGTGAATCAACTGATATTGATGAAAGACTACCTTACAATACACAAGGAGGTAAATCGAAGATGACCCGTAAATCAAAAAAGGCTCGTAAATTGAAGATGACCCGTAAATCGAAAAAGAATAATAAATTAAAAGGAGGTAAATCGAAGATGGCTCGTAAATCAAAGAAAAACAACTAAAAATAAGATAACAATCAATAATTAAAATAATATATTATAATTATTTGTACCAAATTATCCGGCGGATTTATAAGCATATAGACTATAACCAGATGTTCCCATATTTGAACAAAATAACATATATTTACCATCAGCAGATATAGCAGGAGTTAGCCAGTTATTATTATTTGGCGAGGCAGTCATGCCAGTTATTTTTGTTGACCATGTTTCTCCATAATCATTTGAAACTATAACATTTGTAGTACTAGTATTTACCATCATTATATATTTTCCATCAAAAGACATTTTGTATCTCCAAATACCTGTACCACTATATTTTGAAGTAAATGTCACACCGTAATCACTTGATATATATATATTTGTAGTAGTTTTAACACTAACATATTTTCCAGTATAATTACATATTAGAGTATCTGCTGCTGATACACCTGCTGAAATATTCCATGTTATACCAAAATCAGATGAATATCTTAAACTAGAAGAACTATTCACATACATATATTTTCCGTCTAATGATATTGCGCAATCGCTTAATCCGATTAAACTTCCAAGAACTGATATAAACGATACACCAAAATCACTACTAACATAAATATTTGTAGAAGATATCGAAATCTGGTATTTACCTGTTTGTGAAACCGCAGCATATACCATAGAAATTGATGATATAGACGATGGAATAGTAAATGATGTTCCAGAATTACTCGATATATTTAATATATTAGTGCTCGAAATATATCCATGATATGTTTCATCTTGTGAAAAAAATAATATTTTGGTGATACACTTGCAAATGCAATATTAAAAGTAGCACCAAAATCGGTTGATTTATATAATTTGCTACTATCTGTTATAGCAATTATATATTTTCCAGAATATGATATATAAAATAATGGATTATAACTATCAACCGGACTATTTGATAGTGTCCATGTTGATCCATAATTATTTGAAATATATATTCCAGCCGTATTATATACAGTCACAGCTTGATATTGGCCTAATCCAGAAACACCACAACTCCGCATAGCGTAATTTGGTTTTACACCGATGAAGATTTAAATCCGCACATCCACCTTTGGTGGATGCACGTTTTAATTTATTTATCGGTAACGGTTACATTGAAAGAAATAAATAGCACACCTAAGGCGTGCGGATTTAAATCTTCAATGGTGTAAAACAGAAGGAATATTTGTATTTGTCCAGTTATTTCCATAATTTGTTGTTTGACTTGTTGTTAATCCTGGAAAATCAGTGTTTTTAGCCGGGGAAAGGGATTTAATACTATTCAAAACATTAAAAACCATTTTAATATATATATAATAATTATTTAATTTTGCTTCCAATGCTTACCACAATCCAAACACGTAATGAAAATCGTCGACGGCTCATCCGCCGACCGCGTCTGTAACTCATAATATGTACACTTCTTTGATTTGCATTTCTTACACGTAAACATTTCCGTCATCGCCTCTACATTCACATTATACTTGTTGCTGTCGCGTTTAATTTTTGCATCGATCATAGTGCGCCAATGATCTGGGTTCATTTCTTGGTGAGTCATAAATGCCAGCGTTTTGGGGCTAATATCTTCATTTTTTAACAATTGTCGCAATGACTCGTTCTTCAAATTAATGTAAATTGTTCGTAACCGGTCCATATAAATAGTCGAAAATGCAGGAACATCCCATTTCTTAATGACTTTGAGATTCGACGCCTCTTTAATTGCATAATTATAAACGCCGATTTCCACATTTGCTAAAATAGTGGGGTTCATATCTTTGCCATATGCGCCAATGAGTTTTGAGCGCACATTTTCGCGGAAGATTGCTGGTTGTTTGATGAGTTGGTTCGACATATTTGATTCTAGATGTTTTACTTTATGTTATTTCGTAAAGTAAAGCGCAATGTGTTCAATTTTTTGATGTGTTTGTCGTATACATTTTTACATTTTAAATGCCGACTCTTTAAGTCGGCATCTTTTAATGTAAAAAGGCAACTGTTACTAAGCCCGCATTACGGGCGACCGTCGGCCACCGTAGGTAGCCTTTATAACCGATAAATTACCTTTGTTATATTCAATAATTCTGTTTTGCAGAATTATGATATATAAATCGGTATTTCAAAGGTTAAAAGGTGTAAAAAACCAGGATACATAATTTATAATATATCCTCCAAATCACATACTCGCCAATATTCGCACCCATTATTTGGCAAAGGTCTGCGAATAATCATCGGTATCTTCTTCTGATCAAATTCCATCATTGCTATCACATACCCATCAATAATTTCGTCGCTTACTGTTACAAACGGTTTTGCACCCGCATTAATTTGCTTGGCACGTTCACCTAAAATCTTGGCTTTCTCATATTTGGTAATAAAGGGGATTGTTTTATGTAGAGGATCAATAATAATTCCGCGTTCATTTCGTACAATAGTACACATGGCATTTACTTCGTGATAATTATGAATCATCAGCTCGGGATGGTGCTCAGTTATCACATTCTTGCGCAAATTGTCGTTGAACTTTTGTAATCGGGTTTCGTCGTCTTCGTCATCTTCTTCTTCATCTTCGTCATCTTCGTCATCATCATTTACAAATTGTTCCATATGTTTTTTCTCATATTCGATGTCAACGCCTTTCTCCGAGCCAGACTCCCAATCTTCTTGGGCAAAATCTTCATCTTCGTCGCTGACTCCTTCATCAAAATCATCTTCGTCTGCATAGTCACCGACACCACCGATTTTTACTGATGCCTTTTTGATTTTTGATATGTATTTGAATTCATTATTAGCTCCTCCGCCATCTGATAATTCGGAATCTGAACCACCAGAACTGCTTTCGTAATCGTTGTAATTTTTATCATCCATTTTGAGTTATATAAAATATAATATTATTTATATTTTAAATCAATTTTTTGCCTCCATAAAAAACAAATTGTATGTGAGCCCCATCCTTTATTTGTTGTCGTCCGTTTTCCAAGTGGTATTACAATTTTCGCAAATGTATAAATATTTCATATTGTTTTCATCATATCGAAGATAAATGACACTTGGATCGGTTGGCGGCTCTTGCGACTTAGCCTCCTTATGCTTATGGTCGCCTTGCTTATGGTCGCCTTGCTTATTGCAATTCTCATTAGGACATTTCATATTGGTAATTCGCGGAAGTGTATTGTCATATTTGATGTATCGATTAATCATATGACTAAATTGTTGCTCAGACTTCTTATATTCAGTACGCAATACGACAACACCATTTTCGGCGGGTTCATTGTCTTCGTGGCCACAAAATCGGCAATAATAAATTAACGAGTTTCCATCTTCGGAGTTTATTTTGATGTAGTACATATTTTGGCATTCGGAACAGAACTTCATTTTGGTTATATATTATAAAATCACTTTATGTTTATTTGATGTTTTCAATTTTATGGCGACAAAGTCGCCATAAAACCCATTCCTTACACTCATCAATTTTATGGCGACAAAGTCGCCATAAAACCCAATTCGCATTGCTCATTAATTTTATGGCGACTTTGTCGCTATAAAACCCATTCACTCAGCTTATTATTACACCGAAAAAATTGATTTAAAATATAGTAAGCTAGTTATGTTATAATAACTAAAAATGTCTAAAATCTGTTGCGAAAAATGCGGTAAAGAGTTTAATAGTAAATCTCATTATACTCAACATCAAAAAAGAAAAACTCCTTGTACTAATGAGAGCAAACTTATTAACAAGACCGTCAAAGAAAAGTTAACTAAACTAAATGTTTTAACAAGTGCATCTGCTGAAAATACATTTATCGAAGCATCAGCGTCAGCACCAACCATCGATACATCAACATTCGAAGAAATAAAAAAATATTATGATGAAACCCTGAATCTCGACAAAAGTACATACAAATCGAGCAATGATGAACCTACACCAATCGATTGTGTGAGCGAAATGATAAGTAAAATACCAAGCGAATTGTGGGAGAAACCAGATTTGACAATATTAGACCCATGTTGTGGTAATGGCAATTTTAGTATACCCATTATATTTGAATTATTAAAGCATCATGATAAAAAAACAATATTAGAGCAAATATTAGAATTTAACGATATCAATGAAAGCCGATTAGAAAATGTGCGCAACGTATTTTGCGGCGAAAAATACAATCTACAAATAACAAACCACGATTTTATTACATTCAACAATAATAAAAAATATGATTTAATTGTTGCTAATCCACCATATGCAAAATTATTAGAAAACGGAAAACGCGCATCAAAAAATCATAATTTAATTAAGGACTTTATTGAAAAGGCATTGTCCCAGCTAAAACCAAACGGTTATTTGTTGTTTATTACGCCAGATAATTGGATGTCTTATGCCGACCGAAATGTATTAATTGAAATAATAACATCACTACAAATAATTCATCTAGATATACATAGCGCAAAAAAATATTTCAAAAAGATCGGTTCTAGTTTTACTTGGTATATAATTCAAAATTGCGCTTTTTACAAAAATATTAATATTTCCGGCGTGTGGAAGAAAAAAGAATATACTAGTTCGGTTATCTCAAAACCGCGCAAATACATTCCATTGTTATATAATCAAGTCGTCCAAAATATATTGTCTAAAACGGTTAACAACACAACATTGCCCAAGTTTGATGTAAAAACGAGCAGCGATTTACATAAATACACAAAGGCGCAATTTATAAATGATGAAAAAACAGAAGAATTCAAATATAAACTCATTCATACACCAAGCCAAACTGTATATTCATCAAAGCCACATAAGTATCAAGAAGGATATAAAATATTCATATCAACTACCGACAAATATAGCGTATTCATTGATAATTGTGGGATGACACAATCGATTGTATTCATATTGTGTTCAAGTGAAGAGGAAGCAAAAAAATATTTACAAATATTACAGCATCCGCTATACTTATTTATAAATAATATTTGTCGCTGGGGTAATTTTAATAATATAAGAATACTACAAAGTTTTCCTATTCCAAACATAATATACTCTGGAAATCATCGAGAAATATATGATTATTTCAATATCACAAAAGAAGAAGAAGAATATATGCTCGCAAATTTATAGGCGGTCTTGTGTAATTATTCTTTGTAATCCGGGTCGCAATTATCGCATAAAATCGGGTATGTATTGTAATTTTTTTTGTAATCTTCTAAAAATGTGCTTTCGTATGCGTGGAATGTTTGTGCTGTTATTTTGGTTTCTTTGCCAAATATTTCAATAGTAAATTCGGTTTTTGGCAGTTCGTATCCATACATTTGTATCTTACAGCCGAGTGATAGATAAAACTCGAATGTATTGTAAATAAAACCGTTTGTTTTGGAACAGTCACCTGATTTACTGCGTTCCTCTACATGATGTCCGCAAAGATAGGATGCGACTCGTCCTTTGAGGCCAGTTCGTGTTCCGCCAATTTTGACAATCATATTGTTGATTACAAGCAAATATAACCATTCGGTTTTTTTATTAAACAATTCCGCCGAGATCGTTGGAATAAACCGGATAAGTGTATCTCTTTTTTTATTTCCGGATTTGCTTCCGGAAGTAACTAATTCGTTGTCTATAACTATGTCTGCTATTTGGATAAAATGATCTTTGCGATTATATGTGTCAAATGGAATTGTTTTATCTTGGGAAATTAGTTTAATCCATTTTTTTGTGGCAGAACTCTCATATAGTTCATTAATATTGGCTAATCCAGAAATATCGGCGGTGCTCATTGTTTCAGTCATTTATTGTTGTTTTTGTAATTGAAATACTTTGTAATTGAAATATTTCAATTTTCTGGTGGCGACGAAGTCGCCACAATAAAACCCATTCGCTTTACTCATCAATTTTCTGGTGGCGACAAAGTCGCCACAATAAAACCCATTCCTTACACTCATCAATTTTATAGCATCATAGTTGCTAGAAAACCCATTCCATTCAGCTTATAGCGCATTTATTGCCATTTACACCGTTTGCGCAGGCACCTTCGAAATCTCATCTTTGTTATCCGGACACTTAGTCTTTGTCTGCCTGAACTCAAAACAGGCTCCCGTCGAATCTTTGTATTGAACATTATTCACATTTTCTGGATTGGGATATACATAAATTTTGCGCTTATCTGGATTAAAAATGTAAACAAATAATAGTCCAATTGCTAAACTGATAATAAATATCGGTATTCGAATATATTTCATAATACTCATCTGTGGATTCTATATTTATTATATATATTATATGAATTGCCGCGTCTCTAATTTTGACATAATATACATATTTCTATGATTAATGGCTATTATTTGGTTTTCTTGGCACCTTTATTCTTTTTTGAGAAGAGTGAAATTAATTCTTCCTCGGTTAATGCATTACTACTATCATTTGCAGGAGGTCTTAGCCCAGACTTTGCTTGAACCTCATTACCAATTTTTACTACATAATTTTTTTCACCTAATGGCACTACGCGGGCTGAATCGGGACTAAGCGAATGCGACTGTGTAAGCAATTGCGACTGAGTAAGCGATTGCGACTGAGGCTGATTATGAGGCTGTGACTGAGTAAGCGAATGCGATTGATTATGAGGCTGCGATTGTGCTTTCTTCATCTCCATTTTCCGCCTCAACCTCTCTTTCATCTCGGCTTGTTTGCTCATCTGTGTCATCTTATTCATATCTAGTTTGCCACCACCCAACCCCTTCTCAAACATTTTCATAATGGGTGTTCCAGCTAAACCCTTCATCATTTCTGCAAAATCCGCCCCGCCACCCATTTCCTTCATTTTCTCCATAAGTCCCGACATTTCCGCCATCAACTCCTCTTGTGATATGTCTCCGCGTTTCATTTTCTCTTGGAGTTTTGTGGTGATTTTCTTTAATATAAGCACCATTTTCTTGGGGTCTTTAATGAGTTTCATCAACACATCTTTACTCGATTTCATATTGGCTTCGTCTTCTTCGTCAAAAAATCCCTTCAAATCATTGGTGAATTCGTCAGTGAACTCTTTTGCTAATTTACCCAATTTGCCGTCGAGAAGTGTTTTTAAATGCTCTTTCAAAATCTCGGGGTCGGGCATTTTCATAGATGGTTTTTTATTGGTGCCTTCGGCACCACCTTTTTTAAGTCCCTCAAAAATATTTTCCATCACATCTTTAATTTCGTTTATACCGTCTTCATCAATAGTTTCAGTGGTTCCAGTGGTTCCGGTGGTTCTGGTGGTTCCGCTATCGCTCATGGTTCCGCTATCGCTCATGGTTCCGCTATCGCTCATGGTTCCGCTATCGCTCATATCGCTCTTGGTTCCGGTGTCTATATTCTCCCCCTCCTCCATATTCTTGAAAAATTCCCCAACACTTTCAAGTGTCTCCGCCATCTTCTCGTGTAGTTCATTTTCATCCATCGCTTCAAAAATATTGGCCGCATCACCAAATCTCTTTGTGTCATTTACCGACCCCACAATTGTAAACAAAAGTAGTTGTAAATATTTCCATATAGATGTTTTTGTCTTTTCACTTACACCTTCGCAATTAAATAATATCCTAAAATTGACATCGGGCAAAAAACATACATCAATTTTACTATCCACATTGAAAATATCCGCATTTGTGTACATAATATCAAAAAATCGCTCCGGATAAATTGCTAAACAATGTGCATATAATTTCTCATATTCGGCGTCCGAACCAGATGCCCATTTTGACCACATAAAGGCATATTCTGGAAAAACAATCGATAAATCTGCTGTGAAATCGCAAATAATTGAACGCAAATTTGTGGGGACTTTTGATGTTGATGACATACGTATAATATTTTGCGTAGTCTTTTTATATTTATATGAACGCAACATAATTACACATTTATAAGTTTATAATTGCTCGCTTTTACTTGTCCGGCTATTTCGGTGGGTTCAATATTATCAACATACGAATACATAATTGGACATTTTGACTGTGATTTTATTTTCGGGGAATTGATTTTACAGAGGTATGCACAATGCTTCATCACTTTGTGTGGAATTTCTCGAAATTTATGTGTTGTGTCTAATATAATATGACACGATGGTTTATCATATGCATGGAACCAAATACCGATACCATTTGATTCAATCAACATCGAGCTATTTTCGGCGGCATATTGGCCAATTTTGATACTATATGATTCATAGGTTTCGATTTTCATTTGTACTGTTGTTTTTATTAATTATATACTTGATTATCAATTTTCCGGAAAAAATTGAAAATAATGGTTTATTATTATTTAGTATCAATAACATAATGTTCTCCTTGATATTAGTACTTGTTAATGTATATTTGCTATATTTGCTGGTTTTAGAAAAACACAATGAGCAAAACACCACATATTTATTACAAAAACCAAACACATTGTTGCTCAATTATATTGCCGACAAGAAAAATGAATGTTACTGTGAAGAGCATATAATCCAGAATCATTCGCCAAATCGGCGACAAATTAAATCCACACATGTAAAGGATGCCAATATTGAATTATTTGACGGAACAAATCAGCTCCAAATATATCAACCAAAACCAAATTATTCGGCCCGGATTATTGCGCTAATGGGATTTGGGCTTTGTTTCCAAATTATTTACTCGATTATTACGATAAAATATTGCCACAAAAAATATAAGAACAAAGACACATTTCTTGATAAATATATGAGAAAAAATCTATAAATATTATATAATGTCGAATGAAGAGAAAACGCGTGAACTTATAGAGTTATTAAAAGACAATGAAACACCGGGAAAAAAACTAAAATCAAGTATTGATAAATTAATCAGTGAAGGTGCTGATATAAATGGTATCGATAGTGAGTTTCCGCTTTTTTACGCTGTTGAAAATAATAATTATCAAGCTGTTAAATATTTGATTGAAAAGGGTGCGGATGTGAACAGAGCATCTATAATCACTATTGATGGTTCTAGTGTTAGTAGGTTTACTTCACTTCATTTAGCGTGTATTAATGGAAATAAACGTATTGCGGAATTATTAATTAATAATCGCGCAGAAATTTCAGCAAAAGATAGTAATAATAATACTCCTCTTATGATAGCGACTTCACATAAACGGGTGGACTTAGTGAGAATGCTTATAGATAGAGAATTATTAATTCCCCAATCATCGGCATCATCATCGGCATCAGCAACAGATTTAGAAATTTCATCTTTAAATGAATATAATAATTTAGGCTATACACCACTAAATATTGCGTGTGAAAATGCAGATCGAGAATTAATTGAATTATTTGTTAGCCTTGGTGCAGATCTAACACATGCTGTAAATAATGGCAACAAACCAATCCATCAATTAACTCAATTGCATCGTGGTGATTTGATTGAAATTCTTATTGAAGCAGGAGCAGATGTTAATGAACAAAATGATTCAAACGAAGAAACACCTATTCTTATGGCAACTGACCCTATGTATAGTAATGATCCGTTAAAACGTGAACGTACACTACGGTTTCTTCTCAGTCGTGGTGCAGACCCAACAATTCACGATGATTATGATATTCTCCCAATACATAAGGTGGCTGAGACAGGAGATATTCCATCGCTGCTTCATCTTATTGAAGCTGTTGCAACAAATGGAACCCAGTATATGGGTGGATTTGATACAGTAAGTTATATAAATGCAAAACAAGGAGATGGATTAACACCTCTCTATATTGCTTGTATAGATGAGAATGTTAGAATGGTTAGAGAACTTGTTACGCGTGGTGCTGACCCAAATATTCTTATTAATGATGATTCTAGTATATTAGAATTACTATTGGACACATCAAGTGATATTGAACTATATAGCCTAATTCTTCGTGCGGGAGCTGATCCTAATTATATAGCAAATGAAAATGAACACGCACCCATAGTACGCGCAATTTGGAAAGGTGACCCGAGAATTGTAAAGATGTTAATTGATGCAGGTGCTAATATGAATCACATAGATACAGATGGAAATACGCCTCTAATGATTGCGTGCGGTGTTCACGAAGACCATAATCCCGATATTAAAATGATTATAACACTCTTGGAATCAAATATTGACGTGAATATTCGTAGTGCCAATGGTGAAACCGCGCTTGAAATATTAAAGCGGCTTCATCCAGATGTAGCCGAAAAGCTAAGTGTTTATAAGACGGCATCAGTGTCGTATTTTTTGGATCCTCTACATCCTAGACCGATGATGTCGCAAATAGATGCGGAATCGACGCAGAATATTAAGGATTATATGGGTGGCAATAAGAAAAGCAAACGCCGTCAAGTGAGCAAACGCCGTCAAGTGAGCAAACGCCGTCAAGTGAGCAAACGCCGTCAAAGTGGCAAAAGCTGTAAAACTAGACGATCTCGTAAATAAGTATTTGACAATCTATATAAATGTCGTTGCTCTAATAAACCCGAAGTAAAAGAGCCCAAACATAGTACTTTTCAAGAGAAGACCATAGAGGTTCATATTTCCATCTTCATTGTGGATTTTCAAAAATCCTAAATATTTGAAGAACAGGGTATTGACAATGGGGAGTTGGAACAAGAAGAAAATCACGCCAATCAAAATCGGTGTCTGGAATTCATCGTATGTCGAAACCACCAATTCCTCTCTGTGTTTCTGTTTTTGATGTTCGTCTGCCATTTTTTCTAATCTGGTTTCATAATCGCGCAAATAGTCATTTGTGAGTTTTGTTGATGAAGGAATGTGATTGGGTATTATGTGTTCATCATTTTGGTATGAGGCGGTGTCTTGGGGTATACCGCGATTAGGCATCGATGGCATAGAGGGAGCAAACTGGTCACCGGAAAACCCGCCTGAACCTCCAAGCGGTCCCATATGTCCATTTCCATAATTCATTTGGTTATCACCTCTCACAGATATGGTTGGTAATTGAGTATCCGTTGGAGGAGGAATACCGAATTGATTAGGATGAACATTGAGAGGCGTATATTGTGTCGGTGATTGACTAAAATCTTGTCGATTGCGAGTTTGACTATTGTTTTGGATTTGTCCACCGATATTGTATGCACCATTTTCGGGGAGGTCAGATATACGAGTAATATCGTTTCGGTCCATTCTATACTATTGTTATTAGTAAATAGTGTAGAATACTACGCAATAATGGGTCGGTAAGGATGGATATATTTATAACTTACGCTAACGGTCCACCTTCCGGCTGACTAGTCTCCACAATTTTCTTTCTCGGGTTACATTTTACCGATGCCAGTTCATATTTATAGCAAAATTCATCATACTTATATGTCTTCCCATCTATTTCGCTAATTACTGGTCCATTAAAAATAATGCAATTTTTTCCTTCACACACCTCTCTAAACATTGTTGCTAAACCTAATCCCAATAATATCGAAATCATCGTCTGTCCAATATTTGTATTCAATAATCGTTTAAAATCCATATTGTGGCCGGTGTATTTATATCATAATACTATATTTTCGCAGACTACTGAGTTTCGATGAATAATTGAAAAGGGGTTAGAAAATAGTCCCAATACTATATAACCCAACGGCTATGAATATAAATGCTGCCAAATATGATGAGTTTATGCGTACGCACAAAGTTAATCGCGAAAGTACATTACCTAAAACAAATACACGTATTGGTTCCCAAGGCGGAAGCGGCGAACCAATCTATGGCGGCATATACTCGATTCCCGAAAGCAAATATTCAGAGTTCCTAAAATTATATTATAATCACATTATCAAGGGCGGAACGCCCGAATACCTCACCGAAAAACAACTCGAAAATGATGGTCCAATTCTCATTGACATTGATTTGCGCTACAAATATGACGTCAAACAACGAATCCACACCAAAGAACACATTGATGACATTGTTGTGGCATATTTAGACGTTTTGAAAGAAATATACCAATTTGATGATATACCCTTCTACATTTATGTAATGGAAAAAGACGCAGTAAATCCGGTATATAATAATGAGAAGCCGGAAGCATCAATTACGAAAGACGGCATTCACATAATTATTGGAATCAAGGCCGAGCATACAATTCAAATGGCGATTCGCGACCGTATTTTGAAGAAAGTGGCGACGATGTGGACAGATTTACCCTTGACAAACACGTGGGACGATGTTTTCGATAAAACCATTAGCAGTGGACACACAAACTGGCAACTCTATGGTAGTAGAAAACCTCATCATCAACCATATAAGCTCACCTATATTTACGAGAATATTTTTGATCCTGTTGACAAAGAATTTATTACGAAACCAGTTTCACTGTCAAAATTTAATATAGGCCAAAATATTGAAAAACTTTCGGCAAGATATTCCGGACATCCAACATACAATATTATGCTATCTTTAACACCATCAAATACTGGTGGTATCAAAAAACGTGTGAGCACAAACTCTTTATTTTCGATTTCAAACGGCGAAATGATTGACGCAATTTTACAAGTGAAAACCCACGAGGAACTGGCAGCGGTGGTCCAGGCAACACTCGACCAGATGAGCGCGCGTGATTACGAATTGGTGGAGACGCACCATTATACGATGACACTTCCGCCAAAATACTACGACTCGGGCAGTTATGATAAATGGATACGTGTAGGAATGGCATTATCCGAGTTGTGTAATATGATGTTTATTACATGGGTGGCATTCAGTGCCCAGGCATCTGGGTTCCAGTTCAGCAACATTAGCGACATGTATGTATCATGGCAGCGATTTTCGAGCAAGGGTGAGGTGGCTTTAACCAGACGATCCATTATGTATTGGTCAAAACAAGATGCGTTTGCCAAGTTCGAGGAAGTGCGGCGTCAAAGTGTCGATTATTATATTGACAAGACGATTGATTCGATGATGGATGAGTTCGGGGACAAGAACAAGAAGTTCAGTAAACCTTGTGGTGATTTCCAGATTGCAAATGTGTTGAAGCAACTTTACAAGGACGAATATGTGTGTGTCAGCATCAAACACAATATTTGGTATAAGTTTCACAATCATCGGTGGGTCGAAATTGATTCGGGCACCACATTGCGAAAAGCAATATCGACCGAATTATATGAAATTTATATGAATAAAATCTCGAAACTGACTGCGATTGCAAACACACTGGATGAAGATGATGAAACCAATGTAGATATGAGGAAAAAAATAATGAAAAAGACCGAGAAAATATGCGATATTTGTTTGCGATTGATGAGCACGAATGACAAGAAGAATATTATGACGGAGGCAAAAGAGCTGTTTCATGATGCGCAATTTATGGAGAAATTGGATACGAATCCATATTTACTCTGTTTCGAGAATGGTGTTGTGGATTTCAAGGAGAAGATTTTCCGCAAAGGTTTGCCAGAAGATTATATTAGCAAATCGACCAACTTGGATTACAGACCAATTGACCGAAAACGCGATGCCGGTGTCGTTGCCGAAATCGAGGATTTCATGGCGAAGCTGTTTCCAAGACCCGAATTGCGCGAATATATGTGGGATCATTTGGCATCGGTTTTACTCGGCACACCGGATAAGCAGACTTTCCATATGTATATTGGTGAAGGTCGTAACGGTAAATCGGTTTTAACAACGCTTATTGATGAAATTATGGGCGAATATAAGGGCGTTGTGCCTTTGTCGGTGATTACCCAGGATCGTGCGAAAGTGGGCGGGACAGCGGCGGAACTGGCAGAGCTCAAAGGTGTTCGGTATGCGGTTATTATGGAGCCGTCCAAGAAAGACGCAATTCTGGAAGGTCCATTAAAACAATTAACCAGTGGTTTGGACCCGATTCAGTGCCGTGCTCCTTATATGGCAAAGACACTGGTCTATTTGCCTCAGTTCAAGTTGGTCTTGTGCAGTAATGTGATGATGGAAGTAAAATCACAGGATAATGGTACATGGCGTCGTATTCGTGTGGTGCCATTTGAGTCATTGTTTACGGAGAATCCGGTTCATAATGATCCAGACAAGCCGTTTCAGTTCTTGGTCGATGGCACAATTGTCGACAAGTTTGCTTATTGGAAGTTCACATTTATGTCGTTGTTGGTGGAGCGCGCATTTAAGACAGGCGGTATGGTGAAGGATTGTGATATCGTATTATCAGCGAGCAAAGCTTATCAGGAGAGTCAGGATTTCATTGCCGAGTTTATTCGCGAGAAGGTTGTGCGCGAGGAGGGTAGTGAAATCAAGAAGACTGTACTCAATAATGAATTCGCGGTTTGGTATATGAGTACTTATGGCAAGGGGGCGCCGAGTCCCAAGGAAGTACACGTGAAGATGGATCAGCAATTTGGCAAATATGACAAGAAAGGGGCTTGGACGGGAGTGCGTATTAAATATGAGCGCGATGAGTTTGCGGCAAAACGAGATACGGAGGTGTTTGATGATGGAATCTCGGCCAATGATTTGTAAGTTTTGGTCAAAAATTTGAGTATAAATATTTTTTATTTATATTTGTATATTTCAAAATAGTTTATTCCATAATATAAAATAGAGGCAATTATCTATTTTATATAACCACACCAACCTATGTTTGATATTGTGATACCTCTCGGTCCAAACGATACGAAATATTTCGGGTTACAGTTGGAACACACACGCAAATATGTCATTGGGTATCGGCGCATTTACATAATTTCATTTAACCCAAACATATGTGAGTTGAATGATGATTCGGTCATAGTCGTTCCCGAATCCGCATTTCCCTTCTCAAAACACACTGTTTCTGTATATCATGGCGCAGCCAATAGTCGCAATGGCTGGTATTTTCAACAATTGCTCAAAATGTATGCATGGGCTTATTTGGACGGTATTCTAGACAAATATTTGGTTATCGACGCCGATATATTTTTTGTCAATCCTACACGGTTCGAGACCACAGATGGTAAAAGTCTCTATAATTTTGCGCGTGAATATCATCATCCATATTTCGAACATATGTCGAGGATGTGTTCCACATTCAGTCGCACCTATGAATTGTCGGGTATTTGTCATCATATGTTGTTTGATGTGCGTATTGTGAAAGAAATCATTGGACTCGTAGAGGCTGAACACAAGGGCAAGAAGTTCTGGGAAGTATTTTTGGAATGTGTGGATCCCAATCTAAGATATGGAATTGGTTCGGGGGCGTCGGAATATGAGTTGTATTTTCACTATATTATGAAGACACGACTCGACGAAATAGAAGTAAGAGAACTGGTCTGGGACAATGTTGCTAAATGGACACCCAAATTATGGTTGGAGCACGATTATGTTGCGTGGCACCACTATGACCAGAAAGAATGAAATTGTGAATGAATATACATAGAGGCAATATTTGAGAAATATTATAGGTATAATAATAATGGAAAAACGGCACACTATAATTATTATGGCCGGGGGTCTTGGCAAACGCATGGGTGGTGAATTACCCAAAGTAGTTCATCCAGTTGGTGGGGTGCCAATGATTGTTCGCATTCTGCGCGAATTGGAACATTTTACGGAAAATAAACGTATCCTTATTGTTGTCGGTAAATATCGCGCTATAATCGAGGCAACAATTCAGCAATATATCGACATCGATGTAGAATATGTGGTTCAAGATCCAGCACTTGGTACCGGTCACGCAATCGCATGTTGTTTGCCATATATTTCCCCAAGTGATTCGATTGTTGTATTGTCCGGCGATGTGCCTCTCATAAAGCACCAAACTATATCTCAAATGTTTGTTGGGAATCCTTTTCTCCGCGTTCTCACTATGGTAATGGCGAATCCGTATGGATATGGACGCATTATTTGCGATGACCAAAATAAGTTTGTGAAAATTGTTGAACACAAAGATTGTAATGATGATGAATTGGATTGTTGTGTTGTGAATTGCGGCATTTACGGGTTTCGTGGAGAAGTTGCACACAGGTTTATTCCTCTCATTTCGAATATAAATACACAGCGCGAATATTATTTGACGGATATTGTTGGGCTTGCACATAATGCGGGTATTAATGTCGAGATGACTATGATTGAACATGAACGTGTGAAAGAAGTTATTGGAATAAATACATTAGAGGAGTTGAATCGTATCAATGACTTGTTTGTGTAAAATTGAAATCTTTTTCTTGGAAAATTGGAAAAGCATTCAAACATGACCAAGACACTTTATATTTGCAATAATGAAAATCCAGATTCGAATTAATATCCAGTATGGTGAAAAACCAGAAATCTCAATTTATAGACATAAAGTCCGCAAAGACATCGAAGAATACAAAAAGAAAATTGAAGTAGAGAAAATACGCAAAATGTTAAATTGCGACATAGATAATTATGAAAGTATTGACACAAATATATTGGACCAAATGACGTATGCGGAGTTGAATGAGCTGTTCTAACAACTTTGTTAACCCTATAAAAACTAGAATTTTAGAGAGGTTCTAGTTTTTTACATAACAATCAAAACAAAATAAACACAATCATATAATTACACCATATGCTTTCACAAATAAACGCAATTGTCAATAACAAAACCGGTATAAATGACCGTATTGACTGGGATGATTATTTTATGTCGATTGCGCTGCTCGCATCACAACGCAGTCCATGTAAACGGCTCAATGTTGGCTCAGTTGTCGTAAAGGATAGTCGACTCATTTCAATGGGTTATAATGGCTTTATACCGGGTGCACCACATATATCGCGTGTAAAAGATGATCATGAACAATCGATTATACATAGCGAAATCAATGCCATAACTGATTGTGCTAAACGAGGGGTGAGTTTGTCTGGTGCAAAAATAT
>VFQT010002775.1_pt1 | contig 17213 bp, 16 predicted proteins | sample 3512381 | NCBI WGS metagenome assembly VFQT01 (sample SAMN10412376, study PRJNA504923) | tailings metagenome | isolation source: Relicate 2 Philex TSF3 active mining site | place: Philippines: Tuba, Benguet | collected 2017-08-29
CTGGTAAGCACGATCCAGAAGGTATTTTGGAGCACGTACATAACACAATTGAAGTAGAAGCGGATGTAACATCAATTCCACAAGCGCTCGAGTTGGATATCACTGGCTTAATGGCTGGCGATTCGAAGTTAGCTTCTGATGTCGTTCTTCCAGAAGGCGTCACACTTAAGAGCGATCCAAAGATGGTTGTTGTTCACCTATCGGTACGTGCTGCAGTCGAAGAAGTTATCCCAGTCGCTGCTGCCGCTGAAGGTGAAGGCGCTGCGCCTGCTGAAGGTGAAGCCGCTGCTGCCGCTGAAGGTGGCGCGGAGGGCGAGAAGAAATAGTCGTAACCTTCCTTCATGTTTGGTAGAACGAAGGAGAGTTGGATTGTTATCGGGCTGGGTAATCCCGGCGCGCAATACGAACGCACTCGCCACAATATCGGCGCGATGGTTATCAACCAACTTGCAATTCAAAATAACGCGAAATTTAGTAACCATAAATCGCGTGCTGATATTGCCCAATTTAAATTGTCAGGGATTTCAGTTGTTGCAGCAACGCTGCGTTGCTATATGAATGAATCAGGTGGTCCGACTAAAGGACTAACCGATTACTTTAAAGTTAAAAGCGATCGCTTAATTGTTGTACACGATGAGTTAGATATTCCCTTCGAGGCAATCCGCTTAAAGCAAGGCGGTGGCGATAATGGCCATAATGGATTAAAGAGCATCACCTCTGTTTTGGGTGCGGACTACTTTCGAATTCGAATGGGAATTGGTAGACCAGTTGGCCAGCAAGATCCAGCTGACTTTGTATTAAAACCATTTAACGCAACAGAAAAGAATGTCTTGCCTGACTTTGTTGCCAAAGGTGCGAGCTCCATTGAATCATTAATCACTCAAGGATTAGTTGATGCGCAATCTTCGTTTAATCGATAAATCTCAAATAATCACTGTAGTCAAATTTGCGATACTCTAATTTTTCGTAAAATCTAGATTTAAAGCGTTCTGGCTTCTTGAAATCCATTCTCCAGCGATTAATGTTAGCGCGATCTCCTGATACTTCGTTTTGAAAATATTCCATTACTTTTAAATCTTCATCTAAGTTAATCAATTCGAAAAGATTTTTGAGCGATTTGTTCCGCTTGTGATGAACTAAGTCTTCCAAAAATAACGATAAGTAATTGGTACTAGGTATAGATTCTCGAGCTAGCGTCGAAAGTTCAATGCGATCACACCACCAATCCAATACCAATTTTTTTGTATTTGGGCCCCAAGGCTCCTTAAGCACAGATGCGATGTTATCAAGGGGATTTCGTTTCATTTGAATAAAACGGGCTTCAGGAAAAATCTTATATAAATGATCCGCATACAAAATATTTGCGGGAGTAGTATCAATCCATACAGACTCCCCCTGCCATAGTCTGTGATTGCGAATATATCCAAAAAGAAAATTCCGAGCGGCTTCTACCGGCTTATCCAAGTCCGACTCCAGGGCTTCTAGTAATTCCTCTAATTTGATCTTCGTCAAAGCGCGATGAATTCCACTCTCTCTGCCGAGTCGATTTGTTCGAATCCACCAATCCTCATGCATTCTCCTTCGAAACGTAAAAAATCTAATTTTACGAGATTCAAACTTGGCAATTTTTGATGAAAAATAACCTTTTCGCGAAATTTGAGTTTTCCGGAAATTGCGAATTCCGAACACTAAATCAATTAATCCATGACTTTCTGTAAGAAATTTAATTTCAAAGGGTGAACCTGCCAGAACATCCTTGTGGTTTCGTAGAATTCGACCAATCAGTGTCGTACCGCTTCGCCCCACTCCTCCTGAAAATACGGGTAAAATTTCCGAATTCATTTTCCTGCCTCTCAAAGTTAAGATCGAAATATTTCAATCAAATTGGTGAAAAGACTGCAAATTTCCATGGAGAAGATTGAAATATTTCACAAGAAACTCACAATAAGTTGCCAACGTTATTGAGAATAAGTAACCAAATCATCCACTAACTTAGTTGAATGAATTTAGATGATAGAGCAAAGCCAAAAGTCGCAGCCCCTAACTTTTCTCGTAGAACTATCTTGTTGACGGCACTCCTAGCATCGCTTTCTAATTCGTCTGTGGCAAAAGTTTTGGGTTTACAGCTTCCGCTGGTTAGTACTTTACTAGGAAGGCCAAATAAAGATTCCATTTCTGTAAGTCTGCTTTCATCGGAAAATGTAAATGCAAAAATAGTTTTTGGCTTGAATAAAAAAAGACTAAATCGAAGTACAAACACATTGAAGGTCAAAGCAAATGTGCCGAAAGATTTTCTTTTAGAAGGTATTGAACCGAATATAAAATATTATTATCGAGTAGAATACTTGACGACGAATATCACTGAATTCAAGGCTGGGCAAATTCATAGTTTTAATTCTTTTAAGTCAGTTGATAGAAGTTTTTCATTCACATTACAAGGAGATACGCACCCAGAACGGGTTGGAAAGATGTTTAATAATGAGTTGTACGAACAGACGTTGGCGAATATTGCATCACAGAATCCGGATTTTCATTTTCTTATTGGGGATGATTTCAGCATAGATCCTCTAATTCAAAAAGGCTCTGCAAATCGTGAAAACGTCGAAAAAATTTACTTAAAGCATCGTCGACTATTGGAGAAAGTTGGCTCTTCTTCTCCGTTATTTCTCATTAATGGGAATCATGAGCAAGCTGCCGCTTATTTACTAGACGGTTCGGAATCAAGCCCCGCAATTTTAGCGGGTCAATCTCGACTGAAATTTTTCCCATTGCCAGCACCAGATGATTTCTATACGGGCAATAAATTTCCTATCCCTAATCTTGGACTTCCTAGGGATTATTACGCATGGACGTGGGGAAATGCCTTGTTTGTTACTTTAGATCCTTATTGGCACTCGAAATCTCCCGTAGACAACGTAGCAAGTTCCGGCAGTCCTAAGAAAGAAAAAGGCATTAAGAACTCCAATTCTGAGAACGAAAATGGGAGAAATCTTTGGGAAATTGGAATAGGCGATGAACAGTATTTTTGGTTAAAAGAAACTTTAGAAAAGAGTGATGCCAAGTTCAAGTTTGTACTTGCACACCATGTCATGGGAACAGGACGAGGGGGAGTAGAACTTTCTTATAATTACGAGTGGGGCGGAAACGATCCGAAAGGTCTAACTACCTTTGCAAAAGAAAGGCCAAATTGGGACCTCCCAATTCATGACTTAATGGTGAAGAATCAAGTTACGATATTTTTTCAAGGCCACGATCATATCTTTGTAAAACAGGAACGAGATGGAATCATTTACCAATCACTTCCCAATCCTGCAGACGATACATTCTCGATGTTCAATGAAAATGCATACAAGTCAGGAATAAAAGCGCCAAATTCAGGTCATCTCCGAGTAAAAGTAAATTCTGATAAAGTGCTAGTCGAATATTTTCTATCTGCTCGCCGCCAAGATACTATGCGGCGTAATCTTGAAGTTGCCTATCAATACGAAATTTCAAATTAGATTGATTGTTAGATTGCGCTATGGGGGAGATTAATCATTACTCCAAAATCTCCATAAGAATTTCGATAAACTTCTAATTTTCCTTGCATTTTTGTAACTACTCCATTCATGATGCTAAAGCCAAGTCCGGAACCACCTTTTTCAAAGGATCGGATTGAGCTAAATCTGGTTGTAAGTTTCTCCAAATCGAAAGAACCCAACTTTTGTGAGCTCCACTCATTTTCGAACTGTAGAATTACGTCCTTTTCACTTTTAAAAGCTCGGACGACTACTTTTGAATTGGAATTAGAATGTCGCGCGATATTGGAAAAGATATTTCTAAGTAGCGTTAAGATTAAGTCGTCCGTACCAAGAACATTTAATTCAGCGTCTATTGAAACATCTATCTCACGGTTGGCCTGTTGTTCTGCAAAAATGGATAGTTCACGTTGCAAAATGTTACTTATGTTAATCGGGCTTAAAGCTTCATCTGAAATAGTTTCTTGTTCAAGGAAAGTTAAGAGTGACGTAATATTTTTATCCATTCGCTTTGATTCTGCAAGCATAATTTCTAATCTTTCTGCGGCTATAAGTGAATTGGAATCCTGTTTCCATAATTCCAAATACCCTTTTATGACTGTTAGGGGTGTTCGAAGCTCGTGTGAGGCATCGGCCATGAAATGCCTTAAAAATTGAATCTTTTCCTGCTCGGCTTGCAAGCGATCCAATGCTTTAATCTCTGTAATAGCTCGATTGACGTCACGATTTATCACCTTCCGTAGCAGCGATAGAGAGATCAAGGCGCTAACAAAGAGAAAAAGAATCAAGAGAAGATAATTTCGATTCTTTTCATTATAAATATCTGCAAGATCTGCAACTATTAGGAGTAGATCCCCACCGCCGATTTCTATTCCCCTCATTCGGTAATTGCCAACCGTAGAAATATCTTTTAGAAAAGTTTTGTCCCGGTTTAATAACTCTTCTAGGGTGTTGGATAAATCTTCTATTTGTTCCAGTACGGGGAGTAATTCACCATTTTGGTCCAGAACAAGCAAAGAAAGATTGTTGCGAGAAGCGCTGGCAAGGGTTAGCGCTTCAGTAATTAGTGAGTCTTCACCACTTTTCGTTGCTTGAGATATTTGGCTCATTTCAACGTCAAGAGATCCAATTTGAGCTCGATAAGTACTTTCGACCAGGATGAAACCTAGAATGACTGTAATTGCTGTTGTGAGAGTAACGGTAAATATTGTTAAACGCTTCTGTAAAGACAATTTACTTGGCCTTTACTTGAAAGCCTATGCCACGAATTGTCTTGATACCTTCAAAACCATCTTTATGTAATTTCTTACGGAGATAGGAAATATAAGTGTCGACAACTGTTGTTGTTGTATTGAAACTATAACCCCAAATTTCATCTAAAAGGCGTTCTTTTGTGACTACGCGACCTTGATTTTGAAGCAGATAATGAAGAAGTCGAAATTCTGTCTTAGATAGGTCTATCAATTCGTCATTAAAGAAGACTTCGTAAGTCTCCTCTGAGAGTCGGATCGGCCCTGCAATGAGTTCGGCCTTTTTCTCTTGAACGTTTGTTCTTTTCAAAACGGTCTTTATTCGCATGATTACTTCTTCGACATTAAAAGGTTTAGATATGTAGTCATCAGCACCGATTCGGAGCCCCTCAATCACATCAATCTTTTCGTTACGAGCCGATAGAAAAAGAACAGGAAGATGTGCATTAATTTTGCGAACCTCTTCTAGTAATTGAAAACCGTTCATACCGGGCATATTTACGTCAAAGAGAGCTAGATCGAAATTTGATGACCTAATTGCTTGAAGTGCGGAAGAACCGCCTTCCTTTGTCTCAGGCTCGAATCCGGCAATCCGTAACATTTCTGCAAGTAGATTTCTAATGCTCAATTCATCATCTACAACTAAGACTTTAATCTTTTGGGCCACGCATGGAGGATAAGGTACGAAAGATGAATTTTTGGCGAGTTACAGAAAAAGAGATGATTCTTCACAAGATATTCACAAGAATCAATGGGAGTCTTCAGCCATGAAAATAGTTGTTCGAGTCAGTGCCTTTCTGCTTATTGCAACTCTAATGTCCTCTGCTGCTCGCGCCGATATTACAACAACTCTTGATTGCGCCAATTTAGGTAAAACCTACGCATCGGTCCTAACCAATTTTTCCTCAATTTTAAATCCTACTAAAGATGATTTTAAAATTGTTAAGAAGGAAAGAAAGTTAGCGGAACGCCAATATAGAGGCTGTACCAAAGAGATTAATCGAGAATTCAAATCGGAACTAAAAAGAATTAAAGATCTTTATCCGCGTCTTGAAGGGCAGACAGAATTAAATCTTAAGAATAAAGCGGAGAAAGATAAAGCAATTGCGACGGCGATAATTGCACGAGATGCAAAAATCCAAGCGCTACCAATTCTTCCTGCGCTTCCAGCATTTCAACGTTAAATCCAAAAAAATCAATATAAAATCAATTAGGTTTCACAGAACTTTCCAAAAGTAAGAATCTAGATTTACCTTGACGTCAAAGATTGACGTTTCTTCCTAGAGAGGTCAAAATGAAGAGAAATATCACCGCAATTGCTTTAGCGTTTGCAGTTCTTGCAACGCCAAGTGCATTTGCAGATACAAGCACGGATAAAGCAGTAGTCAAGCAACAGCGTGCTGAATACAAGATTGCAGCAAAGGCTTATAAAGAGGCTAAGAAGGCTGCTGCAGCACAAATTAAGGCGGCAAAGTCAGCATTTGATGCAGTAAGAAATAGTGAAACTGCAACTGATGCTGAAAAGCAAGCGGCCCGCGAAGCATTTACAGCTGCTAAGCAGGCTGCGAAAGCTTCGATTCCTACAAAGCCGGTTAAGCCAGTTAGAACAGCACAAACCAATCCGTAAATAAATAGCAATTAAGTTAGTGCGGGTCTAACAATTGGGCCCGCACTTAACTTTTGAGTATCCTTATCAAGCAGCCCCCTCCCTTTCGGGAAGCGGGGCCTATCGGCGTTTACAGGTAAGGAAAGTTCATGAGTAAGTTAAGCGGGATTGCAAAGCTCTCCAAGGAGAGTCTGGCAAAGTTGAGTGCGAGCGATCGATTAATCGCGCCGCTTTCAGCATTCCCACAATTAATCGCTGCCAGAGCAGCCGATAAGAAACTGGTACTTGTTACTCACTCAAGTAAACGAGCAGGAGAGTTAGTAAAAGAGTTAGCAGCTTTCCTGCCATCGGTACGCGAATTTCCATCATGGGAAACACTTCCGCACGAGAAATTAAGTCCGAATAGCGACACAATCGCAAATCGAATCGACGTCCTTTATAACTTAAAAGATATTCAAGTTCTTGTTCTCCCAATTCGATCTCTTGTACAGCCGATTATTTCCAATATAACAAAGCACGAAATTCTGATCTTGGAACGTGGCGAAAGTATTGCTTTCGATTCGTTGATTTCCGCACTCGTAGATCGTGCTTATTCGAGGGTTGATATGGTGGAACGACGGGGTGAATTTGCGGTTCGTGGCGGAATCATTGATATCTATCCATCTGCAGCTGAGTATCCAATTCGCGTTGAATTCTTTGGCGATGAGATCGAGGAAATTAGACGTTTCGAAATTGGTAGCCAACGTACCTTTGCTCCAGAAACAAATCCGATTCGAATTTTGCCTGGCAGAGAACTACTAATTGACGATGAAGTAAAAGAGCGAGCGAAAGCTATGCGCCATCTCTATCCAGAACTCTTAGAGATGACAAATAAAATTGCAGAGGGAATTTATGTAACAGGCATGGAGTCATTAATCGGGGCACTCCATCCGGAGATGAGACAGTTCCTAGATTTCCTTGATAATCAATACGAAGTGATTCTTCTAGAGGAAGAGCGAATCAAAAATCGAACTCTGGATTTAATCAAAACAAGCGAGGAGTTTTTAGAGGCTTCCTGGTCAAATGCGGCGCTCGGTGAAGCAATTGCAGCGCCCCTACGTACCGAGCTGCAAAGGTCGAATTACTTAAGTATTGATGATGTTAAAGCGAAAGCAGATGAGAAAGAGATTTTTTGGCGGAGCATCAATTTATTCGGAGATATTGATGATCCAAAGGTTGAACAATTTAAAGAGTTAACACCATATCGGGGAGATTTTGAAAAGTTACTGTTAGATGTTAAATCTTGGCTCGCCGCAAAAGAATTGGTGATTCTCTCCTTTCACTCTAATGGTCTAGCGGAGCGATACCTGCAATTACTTTCTGAGGCCGATGTACCAGCAAAACTAGTATCAGATTTAAGTACGTCACCTGTACGTGATGTTGTATATCTTGTAACTTCTCCAATTAATTATGGATATCAAGATATCGATAATAAAACTGTTTTACTCTCTGAATCAGAGATTACTGGAGTTAAAGATCGCCGAGCTAGCGCGACCAAACTTCCAACTCGAAGAAAGAAAGCGATTGATCCCCTTGAATTAAAGCGTGGCGACTATGTTGTTCACGAGATTCATGGCATCGGCAGATATCAGGAATTACTGAAGCGAAGCGTTGGTGGCGTTGAGCGAGAGTATGTAGTAATTGAATATGCGCCGGCAAAGAGAGGGCAGCCGGCCGATCGAATATTTGTTCCTACTGATTCGTTAGATCTAGTCTCGAGGTATATCGGAGGTGAGACGCCAGCGCTGCACAAAATTGGCGGCAGCGATTGGGGCAAGAGCAAGGCTCGCGCTAAGAAGGCTGTTAAAGAGATTGCTGGAGAATTAATTCGTTTGTACGCAGCTCGCACTAGCCTTCCTGGATTCGCATTCTCACCTGATACAACTTGGCAACGCGAGCTCGAAGATTCTTTTGAATACGTTGAAACTCCAGATCAACTATCGACAATAAATGATGTTAAGGCCGATATGGAACGACCATATCCGATGGATCGCATTGTTTGCGGTGATGTTGGATATGGAAAGACTGAGATTGCAATCCGAGCTGCGTTTAAAGCAGTTCAAGATGCAAAGCAGGTTGCAGTGTTGGTTCCGACAACTCTATTGGTGCAACAACATCTGGCGACATTTACTGAGCGATATTCGGGCTTTCCGATAAAAGTTAGCTCTTTGTCACGCTTTAATACTGCGAAAGAAATATCAGAAACTTTATCTGGCTTAGATACGGGAACAATTGATGTTGTAATAGGAACCCATCGATTACTCTCCGAAGATATAAAGTTTCGCGATCTTGGACTTATCATCGTTGATGAAGAGCAGAGATTTGGCGTTGAACATAAAGAGAAATTGAAGAAGTTACGTGCAACCGTAGATGTTCTAGCAATGTCAGCAACGCCCATTCCACGAACTCTGGAAATGGCAATTACTGGAATCCGAGAGATGTCGACGATTGCAACTGCTCCAGAAGAACGCCACCCAGTACTTACTTATGTGGGCGCATATGACGATAAACAAGTGGTTGCAGCTATCCATAGAGAGCTACTTCGCGATGGTCAGGTTTTCTATATACATAATCGAGTCGAAAGCATCGATGAAGCTGCAGCGCGCTTACGCAGGTTAATTCCAGAGGCCAGAATTGCAACAGCCCACGGCCAGATGAATGAGAGTGCTTTGGAACAAGTTGTATTGGCATTTTGGAATAGAGAATTTGATGTATTGGTGTGTACAACAATTGTTGAGAATGGAATCGATGTTGCAAATGCCAATACATTAATAGTTGAGCGCGCTGATAAGTTTGGTCTCTCACAACTTCATCAATTGCGAGGTCGAGTTGGACGAAGCCGAGAACGTGCATATGCGTACTTTCTCTACCCCGGAGATAAACCATTAACTGAACTTGCATTGGAACGCTTAAATACAATTGCAACAAATAGCGAACTTGGTTCTGGAATGCAGGTAGCACTGAAAGATTTAGAGATTCGTGGCGCTGGAAATTTATTAGGTGGTGAACAATCAGGACATATCGCCGATGTGGGCTTTGACCTATATATGAGAATGGTGGGCGAAGCTGTTACCGAGTTTAAGCGTGGCTTGATTGAGGGCGATGCAGAAGAAGTCGAATGCAAAGTCGAGTTACCGGTAACTGCACACCTTTCAACTGATTATGTTCCTGCAGATCGATTGCGACTTGATCTGTATCGTAGATTGGCAGATGCAAAGAGTGATGCAGAAATAGATGCCATTGGCGAAGAACTTAAAGATAGATTCGGCGATATTCCAGAAGAATCTCTGCGGTTGCTCGAAGTTGCAAAGCTTAGAATTAAAGCCAAGCAGATGGGAATCAGAGATCTTGCACTGCAGGGTAAATATTTAAAGATCGCACCTATAAAACTATCTGAATCAAAAGAGCTACGAATTCAACGCCTCTATCCCGGCTCAATTGTGAAATCCGTGACTAACGTCCTGCTGATTGCCAGACCAGCAGTTGCCGCTTGGTCACCGGAGGATCAGAAGATAGGAGATACTTCACTCCTTGCCTGGGTGAAAGATTCACTAGACGAGCTCCGAATAAGTAGAGAGAAGGAAGTTATATGAAGCGAATTGTTGCAGCTCTACTTGGATTCTCACTGCTCTTAATTACTGGCTGTTCTCAGATGGATGTGGCAGCAAGCGTTGGCAAGACTGATATTGAGTTAAGCACGTTGCAAAGTCGAGTCGATTCGATTTTGGCAGAGCGACGAAAAGTTGATACCTCTCAGATGCAGCTACAAGACGGCGATGTTCTGACTCGCTCACAACTTACTTTTCTAATTTCAAACTTGATTCTTGAAGATATTGCTAAAGAAACTGGAATTGAAGTTACCAAAGCTGACCTAGAGGCTTATAAGAGTGAAATATTCCAGAGCATTGGTGGCGAGGCGATGCTGCCATCGGTTCTGGTTAATGCGGCGATTGCGCCAGAAGCGCTTGATGAAGTTTTGCGACGCGATTTAATTTTGCGACAAATTGGTGGAGCGCTGGCAGAGTCCGGAGCAACCGATGGTGAGATAAATGATTTGATTCAAAATCTAGTTCGTGAGAAATCCAAGTTATTGAAGATTGTTATTAATCCAAGGTATGGAGTCTGGGACGAAACTTCAATTTCAGTTATTGGTACCGATCCAGCAGGCGATGCAGTAACTAACAAGTAGTTATGGCATATGAAAATCTGATTCGCCTCGTTGAGGTGATGAAGAAGCTTCGCACCGATTGTCCGTGGGATGCAGAGCAGACTCACGAAAGCTTAATTCGATATCAATTAGAAGAATCTTATGAATTTATTGAGGCCGTCGAGAGCGGCAATCGAGCTGACTTAAAAGAGGAGTTGGGCGACTTACTCCTTCAAGTTTATTTCCATGCCGAAATTGCGGATGAAGATGAGAGCGAACCTTTCAATATTGATGATGTCGCGGCAGGAGTTGCAGATAAATTGATTGCACGTCATCCACATGTTTTCGGTGATGTGAAAGTAAATTCGAGTGCGGATGTAAAGCGTAATTGGGAAGAAATCAAGAATGAGGAGAAAGGACGTACTCAATTTGATGAGGGCGTCCCAATCGGCCAGCCTGCGCTTCCGCTTGCTGCAAAGTTGATTCTTCGTGCAGAGAAAAATGGATTAAATCTTCCGCCGACTACCCAACCAGCATCTGGAGTCGATGAGAATTCGCTCGGTGATGCATTTCTCTCTCTGATTTCTTGGGCAGTCGAAAGAGATATTGATCCAGAGGCTGCACTACGAAAGGCAGCTCTTCGATATCGAGATTCGTTAAAGGATAGTAAGTAACAACTTCTCGAGAAAGGTAGACTTTCCAATCGTGACGACAATCAAATCAATTAAAGCTCGCGAAATCCTTGATTCAAGAGGTAATCCAACTGTTGAAGTCGATGTTGAATTAACAGATGGCGCTCTCGGTAGAGCTGCAGTACCGAGTGGAGCATCAACGGGCGCATTTGAAGCTGTCGAATTACGAGATGGTGGCGAACGATATTTAGGTAAGGGGGTATTAAGCGCAATCTCAAATGTACAAAAGGAGATTGCCCCTAAATTAATAGGTGCTGATCCATTCGCCCAGCGGACAATTGATATGTTAATGATTGATCTTGATGGAAGTGCCAACAAATCAAAACTAGGCGCGAATGCAATACTTGGTGTTTCACTGGCAATAGCGCGAGCGGCAAGTACTTCAAAGAAGATTCCGCTATATCGATATCTAGGTGGCGAATCTGCAGATCTGCTACCGGTACCTATGATGAATATTCTCAATGGCGGCGCACATGCTGATACAAATGTTGATATTCAAGAATTTATGATTGCGCCCATTGGCGCAAAGAATTTTAAAGAAGCGCTCCGTTGGGGAGCAGAGGTTTACCACGCACTTAAGTCGGTCTTAAAGAAGCGTGGCCTTGCCACGAGTATTGGTGATGAAGGTGGTTTTGCTCCTAATTTAGATAGCAACCGTGCTGCGCTAGATTTAATTGTTGAAGCAATCAATAAAGCTGGCTTCAAATTGGGAAGTGAAATTGCTCTTGCGATGGATGTTGCCGCTACCGAGTTTTACAAAAATGGTCATTATGAGTTTGAGGGAAGTAAATTAACGGCAGCTGAAATGATCGCCTATTACAAAGATTTGGTTGACTCTTATCCGCTAGTCTCAATTGAAGATCCGCTTGCAGAAGATGATTGGGATGGTTGGCGAGCAATTACTGAAGTATTAGGCGAAAGAGTTCAGTTAGTTGGTGATGATCTATTTGTTACCAATCCAGAGCGCCTTTCTCGTGGAATCGCAGCAAAGACTGCAAATGCGCTACTAGTTAAGGTAAATCAGATTGGTTCGCTAACAGAGACGTTAGATGCGGTTGCCATGGCAGATAAAGCAGGTTATCGATCGATGATGAGCCATAGATCCGGTGAAACAGAAGACACAACAATCGCAGATTTAGCTGTTGCCACCTCTGCTGGTCAGATCAAGACCGGTGCACCTGCACGTAGCGAGCGTGTTGCAAAATACAACCAATTGCTCAGAATTGAAGAGGAGCTTGGCGCACGGGCTAGATATGCCGGAAAATCAGCCTTCCCAAGATTTAAATGAGTCCGCGAAACTTTAAGTTAAAGGGAGCATTTTCAGATTTCGCAGAACGTCGCGGAATTTCAACAAGATTATTGATCCTCTTTGTCGTTCTATTCGCGATGGCTGTGACGCTGGCACCGCCCACACAGCATTATTTTGCACAAAGAGCTCAGATAAGCGCCCTGGAGGCCAGCGTTGAATCTAATCGTAAAAAACTTGAAGAAGCGCGGGCTGAATTGGAGCGTTGGAAAGATCCAGAGTATGTGAAGTCGCAAGCAAGAGCACGTTTACATTTTGTGCTACCTGGTGAAAGGCAATACATAATCTTGGGCGCAACTCCAGAAGTTTCAGATTCAACGCAAGGCGCTGCGCCTGTAAATCAAGATTTTCCATTAGGCGTCCCTTGGTATTCCAGAATTATTTCCTCAATAACATCAGTTGGCGTTGGCAATAGCGAGTGATTTATATATGAAAAATGAACCGACAAAACGTGACTTGGAAGTTTTGGCAGTCCAACTTGGACGAAGTGCACGTGATGTTCATGCGGTGGCATACCGATGCCCATGTGGCAATCCAGCAGTAATTGAGACTCCGCCTCGATTAAGTGATGGCACACCATTTCCCACTTTTTACTATGCAACTTGTCCCAATTTAACGTCGGAGATTTCCACGCTAGAAAATGGCGAATTGATGTCAGAGATGAATCAACGTTTGGAGAGCGATCCTGAGTTGGCAGGTAGTTATCACGCGGCACATGATGATTACATCGCAGCCCGTAGCGCACTTGGAATCACTGTTCCAGAAGTTGAAGGAATCTCAGCAGGTGGAATGCCAGATCGAGTTAAATGTTTGCATTCACTTATTGCACATTCGTTAGCCGCAGGCCAGGGAGTCAATCCACTTGGCGATGAAGCGCTGGCCGCACTTGGTCACTGGTGGGAGAACGGAAATTGCATAGAGCGCAGAAATCAAGGCGAGCAATGAGTCGGGTAGCGGCAATAGATTGTGGAACTAATTCAATTCGATTACTAATTGCAGATATTAGTGATGGAAACTTTCGTGAGGTTTACCGGACAATGGAGATTGTTCGGCTGGGCCAAGGCGTTGATAAGAATAAGAACTTTGATCCTGACGCAATTAAGCGAACGCTTGCTGCAGTATCGACATTTAGTAACGAAATCGGACGTCGGGGAGTGTCCGCAATTCGATTTTGCGCAACAAGTGCAACGCGAGATGCGCAGAATCGCGAACTTTTCATCGATGGCGTAGAAAAGATTCTCGGTGTAACTCCAGAAGTCATAAGTGGCGAAGAGGAGGCGAATCTTTCATTTCTGGGGGCTGTTCGAGAGATGCATAGTTCAGATGCGCCATATTTAGTAGTCGATATTGGAGGCGGCTCAACCGAGTTTGTATTTGGCGATTCAGTGGTTGAATCTGCCCGCAGTGTAAATATCGGGTGCGTGCGAATGAGCGAACGACATTTGAATAGCCAACCAGCAACAAGTGAAAGCATCGAAGCCGCCATCGTTGATATTGATAAGGCGATAGCGCAAGCCGCTGAAATAGTGCCAATAAAATCTGCAAAGACATTAGTTGCAGTTGCCGGCACTGCAACAACTGTGGCAGCTGCTGCACTTGGATTGGATAGTTACGATAGATTTGCAATTCATCTATCACGGATTTCTGCAAGTAAAGTAAGTGAGATCTCAAAGATGTTCCTCGGTATGACGCGCGATCAAATCGCAGCTCTCGGATTTATGCATCCAGGGAGAGTTGATGTCATAAGTGCAGGGGCTTTAGTTTTAGATCGAGTTTTAAAGCAGAGTGGCGCAACCGAATTTGTTGCATCAGAGTCAGATATCCTCGATGGAATAGCGTGGCGCCTTGGCGAAAAAGCTTAAAGAAATAGATAAAGAATTAATCAAATGTAAAGAATGTCCCAGACTTGTTTCATGGCGGAACGAAGTTTCAATAACAAAACGTAAGGCGTATTTGAGAGAAGATTATTGGGGTAAACCAGTTCCTGGATTCGGACCTAGTGATGCGAAGCTATTAATTGTTGGCCTAGCTCCAGGTGCACATGGGGCCAATCGCACGGGGCGAATTTTTACTGGAGATAGTTCTGGTGATTGGCTTTATCGCGCATTATTTAATGCAAAGTTGGCAAAACAGCCAGAGAGTATTTCAATTGATGATGGCCAAGAATTATTTGACACCAGAATTACATGTGCGGTGCATTGCGCCCCGCCAGATAACAAGCCAACAACGCAAGAGATAAGAAAATGTGGGAATTGGTTTGCCGAAGAGGTTAAGACACTCTTTCCAACAGTTCGCGCCTATTTAGCGTTAGGCAATATTGCTTGGCAGGCGACGCTTCGTACCTTGAGCGAGATTGGTGAGGAATTACCTAGAAAGCGCCCAAAGTTTGGCCATGGAGCCAATTTCAAGTTCCAAGGAAGCGACGGGAATATTAGGTTAGTTGTTGGGAGTTACCACCCTAGCCAACAGAATACTTTTACAGGAAAGCTAACGCGATCCCAATTGGATTCAGTTGTGCGGAAGGCAGGTAGATTTGCCCACGCTGATTCGCCCCTGTAGCCCAATGGCAGAGGCAGACGACTTAAAATCGTCCAAGTGTGGGTTCGACCCCCACCGGGGGCACCATCAGTTAAGCGATTAACTAGATAAAAATTAATATAGAAAAATTAATATAGAAAAAGGAGAGCAATGAATAGTTCTAATCCAGTATTGAATCGTGCGTATAGCCGACGTGGTTATGCTGCGATGGATTCAGATGTAAAACTGGAAGAAACTTATAACGCGCCTGCAGCTTCATCACTCCGTACTGGACGTATGACGATGGATGATGTTGTAGCGCGAACTGCAATTCTTCTTGGTACCGCCGTCGCCGTTGGCGCTGCTGCTTGGTATCTAAATCTTCCTGGTTCCTTCTTGTTGATTGGTCTAATCGGTGGATTGATTACCGGTTTGATTGGCGCTTTTAGTCGCCAAGTAAGGCCAGCTCTCTATCTGGTCTATGCAGTCTGCCAAGGTCTAGTTCTTGGAATTCTTAGTAAGACCTATGAACTTTTCTATCCTGGAATCGTGCAGCAAGCAATTGTCGCAACTATTGCGGCATTTGTTGGCATGCTCTTTATGTATAAGAGTGGCAGATTGCGTGCAACACCAAAGTTCACCAAGATTCTTTTAGGCGCTGCCCTCGGTTACTTAGTGCTCGGACTTGGAAGCTTAATCAGCGTTCTATTTGGCGGTGGAAGTCTTTACTCCCTAAGCCTCTTTGGTCCAATGTTGGCATTTGCGGGAGTCGCAATCGCAAGCTTCTTCTTGATCCTAGATTTTGATCAAGCAGAGCAAGGTGTGCGAATGGGAGTTCCACAAGAAGAATCTTGGCGTGCAGGTTTCGGTTTAGTTATGACTGTGGTCTGGCTATATCTAGAAATCTTGCGATTGCTAGCAATCTTGCGCGGTAATAACGACTAATCCTCGCGCAACTGCGGTTTCTCTGAATCCCCGAGACTGTTATTGGTCTCGGGGATTCTTATTGCAATCACAATGGCCAGCGAAAAAATTATTGTGCTAATCAAAATTGCCTCGCGATATGAGAATAAGTCAGCAATCAAACCGAGTAATAACGGCCCAACGATCATTCCAGCATCACCTGCCATCTGCCAGGCGGCATAGACCTTTCCACTCTTTCCTTTAATTACATCGCCAACGATCGCACCAGCAGAAGCTGCAAATCCGGCGCCAAAACCAAGAATTACCATTCCTAGTAAATATGTAGAAACGTTCTGCGCCAGTATCAGAACTATCAAGGCGATCAAAGTAATTGTGAATCCAGTAATTATTACCGGCCTTCTCCCGTTCCGATCTGAATACTTGCCAGCTCTGACCATGACGGTTCCTTGTGCAATTAAGGCAAGAGTAAAACTCAAACCGACAACTGCTGCAGTCGCGCCTAAATCTTCGACGACGAAGAGCGGCAGGATTGAAGAACGCATTCCGAAGAAGATCCAGCTACCAAGAAATGCTAGGAATAGTGAGTAAAGATAGGGACGTATCTTTATCGCTTCTCTAAAAGTTAACGCTGGTCCATCAGCCTTAGCTACTGATTTGCCAAGTCTTTTCTCGTGTAAGAAGATAAGTGAAACAGTGCCAGCGACAATTAATAAAGCGCTATAGATAAAGAATGGTGCGCGCGGGGAAATAGCAAGCAGTGCGCCGCCAAATGCAGGACCTGCAACTCCGCCAGCGATGAAACCACCGTTATAAAGTGATTGCGACCTACCACGTTGACTATCGCTTACTACTCGGAGAAGCAGCGCACCTGCTGATACTGAAAACATTGAAGAGCCAAGTCCGCCCGCCGATCTGAAGAATAGTAATTGAGAATAACTTTGAGCTAACCCGGCTAGTAATGTGAAACCGGAGACCATGAGCAGGCCGATGCCGAGTACTAAACGTTCGCCAAAACGATCAACTAACTTTCCTGCAATTAAGCCAGATGTAAATCGCATGACTGCAAAACTGGAGATAATTAATCCAACGAGTGTATTTGATACTCCAAATGATTTAGCAAAGATTGGAATAGCTGGAATGATTAATCCGAAACCAACTGCAACCAAAAATGAGATTGCAGTTAATACCGAGACTTCTCTCGGTAAACCATGAAA